>Ga0306926_10000913_pt1 | contig 28501 bp, 19 predicted proteins | sample flu12Cox44000178_FD_203759 | JGI IMG/M metagenome (GOLD analysis project Ga0306926, IMG submission 203759) | Lab enrichment of tropical soil microbial communities from Luquillo Experimental Forest, Puerto Rico - flux8day.12C.oxic.44.000.178 (v2)... | ecosystem: Environmental > Terrestrial >...
AAGTGATCCGGTGATTCTTCGACGCGAATGTCCGCTTTTGGCCGATAGCGGACATTGTGTTGTTCGGAACGTTCTAATCCTCGCTGTTTCGCTCGATGGTGCCGTCCGGCCTAATCCAATAGCCGCCACGGCCGGCGAAACGCGCGCCGATCAACGCTGTGTCCGTTCTCGTGGGTACTCATCGCCCCACCGGGCACTGTGCTCTGACTCGAGGTAATGGAGGCGGGGGTCGGAATCGAACCAGCTCCATTTTAATAGGGGAGCTTGGCGGATTTAGGCAGCTTGCATTGCCCTTACCCCCGGTATTACCCCCGAATTCCGGCGTTCCGGCCATTGCGCATGCCGCTTGGTCGAGGCGCTAGGCGAGAAGGCTAGAGCACCGCCAATTGCCTATACAGCACCGCTGCGCTTCCATCTGGGCGTACCGCTTCCGTCGCGCGCAATAGCTCACGTAGCGCCGAAGGAAGAGAAGCACGAGGCGACGCTCGTCGCGGTCCGGGATCGGGTCACGGTCCACGTTGGTAGCGATCGGCTGCTTTGTGCGGGAGTAGGGCGTGAAGTGGCCATCACTCGACCCATTGCGAATCTCCGGTGGGCCGGTTATCTCCCACTCCACGTAGCGGGTGGCAATCTCGTGCAGCTCGGCCAAGTAGCGAGCCTTGCACTACTTGCCAGTGCGCTGGTCCCGGTAACGGAACGGATACAGCGTGAGCGCCATGGGCCAACATTAGCGCCGAGCCGACATCTCCGCAATCAACGGACAGCCATTCTCATCGGTCAAGCAGCCGCTGAAACAGCCGATATGTAAGAAGCGATATTCCGATCGCAAGCACGACAAATAAGAACCAGCCTCCAGGACTCAGCGCCTCCAGATGAGTTGCCAGAGCGTTGAGCGCCGGGTCTCCCGATGTGCTGAGGATGGCGTAAGCCGTAGCCCAAATCGCCAATGCGACTGTGAGGCCAACAAACGTGGATGCGAAAACCATTGTTGCTCTCGGCGCGGGAAAGCATGTCGCCTAAGCTGCTCCCTCAGCTTTCATCACGGAGACGCCGGCGACGGGCTCGGTTGAACGAATGAATACGCGGCACGATCGGACCTCGGGCAGGGCAAGACTCAGGCTACGACGTGGGCTTTGATCTTCGACCACCTACAGCAGGTGGATAGTAGCCCGCGACACGACACTGCCACGCCTCAATCTTTGTGCCTTTTTCGAAGCGGGTCAGATCACACTTGATGACGGTCCCAGTTTCCGCCAGGCCAGCTAGCTGCTTGCGCACTGTCGCAAGCGGTATACCCGTCTCTTCGGCGATCTCAAGATCAAGCCGTTGCCCATACTTCTTTAGACATTCGAGGACTTCGATCAAAGTGGAGCCTGAGACGGACAAGCAAGTATGACCGCTACGGGGAATGACCGCTTCCGACCCAAAGCGGACAAGTTTGAGCCGTGATCACCTACTGCAGCTATGTGATGGCTGCTTCCTCCCTGTTGATGATCGTCCGACCCAAACCAATGATTGCCGCAACTAAGACAATCAACGAGAAGGTCAACGGATCTGGGCTGGATAGTTGTTGGTTCTCAAGATGGATGCCATAGGGTATAGCAATCATTAGAAACGCCAGTAAGCTGGTCCCTATCCATTCGCCGAGAAATCGGGTCGTGACCGCCAGAGCAGCCGCCGCGTTCTCTGAGATTGCGCCTTTCATAACCAGTCCTTTCCCTCCCCCTGAGGTTTAGTGGAGCGTGCGTGTGTGTAATCTTAGGGTAGGCAAGATATTCATACCACTGAATAAATGACAAGACTGATATGCACAGTACTCAACCTTCGCGGCGTCGACCTCAATTTGTGTCCGGTCTTAGAAGCGGCGTATCGACTCAAACGTGGCCAATGTCCACGTCTGGCCGATAGCGGGCGTGCGCAGTCTCCGGTTTCGACCCAAAGCGGACATCGCGCGTAAGCACCGCTTTCGCCGCTAGCTCACATCAGTTATCGATCAATGCTGGCCCACGACCTGCCAGCCGACGCCTTGCACTGCGATCACCGCGGCCGCCGGCGTTTGACCGATGCCTTGCATCTGCCAACGTACGACCGTCCCGCCGGTGTTCAGCCAGATGATGTCGTCCTGACCGTTGCCCGTAGCATCCATCACCGCCACCGGCGCCCACGATACATCCACCGTCGGCATCAGTTGCGTCGTCTTCGCCACCCCGGCATTCATGTACCAGATCACGTTCGTCGCACCATTGCGCCACAGGATGTCGGCACGACCGTCACCGTCGAAGTCCCCAACGAGCGCCGGCGTCCATCCCGGTCCCAGCGTCCCGAGGTTCCACACGTTGATCGGCGCGGTCGCAAACAACTCCCAGATGATCGCCGAGCCGGTCGCCGGATCGAACCACAAAAAGTCCTTGATGCCGTTGCCGTCGAAGTCGGCGACCCATGCCAGTTGATAGTTGGTCGCCATCGAGCCGATCACTTCGACGTTGCGCACGCTGAAGCCGTCCATGATCCACGCGGCGACCACACCGGTGTTGGAGCGGAAGATCAAATCGTCCTTGCCATCGCCGTTGACATCACCGACGGCGACCAGCGACCACCCCGATGGCACCGCGCCTACGACGGCGCTGCTCGTAATCGTGGTGCCGTTCATCTCCCACACGACGATGGCGCCGCCGGCCTCGACCCAGACGATGTCGGCCTTGCCATCGCCGTTCAAATCACCGGTCCCTGCAACGGACCACGTCGTGCCAACGGCAGTGATCGCTTGATTGACCGTCACGCTGTTGCCATTCAAACGCCACAGCGTATTCGCACCGAGCGAGGGCAATCGCCAGAACAGCCAGCCGTCGCCGTTCGCGCCGGAGAAGTTGCTCTTGCGACCGTCGAAGTTGCCGAGGTTTAATTGACCCGTGCCGCCAACGCCGAGCACCGGCGAAGGCGTGAGCACGTAGTTAGGTGGCGTTGCCGCCGACGTGCCGGTCTCGCCCGGCCCGCCGATGTTGTAGCCCCATCCGTAGGCGAAGCCATTCGCGCGCACGTGGTGCGACTGGCTGCCTGCCGAGCTTTCCATGATCCCCTGATTGACGCCGCCACTCAGCATCTGCGGAACCGGATTCGGGTCAGTTTGGTAGCCGTCGCCAAGCGATGCAAATTGCCCCACGCCCCACTTCCATAAACGGCCGTCGAGTGCGTGCGCCTGGGCTGCTTGCCCGTAAGCCGCGCTGCGCCCGAGCTTCACGACACGCGGCAGGAAGCCCAGCGCCTTGACCGGCGTCAGCTGATTTTGGACGGTCGTGAGATTTCCGGCCTCGCCGTATACGTTCAGCCCCCATCCGTAGACGCTGCCGTCTGCAAGCGCGGCCCACGACTCCTCATAGCTCGCCATGACGTCAATCGCGGAGGCGGGAAGACCACTGACCTGCACCGGAACGAGACTGTCAATCTGCGAGTTATTTCCGATCTGCCCCGCGACGTTGTATCCCCATGCGAACACCGCACCATCGGCGCGTAACGCCAACACATGCCGACTGCCCGCGACGACCTTGACGATGTTCGCAAGCCCCGGCACCTGCAGCGGCGAGCTCGAGGGGAAGTTATCGCCTTTGCCAAGCTCGCCGTGCGAGTTGTCACCCCAGGCCCATACCGTGCCGTCCTTCTTGAGCGCCACGGCGAAGCCACCCCCCGCTGAAACAGAGAGCACACCGGAGAGCGATGGAAGCTGTGTCGGTGACTTCGGTCCGGGATTCGTATTGCCGAGCCCGAGTTCACCGGCACCGTTGTAACCCCATGCGAATACGACACCGTCGCTGCGCACGGCGAACGAGAAGGCCACAAACGTGTCCCCGCCAGCGGCTACGTCGACGATACCGGAGAGCCCGGGCACCACGATCGGGACGAGCGAAGGGTTAGTCGTGCCGTCGCCAAGCTGTCCGAAAGTATTGTTCCCCCAAGAGTAGGTCGCGCCAAAGCGATCGACGGCGAGCGTGTGGCCGTATCCCGCCGCCACGCGGGGCGTCGACGGAACAGCAACTTGAGCGGTCGCATACATGCCGAGCCCGATCACGCTGGATATCCACCAAATCCATCGTTTCTGAGATTTCATGTATCTCCCTTTAATAACGAACCTTTGTCCGATAGCCTGTAGGTCGCGCACAGGCACCCGCACGCGGTCGACAACAATCGACGGTTCTTGTCCGGACACTACAACCGCGATGTCAGATAGATCGGGGTCGCCCGATTCGGGGACGCTGTGCGGTTGATTTGAGTGCCTCGCGCGTCCTACGGATCGCGAACAACTTCAGAAATTCCTTGACGTGGGCCTCATCTTCGAGCTGAGCGAGGATTCGCTTGTACGTGTCCCGTACATGCTCGGGCGCCATACCGGTTTCGGCGACTAGGGAATCGATGGCGTCATCGTGGGCCGACTCGTCCACGCCACCGTCGGAGTTGTTTCTGCCCTGTGGCATTCGAGCGATGAGGATAGGCGGCCTACCTGACCATTCCCTTACCAATGGGAGAGCAAGCAAGACGGCGCGCTTGCCCCAAAAGCGCCGAACGGCGTTGCGCTGCGTTGGCTTAGCGGTCGTCGAAATTCGTGGGCGCCGTACGCACGAGAGTGACATCGGAATCGAGGCGAGGAGATACTTTCAGTCCGCTGACAATGACCGTGAGGCTCCGGTGGGCGGGTGAATATTCACGCTGCCCCGCAACGGTTCTGGCTTGATACGCCCAACCTCGCGGCGTAGTGTTTCTCCGCGCACGATCCGATTCCACCGCGCCACCATTGGGGCGCCGCAACTAGGGGAACGTCCATGCAAAATCGATCGTGGATCGGGTTCGGCTCCGTTGCTGCGCTGACCGCTCTGTTGCTGCCGGTCTCTCGTAGCGTGTCAGCTGCGCCGGTCGCGGAGTTGAGTCGTAGCCAGGTCACCTTCGGGCGCGTTGCGGAGATGGCCCAGAGCCACGTGCAGCCGATATTCGTTACTAATTCCGGCGACGCGCCTCTCAACATCTCCGGCATTTCGCTCACGGGCAGCGACGCAACCTCGTTTGCGGTCGCAGGTACTTGCAGTGCGCCCACGGTGCTCGCTCCGGGCGCGCGCTGTCATATTGATATCACGATGGACGCGCAGCTGGGAGCGCATCGCGCAATCGACGTTTACATGGTCGCAGCCAGCGTCACGCTGCAGTCGGATTCCTCGCCACCGCCGGCGACCATCGGGGTTCAAGGCACCGTCGACACTTACGACAGCAACGGACTTGTAACCACGCCAGATTGGATCGATTTCGCACCTCAACCCGTCGGTACTTCATCGGCGTCCCAAGTGTTGACGATCAAACAAGACTCGTCCGAGTCCGAAACGCGCACCATTGTGAATGTCGGGCTTTCCGGAGGAGACGCCTCCGACTTCTCGATCGATTCCGCCTGCGTTGTCGGTTCGGATTTTTCCGCGGGAAAGACTTGCTCGTGGACGATCCTATTCACGCCAACGGCGGCCGGTCCTCGTTCCACCGAATTGCTTCTCGACACGGTGTTCGCCGGTTTTCCTGCGAACGACAATGCCCCATGGGTCGACCGGTTTTCGATCACCGGGGTCGGCAGCCCGGCGGGTCCGATCATGCCGACGACGACCGTAGAGTTCTATAACGCCGCCCAGGACCACTATTTCATGACGTGGATAACGAACGAGATCGCGATCCTGGACGCCGGCGTCCAGATCAAGGGCTGGACTCGCACCGGTTACAGCTTCAACACCTATTCGATGCCGCAGGCGGGAACGTCGCCGGTGTGCCGGTTCTACATTCCGCCGGCGCTCGGCGATTCACACTTCTATGGACGCGGGACTGCCGAATGCAACGCGACCGCACAGAAGAATCCGACGTTCGTGCTGGAAGACCCGGACTTCATGAACATGATTCTGCCGGTGGCAGGTGTGTGTCCTGTCGGTACGACGAATGTGTATCGCGTGTTCGACGGTCGACTGGATGCGAATCATCGCTACATGACCGACAAGGCGATTCGCGACCAGATGGTGGCGAAGGGCTGGATCGCGGAGGGCGACGGTCCGGATCTCGTCGTGATGTGCGCGCCGCAGTAGCTCTGCAACCTAATTCCGTTGCCGAGCGTGGAATGTCCGCTTTTGGCCGATAGCGGGCAAGCGCTGTGTCCGCTTCCGACCCAAAGCGGAATGTTGCCCTCCAAGGGACCATTGACCTCAGGTGAGATTACGGCGTAGGTTCTTCGCCATCGCGGAGTTGCGCGCCATCGTGGGGCTCCGAGGTGACTAAGTGATGGACCGACGCTGGTTCATTCGGACCGCTGCGATCTGGGCGATCTTCCCATTTGCAGTCTCCGCGCAGCAGCCCAAAAAAGTATTTCGAGTGGGTATCCCGACAATTGGGGTGAATCCACGTTCAGCCCCGTTCTTCACAGCGTTTGAGCAACGCCTTCGCGAGCTGGGGTGGGTCGATGGTCAAAACATAGTGGCGGAGTATCGCCAAGCTCAGAACACCGACCAGGTTCCCGCGCTCGTCGCAGAACTCGTCCGCGAAAAGGTCGACCTGCTCTTTGCTGCCGGCACCGATCTGATCATGAAAGCCGAATTTGAAGCCTCCGGTGCTATTCCAATTGTCATGCTCGCCCTGAACTACGATCCGGTCGAGAGAGGTTACGTCAAGAGCCTTGCCCACCCCGGCAGCAACGTCACTGGCATCTTTGCCCGCAATCCGGAAGTCGGGGCGAAGCAGCTGGAACTCCTCAAGCAGGCGCTCCCAAACGCCACGCGCGTAGGTGTGCTGTGGGACAGCTTTTCAGCTGAACAGCTGCCAGCGATCGAAGCCACTGCAACTCGACTGAACGTCGGGCTTGAAATGGTTGAGGCACGACCTCCCTATGATCTTGAAGCCGCGTTCACCAGGTTGCGAGAACGGCGAGTGAGCGCACTTCTGGTGGTTGGTAGCCCAATCGTCTATCGAGAGCGCGAGCCAATCGCCCAGCTTGCGCTGCGGTACGGTCTCCCTTCAGGCGGCAGCATCGCGGGCAGCGAAGTGGGGAATCTCATTGGCTTTGGTTTTGACTTAAACAAGATGTTCCGACGTGCAGCCGAGTACGTGGACAAGATTTTGAAAGGTGCCAAGCCGTCCGACCTGCCGGTCGAGCAGCCGACGGAGTTCAAACTGGTGGTGAATCTCAAGACTGCAAAAGAACTCGGGGTTACCGTCCCGCAATCGCTGCTGGTGCGTGCGGACGAAGTGATCCGGTGATTCTTCGACGCGAATGTCCGCTTTTGGCCGATAGCGGACATGACTTCATCGAGGGTTCACGCCGATGGACCATCATGAATCAGCCCACCCCCCCGCGTAGGCCATCGAGGTGCATGGTGGGGGGGCCGCGAAATGTCTGGATACACGAGCGCCACCTTCAACTCCTGAGCAATGTAGATGTAGGATGCGCTTACTTGGCGGGAGCAAGACAGTGTCCTGTTTGCCGGCGTTGAGAAGGGCCGTACACCTCGAATGCGGCCCGCTACCTGAGCACCCAATCAGGAGAGGAAAGATGAATCGCATACGGAGCCCGCTGTTTGTGTTTATTGCGGTCATGATGGGCGTCTTCGTGACCCCTGCGATGGCGCAGCCGAAGCCCAATATCCTTGTCATCATGGGCGACGACATCGGGATGTGGAACATCAGCACGTACAACCGCGGCATGATGGGCTACCGGACACCCAACATCGATCGCATCGCCCGAGAGGGGGCCATCTTCACCGACCTCTACGCCCAGCAATCCTGCACCGCCGGGCGTGCCGCGTTCGTCACTGGCCAGTCGGGCTTCCGCACCGGCTTGCTCAAGGTCGGCCTGCCGGGTGCCAAGGAGGGATTGTCCGACAAGGACCCGACGCTCGCGGAGTTGCTGAAGCCGCAGGGCTACGCGACGGGGCAGTTTGGCAAGAACCACCTCGGTGACCGCAACGAGTTTTTGCCGACGGTACACGGATTCGATGAGTTCTTCGGCAACCTCTACCACTTGAACGCAGAGGAAGAGCCCGAGAACGTGGACTACCCGAGGCCGCCCCAATACCCCAATTTCCGCGCTCGGTTCGGCCCGCGCGGCGTGCTCAAGTGCGTCGCCAGCGATACAGACGATTCCACCGAGGATCCGCGCTTTGGCAAGATGGGTAAGCAGAAATGCCAGGACACCGGCCCGCTGACTAGGAAGCGTATGGAGACAGTGGACGAGGAATTCTTGACCGCTGCGATGAACTTCATCGACCGCCAGGTCAAGGCAGGCAAGCCGTTCTTCGTCTGGTTTAATTCAACACGCATGCATATCCACACTCACCTGAGGCCGGAGTCGGAAGGCAAGACTGGCCTAGGTGTGGAAGCCGACGGTATGGTCGAGCACGACGGCATGGTGGGCCAGCTTCTCAAGCAGCTCGACGACCTCGGCGTCGCCAACAACACCATCGTCCTCTACACCACCGACAACGGCGCGGAAGTATTCTCGTGGCCCGATGGTGGCACCACACCGTTCCACGGCGAGAAGAACGCGAGCTGGGAGGGCGGCTACCGCGTTCCCGGCATGATCCGCTGGCCCGGCGTCGTCAAGCCGGGCACCGAGATCAACGGCGTCGTGTCACACGAAGACTGGGTGCCAACCCTCGTGTCAGCCGCAGGCGAGCCCAATGTGACACAGAAGCTGCTGACCGGCTACGCGGCAGCCGGCAAGACCTTCAAGGTCCATCTAGACGGCTACAACCAGACGGACTACCTCGCGGGCAAGGGCGAAGACCCGCGCAAGGAGTTCTACTACTGGACAGATGACGGCAACTTGGCCGGCTTGCGCTACGACCGGTGGAAGATTTTGTTCCTGGAGCAGCGGGCAGTCGGCTTCAAAGTTTGGTCTGAACCGCTGGTACCTCTGCGCGTACCGTTGATCTTGGACCTGCGCGCCGATCCATTCGAGCGCGCACCGGAGGAGTCCAGCTATTACGATGGGTGGCTGCTCGATCGGGCATATGTGCTTGTACCGGCCCAGGCGATCGTGGCGCAGCACTTGAAGACGTACGTCGATTATCCGCCGCGGCAAAAGCCCGGCAGTTTCACCCTCGACAATGTGCTGCAGAAACTGCAGGAAGGGCCTGCTGGCAAACACTGAAAACGCGCCGAGCGGCGATGTCCGCTTTTGGCCGATAGCGGACATTCCTCGAAGTCCGCTTTCGACCCGAAGCAGACTTCGTTGCGGTGTCATGAGGAGGCGCTACGCGCGTCTCCATCGTCTCTTTCTGAGTCCTTGGACTGCGCGGGAGCACCGCACACCGACGGCCATGCGCAAGGCGTTTCAGGCAAGTCCCTTTAGGACTCTGCCCTAGGGGCACTCCCTCGCGCCATCGGCCAGGGCGCCAGCGTAGAAATCGGCGAGCCGGTAGGCATGCGTGGTCCCGCGGCTTCCCCGCTGCACATAACGCCCATAGGGCCCGATCTCGATCAACACTGCCTGCGGCGAGGCAGCGAGTTGCCGCGCTCGGTCCTCTGCGCTCTTCCAGCGGAAGCAGAGGTTGCGCGGATCGCTCGCCGGAAAGGCGCTGGGCAGCTGAATGGAGAGTGGCATGAACGTCGGTACAGCATCGACCGTGACGGTCGTGGTGCCGACTGCAAAGCCGCCCTGGGAGACCTGCCGCAGCGTCGAGTCGCGGTTCGCGAATTCCATGAGCGTGCTCTTCTGGTAGGGAAGATAAAGTCCCGCGGAGGGGGCGTCGGCGGGCGGCTCCTGGCCGAGCGAGCTCAGGCCGAGAGGGAAGGTCACGCGATAGGCGAGACGCACGCCGATGGGATGCCCGTGCGCGGAGAGCAACGGCTCGTCGGTGATTGTCTCGATGCGGGCCCTCGCCAGCTGCCGGGCGTGCCAGTAATGCTCGAGCAGACCAGGCGCGAGCGAGGCGGCGTAATAGGCAAACGGCAACACGACCCCGAAGATCGTGAACGGGAGGATAGCGTCCTTCCAATCGCGCACGCGAAAGATCGCCCAACCGACCCAGAGGAGCGCGGTGAGCGGGACCGCGTACGCCGCGAAGCCGATCGCGATGAGCTCGAACCAAGTAAAGAAGAGCCAGCCACCTTGCCCCTGCGAAAAGGCGATGACCGTCGCCAGCACCGGAACGCTTACCCAGTAAACGGCAGTCAGTTGCACGGCGCGGCGCGTCAGCGAGGTCATGGTGGGATCGGTGGCCTTCGATGGTGCGATGATCCGACCCTCACGGCCGTGGCTTCACGGATGATCTCCCGTTCTGCCGCGCAATACCTGAGGTAGCTCATTGGCTGCAGTGCCGTACCTAGCTAGGGCAACCATAGTCCGCTTCCGACCCAAAGTGGGCGCGCACGCAAATGCTTGCTTGACCCGCTTCTGCACACGCGTGTAGGGTCCATTTGCTTCTTTGCCGAAGCGCGCGAGCGAGGTGATTCAGTGATGAATCGGCGCACATTTATTGGCGGCGTCGTCGGCAGTCTCATAGCGTGGTCCTCCGCTGCCGTGGGGCAGCAAGTAAGAAAGCTCGCCCGTGTCGGCGTCTTGTCGCCGGGTTCGACCGGTTCCGGTGCCTTCGTGGCATTTGAGGAGGAGCTGCGTGCGCTCGGGTGGTTCGAAGGTCGAAACCTCTTGATCGATCGGCGCTACGCGGAGGGGCGTGCCGAGCAGTATGGTGTCCTCGCCGCTGAACTCGTCCGTCTCAACGTCGATGTCATCGTCCCTGCCGGCGGGCCGGCGTCGTTGCAAGCCGCCCGAGAGGCGACGAAGACCATCCCTATTGTGATGGTCGCATCATCTAGAAACCCGATCGGTGAAGGCCTCATCAAGAGTTTTGCGCATCCTGGAGGAAACATTACCGGCCTCGCGACTGCTCCAGCAGAGTTGGGAGGCAAACAGTTGGAGCTTTTGAAAGAAGCTGTCCCCGCGGTGTCGCGCGTTGGCATATTGTGGGACGCGACCACAGGGCCCTATCGCGCAACCAAGGAGATCGATACGTCGGCGCGTTTCCGGCGAGTTGAGATCCTTCCTTTCGAGGTGCGCGAGCGCGCTGACTTCGAACGTGTCATCGCCGACGCCACGAAAGCGCGAGTCGGTGGGTTAGTTGTGGTTGGCAGCCCAATGTTCGTTAGGTATCGAAGCGACATCGCTGACCTTCTTATTAAACAACGTCTACCTGCGATTGGATTGTGGCGCAGCCAAGCGGATGCCGGTGCTCTTATGGCCTATGGACCGAGCCTAACCAACGAATTTCGCAGTGCAGCGATCTATGTGGACAAGATACTCAAAGGTGCAAATCCTGGTGACTTACCCGTCGAAGAGCCAACGAAATATGAATTGGTGATCAATCTGAAGACCGCCAAGGCTCTTGGCCTCACGATCCCGCAGTCACTGCTGCTGCGCGCGGACGAGGTAATTCAGTAGCTCAAGCAATTCACCGGCTTAGTACATCCTAATGGCTACGGCAGAAGGCCTAAGCTCGCCAAGAGGGCCGGTCAATCTCCGGACATCAGCCAAACGACGTATTGACTGTTATGGGAAGTCCGCTTCCGACCGGCCAACGCTTCTTTCGTGCGCATCCCGTGCGTGGGTTTTCTACGTGACTTTCCACCGTGCATCGCGTCAGAATGGCCGCAATCTCTAATTGGCCCTCAAGCTTCCCCGCGAGAACCGGCATGCACTGTCTGGCTTGGCGGGACGCCGAAGCGCTTTCGGTACTCAAGCGCAAATGTCGTGATGCTGCGGAATCCGAACGCCGCGGCCACCTCGGCGATTGATACAGGTGTACCCGCGAGTACGTTATGCGCCTGGTCCAGCCGAACGTTGCGGACGTGCGCGACCGGCGTCACGCCACGGAAGTCACTGAATAGCTTGTCCAGTGTGCGCCAGCTCACGCCGCAGTGGGCCGCGAGCTGTGCGACGGTGAACCTCACTCCGAGGTGACTTGAGATGAATCGGTCCGCTCGCTTGAGGAGGTAAGGCTCGAGCGGGCGGCTCGGAGCCGTCGGCGCAGGCGCCGCAGTATCCGGCTGCGCGCCGCTAACGCCTATCAGTCGCAGATATCGGCGATAACTCGCCCGCGCTTCGATTCCATTGCCTAGCGCATCGAGGACGATCGATCGGTCGTATTCTAGGAATTCGAGCAGCACATTGGCCGTTCCACCTTCGCGCGCAAGCCGAAGCGCGACGTCGAGTTCGTGCGCTGCCTCCGAATATCGTCCCAGGGTGCGAAGACCCCAGGCCAGATTCGAGCGCGCTACAATCTCGTCGTAGGTCGCGCCGCGGGCCTGCAGGATGCGCAAGCGTCGTCGGATCGGCCGGATCGCGCGCTCGGCCCGACCCAGCAGAATCTCCAATCGCTCGATGTTTCCGGCGACGTACCACGCGGCGAACTCGTAGCGCCCGCGCTTGGCGACGTCGCGTGCTCGCTCGAAGTAGTGTAACGCCTTGCGTGCATCGGCTTCCAACGGCAGGGCGTCCGCATGATCGAGCGACGACAGATGCGCGCGCGCGTGCGGTGTTTTCAGCTTCGACGTCGCGCGGTCGAACTCCACCGCACCGAGGACGTTGAGCACCTGGACCAGGACGTAATCGTCTTCACCGGCCTCCGCTGCCTCAATGGCGCGGTCGGCAAGCCGCGTCGCTTGCTCGTAGTCTGCAAGCGCGAGCAGGATCGCGATGCGAATGCGCAGCGCAAACGCCACCAGCGCCCAGTCGCGCTGCCGCTCAAGCTCCGGCAACACGCGGTCGATCGCACGATTGGCGTCCGAGTAGCGCCCCTGGTAGTACGCGAGCTCCGCGCGCCACACGTCGATACGAAGCTGCATTTTGCGGATCGACGGCCGCGGTGCTACGAGTTGCGTTCCTTCATCTAGGGCGCGCAGGGCGTCGGCATGGTGACCCTGACGCATGGCACAGAATGCGATGATGAGGTGCAGCTCGACCCGCCGCTTGATCGATCCCGCCGCCTGGCGGCCGATTGCGTCGCGCGCTGCCACGGCGCCCGCGCGGTAGTCACCGTTGCGTGCAACGTTCCATAGCTGCTGGACGTCCAGCGCCTTCGACCTAGGGTGTGGCATGCGGCATTGTTGCCGATTCCGGGGGCCACGCAGGCCTGCGATGCAAAGAAAATGCGAATTCCGATAGGTCGCGGGTGATCCCCGACTCCGCAGGGTGCCGGGAATCTAGAATGCTAGCCGTGTCGCTCTAGGCGGGGGCTCCTTCCATGACGTGTGGTCCGGCATTCGGTTGGCCTGGCTTCGCGGCGGCTTTTTGCGCACTCTGCGTGTTGTCCAGGGCGAGCGTCCAGCCCGACCCGAATGGACCCTGCGATCGATGATTTCGGGGAGGTACGTTATGAACCGCTCCCTCGCGCTTCTCCTTTGGCTGCTCGCGCCGCTTGGGGCATTCGCCGCGGACGACGCGACACCTCCCTGCGACGACAAGAACCACTTCATCCTCGATGCGCCATGCGGGCCCGACGTCACGACTTGGACCTGGACGGCCACGTCGTCCATGGCGATCGCGCGATTTGGGCACACCGCCACAAGACTTCGCGATGGGCGCGTGCTGATCAGCGGTGGCCGGACGCCGACCGGACCGACACGCAGTACCGAGATTTACGATCCCGTCACCCAAAGCTGGACGAGCGCCGCAGACATGAACGCGCCGCGCGCTTTCCACCTCGCGACTTTGCTGGCGGATGGGCGCGTGTTCGTTGTCTCAGGCGATGCGAAGCAGAGCTCCGCCGACCTTCTTCGCGTTGCGGGCACCAGCGAAATTTTTGATCCGGCGACCGGGCAATGGACGCTTACTGGCACCCTCGGAACGCCGCGCACAGGCGCCACGTTGACGGTCCTCGACGACAGCAGCGCCTTGTTGGTGGGCGGCGTCGACGTTGACGATGACGTCATCTCAAGGGCGGAGATTTACGATCGAGGTTCCGGAATGTGGCACTACACGGCGCCCATGGTGGTCGCGCGCTTCTGGCACACGGCCACGCGTCTCGCCGATGGGCGCGTACTCATCACCGCTGGGTGGGGCGACGATCTTTTAGATTCGATGACCGGCGATACGGAAGTCTATGATCCGGCGAACGATGCCTGGATCACCGTGACACCGCTCAGTGTTGCGCGCGGATCGGCGGCGGCGGCGTCGTTGGCTGACGGCAGCGTCCTCGTGATGGGTGGGTACACGGCAGAGCCGACCACGTATGCGACCTCGGACCGCTTGTTCCCCGACGGCCGGGGTACGCGTGACGCGGACTTGGTGCATTCGCGCGCGGCGCACTCGGCGAGCACTTTGCCTAACGGATCGATTCTCGTCACCGGCGGCTACGGCTACAACCCAGCGGCGGGCGTGCTGTTGTACCCCGGCGTGCTGTCTTCCACCGAGATCTATGACGCGACGACAGGAAGGTGGCTGGAGGTTGGTATGCTCAACGAGGGACGCTCGCTGCACACCGCGACAGTACTCGGCGACGGAACGGTGCTCGTTGTCGGTGGCTATACCGATGGGTACCTAACGTTGTCTAGCGCAGAGATCTTTGGGCCGCCTATTGTGAGATAGCGAGTCGAAGTTCCACGCACACGATCGCAACGTTCACCACGATTGCTCATCCATACACAGGTCTTCTTCTGGCCAGCCCAACGATCGGGCGAGCCGTCGATCGGATGTCGCCGGCTACTCGCGTTTGATGGAGCGCGACGAGGCGGGGACGCACGAGCGCTTGCGCGCCCTAAACCACGAGCTGGTCCGAATTTGCATCCGGCGTTCCAAGAGTGCCATCACGTTTTCATGGCCTGCTTGAGTCGATCCGCCATCATGAGCGAAACCGCGACCATTGACAGAGTGGAATTGATGCAACTCGCTGTCGGCATCGTGGCGCCGCCGGCGATGTAGAGGTTGTCGTGATCGTGGGTCCGGCAGTCGGCGTCCACGACCGAGTCGTTCGGGTTTCGCCCCATGATGGCGCCGCCCATCACGTGGTTGTTCGCGTTGTACTTGTCGGTGATCTTCACCTCGGTCGCCTCCAGCAGGCTCGCGATGTGCAGCAACGTCGGGCGAACCTTGTCGCCGCCCTTGCGGACATAGTCGCCCACGTCATATGTGACTTCGGGATGAGGAATGCCAAGCGCGTCCTTGCGCTCGGCGCTGAGCCTGAGGCGATTTTCCGGCTCCGGAAGGATTTCGAAACCAATCGAGAAATCCAGTGTGCAGGCCGCGCGGCGCCGGATCTCCGCGTCGAGGCGCTTACCGACGAGACCCATGGCCAGGGCAGTCACGCCCGCCGCGGTCGCCATCGACTGGTTGTTCATCATGATCCGATTCGCGGAATAGTCGGAGCGGAACGGGCCATCGCGGAAATCCACGATCGAGCTCTGCTGGACAGGTCCGTGGCCGGTCCACATCGGCTCCTTGGTGACGCATCCCATGTGCAATCCAGGGTGGTCCATCATGTTGCGGCCAACCTGGTCGGAGCTGTTTGCGATGCCGCGCGGATTGCTTGAATTCGCCGCGTAGAGCAGAAGTCGCGGCGTTTCGATGCCGTTCGCCGCGATGACAAAGGCGCGCCCCGTCACGCGCTGAGACTGCTTGTTGCGATCGTAGTAATGGACCGCCGTCACGCGGTTCTTGGCATCGGTGTCGATCCGGTAGACCACCGCCTGATCGATGAGGGTGGCACCGCCCGCGAGCGCCTTGTTGACATGCACCATGCCGTTGTACAGGGCGCCGATCGGGCAAATGGGCATGCAGCTGTTGCTGCCGCAGCAGGCCGGCCGGCCGTCGAATGGCTGGCTGTTCTTCGCCTGTGGGATATGGACGCACTTGTATCCTGCGCGCGTCGCCACTTCGGAGAAGCGCCGGTCGGCCGTCCCGTACGCGATCGATTCCATGACGTAAGGAGCGGAGCGCTGCGATGGCGAATGCTCCAGCGCGTTCGACGGGCCCGAGACGCCCATCTCGGTCTCGGCCTTCACGTAGTACGGCTCGAGGTCTCCGTAGGAGACGGGCCAATCCCGTCCGACGCCGTAGGTACTCTTCAAACGGAGATCGACGGGCAGGTGGCGCCAGCACAGCCCGGACCAATGCCAGGTCGTGCCACCGACCACGCGCAGGTAGCCCTGTCGGAACGCATCGGGATCGCGGCCTTTGAGGATCAGGTAGTCGTCGTTGCCGAACATCGGGAACGGCGCGTAGGGCGATTGCGGAAACGGGCTCTGCATGTCGCCATGCGCGCGATTGGCGGCAGGAAGGTTCATGAACCGCTGCCAGTAATCGCCTCGCTCGCCGCGCGGGCCGGCTTCGAGGATCAGAACCGACAGCCCGGCCTGCACGGCCTGGTGAGCGACCATCGCCCCGCACACGCCGGACCCGATCACTACGACGTCGGCTGAAGTCGGATTCGCCATCTCGCCTCCTGCACTCAGGACAACCTATAGAGGAGGCATCGCGGAGAGCGCCGGCAGCGGCAGGTTTCCCCAGGAATCGACCGCTCCGGCACAGTTGCCGGGGATGTGACTGCCGTCCGCGATCAGCGGGTACATGAGCGCATTGCCGAGCGCGACGAAGCGCGTCTGACCATTCACCGAAACCGTCCCGGTGTACCAGGCCGAGATCAGTGCAAGCAGCGCGGCATGTTTCGGCGTGCCGCGCACGCCCGCTTCCAGGCCTTCGACATCGGAATATTTCCCGGAAGATGCATCCGCGGCGAGGTCGTCGACCGCAGCGGCAAACGAAGCGTCCGACGCGCGCAGCGCCGCCAGGAGCGACGCGCCCAATTCCGGATCGAGCTTCGAACGGCCGGTCGCAAAGACCGACAGCGTCATGAACTTCTCTCCCGCCGTGGCGGCGTCCGCGGCGCCTGCCGCCTGCGCCATCGGAGCAGCCCAGGACGCGCTAAGGACAGGTGAAGCAAGCAGCAGCGCGAGTAACTTGCGGCGTTGAGTTTGCGCCTTGGCCTCGTCCGGCTGGATGAGAATCACCGAATGGGTATTGGGTGGCATGATCTTCCCGAGAGCTCCGTCGCACGTCTCGTGCGTATCGTCGCGCAGCTTGTTCTAGGTTTCGGACAAGCAGGCCCGCGAGTCAAGGCTAAGAACGCAGAAGCGCCTCAGGGCTTCGCCTCCTGGACGACTTCCTTGCGGAGTGCTGCGCGCTCTTGCGGGGTCATCTTGCTGATGTTCTTGATCGGCGATTGGGCCTTCGCATTCTTGTCGACCGGCGCGCTGCCCTTATGCGTCTGCAGCGAAAGCTCATCTGCCGCCGCTTTCATGCCCGCGTCCTTGTTCCTGTTCATGCCTTTCGCCTGCGTCGGCGTGGGTGTCATCGCTCCGCCCGAGGATCGCGACATGTCCTGCATGGCTTTTTCCTCCTTGGCGAAGGCGGCGGCTTTTTGCGCCTCGGTCGTGCCGGTCGTCGCGGGGGGTGTCGCGCTGCTTGTCTGTCCGAATGCGGCGAAACCTGCGAGCGCGACCGCAACGCCAAAAAATGCTGGCAGAGCTTTCGAGTAAGTCTTCATCGGCTTCCTTTCGTCAACGGACTTGATTTGTCCACGAGCTGGCGACGTCACCTGCAGTTCCATAGCCCGTCTTCGCCGTCGCATGATGAACGGATAGATCGCGAGCGTATTTCACGAAATGCGCGCCCATTGCCGAAAAGCGACAACAAGTCGGGCAAGACGGGCGCTCAGAGACCGAGCGCGGGGCCGGTCTAGGCTGCCGTAGGAGGTAATGGAGGCGGGGGTCGGAATCGAACCGGCGTAGACGGCTTTGCAGGCCGCTGCATGACCACTCTGCCACCCCGCCCGGGGTGTGGATCTCGCGCGAAGCGCGAACTGTACCGCGTCGAGGCTCGCGGCACTTCAAACTAAAAGGGAGAGCGCGCTTGCTCTCCCGTGAGAAAACTGGAGCGGGAAACGAGTCTCGAACTCGCGACCTCAACCTTGGCAAGGTTGCGCTCTACCAACTGAGCTATTCCCGCGAAGAGGTTGAATTCTAACAGGAAACAGTCCTCCGCTCAAGGCAGCGACGGATCTTGCGAAGCCCCGCATCGGCGGCCGAAATCCGTCGCCTCGGTCCTCGCGACTTGGCACGTAGCGATCGTGTTGTCGCTACTTCGACACCGCGGCAATCGCGTCCGCGACGTAGTCGATGTTCTTGGTGTTGAGCGCGGCGACGCAGACGCGCCCGGTCGCGATCGCGTACACCGAAAACTCGTCGCGCAGTCGGCGCACCTGTTCCGCCGAGAGTCCTGAGTACGAAAACATTCCGCGTTGTCGCGTCACGAACGAAAAGTCGCGGCCCGGCAGGCGAGACGCGAGTTTTTCCACCAGCGTCTTGCGCATCTCGCGGATGCGCTCGCGCATCCCGCCGAGCTCGATCTCCCACAGCTCGCGCAGCGCCGGCGTTGTGAGGACCGCGGCGACCATGGCCGCGCCGTGCGTTGGGGGACTGGAGTAATTGGCGCGTACGACCCGCTTCAATTGCGACGTGATGCGCGCGACTTCCTCCGCGTCCCCGGCGACGACGGTCAGCGCGCCGATTCTCTCGCCATACAGCGAAAACGACTTCGAGAACGAGCTGGCGATGAACAGTGGACCCGGCGTCGCAGCGAAGCGCCGCACGATCGCACCGTCCTGCTCGATGCCGGCCCCGAAGCCCTGGTACGCGATGTCCAGCAGGGGAACGAGCCCGCGCGAACGAACGGTTTCGAGAATGACGTCCCACTGCGCCTCGTCGGGATCGACGCCGGTCGGATTGTGGCAGCACGCATGCAACACGACGATCGATCCCGGCGCCATCGACGACAGGGCGGCGAGCATGCCGTCGAAGTCGAGTCCGCGCGTCGCGGTGTCGTAATACGGATAAGCCGAAACTTCGAAGCCGGCCCCCTCGAACAACGCGCGATGGTTCTCCCAAGTCGGGTCGCTGATCCAAACCTTGGAACCCGGCGCGAATTTGCGCAGGAAGTCGGCGGCAATCTTGAGACCGCCGGTCCCGCCGAGCGCCTGCACCGTGACGGCGTGGTTTTGCACGACGATGTCCGAATGCGCGCCGAGCAGGAGATGCTGGACCGCCTTGTCGTACGCCGGGATGCCATCGATCGGCAGATAAGCGCGCGGTGCAGCCTTGTCGGTCAGCTCGCGCTCGACCTTGCGCACGCACTCGAGGAGCGGCACCTTTCCGTCGTCGTCGCAATAAACGCCGACCCCGAGGTTCACCTTGCGCGGATTTGGATCCGCATTGAAGGCTTCCGTCACACCGAGGATTGGATCGCGCGGGGCGAGCTCGACCTTGCCGAACAGCGAGGCATCGAGGGGGTCGTTCATGGGCGGCGGGGAGGGGTTTGGAGGGCGCGCTATTGTACCTTGGTAGGATGGTCCGGAAGGCTTGCAACCGAGGATCGATGGCCCCACTTATAGTTGCGTTTTCCGTGCGTGCTTCGCGGATCGTGCGGCAGGCGCCCGCGGACCGTCGCGTCGATGACAGCGGCGTTGCGCCACGGCCTCCGACCCGAATCGCTCACAACTGACTCGACCACCGGCCGCCGACTCGCCTGCTCATCGCGACTCGTGTAGTGCTACCGATAGCGCCGCCGGGCCCAATCCTCCTGCCCTCTGATCCCTGAAATGGCCCGCAGCGACACTCGCCTCGAACCCGCGCCCAAGATTCCACCGGTCACGGCGCTGCGGACGGTCGCCCGGGTCGGGCGTTTTCTGCGGCCGTATCGCAAGCAGATCGTCTTCGCGGCCATCGCGCTGGTCGTCGCGGCCGCAGCGACGTTGACGATCGGGCAAGGACTCAAGTTCGTCATCGATCACGGCTTCTCGGCGGGGGACGCGGGTCAGCTCGATCGCACGCTCGCGGTGATGCTCGTGGTCATCGTCGTGATGTCGCTCGCCACGTACACGCGGTTCTACTTCGTATCCTGGCTCGGTGAGCGCGTCACCGCCGATCTGCGGCGTGCCGTGTTCGATCATCTGCTGACTTTGCCGCCGGGCTACTTCGAGATGACCCGCACCGGCGAGGTCATCTCGCGCCTCACCAATGACACCACGATGCTCGAGACCGTCATCGGTTCGAGCGCGTCGATGGCGATTCGCAATCTGCTGCTCCTGATTGGCGGACTGGTGATGCTGGTGCTGACGAGCGCCAAGCTCACGCTGCTGGTGCTCCTCGGTGTTCCGGTGGTCGTCGTGCCGATCATTCTGTTCGGCCGCCGCGTCCGGCGCTTCGCACGTGCGAGCCAGGACCGCATCGGCGACGTCGGCGCTTACGTCGACGAAGCGCTGCACGAAATTCGCACGGTTCAGGCGTACGGCCACGAGGACGACGATCGCCGGCAGTTCGGCGAAAAGGTGGAGAGCGCATTCGCGACGGCGCTGAAGCGCATTCGACAGCGCGCGCTGCTCGTGGCCGCCGTCATCTTCCTCGTGCTGGGCGCTGTCGGCGTGATCCTGTGGATTGGCGGCCACGACGTTCTCGGCGGGAGCATCTCCGCCGGGCAGCTCTCCGCGTTCGTGTTCTATGCGGTGATCGTTGCGGCTGCCGTGGGCACGATCAGCGAGGTGATCGGCGATTTACAGCGTGCCGCAGGCGCGACCGAGCGGCTGTTCGAGCTACTCGCGATCGAGCCCGAGATCCGGGCGCCGGCCTACCCGATTCCGCTTCCCACGCCGGCGCGCGGCAGTGTCATGTTCGACGAAGTCACGTTCCATTACCCTTCGCGCCCGGACGTTTCCGCACTCGATCACTTTTCGCTTGCCGTTGAGCCGGGCGAGAAGGTCGCGCTCGTCGGTCCGTCGGGCGCCGGCAAGACGACCGTCTTTCAGCTGCTGCTCCGTTTCTACGATCCGCAGTCCGGGCAGATTCGCATCGATGGCGTCAACCTCGCGGCCGCCGATCCGCGCGAAGTCCGCCGGCACATTGCCCTCGTGCCGCAGGATCCCGTGATCTTTGCGATGAGCGTGCTGGAAAACGTGCGCTACGGCCGCCCCGAAGCCACCGACACGGAGGTGCACGCGGCATGTGAGGCCGCGTACGCAACCGAATTCATCGAGCGGCTGCCGGATCGCTACGGCAGTTACCTGGGCGAGCGCGGGGTGCGTCTCTCCGGTGGCCAGCGCCAGCGGCTGGCGATCGCCCGCGCGATCCTCGCCGATCGGCCGATCCTCCTCCTCGATGAAGCGACCAGCGCGCTCGACGCCGAAAGCGAACGCGTCGTGCAGCTTGCGCTCGAGCGCCTGATGGAAGGACGCACGGTGCTGATGATTGCGCACCGGCTCGCCACCGTGCGCCACGCCGATCAGATCGCCGTGATGGAGCACGGTCGCATGGTCGCGATCGATACCCACGATGCGCTGGTACGCAGCAATCCGCTCTACGCACGGCTCGCCGCGCTGCAGTTCGCAGTCGCGTCGGAAGACCTCGCGGCGGAGGCACGACCGGCGCTACAATGATCGGTTGCGTTTCCGGCCAGCCCGACGCGCGCGGGCGCCGTACCGTGTCCCTCACACGAATCCCGTTGCTCGCGATATGACCGTCATCAAGCATCCCGACAGCCCGTATGAGCTCAATCAGCCGTTCGCGCCTTCCGGCGACCAACCGGAAGCCATCGAGAAGCTGGTCGAAGGCTTGAGCGACGGCCTCGCGTACCAGACGCTGCTCGGCGTGACCGGCTCCGGCAAGACCTACACGATGGCGAACGTCATTGCGCGGACCGGACGGCCGGCGCTCGTGCTGGCGCCGAACAAGACGCTCGCCGCGCAGCTCTACTCGGAGTTCCGCGAGTTCTTCCCGAACCACGCGATCGAGTATTTCGTTTCGTATTACGACTATTACCAGCCGGAAGCGTACGTCCCGTCGCGCGATCTCTACATCGAGAAAGACAGCTCGATCAACGAGCACATCGAGCAGATGCGCCTCTCGGCGACCAAGGCGATCCTCGAGCGGCCGGACTGCGTCGTGGTGTGCACGGTCTCGGCGATCTATGGCATCGGCGACCCGTCCGAGTACCACAGCATGATCCTGCACGTGCGGCAGGGCGACAAGCTCGCGCAGCGCGACGCGATCAAGCGCCTGACGGAGATGCAGTACCAGCGCTCCGACCTCGAGTTCAGGCGCGGCACGTTCCGCGTGCGCGGGGACGTGCTGGACATCTTCCCAGCGGAGAACGCCGAGAGCGCGATCCGGATCTCGCTCTTTGATGACGAGGTGGAGTCGCTGCAGCTCTTCGATCCGCTCACGGGTCATCTGCGCCAGAAGATGGCGCGCTATACGGTCTTCCCGTCGTCGCACTACGTGACCGGACGCAAGAAAGTGCTCGACGCGATCGAGGCGATCAAGGTCGAGCTCGCGCAACAGAAGGAATACTTCGCCGCGCAGATGAAGCTCATCGAGGCGCAGCGCATCGAGCAGCGCACCCGCTTCGATCTCGAGATGATGGCGGAGATCGGCTTCTGCAAAGGCATCGAGAACTACTCGCGCCACCTGTCCGGCCGCAGTCCGGGCGAGCCGCCGCCGACGCTCATCGACTATCTGCCGCAGAACGCGCTGATGTTCATCGACGAGAGTCACGTCACGATCCCGCAGCTCGGCGGCATGTATCGCGGCGACCGCGCGCGCAAGGAGAATCTCGTCAACTACGGCTTCCGGCTCCCGTCTGCGCTCGACAATCGGCCGCTCCGGTTCGATGAATTCGAGCGGATGATGCCGCAGTCGATTTTCGTGTCGGCAACGCCAGCCGACTACGAGCAGAAACACGCGGGCCAGGTGGTGGAGCAGGTCGTGCGTCCCACCGGTCTCGTCGATCCCGTCCTCGAAGTGCGACCCGCAGCGACGCAGGTCGACGATCTCCTGTCCGAGATCGGCGTGCGCGTCGGCCGCGACGAGCGGGTGCTCGTCACGACCTTGACTAAGCGCATGGCCGAGGACCTGACCGACTACCTGGGCGAGCACAACGTGCGGGTGCGCTATCTGCACTCCGACATCGACACCGTCGAGCGCGTGGAGATCATCCGCGATTTGCGCCTCGGCGAGTTCGACGTGCTGGTTGGCATCAACCTGCTCCGCGAGGGGCTCGACATTCCCGAGGTCTCGCTGGTCGCGGTCCTCGACGCCGACAAGGAGGGTTTCCTCCGCGCCGAGCGCTCGCTCATCCAGACGATCGGCCGTGCTGCCCGGCACATCAACGGCACGGCGATTCTCTACGCCGATCAGATGACCGATTCGATGAAGGGCGCGATCGGCGAAACGGAACGGCGCCGCGCGAAGCAAATCGCCTTCAACGAGAAGATGGGCATCACGCCGAAGGGTGTCGAGAAGCGCATCAAGGACATGATCGACGGCGTCTACGACATCGACGAGGAGCGCAAGGAGCTCAAGGCCGCGCAGGCGAAGGCCAAATACGAGGCGATGGGCGAGAAGGACCTGGAGAAGGAGTTGAAGCACCTCGAGAAGCAGATGCTCGACGCGGCGAAGAATCTCGAGTTCGAGCGTGCCGCCGAGATCCGCGACCGGCTCTACAGGCTGCGCGAGCAGCTCTTCGGCGTGGCGTTGCCGACGGAGACGTAGCTCGCGTTGTTTCACGCTGATATCGTTCTGAGCAGAGCGACGACCTGTTCTTTCGGCTTCGCCGCGATTACCAAAGAAAATGCCGGGCTTGGCCCGGCATTTTTCTTCCATCCAGGTTCTCGCGTGTCGGGCTGCGTTGTGATTCTTTCGCTGGGCTCACGGCGGTTCGCTCGCGAGCCCTGGAAACTCGTTTACTGCTTTCCGGCTGCCTTGCGCTTCGCGACGTCGAGGTCGAGGTACTTCCAGGAGAAGCCGAAAGGTGACGGCCAATAGCCTTGAACCCAGGGATACAGGAGCGTATTGCCCACGCCGAATGTGTGCACCACGATAGGCACGTACGCCTGGGAGATGTCCGACATCTTTCTCACGAGCTTGACGCGCTCGGGTCCTGCGGGCGTGCGCAAAAACTGCTCGTACGCGGCGTCGTAGTCCGGATTCGAGAATCGCGACGGGCTGGTGTCGGGAGGCGAGCGGCTCCACAGCGTCTGCAGAATCTGGTAGCCCGATGGCTGCAGCGACCGATACCCCAGGTTGAACATCATGAGCTTGCCCGCCCGGCTCATGTTGACGAGCTCGGCAAATGTCTTCTGATCGACCTGCATGCGGATGCCGATCGCGTCCATGTTCTTCTTCCAGAGCGTGTCGACCTCTCGAAACCATGACTCGGGGATCGTTCCACGAACGAGCGTGAGCGGCTTGCCGTCGGGTGTCTTGCGGTAGCCGTCCTTGTCGCGTTCCTTGAACCCGAAGCGATCGAGCAGCGCGCGCGCTCCCGCCGGGTCGTACAGGGATTTCGGCGGGAGCGAGCGGTCGTAGCCGTCGTCGGCGGGCGGCAGCAGCTGATTGGCAGGCAGCGCTTGTCCCGCGTACAGCACGCGGATCGCTTCGTCGATGTTGAAGCCCATGGCAATCGCCCGCCGTAGTGCGATCTGCGACTTCGAATAGCCGCCGACGACCGGATCGTTCATGTTGAAGTACGTGAAGCTCATGCTCGGATTGTCGTAGCGCATCCGGATCACGCCCCTGCGGACGAGCTCCGGTCGGAGCTTCTCGCCGGCGAGCACGTTCTTGACGTCGTCGCCCGCGAGCAACACGTAGTCGAGATCTCCCAGTTCGAACGCGAGCAGGTAAGGCTGCGACTCCTCGATGATGCTGATCTCGATACGGCCGATCTGCGGCAGCGTCTTGCCGCGCATGGATTCGACCAGCGCGCGGTGGCGTGGATCGCTGCTCTCGGGAAACTTGAGCCCGCGATAATTCGGATTGGCCTCGAGCACGACGCGGGAAGCGCGCTTCCACTCCTTCAGTCGATACGGACCGGTGCCGACGGGCTGACTGCGGATGTCGTCACCGGCAGCTTCCACGACTTCGCGCGCGACTGCCATCATCGTTAATCCCGCCAGCCGCTCGAGAAGGGTGTAATCGGCGGTTCCGAGGCGGATCTGCAGTGTGTAGCGATCGAGCGCGCGGAGCCCCGGCATCGGCGCGTCGTAGTCGAATTTCGCGCCGGGCTTTCGCGCCGCGTCGACGATGGGTCGGGCGCCGTCGATGAGATCGGTCAGCGCGGGATCGCCGCCGGACAGCAGATTGGGATCGAGAGCGCGCTTGATCGAATAGACGTAGTCGTCGGCAACGAGCTCGCGCGACTTGCCCTTGAACGCGGGCGCGTCGGCAAACAGGATGCCTCGTTTGACCTTGATCGTCCATGTCCTGCCGTCGTCGGTGATCAGCGGCATTCCTTCCGCTGTGTTGGGAACGACCTTCGCGGGCTCCGCGAGGTACTCGAACTGGTAAAGCGCTTCGAACATCGCGCTGGCAACGCGCGTCGAATAGAGATCGGTGCCCTGCTGCGGATCCAGGCTCGCGATGTCGTCCGACGAGATGCGCAGCACCTTGGCCGGGTCTGCGGCAGCAAGCGCGTAGCAAGAAGCGCCAAGCGTTGCCATCAAGATGACAAATCGTCGAGCAAGACTCCACGACATCGCCAAGTTCCTTTCCGGGTTGGGGGTCGCAACGGGAGCAACCTGGGGCCGCGCCCTCTGCTGCATTGCAACAACATCCGCGTATACTGCACATTTTGCCCTCGGTGAAGACCCATGCTGCGTCGACGCGCAACTGCAAAGTCAGCAACCAGGAAGTCGGCAACCAGGAAGTCGGCAACCAGGAAGTCGGCAACAGCGAAGTCCGTAACCGCGAAGTCCGCAACCGCGAAGTCATCGACGGCGTGGTCAGCCGCCACCAAGTCTTCGACGAAGAAGCCGGAACATCGCCGTACCGTGTTCGTGTTCCAGGGTGGCGGGGCGCTCGGCGCCTACCAGGCCGGCGTTTACGAAGGCTTCGCCGAACACAATATTCATCCCGACTGGATGGCCGGCGTCTCGATCGGCGCGATCAACGCGGCGCTGATTGCGGGCAATACGGTCGAGCATCGATTGCAGCGATTGCAGGACTTCTGGACGCGCGTTTCGTCGGCGATCCCGATCACCCCGCCGTCGTACCTCGATCCATGGCGACTTCTGCTCAATCGCTTGAGCTCGACGGCGACCGCGACGTTCGGCGTACCGGGGTTTTTCAGTCCCCGTTTCCCGGGCCCGATCTTTGCGTCCGACGGAACGCCGGAGACGGTGTCGCTTTACGACACGACACCTTTGCGCGAGACGCTGCTCGAGCTCATCGACTTCGATCTTCTCAACACGCGCGCGATTCGCCTGTCGGTGGGCGCCGTGAACGTTCGCACCGGGAATTCCATCTATTTCGACAATCGCGATCCCAATCTGGTGTTCACTCCCGAGCACATCATGGCCAGCGGCGCGCTTCCGCCGGGGTTACCGGCAGTGCGCATCGATGACGAGGACTACTGGGACGGCGGCATCGTCTCCAACACGCCGTTGTGGTACGTGCTCGACGATGATCCTCACCTCAACGCAATGATCGCCCAGATCGACCTGTTCAGCGCGCGCGGCGAGCCCCCGCAGAACCTGGACGAGGTGCTGGAGCGCCAGAAGGACATCCAGTACTCGAGCAAGACGCGCTTCAACACCAACCGCGTGAAGGAGCTCGAGGGGCTTCGAACCGCGCTGGCGCATCTGCTGAAGAAGCTGCCGAAGCGCCTCGCGGACGATCCGGACGTCACGCGGCTCGCCGATCTCGCGCGCGGCCGCCATCTGTCGATCGTGCACCTGATCAACCGGCGCATGGAGCACTCGACGCAGTCGAAGGATTACGAATTCTCGCGTGCGACCGTCGAGGCGCTGTGGGATGCCGGCCGCAACGCCGTCCACCGAACGCTCAAGAATCCCGACTGGAAGCACGCGTGCCGCGCCGAACGTGGGATGCGCGCGTTCGATCTCACGTTCTGAACCCGCGAGGGAAGCTCATGACGGAAGACGAAGTCCGCAGGAATGCGTATGCGATGCCGCTTACGAGCCCCGCATTTCCGCCGGGCCCCTACCGTTTCGTCAATCGCGAATTCTTCATCGTCACGTATCGCACGGATCCGGCGCTCTTGAAGGCGGTGATTCCTGCACCGCTCGAATTCACCGAGCCGCTGGTGAAGTACGAGTTCATCCGGATGCCGGATTCGACCGGTTTCGGCGACTACACGGAATCCGGCCAGGTGATCCCGGTCCAGCACCAGGGCAAGGCCGGCGGCTACGTTCATGCCATGTTCCTCGACGACGAGGCGCCGATCGCCGGCGGACGCGAGCTGTGGGGATTTCCGAAAAAGCTCGCGTCGCCCAAGTTGTCAGTCGAAACCGATACGCTGCTTGGCGTGCTCAAGTACGGACCGGTGCCGGTCGCGGTGGCAACGATGGGCTACAAGCACAAGGCGCTCGACATCGCGCCGATTCTCGCGTCGCTCATGGCGCCGAACTACCTCTTGAAGATCATTCCTCACGTCGACGGCTCGCCCCGCATCTGCGAGCTCGTCAAGTACTTCTGCGAGGAGGTCACCGTAAAGGGCGCGTGGACGGGGCCCGCAGCGCTGGAGCTCTTTCATCATGCCCTTGCCCCGGTTGCCGCGCTGCCGGTGCTCGAAGTCGTCTCGGGCGTGCACATCCTGTCGGACCTGACGCTCGGCCTCGGCACCGTCGTCCACGATTACCTCGCATGACCCCGACGCTCTGCACCTCTCACGCGGGCGGGTGAGGGAAGTGTATGGGCATTCGCAACATTGTTGGCAGCTCGAAGGAGGCATCATGAAGCTCAAGGACCAGGTCGCGATCGTCACGGGTGCGGCGAGCGGCATCGGCAAGGCGATCGCGGAAAAGTACGCGTCCGAGGGCGCGAAGATCGTCATCGCCGACCTCAATCTCGATGCGGCGAACGCGACGGCTGCGGAGATCAAGGGTGCGGGCGGGCAGGCGATGGGCGTCGCGATGAACGTGACGAACGAGGACGAAGTCAACGCCGGCATCGCGACGACCATGAAGGCGTACGGCCGTATCGACATCCTGGTCAGCAACGCCGGCATCCAGATCGTGCATCCGCTCGAGGAATTCAGCTATGCGGACTGGAAGAAGATGCTGGCGATTCACGTCGACGGCGCGTTCCTGACCACGCGCGCCTGCCTGCCGCACATGTACAAGGCGGGTCGTGGCAGCGTCATCTACATGGGATCGGTGCACTCGAAGGAGGCCTCGATGCTGAAGGCTCCTTACGTCACAGCGAAGCACGGATTGATCGGCCTTGCGAAGGTCGTCGCGAAGGAGGGCGCGGCGCACGGTGTCCGCGCGAACGTGATCTGCCCCGGCTTTGTGCGCACGCCCCTCGTGGAGAAGCAGATTCCGGAGCAGGCGAAGGAGCTCGGCATCTCCGAAGAGGACGTGGTCAAGAAGGTGATGCTCAAGGAGACGGTCGACGGCGAATTCACGACGGTGGATGACGTCGCCGAAGTTGCGCTTTTGTT
>Ga0306926_10000915_pt1 | contig 28475 bp, 25 predicted proteins | sample flu12Cox44000178_FD_203759 | JGI IMG/M metagenome (GOLD analysis project Ga0306926, IMG submission 203759) | Lab enrichment of tropical soil microbial communities from Luquillo Experimental Forest, Puerto Rico - flux8day.12C.oxic.44.000.178 (v2)... | ecosystem: Environmental > Terrestrial >...
GTCGCCAATGTAATGCGAGACAACGCGCGAGCAGAGGCGAGCGCTCCACAACAGCCGGCGCCGAATGCTACGGCGGTCGACGATCTGCGCGCCTTCATAAAATACAATGAGCTGGAGCTTACCGGACTGAAAAAGATGCTGCCCGCGCTCGAAGCTTTGTACGCAACTCTTTCGCCAGCGCAGAAGAAAGCTGCCGACGCAGCCTTTCGCCAGGGCCCCGGCGGATAAGGGGAGCTAGGCATAGCCATGCTTTGATCGAACGGGCACTATGGTGGCGGCGCGATGTGAAGGGGAGTGGACGGCATGTTCGATCTGATTATCGCCGGCGGCGTCGCGGTGTTGCCGAGTGGCGCGGAGCCGGCCGATGTCGCCGTCAGCGGCGGCAAAATCGTAGCGGTCGGCGGGCCGGAAAGCTTCGTATCAATCGGCGCTGAGCGTGTCGTCGACGCCGACGGGCAGATTGTGATCCCGGGCGGTGTCGACCCGCATATCCATTGCAGCTCGCCAATCCCGTTCCCGGGTCGAAACGAGGATCTGCTGAGCGCGCCTCCGGAGCAGGTCAGCCGCGCTGCGCTCTACGGCGGCACAACCACCCTGCTCGATTTCGCGCCGTGTTCGCCGGATCAGCCGCTGCAGCAATCGATCGAATTGCGCAAGCGCGAATGGGCCGGGGCATGTTACTGCGATTACGGCTTTCATCTGCTACTGCACGGCAAATTGTCGCAAGGAGTGCTCGATCCTTTGCCCGAGGCGATCCAGGACGGCCATGCTTCGGTCAAGATGTTCACCACCGATATTCGGCCCAATCGTCTGGGGCGAATGGTGCAGTTCGGCGACATCTGGGAGGTGTTGAAGATTCTCGGAGCCGCTGGCGGGATCGCGGCGATCCATGCCGAGGACAACGACATCGTCATGCACATGTACGAAAAGCTGATCCGCGAGGACCGCGTCGGCTTCGAGAACATGGCCGAGGTGCACAACACCCTGTCCGAGGATCTCTCCTTCAACCGGGTGATCCGGCTCGCCGAGAATGTCGAGGGCGCGGCGCTCTACATGGTCCATGTCTCGGCGGCGACCGGGGTCGCCGTGATCGCCGCGTCGCGGGCACGGGGCTACCCGATGTACGGCGAGACCTTGCACCAATATTTGCTTTACACCGCCGAGGACTATAGACGCCCCGGCGGGCAGATGTTCCACACTTACCCGTCGCTTAAATTCGCCAAAGATCAAGAGGCGCTGTGGGCGGCGACCAATCACGGCGCGATCCAGGCAGTCGCCACGGACGAAGTTTGCTGCCCGTTGAAGGTAAAGCTCCAGGGGAGGCGTATCGACGACACGACCGGCGGCAATTCCGGGGTCGAGCCGCGGCTCTCCCTGATGTACACGCATATGGTCGAGAAACGCGGCTATAGCCTTTCGGATTTTGTCGGACTCACCTCGGCGAATGCTGCTCGCATCATGGGCCTCTACCCGCGCAAGGGCGCGCTGGCGGTGGGCTCCGACGCGGACATCGTGCTGCTCGACGCGCGCTCCCGGCGGGTCATCCGCAAGGAGGATCTGCACGAGACCGACTACACACCTTGGGAGGGTCACGAAGTCGCCGCGTGGCCAAGCATGACGATTCTGCGCGGCAAGATCGCCGTCGAGAATGGCCAATTCCGCGCCAACCCCAACGACGGCCAGTTCCTGCCGCGCAAAATCCCCGACGATATCCGCTCCCGCCCGGCGGTGTAACCCGTTGTTGCCCCTCACCCTCCCGCTGCGCGGGCCCCTCCCTCTCCCCGCTGACGCGGGGCGAGGGGCTCTGGTGGATCTCTTCCTCGCCCCGACTGCGGGGAGAGGGCTGGGGTGAGGGGCCCTTTCTGGAGAGAAACCCCAATGACCCCACTGCCTCTGAACGATTTTCTCGTCATCGACTTGACCGCCCATCGCGCCGGGCCGACAGCGGTGCGCCAGCTCGCCGATTGGGGTGCGCAGGTCGTCAAGATCGAGCCGCCCGGCGAGGCGGTCGATGCGACAGGCAGCCGCCGCGACGGGCCCGATTTCCAGAACCTACACCGCAATAAGCGGGCGATGACACTGAACCTCAAGAGCGATGAGGGTCACGCGATCTTTATGAAGCTCGCCGAGCGCGCCGACGTTATCGTCGAGAATTACAAGTCCGATGTGAAGCACCGGCTCGGCATCGATTATGAGGCCGTGCGCAAAATTAATCCGCGCATTGTCTATGGCAGTATCTCGGGCTTTGGCCAGGACGGGCCGTACGAAGGCCGCGCCGGCGTCGACCAGATCGCACAAGGCATGGGCGGCCTCATGTCGATCACCGGGCTTCCCGGGCAGGGCCCGGTGCGCGTCGGCATTGCGATCAACGACACCTCGGCCGGGCTCTTGCTGTCCTACGGGATCGTGCTGGCGTTATTGAACCGTGAGCGTACCGGCGAAGGCCAATGGGTGCATACGTCGTTGCTCGAGGCGCAGATCTTCATGCTCGATTTCCAGGCGGCGCGGTATCTGATGAAGGGCGAAGTCGCCGGCCAGGAGGGCAACTTCCACCCGACCTCGCCGGGCACCGGAATGTTCCGGACTGCCGACGGTTACATCAATATCGCCGCCTCGGGCGACAATTTGTGGCGGCGCTTCTGCGAGGTGGCTGGCGCCAAGAACCTGGCGGAAAATCCCGATTTCAAAACGGTCGTCGCGCGCGCCAAAAACCGTCCGGCGCTCAATGCGCATCTGAGCGACATCATTCGCCAGCACCCGAATGCCTATTGGGTCGAGCGGCTGAGCAAGGCCGGGGTCCCGTGCGGGCCGATCAATACGATCGACCAGACTTTCGCGGACCCGCAGGTCCAGCATTTGGGGATCGCGAAGCCGGTCAGTCATCCAAAACTCGGCGCGCAAAAGGTTGTCGGCCAGCCGATCCATATGAGCAGTTATCCGCAGCCGGCCGAACTACGCCCGACTCCCGACCAGGGCGAGCACACTGATGCGGTGTTGCGCGAGCTCGGCTACGACGCGGCGGATATCGCCGGACTGCGCCAGCGCGGCGCGGTGTGACATGAGCAATGGCGGTGTCCCAACAGCAATCGCTGAGCCCAGCTGAGGCGCCGCCGCCCGAGCTGCGTAGTGCCAGCAGTTGGATACAGAGACTGCGTCTACGGTTTGGTCGCGAGTATTCGCCAGACCACGGACGACGCCTACGCCCGCGGCGATATCACACCTCAGCGCCAAGATCGAAGGTTACGTGCGGCGGGTGACGGTAAACGACTTTCAGCAGGTGAAGGAAGGCGACCTGCTGGTCGAGATCGAGGACGACGACTACCGGGCGCGGCTGGAGCAAGCCGAAGCCGACCTCGCTGGCGCCGAAGCGGCTGTCGAGAATCTGAAATCACGCAAAGCGTTGCAGCACTCGCAGATCGCGGAGGCGCAGGACGCGATCAACGCGACCCAGGCTGACGTCGATCGCACCCACAAAGAGGCGGTGTGCCAGCAAACTTTGTTGGCCACCACGGTCGGCACCCCGCAAAGAGTCGAGCAGGCGGTTGCCGAAGAAAAACGGTTCGAGGCAAACCTGGCGCACGGCGAGGCCGCGCTCGCTGCCGCGCAGCGGCAGATGGCGGTGCTCGATACCGAGGAATCCCAGCTGCGCGCAGCGGTCCAAGCCAAGCAGGCTGCGTTCCACCTCGGCAAGATCGAGCTCGGCGATACGCACATCACTGCCCCGATCGGCGGCATGGTCAGTGAGCGCGGCGCGCGTGCCGGGCAATATGTTCGTGATGGGACGCAGGTCATCTCGGTCGTGCCGCCGCACAATGTCTGGGTCGTCGCCAATTACAAGGAAACCCAGCTGACCCATGTCAAAATCGGCCAGCGTGCGGAGATTACGATCGACACGTTTCCCGGTATTGTCGTCACAGGGCGAGTTGACAGCATTTCGCCAGCCAGCGGCTCGCAATTCTCGTTCGTCAGTGCGGCGCGGTGCCGCACCTGCCCAGTTCTCGTCGCTCGAGCGGAGGAACTGTAACCGAGACCCGTAGAATGGTCTGCAGAATATGGTTACGGGAGGAAAATCGTCATGACCATCCGAAAGGCGGCGCGGCTTCGTGCGGCAGCAGTTGGGTTCACCGCAGCGCTCGGCCTACTAGCCGCCAACTCGATCGCGGCGCAGTCGAACGATCGCGATGATCATCGGCATCACGAGCGTCGCAAAGGCTTGGACAAGATCGAACACATCGTTTTCATCGTTAAAGAAAACCGTACGTTTGACAATTATTTTGGCACCTTCCCGGGTGCCGATGGCACCACCTCAGGAAGGATCTCCACAGGCGAAACTATTCCGTTGCGCCATGCTCCCGATATGACGCCTCGCGACATCGACCATTCCTATCAGGCCGCGGTCGAGGCCATTGATGGTGGCGCGATGGATCGGTTTGATCTGATCAAAGGTGGGAACATAAACGGCGACTTTTTAGCCTATTCGCAATACTTCGAGTCCGATATTCCAAATTATTTTGCATATGCGCGCAATTTCGTATTGGCGGACGCGTTCTTCTCGTTCTTGGAGGGGCCGAGCTTCCCAAACCATCTCTATACAGTCGGTGCACAATCGAACCGCGCGATTAACAACCCGGCAAGCAAAACGACCCCCGGGCGGTGGGGCTGCGATGCTGCGGCGGACTCACGGGTACAGACTCTGGAGGAGCCCGGTGAGTTCGGCGAAGTCTACCCGTCCTTCGATTTCGATACGCTTGCCGATCGCTTGGAAGAGGAGGGGTTGAGCTGGAAATATTACGCGCCGGGGCAAGGCGAGTCGGGTTATATCTGGTCGGCTCTAAACGCCGTTCGTCACATCCGACTGACGTCGCTATGGCAGCAGCACGTCGTATCTACTGCGCAATTCGTTCAGGATGCTCAGAACGGGCAGTTGCCGACAGTCAGCTGGTTGGTCGTCGGCAGCGGATTGAGCGAGCATCCCCCGGCCAGTGTCTGCCTGGGCGAGAACTGGACAGTGGCGCAGGTCAACGCCGTGATGAGCGGTGCCAATTGGAATTCGAGCGTCATATTTCTCACCTGGGACGATTTTGGCGGCTTCTATGACCATGTCGCGCCACCGGCCGTCGATAATTTCGGCTTTGGTCCGCGCGTTCCATTGTTGATTATTTCACCTTGGGCAAAGCGCGGCCATATCAGCCACACGACTCTCGAATTTTCGTCAGTCCTGAAACTCATCGAGGAGCGCTTTGATCTTGATTCGCTAACCGAGCGCGATCAGGATGCCAATGATCTGATCGACAGCTTCGATTTCGACCACCTGCCTCGCGGACCGCTGCTGTTGCAAGCCCGCCAGTGCCCGGGCGCGACGGCGGACATCAAGCTGGACCCGAATTTTCACAACGGCGCCCAATAGGGTTTCTGAACTTATCGGCCACCGCGGGTCGCGGGGCCCGCGGTCCCGATATAGTCAGACGGTCTGCGGCTGCGACCTTGGCCCCTCCGAGCGCCTGCTGCGCTCCGCCATGAACTGATCGAATTCCGTCTTGTCCTTGGCGTGGCGCAAGCGGTTGAGAAACTCCATGAATTCGCGCTGCTCTTCTTCGAGGCGCCGCAAGGTTTCGGCGCGGTATTCGTCAAACGCCCAGTTCCCGCTTGAGGCCCGGGAGCCGCCTCCACTCCATCGTCCCGCGCCCGCCTGCATCCGTTCCATGCGGCGCTGCATACGTTCCATGCGGCGCTGCCAGCGATTGCCGTTATGTGCCCAGCATCCCATTCGCCCACTCCCTATCAAGAATCCTAGAAGCACCAGGCCTAGCGGCCAGAACAGGATGAAGCTGACGACCGTCAGTGCGATCCAGGCGGGCTTGCCGATGTCGTCCAATTGTGCTGCGAGTGCGTGCATGGCAGCCTCATGTAAATGTATGTCACATTCACATGAGGACCTTTCCGCTCGTTGTCAAGCAAATCCAACTCACCAATCCGTTTCCCACTTGACCGGCGAAGTGGCCGAGATCACCGCGCACCCGGAGGGCACCGTCGAGATGGTGGTCGGTACCTTGTCGAGTGGGCAAGGCCACGAGACGAGCTATGCTCAGCTGGTCGGTGAATGGCTCGGGGTTCGCCCGGACTGCGTGCGCCTGGTCACCGGCGACACCGATCGCGTGCGGATCGGTGCCAGCTCGCATTCGGGACGCTCGCTACGGCTGGCCAGCATTACCGCACACCGCGCATCCGGCGAAATCGTCGAGAAAGGCCGCCGCATTGCCGCATATCGGCTCGAAGCCGCCGAAGCCGATATCGAATTCTCCGATGGACGGTTTACCGTCGCTGGCACCGACCGCTCGCTCGAGCTTTTTACGGTTGCGGCAGCAGTGCGTGATGATCCGGACATCCCCGAGGAGCTGCGCGGCCCGCTCGCCAGTACCGGCGAGGTGATGAGCCAAGTCGCCTCGTTCCCACATGGCGTTCATGTCTGCGAGGTCGAAATCGACCCCGAGACCGGGGTGGTCGAAATCGCCCGCTACACCGCGGTCGACGATGTCGGGCGCGCGGTCAATCCGCTGATCCTGCACGGGCAAACCCATGGCGGGATCGCGCAAGGCACCGGCCAGGCATTGTTCGAGCAGTGCGTCTACGATCCCGCGACCGGCCAGCTGCTTTCGGGGTCGTTCATGGATTACGCGATGCCGCGCGCCGCCGATCTGCCGTTCTTTACCACCGCGATCAGCGAGTGCCATCGACCACTCACCCCTTGGGCTTTCGCGGCGGCGGCGAGGGCGGCATCACCCCGGCGCTCAGCGTCATCGTCAACGCTATTGTCGACGCGCTAGCCGATCTCGGCGTCACCCATCTGGAAATGCCGGTCACGCCGGATCGCATTTGGCACGCCATCCGAACCGCGCGGCACGAAGATCAGGGCGGGCTTGGCGCCGGCAGTTGATCGGGTTCGGTGTCATGGAACCGGCGGTAGTCGATGGCCAGTCGGCCATCTTCGGTCTGCGTGAATACATCGGCGAAGCGATGGCCCCACACTACCTCGTGTGCGAGATACGAGGTGCGGGCGTGGACCGCTTGCGACAGCGTCTCGTCGATACCCGTGACGGTCACGACGATTTCCGCCGCCTCCGCCGTCAACGACGCCGCCGTCGCATTCCATAACGGGCTCGCCGGGTCGATAGGGTGCATGACCGTAAACGTCATCGCGAAAATCGGGCTGCGCTGGCGAGCGAGCTGCAGATCGTAGAAACGTCGCATCCACTCGCCCTCGGGGGTGCGCTCGTCACGGACGAGAGTTACCGAGACTTGCGCCTCGAGGATCTGATTGCGACGCTCATTGGCGAGGCGGAAGGAGAGCGTCGGGATCCCGTTGTATGGTGTGACGACCGCGACCTTGCTGAAGATGACCCGGGCTGTCGGCCGCGAAACCCGGGCGAATACCAAGCCTGCAACCACCGCTAGAAGGGTCAACCCGAACAGCGCCTCGACCGTCATTACGACGTTCCCATAGAGCGTCGCCGGCGACATCTGCCCGTAGCCGATCGTCGATAGGGTCTCTACACTGAAGAAGAAGGCGTCCGAAAAAGCTCCTGGACGGGCGTTCGTGATCGCGCCGTCGCCGCGCAGATAAAGCGTCGCAAACAGCACATTCAAACCGAGATAAACGAAGGCCAAGCCGAGCAGAAACGCCCACCACGGCAGTGTCAGCAGACTATGGTAGAGATCGCTCAGCCATGGATTACGCAGCCCGATAGCCACCACACGGTCGGCCGGTTCCCGTTGTACAACGTGAGGTGCAGCGCGTGGGGCGGCAGATGGCTGCTCTTTCACTTTTTCCTTTTTCTCCGCGGAGGAACTTTGACCGATTCGATCATTTCGGCAAAGGCTGCCATCAGGCGAGTCTCAGTAGCCCCGATTATTTTGCCCATGCCTGCGCTCGAGTGCTCGACTTGCCGCTGTTGCTCATTCCGTTCGCATGAACAACGCTGAATGGCATGGCCATCTTCTTCACCAGCGACACGCATTTTGGCCATGGCGGCGCGTTGGGGCTTTACCGCCGGCCGTTCGCCTCGGTCGCGGCAATGAACGAAGGCCTCGTCGAACGGTGGAATGAGACGGTCGGGCCGAATGACGAAGTGTGGCACCTTGGCGATTTTGCCATTCGCCAGCGCCTGGCCATCGTTGCTGAGCTCTTGGCTCGGCTTCGCGGCCGCAAGCACCTCGTCGCCGGCAACAACGATCCACCGGCGACGACCGAGCTCGACGGCTGGGAGAGTGTCCAGCCTTATATCGAGATCGAGACCGAGGGTGCATCGCTGGTGCTCTGTCACTACCCGTTTCGTCGCTGGCGCAGCATGGACAAAGGTTGGATCAACTTGCACGGCCATTGTCACGGCCGGCTAAAGCCACAGCCGCGGCAGTTCGATGTTGGGGTCGATGTCTGGGAATTCCGGCCGGTCACTCTCAGCGAGATTTTGGCAAGCGGAAGTCGCATCAAGCGGCGATTGTGAAGTGGCTGCGGAGCAGGCAGTATCGCGCTCTGCGCCGCGATATAGGGAGGATACCGTGCAGCTGAGCCGCGAGGAATTGCTCAAGGCCTATCGCGACATGGTCACGATCCGCCGCTTTGAGGAGCGGGTACAGGACGAATTTTCGAAGGGCGGCATCCCGGGCTTTGTCCATCTCTACGCCGGCCAGGAGGCCGCCGCCGTCGGCGTGTGCAGCCATTTGGGGCCGCAGGACTACATCGCCAGCACTCATCGCGGGCACGGCCACAGCATCGCCAAGGGCTGCGACCCGACCATGATGATGCAGGAGCTGTTCGCGAAAAAGACCGGGCTCTGCGGCGGCAAAGGCGGCTCGATGCACATTGCCGATCTCGACCATGGCATGCTCGGCGCCAACGGCATAGTCGGCGGCGGCCCGCCTCTGGTCATCGGCGCGGCGCTGACCGCCAAGACATTGGGCCGCGATACCGTCGCAATCTCATTCACCGGCGATGGCGGCTCCAACCAGGGCACCACCTTCGAGGCGATGAACATGGCGGTGGTGCTGCAACTGCCGGCGATCTTTGTATTCGAGAACAACCAATACGGCGAAGGCACCGCTTACGAATACGCGGTGGGTAGCCGCGACATTGCCGGGCGCGCGGGCGGCTTCGGATTGCCCGCGGTCAAAGTCAGCGGCGATGATTTCTTCGCAGTGCACGAGGCGGCACGCGAAGCCGTCGAGCGAGCCCGCGCCGGCGAGGGCCCGAGCGCGATCGAGGTCGACACCTGCAGGTTTTATGGGCACCACTCGGGTGACGCGCAGCTCTATCGCGCCAGAGACGAAGTCAGGCGCCTGCGCGAGGAGCGCGATTGCCTGAAGCACTTCCGCCGCCGGGTCGGCGAGGCGGGGCTGCTCGAGCCAGCGGCGCTGGATCAAATCGAAACCGAGGTCGCCACGCTGATCGACCACGCGGTCGAGGTGGCGCGGGCGGCGGCGCCCCCCGATACGGACGCGCTGCTGCGCGACGTCTATGTCTCGTATTGAGGGAGCGCGCGATGGCACTCAAATCGATCCGCCAGGCGCTGAATGAAGCGCTCGCCCAGGAAATGCGCCGCGACCCGCGCGTCGTCGTCATCGGTGAGGACGTCGCCGGCGGCGCCGGCTCACAGGGCCAACGCGACGCCTATGGCGGGGTACTCGGGGTGACCAAGGGGCTGTTCGGCGAATTCGGCGAAGGCCGCGTCATCGACACACCGATCACCGAGTCGGCAATCATGGGGGCGGCGGCCGGCGCCGCCGTCACCGGGTTGCGCCCGGTCGCCGAGCTGATGTTCTGCGATTTTCTCGGCGTCTGCTTCGACCAGATCCTCAACCAGGCCGCCAAGTTCCGCTACATGTTCGGCGGCAAGGCCAAGACCCCACTCGTGATCCGCACGATGATTGGTGCCGGGCGCAGCGCGGCGGCCCAGCACTCGCAGAGCCTCTACCATATCTTCACCTCGGTGCCGGGGCTCAAATGCGTCGTGCCGTCCAATGCCTATGACGCCAAGGGGCTGTTGATCGAGGCCATCCGCGACGACGACCCGGTGATCTTCTGCGAGCACAAGCTGATGTACGATTTGCGCGCCGAGGTCCCGGACGAGCCCTATACGATCCCGTTCGGCGAAGCCAACATCATGCGCGATGGCGACGATGTGACGGTGGTCGCCCTCGCCCGCATGGTGCATTACGCTGACGAGGCGGCTGATACGCTCGGCAAAGAGGGGATCGAGTGCGAGCTGATCGACCCGCGCACGACCTCGCCGCTCGACGAAGACACGATCCTCGAGAGTGTCGAGCGCACCGGCCGGCTCGTCGTCGTCGACGAGGCGACGCCGCGCTGCAGCATGGCGGCCGACATCGCCGCGCTCGCCGCTGACAAGGCCTTTGCAGCGCTGAAGGCGCCGGTCAAACGGGTGACGGCGCCGCACACGCCGGTGCCCTTCGCGCCGTCCTTAGAAAAGCTCTACATCCCGAGCCCCGAGCGGATCGCCGAGGCAGTGCGCGAGGTTTACGGGTACGCCCGATGAAGTGTCGCTGCTGGCACGAGCAGCAGAGGATCGCTGCACGATGAGCTCTGAAATCACTCCGATTACGATGCCGAAATGGGGCCTGACGATGACCGAGGGTAAGGTCGTCGGGTGGCTCAAACAGCCAGGCCAGAGCTTTAGGGAGGGCGAGGAGCTCCTGGAGATCGAGACAACCAAGATCACCAATGTCTTCGAGGCGCCGGAGGGCGGCACATTGCGGCGCATCGTGGCGCCCGCCGGAGCGACGTTGCCGGTCGGCGCTCTGCTCGCCGTGGCGGCTTCCAACGAGGTCTCGGAAAGCGACATCGACACCTTTGTTGCCGGGTTTGCTATCCCCGAACCGGCGGCGGAAGCCGGGGCCGAGGCCGAAACGGCGAGGCCGCGGGAGGTCGAAGCCGACGGACCGCGGCTGCGCTATGTCGAGCTCGGCGAGGGGGCGGGCGTCCCGGTTCTGCTGCTGCACGGCTTTGGCGCCGATCTCAATACTTGGATGTTCACGCAGCCCGCGCTGGCGGAGGGGCGGCGGGTGATTGCATTAGATCTGCCCGGACATGGCGGGTCGACGAAGGAGCTGCCGCACGCCGACCCCGAAAGCTTAGCGACCATTATCGGCCGAGCGCTCGATGCGCTCGGCGTCGAGCGGACGCACCTCGTCGGACATTCAATGGGGGGCGGCATCGCAATGTTATTCGCGCTGCGGCATCCCGAACGCGTGGCGACACTGAGCTTGATAGCTTCAGCCTCGCTCGGTCCCGAGATCAACGCGTCGTTCATCGATGGGTTCGTCCGGGCCTCGCGCCGCCGCGACGCGGTCGAGGTGCTGGGGCTCCTGGTGCACGACCCGGCGCTGGTCAGCCGCACGATGGTCGAGGATGTGCTGCGCTATAAAAGGCTCGATGGCGTCCCGGCGACGTTGGCGAGGATTGCCGAGGAATGGTTTCCCCACGGCCAGCAGCGTGCCGGGCTCGGCGAGGATGTCGCAGCGCTCAAAATGCCAGTCCAGATCATCTGGGGCCGTGAGGACCGGATCATTCCGGTCGCCCACGCCGAAGCGCTGGCAGCCCGTCTCCCGGTCCACATCATCGAACAAACCGGGCACTTGCCCCACATGGAACGAGCCGGCGATGTCAATCGCCTGCTCAAGCGGTTCATCGAGGGTGCGCCAGCCTGACAGCCGTCCGTCAGTTCGCGAAGATTTGTCTCAAGCGCGCACAGGTGCGCGATAAGGCCAGATACGTATCGTTGGGGGTAATTCCATCAGGCTCGAATAGATAACTCGAGTTTACGTATTCGAGGCCATAGAGGTGGTTATCCTCTATAATATTTGCTAAGCGCTCTGGGTTTCTCGCAACTCTCTCAACTCCAGCATTCTCCGCCCACAACGGCGTCACTATATGGTGAGCTATCATATATTGGCGAAGGTAACGAACTTCCGGCGCGTTTTCAGCCCCGGTACACTGGACTGCGCAGCCGTATTCTCGCGCCAGATCGAGCAGAAACTCGGAATCCGTCATGATCGTAATCGAGCAATCTGCACGACCGGAGGAGAGGGCCTGTTGCCACTCCTCGACCGAGATATGGCTGCCCGGTATCATAATGATGAGCCCGATATTTGCCCCGGGGGCATGCTTCCGCAGCGCCTGTTGGTAATTATCGACTTGCCACCGGATAAAGGCACGCTTCGTATCGCGATACCATAACAAAACATCCTCCCACATTGCTCCCGGCCGCTCACCGGGATCCAGTGGCTTTACCTCCGCCCAGTTCGAGAATTTCGTCTTCCACAAGCGATTGGCTTGCTGCAGATTTCCATACTTCTTCGTCATTGCTTCGCGAAAATCTACCGGCGCATGGTCCGCGAAATACCACGGCGTTAATTCGTTACAGTTGCTTTTTCCCATTGTCCACGCGGCCGGGTATATGGGCTCGCCGGCAGGGCCGAGGTCGACAAACACCGAATCTGCCGCTTCGAGCACCTTCACCTGTGCAAGATATTTAAAGAGCGCATCGGTTTTTTGCGACAATACGGCGCGGATACCAGGGTACCATGGAGAAATATCCGCTTTGCTGAACTCGTCCTGCTGATTGCGAATTTTCGCGTCGGGGTGTGCGGCGAGATACCACGCCGGCGGCGCGCCAACGGTTCCGATCTCGAGCTTGAAGCGGAAACCGTTGGTTTTCGCCTGATCAAGATAGCCGAGAATCGGGAGTTCGCGCCAGTGGCCTTCCGAGGTTTCGAGATCCCACCATCCCGCGCCAAGGCGCAGGCTCCCGCAACCAAGCTCCTTATATAAATCCAGCCGCTTCTGAACGATTTCGGCCGGCCCGCGTCGATAAGGCGCGTACTCCGCAATACTCAAGCGGGTCGTCGTCGCGGCAGCGCCTGACGGGCTGTGGCCGACAATGCCATCGGCCGCAGGCGACGGTTTCGCGGCGACAATGAGACTGCCAGCAATCGTTCTCCCCAAAAATTGCCGCCTATTCATCAGACTTCTGAAATACCGTCTAAATTCTCGTCGAATATCTCAAGTGTAGTGTTCAACGATGCACCTTCCGATACCACTCTTTAATCGGTTCAATTCATTATCTCGCACGTGCTAACTACCAATCGAAAGAATCTTTATTTCAAATGCCAGAGATTACCGGCTTTCGTGCGAGGGACCAGTTGCGGATTTTCCTAAGTTCTGCAGGCTCCGGACGTCTTGACGGCGCCTATATCCCTGGACGCGCTCATTATTCCTACCGGGTGGTGTCGACAAAATTTCGCGCGGCTTTACTCGGCCTCGGATGCGAATGCATCGATCTGCCGCGGCCGGAGATCTATTTCGCCCCCGTGTCGCGGAAATTGATACGCAATCCTTGTTTTCATCTAATTTTTAAACCCCCCAATTTATTTAGAGTCCTCAAGGGAGTGCCAAATATTGCCTGCGTTGCCTGGGAATTCGACGGATTTCCGGAAATCCGCGACCGCAAACAGGTAATTCCCTCGGACGACATGGCCCATATGTTGCGCATCCCGGATGAGATTTGGGTGCCTTGCGAGTTCACCGCTCAAATATTCCGTCAGTTCGGGATAAAGAATGTGTACACGGTGCCTGCCCCGATTGCCATGCCGGAACCGCAGCCCGCCATTCGATTTCCGCGTCTGCCCCTGCAACTTGACCGCATCTCCTGGATAAATCTGCGGCTTGGTTTTGGCCGTTATTCGGACCTGAATTCCTGGAAACCGTCCGTACCGTCTTCGTTGAGCGATATAATCTTGGATCAATATGACGGAGAGGAACCCACCGTATTTCTCTCGATCCTCAACCCGCACGACTTGAGAAAAAATCTGTCGGCATTGGTATCCGGGTTTCTCGAATACAGCGCACGGGATAAGAATGCGCTGCTCTTGTTAAAACTGATTGCAGATAATCAAGAAGACCGGCTTGACACCATTCTTCATGGCATCCTCAAAATCAGAATCGCCGGGTTTGAGCTAATCGACACCAACAAAATTTGGCTGACGACCGAATACTTGCCGGAAGACGTGTTAAACGACCTCTACCGCTTCGCCTCAGCATACCTTTGCACCTCGCTAGCGGAAGGCCAAAACCTTCCGCTGATGGAAGCGATGTCGCACGGGGTCGTCCCGATCACTACGCAACACACCGCAATGCTCGATTTCATCGACGATCAAAATGCCCTCGTCATTGCGACGACCCGCGAAGCCATCGATCGCGATGACACTGCGGTCGGCGCAACACCCAATATGACCTGGCACCGCTGCGGCGCAGGTGATGTCGCAGACGCGCTGGAGAAATTCGCCGCCCTGTCGCCGGCCCAGAGGACGCAACTGGGCCGCAATGCGCGGGAAGCAATCCAGCAGGGGTTTTCATCGGACGCAGTGCGAATCCTCCTTACGGAGCGGTTCGACGAACTGCGGTCCAATTTCTTCACTTGAGCTGGTTGGCATTGCATGTCTTGCGATCTTTATATCGAAATTGGCCCGCTCCAGGAAATCCACTATGCCGGTATAAGCAATGTCACGTTGGCGTTGTGCCGATATTGGCTACAGCATCCACCAGAACAATGCCGTTTTTTTCTCGGTCCCTATTTGATCCGGCGCGACGTCGTCGAGCTGGTTGTCAAAACGCGCAGTGGCGGATTGTTCCAGCTGCTTTTGCGGAACGGCCAGGCACAGGCGGGGTTTCTGGAAAACGACCTGCGCTCTCGTTCGCCGGCGACGCCTTCAGTGGCACTCTTTCCCAACGTAAAGTCAGTCATTTGCCCGTTCGACCATACATTTCAGATCATCCACGATCTTTCTTTCCTGTTGACGCCCGAGTTTCACCATCCCGATACGATACAATACCACGGAACCACTATTCGCCGTGACATCGAGGGCAATACGCATAATTTCTGTGTCTCAAAGGCCACCGCCAGTGACCTGGTTACGTATCTCGGTGTCCCGCAGCGAAACGTTACAATTTGCTATCCCGGAGGAGATCCGCCCCCAGACAATGAAGAGGTCATCAATAAAGCGGCAATTGCCATTGCGAGCCCGCCATTCATTGTGATTCCGGGCACGATCGAGCCGCGCAAAAATATCGACCTCATATTCCTGGCCCTCAAGAGAAACCCGAATCTGATGAAGCGTTACCGCTTTCTATTTCTCGGGGCAAGTGGCTGGCTGCTGGATTTTCGAAACAAGATTGCTCAATTTACACTGACAAATTGGGTAGACAATGGAAGAATCATGTGGCTCGGCTATGTCGACGAATACCAAAAATCTTTGCTCTATGCAAAAGCAGAGCTTGCAATTTACCCCTCCCTATTCGAAGGATTCGGGATGCCGATCGTCGAAGCGATGTCACACGGCTGCCCTGTGTTGTGCTCTTATTCATCGAGTTTACCCGAGGCGGGAGGCGACGCCGCCTTCTATTTCGACCCGACGTCGATTGCCAGCTTTGAAGAAGCACTCTTTTCAACATTGACCGCTATTCGATTGAAGCGGCAGGCGATACGGAACATGTCGCTTCAACACGCAAAGGCCATCACCTGGGACCAGTTCAACACCGTGATCAAGAATAGAATAGATAGCATCGTCTCATCCAGCGCCGGACAGGTCTGACTGCTATGGATGGACAGACAATCGTCGGATATCTCGAAGGCGAAGTGCGGGAACCGTCGGTAACCGAACCCAACAGCGTATTGCAGATCAATCAAGCCTTGCGCCGCCTAAGATTAGATCACCTCGCAAGATTGGCTGAGAAGGCGCGAGACATTTCGGAGCTGTTCAACTTAGAAACGGCTATCGGCTTTCTCTATTACGAAGTCCTTGGACGGCCGCCCGATCCGTCCGGTTTCTCACATTACATGGCTGCGACGGGAGCCCAAAAGCTGACCTTCTCCGACATCGTCGCCGGCATGGTCGATTCCGAGGAATTTGTTAACCGCTACCCGTACATGAAACAGCCCGACTGACCGTCTGACACGGCTTTCCCCCCGACTCTTCTTCACTCGCTCGGAAATTAACTTTCGGAGTTCTCCCTTGGGAGAAGGAAAATGACCTGTCATCAGTATCCTATCGCGGTTATGTCATTTAATCGCCCGGACTATTTGGAAGCTGTCTTACAAACGCTTGTGAGGCAGGTCGACTCAGATTTAGATCAGCGGCCCATCGCGCTGTTTCAGGATGGCTGCGTCAATCCGTCCAGCGAGCAGCGACGCGCTCGGGAAGAGGACGTTATCCGCTGTGAAAAGCTTTTCCGGGAATATGTCCCCTCCGGTGCCGTACATTCATCCCCCGATAATCTCGGGATCGCGCTCAATTTCGAGCGAGCAGAGAAACACGTTTTCGAAGAGCTCGACGCCGAGGCCGCGATCTTTCTCGAAGATGACCTCATTCTTTCGCCCCACTACATAAACTCGCTCGATCATCTTATCGCAGTTGCCTTAGCCAATGATCGCATTGGACACGTTGCTGTCTACGGCGATCACCGTACCGCGCTTTCGGAGCAGTCCAAATCACCGGAAGCTTACGTCTTGCTGGAGCACAATTGGGGGTTCGGTCTCACTCGCCGCCAATGGGTGAAAAATAAGCTCTACGTCGATCCATATTTAAATATCATCAGAAATACCGACTATACACTTCGCGATAACAATGCGATCCGAAAGCTTTACGCGTCTTGGGGCATGGGCCCCCCCGGCAATTCCCAAGACGTTACGAAAACGCTCGCCTGCTGCCTCACAGGGGCGGCGAAATTAAATACACAAGCATGCCTTGGTAAGTACATTGGTGCAAAAGGAATTCATATGAATCAGCAATGGTACGACCGCCTCGGCTACGCAAACACAGAGCTCTATCCGCGCCCAATCACCGTGTTCGAAGATCTAAGTGATGAACGTTACCAGCAGATCTTCAGTGCACAGATGCAATGGGCAACCGGAAAACCGTATTCCTGACTTGAGAATCATTGTAACCGCGTTACCTTACAACGATCCACTCCTCAGTGGCAAAAGGCACATTAAATTATACCGCCAGTCTGGGAACACATTGCTATTCGGCATGGCTATTAGATCGAGTCGGTGCTCGGAAATATGCGGGACCATTCGACTGGCTATTCTCTGATCTTGGCATGATAGCGCACTGTATTGAAGATAATTTTCGGCTCTTTCTTGATCCAACCAAGTATGTGATATTGGATGAGCATGGCCACTGTGGTCACAGCTTCTATGGTCCTCGTTTTGACCGGTCGGTCATTTTCAATCATCATGACATGATGCAGGCGAAGGATTACTCACATTTCGTCCGAGCCGTCGAACGTTTTCGTCGTTTGCTCTCCAGCAAAGGGGCAAAGATCTTTTTATGCGTTTCCGTGCCATCGCGCGCCACCGACGAGCGAATCAGGGCTCTTTCAAATGCAATCTCTGCCAGGACAACTGATGCACAAATATTGATCGTGTCTGTGCAATCAAACACTGCATCACGAACCAAAATGGCGGACAGCCGTCGAATAGGGATCGCAAAGATTTTCGATTTCTGGGCTACATCGGACATGATGAACGGCTTGTCGTTCCGGAGCGATGCAGACAATCGTGCGATCGCGTGTCTTTTTGATCCGTTCCAGTTCGATATTAGAGATCCTTTAGTATAAGTGTTATGACATCGATCGAGTTCAAACGCGCAACCAGGGTCGATGGCCGTTGATCATCTGACTCTTTATCAGCTTGGATCAAACAACGAGCTGAGCAAATCGAGCGCTAGAGCACGATTATTTATTTTATTCCGTTTTTTCAACAAAAACAACGTGCCCGCCGTTCGCTGCGTGTCGAAATATTTCTCTGCCACACTGTAATTGTGGCGGAGTTCGTAGTCATGAACAAGAACTCGACAGCCGTCGGGGGCACATAAGGCCGCCGTCAAGAGACACGGGACGCGGAACCGGCCATCGATCAGTATGAGATCGAATTCCCAATCGAAACGAAGGTACGGACTGCTATAGTATTTGGGCCAGGAACGAATTTGACTTTCTCCACTTGGGACACCCCACTCGCCTACCGCGCCGAGATCGACGTGAATGAAATGCAGGCGGCGCGAAGCGACCGCCTTGCTGACTATATCGTTCTTTTTCAGCTTCTCGATCCACGAGAGGTCCGTGTCAACCGAGGCGATGAAGTGCAAGCTATGCTGGATGGCCGGCAAAGTGCTTCCGCCGCAGCCAAACTCGAGGAATGCACGCGATGTCCCAAGAAGAGAAGTAAACAGCTCTTGCTCTGCCGAACTCATTCGTACTGGAAAATCTGTATCCGCCATGGGAACCTTCGCGTTAAAGCAGCGGACTTAGACTAACCCGGTTCGGTTAACCTCACCCTACCGCGGCCAATGAACACCGCGAGGTGTTCGACGTAGCGCACACCCTTTGTCGTCGGGTCGTAGAGCTCACGGATGCCGCTTCCCGATCAGGATTGCCCCGCCTCATAAAGGGCCAATTTTCGCGGTATGATGGTGCTCGTCAGTGGATTCATTTTATTTGATTTTGACGGAGCGGAGCGATGTGTCTATTTCTATTGTGGTGCGGTGCCGTGGTGGGACGAAGCGGAGGCCCGAACATTGTCGGCGGTAATTCCCGTAGTTCCCGGTTCGGCAGATTTACTTCCCGTTTAGGCCGGTGCGAATTCCCGGTTCGGGTTGCTACGGGAATTCGCCGGCAAAGGATTGATTTGCCTTCCGTTTTTCTCGGAGAAACGGCAGTTGCGGGGCCAAAATCGGCGAAATTCCCGTCTGAACGGGAAAAGCCGGGAATTCTCCTACCCGCGGAACGCCCATGGCTCAGTGTCCGGAGATGCAACTGCTTCACCACGGCCGTTGGCAATCGCGCGGAGCCGGTCGACGTAGCGCGCGCCGGTGATCCTGGGGTCGTAGAGCTCGCGGATGCGGGCCTTGCCGGCCTTGCCGAACCGCTCGGCGAGCGCAGCGTCAGCGGCGCTTCTGCGTATCGCCGCTGCGGCTTGTTCGATGTCGGGCTCGGCCCAGACTTGGCCGCTCGCTCCGGGGTAGTCCCCCGCCCCTACCGGCACCAGCTCGTAATCGACGAGGAGCGCCGTCTCCGGCGTCGCGAAATCAGCCGTGCCGGAGTAAGCGGTCGTGATCACCGGCTTGCCGAGCAGCATCGCTTCGGCCGGGCCGCGGCCGAAGCCTTCGCAGCGGTGCAGTGACAGAAAGCAATCCGACAGCGCGAGGAGCGCAATCGCGCGGCGACGGGTGAGTTCCCCATCGATCAGCAGAATCCGCGGGTCGCCGCCTATTGCCTGCACGAGAGTGTCGCGATCGTCCGGTTTCCAGTCCGAGCCGATCGACTTTAGCAGCAGGACTACCGGGGCGTCGTATCGTGGGAATGCGCGCCGGAAGGCCTCGATCGCCGCCAGCGGGTTCTTGCGAGCGACGAAGGAGCGAAAATCGAAGCTGAAATAGAAGATGAATTTGTCGTCGGGCAGGCCGAAATCGGCCCGCTCCAGGCCGGGCTCGGCGGGAGGGAGGGCGACGGCCATCGGCATCAATAGCACCGGCTTTGCCGTTGCCGGCGCGATTGCATCGTAAGTGAAGCGGCTCGCCACCCAAACCTCGTCGACAAAGGTAAAGGACGAGGTCCATTCCTGCGGGAATTTGGCCAATTCCCAAGCCCAATAGCCGATCGTGTAGCTCCGCTCGAGGCCCCGCTCGCGCAAGAAGCCATAGTCGAAGAATGCAGTGTCGGCGTTGAGGTGCAGGAGGTTGATGAGCGGCGGCTCGGCGAGGCCTGCGGCGCTGCGCCCATCCTCGGTGGTAATGGCGCCGGAAAGGCGGTCGAGCACCGCACAGCGCCGGCCTTGCCGGCGCAGTGCCAGCACTGTCATGCGCAGATCTTCGGCGCGGCCCGAGGCCAAACCGGCATAGCCGACCAGACACAGATCACGCTTTACGGCCGGCCTGCCAACAGGCAGAGACACCCGCAGTTTGGAAGCCGCCGCACCAATATCATCGAGCTGGAACCGCTTCGCTCCTTCGGCAAGGAACCAGTCGAGCAAAGCCGCGCGGCCCTCATGCGTGGCGAGATCGCATCGGGTCTGCAGGTCCGCACATAGTTCCCTCAATCCGAGAGCCAGATTGCTGAGCGGCACAAAGGCGTCGGACGCGGCCGCAGCAACGCTCGACAGCCAGCGCAACGGCCGGTCGACAAAGCTCCGCGGCCAGCCGAAACGCCGCCGCATCGCGCCGCATGCCCAGATCGCGACACCAAGCCTCGCCTGCCGAGTGTGCCGGAATTCCCGTGCACTGTCCGGATAGAGCCCGTCATAGAGGGGTGCCACAATCCGCAATAGGCGAGTCAGCGGCGGGCCATCGGCAGAGGACTGCCCCACGAGATCCGGATCCGGGGTATCGAGAAAGCCGGCAAGGCCTGGCGCGATCAGCTCTACCGCAACGCATCTGTCGCGGATGCCTTGCGTCAGGCACCAGCCGAGATAGGTCAGGACCTCCGCCCGGGTCCGGTTGGGGAAGTGCAGATGCACATCCTGCCGCAACTCCCACAGCAGCGCCAGTGCCCGCGGCATTGGGACGCCGTCGGGGGGCGCCCCGAGATCCCAGGCGATCGGCTCCGCCAGCCAGGCATCCACAGTTTCGTGGCAGCGCGCCATCGGCATTGCCGACTGGACTGGCCATCGCGGCAGGACGCGGCAGAGCGAGCTACCGCGCCGCGCCAGCGCGACGGCCGCGGCGACCGATTGCCGGTCGAGGCCGAGCGCCTCTCCCGCCTCCTTCAGCCAGAGCGCATAATCGCGGCGCCGCAGCGGATTGCTCAGCTCGAACCTCGCGCGCAACGACGGATCTTTCCGCCATAGCTCGAACATGCGGCGGGTGATGGCCGGCGGACCGAAAATCGCGAGGCGGGGCTCGGGCTCGTCGAGCGATGCGTCACTCCCGAGGGAGTGAGCCATTCAAAAACCCTTAGAGGCCGGCAGCAGCGAGCGGAGCAAGTCCAGATAGGCCGGAAGGCAGACCGTATTGACATCGTACTGTCGCAGCACCGTCTGCCGGGCAGCCGCGCGGACGCGGTTGTTGACGCCGTCATTATCGCCAGCGAGGGCGTCGGCGAGACGGCCTGCCAGCCCGTCGACGTCAAAGAAATCCACCAGCTGTCCGTTCTCCGCGTCGCGTATCACCTCCTCGATCGGCGGCGTGCGGGAGCTCACGACGAAACATCCTGCCGCCATTGCCTCCAGCAACGACCACGAGAGCACGAACGGGTAGGTCAGATACACATGCGCCCGGGAGATCTGCAGTACGGTCAGATATTGCTGGTACGGCAGGTGCCCGAGGAAATGCACCCGACGCAAATCGAGCTTGCCGTCGAGCTCGGTGAGCAGCTGCGCCGAGTAGCTGGACGCCTTTTCGGGTCGGCGCCCATAGCTGACGCCGTCGCCGCCGACGATCAGCACTTGCGCCCTCGGCCGCTGTTCGAGAAGCTTTGGCAATGCCCGCATGAAGATGTGGAAGCCGCGATAGGGTTCGAGATTGCGCGCGCTGTAGGTGACTACCTCGTCCGCCCTGGACAGGCAGTGGCCACTGCCGAGCCATAACCGCGCAGTCGGGTCCGGCTTTACGAAGGTGGTATCGACCCCCTCGTGGACAACAGTGATCCGATCCCAATAACGCCGCGGGTATCGCGACCGCTGCCATTCGGTCGGGCTCTGTCCCCAATCGGCGGCGTCGAGCCCCAATAGGTTGATCGCGTTGCGGGTGCGCAGCCGTACTGGGGTGTCAGGTTCCGGCGGGAATTCGCGATCGAAATCGACATCCGAGCCGCGCGCACTGTAGAAGAATTCAAAATAGCCGAGCAATGGCGTGCGCGGCCACACATCCTTGATGTAGAGGATTTCTCCCCAACCGTTGTGACCGATAACGACATCCGGAACAAACCCGTCCCGGTCGAGCCATTCGCACAGCCGCGCCACCGCAAGGCCGTTCGCTACTCCGCCCTCCAGCTCGCGCAGGTAGGCGTGCCCATATGACGGCGGCGGATCAGGCTGATATTCGAGCTTGCGCACACCCGCAATTTCGGCATTGCGCGGCTGGGTGATGAAATTCACCTGGTGCCCCGCCTGCGCCAGATAGCGAACGATATGGACAAATTGGCCGGGAAAATTCTGATGGATGAAGAGAAACTTCATCCTCTTGCCTCCCTCGCTGCAGGCTTGCACGCGGTTGCCCAAAGGTCGAACGAGTTGCCTTGGCGCACCGTGATGTCGGCAAACCCTGCCACCGCCAGCACCTTGTGCAATGTCCGCACCGTGAAGCCGGTGCGATGCGCCATGAACGGGTTCCCACGCGCCAACGAGGGAGTGTGCCCGAAGATCATATCGAGTGGGGTAATGGGACCGCTCTGCGAGGTGTATGCCGTATCTTCGAGGCGATCCTCGACGACGAGCTGCGCCACCTGCCGCAAATCGGGAAGCGTCAGGAGCAGGAGCCCTTGGGGCTTCAGCACGCGGATGAATTCCGCCAGGGCCAGCGGCACTTCGTGACGCTGCAGGTGCTCGAGATTGTGCGAAGACCAGATCGCATCGACCGAGTCGGTTGCGACCGGGCTCATATCCGTGATCGAGCAAACGATGTCGGGTTGGACGGCCGGGTCGAGATCGAGCCTGATCTCCCGCCACTGGGGCCCGTGAAAATGCCGGTGCAGCTTTTGCCGCAACGGATAGCCGCAGCCGACATTCAAGACGGTCTTGCCGGCGGGCGGTGTTGCGGGGATCAGATCAGGTTCAGGCGACAAACTAGCCCCGCCGGGCAGAAACGGCTCGGCCATCGATTAGGATCGCTCGTTCGAGCTGCGGCCGACAGCTAACGGGCGGCGCGGCGGCTCACCCGCACGCTCATAGCCTCCAACGGGTCGTCGGCGATCGGCGCAACGCACAGCTCGCCGTTGCGGTTCGGGCCGATGGTACCGCTCTCGAAGAATGCGCCTTGGTAGACGACGTCGAACTGCTCGCCGACATGCGGCGCCAGACGTATGGCAAACCCGGTCAACGGCATCCCCTGCCCTCGCGTGCCGCAGAGTTTCGCATCGGTAACCCATGGCGTCTGCCTGCGGTTTGGACCCAGCGCCTTGAACTCGATGTCGCGCGCCATCAGCGTGTCGACCGGGCGGATGCTGAAGGCTTCGATGCGCATCTTGCCGCCGCGATTGCCAATCCAGCCTTTACCCGGAAACCGCCGGTCGCCTTGCCGTTCGATATGCAGAACGACCTCCGTCTGGACCTCCTCGGGCTCATCGGTTGCTTGAAGCGATCGCAGCCCTACACCGTTTGACCGCGGACGATCGAGGCGCCGCACGTCGATGTCAGGCACGGGAACGATTTGTGCGGGAAGCCCATAGGCCGTCACAAAGACACGCCCGCCGCCGGGCGGCGACTTGATGACGACCGTGCCGCCCTCATGCCCTAGCCATATTTCACCGCGTCCCGAGGTATTGATGATTTCCACACCTCGATCACGATCGTGCGGTGGCGCCGAGACCTGTACGATCGGCACTCGCAGACCGGAGAACTGGCCTCGTGGACACGCGGTTTCCCCGATCTCGACGGCGTAAAGCCCCGGTTCGAGTTGCACGAGGACCGCCGTTGCAGAGGGGTGGTCCGGGCTCGGCGTCCCCATCACCGGCTTTGTCTCGGCTAACCTGTCGGATTCGACCACGAATTCGGGTTCGCTCGTGTCGGCGACCCAATTCATCGGATCTTCTTTGGTCTGCGTTGTCTCGATCACGATCGTCTCGGATGCGGAAGGGGGCGCAACTGCACTTAGCGCGCAGGTCACCACCTAGCCTATAAAACTAACATCTTCGTTAACTCGAATTGCTCTCGATCGCACTTATTCTACGGCATATGAGTAATTAACCTACAATTTAATGCAGATGATCAAGCGCTTGAAAACACCGCTAATGTGCAAACGCTGTCGTAAATAGATCAGTTTCAAACTATTTCTGCTTGTGACGATTTGCAAGACGCGGTTATACCCGGTCGCGGTTGTAACCTGGACTGACCGGGCATGAGCGCTGCGACCACCATCATATTTGCACGAGAGGACCTTTCGATACCCGGAGCCGCCGAAGGTGCCGGTCTCGCGTCGCGTCACGCCCATTCGGTCCAGGCCCATTTTTTTGAGCTCGTCAGCCGCAGCAAACCCGATGTTATCGTTCTCGATCTCAGCGGCGCGCCGGCCGACGGCACCGATACGATCCTGACAATTCGCCGGCGAACCGATATTCCGATCCTGGTCGTGGGCGACGCCGAACAATCATTGCTCGACGAGTACCGGATTGCTGGCGCGGCGGGCTGCATCGCGGCTCCGGTCGATATCGTCCGCCTTAACGAGACGATACAGAAGATTATTCGCGTGCGCGGTAGGAACCGAGCCTCCTCGATCGGCGCTCCGGAGAATTTCTCTTTCGCCGGAATGAGACTTTATCCGCGCCGCAATCTGCTCGCCGGGGAGAACGGCACCACAGCGGATCTGACGAGTTCCGAGGGTCGCCTGCTGGCGCATTTTGTCGCCAAGCCCTGGACCGTGTGCTCGCGCGCCGAAATTGGCGAACTGCTTTATGGTCCCGAGCACGCGATCGGCGATCGCGCGATCGATGTCATCATCAATCGGCTTCGCAAGAAGCTCGCACTCGTCGGCGGCCAGGAAGCCGAGCATCTGATCAAGACCGAGTTTCGCCGCGGCTATCTGCTGGTGACCGACGTTGCGACCTTGCCGCGCGAGGCATCTGCCCAGCCGCGCTCCCTCCTGGAAGCGGCGAGCTGACGTTCACAAAATCATGAGCTCTGTCGACCACCTTCAAACTCGAGTCCAAGCCTCGGCCGCGGGAAGCTTGATGCTCGGCGCTCTGGTGATCGCGGCGCGGCATCGGGGAATTCACCTCAGTCAGGCACAGCTTCGCCGCGACCACCGGATCGGCCCGGACGGTCCCTCATGTGACGAACTTCTCCAAATCGCTCGCGCCGTCGGCATGCGAGCCGTCGCGACACGGCTCAGCTTTGACGAATTGATGCGCCTTGGGGGCGCGCTGCCGGCGATCGTGCTGCTGAAAAACGGCAGTGCCATGGTCGCCCTCAAGGCTGAACCGGCGGCGCAGCCACCGCACGTGGTCGTCCAGGACCCCGTCGCCGGAGAAGAGACGCTTCTGAGCCTCGATGAGCAACGGCTGGGTTTGGGGTGGGCGGGCGACGTCATTCTGATCAAGCGCGATTACCGGCTCCGTGACGAGGATCAGCCCTTCGGGCTGGGTTTGATCATCGCCCAGCTTTTGCGCGATCGGCGCATCGCTCGCGACATCGCGGTGGCGGCGATAACGCTGAGCATTCTGGCGCTCGGGCCAATCATGTTCTGGCGATTGTTGATCGACCGCGTCGTCTATTATCGCAGCTTCGACACGCTAGCCGTACTGTGCGTGGCGATGCTGGTGCTGATCGTTTTCGAGACCGTGTTCGGCTATATGCGTCGCTTTCTGGTTCTGCACGTCACGGCGCGTGTCGACACCAAGCTTTCTACTTATATGTTCAACAAGGTCTTGAGTCTGCCTCTCGATTATTTCGAGCGTTCATCGACCGGCGTGATTACCCGCGATATGAACGAGATGTTCAAGATCCGCAATTTTCTGACGGGACAGCTGTTCGGCACGGTGCTCGATAGTTTTGTGCTGCTGGTGTTCCTGCCGATCATGTTCTTTTTCAGTGCCATCCTCACCGGGGTGGTGCTGGGGTTCTGCGGCCTGATTTGCCTCTCGATCATCTGGATGCTGCCGGTGCTGCGCCGCAAAGCCAGTGCAACCTTCCGAGCGGAGGGAGCCAAAAGTGCATTTCTGGTCGAAACCCTGCAAGGCATCCGAACCGTCAAGTCGCTAGCGCTCGATGCCCGTCAGCGCCACGAATGGGACATACGCGTCGCTACGGCGGCGCGGCTGCGCCTCGACGAATTACGCGCAGCCAACCTGATCCAGACCGTTGTAACCCCGCTCGAGAGGCTAATGGTGAGCGGCGTCTTCGCGCTCTCAGTGTATTTGGCGATTGCGACCAACGATCAACTTTATGTCGGCGCCCTCGTTGCCTTCATGATGCTGACGCAACGGGTGGCCGCACCACTCGTCCAGCTATCGCATCTGTTGCAGCAATATGATGAAGCGCAGCTCGCCGTCAAAAGCATCTCAGCACTGGTCAACCAACCGGCAGAGGAAGGGCGCTCCCGGGCTGGCATCCGCACCCCGCTGGTGGGGCACATTGAGTTCAAAGATGTGAGATTTCGGTATCGGGGCGCAACGGTTCCGGCACTCGACGGCGTCTCCTTCACGGCGCCGGAAGGAACCGTCCTCGGGATCATGGGGCGCAGCGGCTCGGGTAAGACCACCGTTACCCGCCTTTTGCAGATGTTGCACAGCAATTACGAGGGCTTGATCAAGATCGACGGTAATGATCTGCGAGAGTTCGACGTCGACCATCTGCGGTCCAGTCTTGGTGTCGTGCTGCAGGACAATTTCCTGTTTAGCGGGACGATCCGCGAGGCCATCGCGGCGGCAAAGCCGGATGCGAGCTTTGAGGAGATCGTTCATGCAGCTCGCCTGGCCGGTGCGGAAGAGTTCATCGAGCATTTGCCGCGCGGCTACGAAACCCACGTGCAGGAGGGCTCCGCCAATCTCTCCGGCGGCCAGCGTCAGCGCTTGGCGATTGCCCGCGCGCTGATCGGCGATCCGCGTATCCTTATCCTCGATGAGGCGACGAGTGCGCTGGACGCTGAAAGCGAGGCGATCGTCAATGCCAATTTGTTGCGGATTGCCAAAGGCCGCACTCTCGTCATCATCTCTCACCGGCTCTCCGTGCTGGTAAAGGCCGACACTGTGCTGGTCCTCGAACGCGGCGGGGTCTACGATGCCGGTCGGCACGACGAGCTGCTCGAGCGCTGCGATATCTATCGCGGGCTGTGGCACCAGCAAAATCAGCATCTCCAACCAAGGCCGACGCATGGGCTTGTTCCGCTTCGCGCTGGGACCGCGGCGTAACGCGTCGCCTGATGCGCTAATCCGGATCTTCCAGTCCGAAACCTCAGAGGTCCGGGAAGATCCGGAGCCGGCTCAGCTCCGGCTCACCCTGTACGCGGTTGCCGGATTGGTGATCGCATTGGTCGCGGTCACTTTTTTCATGCAGATGAACAGAGTGGTAACATCGAATGCGGGCGTGATCGTAACAACCGAGCCGACGATCGTCCTGCAGGCGCTCGATCCCTCGATCATCAAGAGCCTTGATGCGCAAGAAGGCGAGCGGGTCAAAGGAGGTCAGCTCCTGGCAACCCTCGACCCGACCTTTGCCGCTGCCGATGTCAGCGCCGCGACGTCGCAGATTGCGAGCCTTGAAGCACAGATTGCCCGTGCCGAGGCAGAGCTCGCCCATCGGGACTTCGACCCGCCATTGGGAACCACCCCGGAAGGCGTCTACATGGCGCTGCAGAAAGCCTATTTCATCCAGCGCAAAGGCCAATTCGACGCCCAGCTGCTCGCCTATAACGAGCAGATCGCACAGAACAAGGCGACGATCCGCAAGCTCAAAGACGACCTCGACCATTATGAGGACCGGGTAAAGATCTCGCAGCAGATCGAAAGCATGCGCGCGAGCTTGGCCGCAAACCAATACGGCAGCCGTCTCAATCTGCTGGTGGCCACCGATCAGCGTCTCGAAATATTGCGCACACAAGATTTCGATCGCAATGGTCTGGTCGAAAGCGAGCATCAGCTCGCCTCGACCATCGCCAATCGTGACGCCTTTGTCGAGCAATGGGTCGGACAAGTGAGCCAGGAGCTGGTGACAGCGCGCAACGCGTTCGATGCCGCCCGACAGCAGCTAAACAAAGCAGCCAAGCATCAGGACCTGGTACGGTTGGAAGCACCCGAGGAAGCGGTCGTCTTAAAGCTGGCCAAACTGTCCGTCGGGTCGGTTCTGAAAGAGGCGGACCCCTTTATCACTCTTGCGCCGCTGCATTCGCCGGTCGAAGCCGAGGTGCACATTTCGGCGCGTGAAGTCGGTTTTGTCCGACCTGGCGACAGCGCAACGGTGAAGCTCGACGCATTCAACTTTGTCGAGCACGGCACCGCGTCGGGGCCCGTGCGATGGATAAGCGAAGGCGCCTTTACCCAGGACGACAACGGCAACTCCGTCGATCCCTATTACAAGGCGCGTATTGCGCTAACCAAGGTGCAACTCACCGCGGTTCCGGACAGTTTTCGGCTTGTCCCTGGTATGACCTTGACCGCCGATATCAATGTCGGGTCGCGCTCGGTCTTCATGTACATGCTGAGAGGCGTGATCCGCGGCGCCAGCGAGGCAATGCGCGAGCCGTGATCCCGCTGCCGGACATTG
>Ga0306926_10000916_pt1 | contig 28471 bp, 20 predicted proteins | sample flu12Cox44000178_FD_203759 | JGI IMG/M metagenome (GOLD analysis project Ga0306926, IMG submission 203759) | Lab enrichment of tropical soil microbial communities from Luquillo Experimental Forest, Puerto Rico - flux8day.12C.oxic.44.000.178 (v2)... | ecosystem: Environmental > Terrestrial >...
GACCATGGCAACCAAAACGCCCGCCATGATGACGGCGTTGGCGAGAAACAAGTCTTTGTGGCGCTTATAGGCGGGGATAAAGCGGGCGAGCGACGTTGCCAGAACCGGCGCGAAGAACGGAACGAAGAGCAGCACGAAGCGGACGTGAATGCAGGCCATTACGGCGCCGCCTAGAGCGAGAACGAGTTCCTCGAGCCTCCAGGTGAATCGGAAGAACATTTGCAGCACGAAGAAGATCACAACGAAAGCCAAAAACATTTTGCCGCCCACGATGTCAAACGGCATGGGCTTCCACTCGCTGATATTGGCGACATTGATGGGCTGTGAAAACGCCATATCAAAGGGATAGACCGCCAGCTGCGTGCCATAGGGAGTGATGGGCAGAACGGCGACGCAGAGCAGCAGTGCAGTTTCAAGCTTGATGCGCTGCGAGCGGGTCCAGGCGATTGCTTCTACGCTTCCTTTGTGAAACGAGAAGAGCCCGGCCAGCAGGTACAGCACGATCACCCCGATGCCGATGATGAACGAGCCGTGCGTGTTCACCCACAGCAGAAACATAAACGGAAGCGTCCAGAGCGGCCAGCTGACGCCCTGACGGAATTTTTCCATCACCAGCAGCGTGAGGACCAGAAAGAAAAAACCGAACATCTGCGGCCGCAGCGAGAAATTGCCGAACGCCAGGGATGCCAGAAACAACGCGGAAACGAAGCCGGCCTTGGAGTTTGCCGATCGCGTGGCGGCAAGCCCATAGACTGCCAGCATGATCACGCTTGAGAAAACAATCAAGAAAAGATCGAGGGCCACGACTCCGCCGAGGCGGCCGCTGACGCTGTGCGCCAGATAGAGGGATTTCGCCAAGCCATTCATAGGCGATCCAGGGAGTACCGGCAGCCGTCCAGGAATAGGGATCGATGGTAGGCCAGTGATGGGTGCGGAAGATATCGCCGCCGACCTTGATATGCCACCACATGTCCGGATCGATATTGAAGCCGCGAGCTTCGTAAAAGATGCGGCCGACGAGCAACATGCCCAGCATAGCGGGGAAGGAGGCGGCCCACTTGAGGAGCTCGAGCCAAGTGAGGGAATTGGAGGCGGTTGGCGCATCGGTGCAAGTGGCGGTCGGTCCGGGCTGCTCGTTCGGGACGGCGATTGGCTCGGTCGCGACCGAGGGTTGGATTCCGCGCAGAGCTATATTTTGTTCGCTCATACAGAGTGACGAGGGTTGAGGAGCATGTTGAACGCCAATCAACACTTCGACGACTTCCACGTATCTCACTGAATGTAGGAGAGTTACAAGAGGTCGCGGGACGGCCCACGGTGCTGAACCTAGGGGGAGGGTGGAGAAGGCGGTGTCCTTTTGTGGACGGATCGTTAGGAGGACGAGAGCCCATGGAAGGCCAGCCCCTTGGGGCCCCGTGTTCGCAAGCCATTGAAAATAAATGGCGAGCGAATATGGTAAAGCGAAGTCTCAAAAGAAAGAGCTTGTGGGTGCAATTCCGCAAGAGCGTCAAAACACGGAACTTGGAGTACAGGGATTTACAGAAACAAGGAAAATCGATCAGTGAGAGATGACCTGTTCCGAGGTGGTTGTAATGCACCAGCCGGGCTGCAGGCAAGGAGCCGTCGTAGTTGTCATAGTTGGGAGCAGGGGAAAGCTGAAATTGTAAGGATAGCTAATCGTTACAATCACCGTGCAGCCTGGATACTTTGCCTCCGGCCCGTACGACGCGCCCGTAGTGTCAGTGACAGCCTTGGTGCAAACGTCGGGACTCCCCGTCTGCGTGCCGAAACTTGCGTGGATGTAGGTTAGCGAAGAGGATGACACGACGCTTGCGGGCAGCCTTGCACGCACGTAAGCTTCGATATCGGTGGTGGAGGCAGGATCATTATTCATCCCGTTAGTGCCGTTGCAAGTGAGGTCTTGATTGCAGGTCGCGCCATTGACGGATGCCCAGCGCGTGCCTTCTTTCGCTGAATTGCTGATCGCGTGGTAGATATAAAGAAAATGACCAAAACCACTGATTCCGAACATCAAGCTCAGAACGAATAGCGCAACAAACGCGTACTCGACGAGTGTGGCACCATGTTGCGATTTGCGTTTTTGAGCTGGCGTTTGAGCAATCATGGTCTTTTCGCGACTCTAATGGACGCGGTTTGCGACAAAGTCAGCGAAGACGGAATACCCGGATAGTTGAATAGCCCACTGAAGGCGTTATGTGCCGTGACATGGATCGTCACTGTCCAGTTCCCAGCGCAAGGCGGCGGCGTCGTCGGGTCGCAATTTGCAGCAGTATCCGTGGCTATGGTGCCGCCAACATCACAGCCGCAGGTCCGGGAAGAATCAACGGTGAGGGTTGTCGGATCTAATCCGTTGGAAGCAAAGTCATTTCTCGCAGCTGTGGTGATGTCTGGATTGTTAACGATCGCCTTCGTAAAACCCTGTGCTCCGTACAAAGCGCCAGCCCGGGCAGCGTTGCCCACGAGAATGCTGATGTAAGCATATCGACCCAGTTCGATAACTCCGATCAGCAACACAAGCACTACGGGCAAAACAAAAGCAAGTTCAACCAGTGCTTGCCCGAATTGCAAGCGCTGACGGGAAAGTCGGGATTTCTTCCAAGCGTGCATGCGTTACTCCACGAGAATGGCGTATTTCAGAGCGCCGGTCAGAGGTCCGCTTGTCAAACCGCTAAAGTCAGAAGCGAGATTGACGTAAGCTCCGCCGGAAACCAGGAACTGGTCGGCTATGACCACCGTATACTTTGCGCCGCTATTGAAACTCGCGGTACCCGAGAAATCTACGTCAGCCGTGGGCGCGTATATGGCACCGTTGAAGAAAGAATTGTTCCCGCCATTGATTGTGAGTTGCTGAGTGTTTAGCGGGTCCTGATAGAACAAAAGCCCCTCGTATGTGCCTGAGTTCGGCGCGTACATCTGGACATTTGAGGCTCCGTTAACGGTGAGGTCGCCGCTGGCGATGAAGAATGTAGCGCCCCCCGTGGCTGTGCTGGTAAAAGCCGGGGCGCCTGTGAAATCCGTGGTTCCGCCTGCTACCACGTTCGCATTGGCGTTGATAGTCAATCCTCCGGTGATGTAGTAGAGCCCCGGGGTGAATATAGAATTCCCACTTACATGAAGGCTGTTATAGCTCCCCGGCGAATAAGTAGTGATGCCACCACTGGTAGAGGCAGTGCCAGCGGCGGGTACGCTGGGAACCGGATATTTTCCAGCAAATGGATCGCCGGAATACGGCATACCCTGTACGGGAGGTGGGCAAACGCCTGCGGGCGTAGCTTGGGTGCAGTCAGGAGTTGAATTGTTCGGCAGATTGATTCCACCGCCGACGCCGATTGACCCCATCTTAACGCTGACGTTACCATTGGCTACGAAGTTGCCGTTGTCAACAACGCCGCATGCGGGCCCGATGATGTAATTGGTGCCGGTGCTTCCAAAGCCAGCTTTGTTGAAGTTCAGCTGTTTGCTGGGTGCACCAAGAGAGTAAATGCAGCCGTTACCGCCAACCGGTCCGCCGCCGGTATTCGTCGCGACTGCGCGCGCCACCACGACCTGCCGATCCACACCAAAGATGGTCATGAAATAGGTGGGCTGAACCTTAGCCACCAGCGCCTCAACGTAGTCGGTATTGCCAGGATGAGAACCAGCCGAAATCGTCGCGCCATTGAACGACACATCCTGGGGACCATTATGGAGCTCAACACACGTCGTGCCGATATCCGCAGTGGGAAGGCAGTTACTCAGGGCCGCCCCGCCGCCATCCTGGAAGCCGTTTTGGGTGGCTGCGTTTTGTGCCGCGGTAGACCACCCGGTATAGCTAAGATTCGACGCTCCAGCGATTGCCGCCGCATCGGCGGCACTCTGCTGCAAGCGTTTCTGGAAACGCAAAGTTCCCATGTCAATGGCCAAGCCAGCGAATCCGGCAAGCACCACAAAGGCTGCGGCGATACCAATAAGTACCTGGCCGGATTGTTTTTGCATTCTCATGGCAACCTCCAGCTCGGAGAATCCGCGCAGTACGATTGGCGGAGCGACGGCGCACAGCGCGGGGCCGAGACTACGGCACGGGGACGACGTGCGCGGAAAGTGAAATTTCTGCAGAAATGCGCGGCCAGCACTGTACCGCCAGATAGCAGCATTTTCAACGATTTGTTGGTCAAAACCAAGCTAACTTTTGCTCCATGCGTACTGGTAGACAACGGGCAAGTCAGCGCTCGCTTGATTGGCCTTCCCCGCTCCGGAAGAGAGGTTAAGGGCTGGGCTGGCGCCGCGAGCATGGTCCGACCGGAGTAGCAACGCAAGTTGCGGCGCGTTCTCATTTGGAGACACCTCGAAAAGCTGAGGCTGCCTTGCCGAGAAATGAGGCAGGCCAGGGGCCAAACCGGAATCGCCAGGCAGCAATTTTCATTTCGTGCCGGTTTCGCGCAGCGCCCGGAATTCGGACACGACAGCAAACGGCGTACTGACGGAGGCGATGGGTTCGCCAAGCTGCTGGATTTTCGGCACTTCCAGGTGGCCGAGCATGGTTCCGGCACGATTGAGGTAGTCGATCTTTTCGGGGCGCAGACCCATCACGCGGCAGGCGGTCGAGTCGGTCGCGACGGGATCGTCTCCAAACAATAGCACCCCAGCCTGCTTGGGATTCCCTTGAATCGGCCCGTTCCCTTCCATTCCGAGGATGCCGTCCGCGATGACGAAATCGGGACGGGCTGCGGCGTTGATATCGAGAATCGAGCGGTCTATGCCAGCCCAGTGCAGGATGTTTTTCGGCCAGCCATAACAGCTGCCGGGCACGATACCAAAGAGATTCTTCATCGAAAGCGTGACGCCGGCCCAGTGGTGGGTCTTGAGCTTGGGCATGGAGACGAAATAGTCCGCGCCCAGGACGGTCTTTGGCAGATACAGCTCCTTCAGCAGCGAAGCTCGCGTTTCGAGCAAGACCCGCTCGACGTCGTCGATATTCAGATCACAAAAATCGGCGCCGAGTTTTCCTGTGAACTCGGTGAGGCGCACGGATTCAAGAATGGCCTGCGTGTCGCGGTCAAGTGCCGGGCCATCGCCAATGAGGACGCGGGCGGCTCCGAGTTTGCGAAAAGCTTCGCGCGCTGCGGCGATGACGGCCGGGTGGGTGTTGATGAAGCCGCGCGGATCGTGGCCGACAAGATTGGCTTTGAGAAAGACCGTTTTGTCTTGCACGGGCAGTGCGAACTCGCGCAGGGATTCATAGAGGATGCCGAGGAGATCCTCTTCGTAGCGGGCCACTTTGCGAATGAGCACACGCGATGGCGGGCGCGAGAAGGACGGAATCAGCTGGCGGTTGCGGAGGTTCATGTCTGAGACTGGCGGGTTGTCGCTGACGACTGTGAAAACCTTGCCGGCCAGACACGCGACGGATTGAGGGCCAGGGCGGCCCAGGCGGCTACGTGAGTTCCCTGCCCTGCGAGATCGGCGAGAGAGAAATCGGCGAGCGGGCGCCGGGCAAGAGGCACCGGCAGGTTGTAACTTTCTAGCGTGATCTGCGCGACGGCAAGCGATCCCGGGCCGGCGATGGCGGCAAAGGATTTTTCAAGCCAGGCGAGACTCGCGGCGCGATTCGGATGATCGGGCGTATCGCCTAGTGCCAGCAAGGCCCAGCAGGAGGGGAGAATCAGCGAGTCGCCGTCGACGCCATAGACGCGGGGATTGCCGCAATTCCAGCCGCCTCCGGAGCACATGCGATCGTAGAGAAGGCCAATGGCCAGCGGACGGCGATCGGACATTTGTCTGGCGAGTTCGGGAGCGACGGGAAGCGCAGCCGGTCCGGAGGCAGAAAAGCCTGCCGAGGCTTCTGCTGGTTTCGCGCTTACCGCTGCGAATGCGAGGAGAGCGAAGGCGGTCGGCTCGACCCAACTCGAAGTGCGCGGAGTCCAGCCCCAACCGCGGAATTCGTCGTTATGAGCGGCGTGCTGCTTCCGAGCGCTGAGGCTTTTCAGCAATTTTTGCCAACGGCTCGAGTCGCGCGGGTAGTCGTCAGAAAGCCATTGGAGCGCGGCGTGAACGGATTTTTCGTTGGCGGGAAACTGCGCAAGAGTTAGCGCGCCCAGCGACGTGACCCATCCTCCCGCGGACATGCCGTTCGTGGTTGGCCAGGAGCCGTCCGGGAGTTGCTGGGACCTCAGGAAGTCAAGGCCGCCCGACATTCCGGGCTGCGCGAAGCCCGTATGGGCCAAGCCTAGCAAGGCCCAGCAGGTGGGTTCGACGCGGCTATGGCCGCCTTTCGCGAAGGCCCAGCCGCCATCGGAGTTTTGCGCATCTGCGAGGATGCCGAGGACGCCCGCTAGCGGCGAGCCAGCGGCTCGATTGGATAGGTGCGGGCTGACGGGACGATTCATTCTGACCGAGGTTAGAATCTTATCGAATGAGGCGAACGAAATGGAACGCGGAGAGTAAATCGTGTCTCAGGAACTACCGCGCGCTCCGAGCGCCCGATCATAGGATCGGGCTAGCGCTCCCGCTCCCAGGAACCTACATCACCGGACCGATCGCGGAATCGTCCGAGTCCTTCTCAACGGAATCGCCTTCTTCTTCCTGGATTTCGAGCTGGTGAATCAAGCGATGCAGGTAGCCGCGGGCCACGCCCAAGGCGCGCGCAGATTCCGCTTTCCGCCAGCCGTACTGGCGCAGCGTGCGCACAATGAGGCTGCGTTTGAAGCGGCGAATCTCGTCTTCGTAGGAAGTGATGGGAGTTTCGGGATCGCGCTCGGCGGGGGCGTCGGAGCTCTGAGCGGCGACCGGCTCTTCGACATGTGTGATGGCGCGCATAGCGACGGGCAGCTGAGCCACCTCGATGGTGGTGCCTTCGGACAGGACGACCGCGCGCTGGACCACGTTTTCAAGCTCCCTGACGTTGCCGGGCCAGGCGTAGTTTTCCAGCGCCTGCAGAACGGGCGCGGCGAAGCGGCGCGCCTTTTTGTGAAACGTTTCCGCCGAGCGCTGAAGAAAATGGTGCGCGAGAAGAGAGATGTCGTCGCGGCGTTCGCGCAGCGCAGGAAGATGGAGCTCGACGACGTTCAAGCGATAGTAAAGATCCTCGCGGAACTTTCCTTCCTTGACCATTTCCAGGAGGTTGCGGTTGGTGGCGGAGATGACGCGGACGTCGACGTTGATGGTCTTGTTGCTGCCGAGACGTTCGAAGCTGCGCTCCTGGAGAACGCGGAGAAACTTCGCCTGGAGCCCCAGGCCCAGGTCGCCGATTTCGTCAAGGAAGAGCGTGCCGTGGTTCGCGGCTTCGACGCGGCCCTGGCGGCTGGTAAAGGCACCGGTGAAGGCGCCCTTCTCGTGGCCGAAGAGTTCGTCTTCGACCAGAGTTTCGGGAAGGTTGGCGCAGGAGAAAGCGACCATGGGCCCGGTTCCGCGCATTCCCTTGTGGTGAATAGCGCGCGCGAGAAGCTCTTTGCCGGTGCCGGTTTCGCCGGTGATCAAAACGTTGACGTCGCAGGGAGCGATGCGTTCGGCGAGAGCGAACAGCTCCTGCATGGCCGGGGAACTGCCGAGAAGACCATGGAGACGGCGTCCGCCGTTTTCAAGCGCTCGGAGGTGGCGAAGCTCGCGTTCGGCTGCGGTGATGCGATAGGCGCGCCGGAAGAGCAGACGGAGCTCCATGATGTTCGGCGGATTGGCGACGGAGTCGGTTGCGCCTTTTTCGATAGTGCGGAGAAGCAGACTTCGGTCTTCGGCATCGCACAGAACGAGAACCGGAGGATGGGCCGGCTGGGCGTTGATGTCATCAAGAAGGCGGAGGCCGATTTCTTCCGTTTGCTCGTTCGAATGGCGCAGGTCGAGCAGGACTACGTCGGACCAGGCAAGGAGTTCCTGGAGCTGGTCGACCCGGCTGCTGCCGTTGGTGCGAAGAGCGAAACCGTCGCCAAGCGCCCGCGCGACCGCTTCTCCCAAACCGCTGTCATGACTGAGAAAGGAAACCTGAAGGAGCTCTTTATCCACTCTACGATCTCCCCACAAGACTCTCGGCTTGGCTCCTAGCAATGGGAGCCTGCTTCACGAAAGGGACCCCGCACCGTCGGAAAAATTCCCTAGAATTTAAGGACGCACGGGAACGCACCGCAGCCTGGGTTGGCGGTGTATGATTTTACCTCAGAAGGCGCCTTCCAGACAGTCGCCTACGTCGTAAGTGTCACCATTAGGAGCATGTACCCTGCCGTTTGCACGAAAGGTTACAGGCGTATAGGTGAAACCAAGTAGCTGAAAAGCAGGGATTTAACGGTTACACGGGAGCCCCAGGCAAGGACCCTGAGGAGGGTACTGGGACAATAGGTGAAAAACTTTTCCCTGTACGAGCGACACGGCTCCTGTTTAGGGTCATTCAGACCCGGCGCGACTTTCGCTTTATGGTAGCCGGAGCCCACCCGACGGCTCCTATCGGCCCGTTAAGGTTTCGCGGCCGCAGGTTTCGCCGGAGGATCCGAAGGCACTCCAACCAGAATGTCGATGCTGATGGGTTTTCCGCCGCGAACCGCAGGCTTAAATGTCCATTGGCCGAAAGCACGTTTAGCGGCTGCATCCATTTCGTCTGACAGGCCCTGATGAACGACCAGGTCAGCAACCTTGCCCTCTTCGCTGATGCGGCCTTTCAGAATCACGTATTTGTGCGCTTTTTCCAGCGGCAGCGGCGTGCGTTTGAAGTCAAAGCGCAGTTCGGGCTCTGGAGGCACAATGGCTTCTTCCATTCGAACCACGCTGGCATAGGTTTGCTTCGGGCGCGAAGCAGACTGGCCCTCGGCCGGTGTTTGGCAATACTGCAACGTCCAGTTCTTTCCCGCGGAAGGTAAGAAGATGGTGTAGATCTTGCCGCAGTGCAGAGCGCCGTAGATGCCCAAGCCGCCGCCGCCCATCGGGCCTGCGGCGACAAGCATGGTGCTCTTGCGCAGACCCGTTATTTTGGGTAGCGCGAAGACCAGGTGTTCGACCTCGAGATTGCCAAGACTCTTCGAATTTTCTCCGCCGTTTCCGGGGATGCTGATCAGATTTGCAGAGCCGTCGTTGCCCCCGCCGCCTGCTGCGCCAGAACCTACGCCGGTCGCCTCGCTCGTTCCGCCGGTTGCGCCGCCGCCCGTTCCGCCAGCCGGTGAGCCGTTTGGCTGGCCACCAGGCGCCCCAGTTCCGTTTCCACCGGGCGCAACGGAGAAGTCTCCGTAGCGATTGCCCGGAGGCAGTGCAACCATATCCGAAGATGTGCCGGGATTGGTGCCGAGGATGAGCAGCCCTTGCCCGGGAGTACCGTTGCCTTCGATCTCCGGCGCACCGACCTCAGTGGAGCTGCCTCGCGTGCTGGAAGGCATATTCGGTGCGGGCGCTGCGCCGATGGGGACGGCGAGCTTCGGCTGGCTCACGGTGGCCAAAAGCTGATCGGTCAAGGGCTGCTGAACGTTGGCCTGAGTGAGGCTCGGAGCGATGGTTACGACCTCGCGGCTGGCCTGCTGCAGCGGTTTTACCTCTTTCGGATTGAAGTGCAAAGGCACCTTCGGAGGCTGCGGTTTCGCGAGCAGCATGTTGGGCAATTTCATTTCAGCCTTGATGCGCAGCTCGGGCGGGCTGAGCGGTTGGATGATGGTTTGATGATCGTTGTCGGGAAGCTTCGGATGGGAAACCGCAAAGAGCATCTGCGAGGAAGTCGCGCCCTTGATCGGAGGCAGCTCGGGTTGCACTCCGCTGCCTGGAGCTGCCCCCGGTCCCGGAGCCACCATGCGCGCGGGCTGGCGAATCTCGGGATTCGCCAGATGATAGTAAATCACTTGCTGATCGCGGTCGGCGACGTTGGCGGCTTGCGTGACCTGGAAGGGCAGATATCTCATTACGAACGGCAAGAGCATGAAGGCGAAGCCGTGCAATATGACGGAAGCGCCCATCTGCTTGCCCGCAAATCGCCTCGGTAGCAGCGGTATATTGTGAAAATAGCTTCCCGCGATGAAGGTCAGGTGTGCGGGATAACGCGAAAGAAGCGTACCCAGGCGCGAGAACCAAGAGGTGCGAAAAAATTTGCGTGAGACCAAAAACTCCGGTTCGCGCGCGAGGGTGGATGGGACCAGGGCGCTAGGCTTGGCCTGGGAACGGACCACTGGCCGCAGCAGGCTTTTCGCCTCGAAGACGGTAGGCGCTGAGCTGTTGCGCTCGAAGATCACAGAGCCTTTCTTTTTCCGCGGACTATGGCAGCAAGGAACGCACGCGCGAACAATGCTTGGCGGTGAATACACCCCAAGTAGACCTTAGTTTCGGTGCACGAACAATTCCAAAAAAGCGGGGTTCATGCTAAAGGTAAATTCGGCTTTCCGAAGCCGGTGCGCTCGCAAAGGGATTTCCGAGTCACCGAATGAGTACTGATGCTCGCCCTGTTGTCTGATTTTGTGAACCCGGAGCGCGCCTAGAACCAGCTGGTTACACCGGTACTATTGCGGTAACCTATTGAAATAAAAGGCCAGCGGCTGGTCGGAATTCAGCGCTGGTTTGGTTGTGCTCATGCTTTCTATTCCGCGGCCATTCTGGCACCATAGGTCTCTTTTCAAGAGGAGATCCAACTTTGACACGGATCTATCCAAAGTCGACCGCGCTCGTCGCGATCATCGCCATGGCAGTCGTGGGCGCAACGTTCGCGGCCGGAGCGCGCGCGCAGGCGATTGCTGAAGCGGCGGGAACGACATCCGTTGCGGCGTCCGCAACGGCGGCGGCGAAGCCGGTCGTGATGCCCAACCTCCCGGGCGCTGCAGCCACTACCTCGCAGCATCTGATTGCATCGGGCGCCCCGCCCGCCCAGGAAACGAATGTTCGCGACTTGCAGGCGAAGGCTGGGAAGGACGCCGGGAAGGTGCTGCTTCGGGCCACGCCAGCAGCGTCGCAAATCTGGGTGAACGGAAAGATTGTCGGCAGGACACCGCTCTTGCTGGTGCTGGCTCCCGGGAAGTACCAGGTGGAAATGCGGGGGGCACGCGGTGAAACCGGGACGAGCACCATCGATCTTTTGCCACGCGAGACGCGCGAAGTGCAGCTGAAGCTGCAATCGCTCTATCCGGCGCGGGTAAGGTACCAGCAGTAGAACCAGCGCGGCGACGCGCGAATCAGGAGGCTTCATGGCGGGCATTGAGTTCGACCGGCAGGTTTTCGCACCGGCTGTGGAAGCCGAGAGCAAGGCGTCGCCCAAGATCTTTGGAACCATCGCGCTGGTCGTTGCGCTTGGACTCGCAGGTCTGGTCGGCTACAAGATCTTCACGCAGGTCAGCCAGCAACGCGCGCTGGCCGAAGCCAATGCGCAGATCGAACAGTTGCAGCTGCAGCTTGCCGATTCGCAGAAGCAGATGGAGGAATTGCAGAAGAAGCACAAGGCGGCTCCCAAAGTGGAAGCTCCCGCACCGGTGGTAACGCCGGTGGTGGCTGCAAAAACTCCTGCGCCGCACCGCACCTATCATGTGACCGCCGGCAGCGTTCTTCCTCCGCAGCCTGTGAAGCTTCAGTCCATTTCGCAGCCCTCGGCGGCACCGGCCGTGAATCCGGAAACCGCGGCGATGAAGAGCGAATTGGTAGCAAATCATGAGGCATGGCAGGCGACGACGGACCGTCTGGCGGATGTCGTTGGCGTAGTCGGCCAGCAGCAGAACGAAATCTCGGAAACCCGGGAGGCGGTGAACCAGCTGCTTTCGCAAACCAAGCGGCGCGCCATGTCGTTCGAATTGCAGCGCGGCAATTCACAGGTGCCCGTCGGGCCGGTCTCCCTGCAGCTGAAAAACTTGGACATGAAGGGCCAGCGATACTCGGTTTGCGTGTATTTCGAAGAGCGCTGCACCGAATTGAAGGATCGTTCGCTGAACGAGGTGGTGGTGTTTATCGTCTCGAAAGACCGAGGGCCGCTCGAACTGGTGGCGACCAAGATCCTGCACGACGAGCTGGTTGGATATCTGCAAGTCCCCGTGGAACAGCCAAAAGCGCAGTAGAGTATCTCCCCTTCTTCTTCCCTGACGCGGTTGTTGGCGTTATGCCGCGCCCGGGCGTAGAGGGGCCAGGCCAAGTCGCAAGTCGCTGGTGCGAATCGCTGGTTCATGCCAGCACGTCTCTAGAGGGAGGATTGGCCCGCCAAGTGCCTGTAATTCTGCTTGAAAGCTGCACGGATCTGTCCTGGTGTATCCCCCCGTGCACGCTTTGGATGGTCACCAGCCCATGACTGACTTCTTGACGGAAATGAATTCCGGCCCGCTGGTCGTGCCCCAGCGGATCGATCGCACCGGCATCCGCCGCGGCCTGCTTGAAGATCTGGCCCTCAAGGTTCTCTATCTCGGCGGCGAGATGACCCTGATCGAGCTAAGTGACCACCTTTGCCTGAGCCTGGGCGTGGTGGAAGAGATCTTCCAATTTTTCCGCAAAGAGCGGCTGGTCGAAGTCAAAGGCATGGTTGGCGGCACGCACCGTATCGCCACCAGCGCCGAGGGTAGGCAGCGTGCGGCCGATCTGCTGTCCCTAAACCAATACACCGGTCCGGCTCCCGTATCGCTCACCGACTACATCTCGAGGATTAAGCATCAGAGCGTACAATTGAGCGGAGTACGCCCCGAACACCTCGAATTTGCCTTCCAACAGCTGGTGCTAACCGACGACATGCTTCTGCGGGTAGGAACTGCGGTCGTTTCCGGGACCTCCATGTTCCTCTACGGCCCTCCCGGAACGGGCAAGACCAGCATCGCCAACCGCATCACGGAGATTTATAACGACTACGTCTGGGTGCCCTATGCGGTCGAAGTCGACAACCAGATCATTACGGTGTTCGATCCAGGCGTGCACCATCGGCGTCTCGAATCCGAGATTGAAGACTCCGATCGCCGCTGGGTGCTGTGTCATCGGCCGTGCGTGATCACGGGCGGCGAATTGACCGGTGAAATGCTGGAACTGCAGTTCAATCCGGTGGCGCGTTACTATTCGGCGCCGCTGCAGATGAAGGCCAACAACGGAATTTTCGTCCTCGACGACTTCGGACGCCAGCGTATGCGTCCGCAGGAATTGCTGAACCGGTGGATGACCGCGCTCGACCGTCGCGTCGAATTCCTCGCGCTGCCGGGCGGACGCAAATTCGAAATTCCCTTCGACACGCTGGTGGTTTTTTCGACCAATATCGAGCCGATGCAGTTGGGCGACGACGCGTTCCTGCGCCGCATCCCGAACAAGATCAAGGTGGACTTCGCGACCAAGGAACAGTTCATGAAGATTTTCCGCCGCGAAGCGGAGCAGGTTCGCGGCCTTCCGGTTCAGCAGGAAGTGCTGGACTTTCTGGTCCGACACCTTACCGAGGAGATCAGGGTTCCTCTTTCGCATTGCTACGCGCGCGACCTGCTCGACCAAATTTTCTGGGCAGCGCGCTACCTGCACGCCAAGCCGGAGTTCACGAAGGACCTTGCGAAGTGGGCCTGCAGCAACTACTTTTTCTCGGGCCTGAACAGAGTCAACGACGACGGGAGTGCCGCCAGGGACGAGCGCAAGGCGTCCTGGTAACCCTCGTTGCGCCCTTCTCGCCGCCCAATGCCATCAGGCGGCGCCTTTCAGACCAAGCCCGGAATACACTGTGACTAAATCACCGGGGCGGTTAATAGAGACCGGCCGCCCCTGATGGATCTGGACGCTTGCCGCACTCAGTGCGCGCAGGCAGACGGATCTGAGGCGCAGGCGCTCGCGACGTCGACGAGCGACTGGCCTCTGTCGATGAGCTCTTTGGCTTGCTGTTCGTTGATCGACAGGCCGCCGAACTGCGCGCCTCGAAGCAGGTCTTTGATTTCTGACGCAATGGTGTCGCGCTCGCTGGTCCACGCAGCGATTTTGCCTTCGAGAGTGTTGTAGACCGCGTCGCCATCGGAGGTGCTTTGGATGGCGAAGGTCGAGACGGTGAGCGCGCTTTGCGCAAGCGAGCCAAACGGCGCGTTGACCTGTTTGTAGATCTGGCCCAAGCGCAGCAGGGTTTCCGAGTGCGCATGCAAGCTGCTCGGAAGAATGTTGGGATCGACCATTTCGAGAATGGCCCGACCGTCATGCTGGTAATCATCCTTGAGGCCGAGCAGCAGCATGATGGTGGGCCGAACGTCGACGTGGTCGGTAAAGAAGTCCGCCGGCTCGGTGATGCCGAGATTGCGGACGCCGGGACCTACCATGGCGATGTAGGTGCGCGCGATTTGCGGCTGAATATCGCCGTGATTCCAGGCAAAGCCGGTGCCGACAACCGGCGTCGTGTTTCCTGTGCCGGTAAAGAAGAAATTGGGATTGCCGAAAAGGGTGAAGGTGGGCTCGCGGTTGGGATCGAACGACGACCTCATGTGCAGCAGCCGCTGTCCGACCTTGTCCACGAGCGCGCCCTGCAGGTCCGAGCCAAGGCCCGTGCCAAGTATGCTCTCCGTGAGGCCGGTATGCGGGTTGACCGCAGTGATGCCGCCCATGGTCTTTTCGAGTCGCCGAACTGCGGGCGAGCTTGGGTCGGGATTGCCTTGCACGTAGGCCGTAGCCGCGTCGTCGAAATGGTAGGTGAACGGCGTGGCGTTGCCGGCGGCAACGGTGACCAGGCTAAGGTCGAGTTGAACCTCACCTACGCCGTTAACACCGTAGGCGCAGGGAACATTGATGCCGTCGCAGCCCGCCGGGCTGGGGGCTCCGCCGACAAAATGATCGCCTTCGTCGGGAGTGAAGATGAAGAGCGTGTTCGATTCGTCGATGCCCGCGGCCTTCAGGTTGGCGAAAAAGGTGCCGAAGGCGGCGTTGTAGTCGGCGAGTTGCTTGACATAAGCGGCTTCGCCGGGCCCGAAGGTATGGGCGGGGCTGAGCGTTGCGCCTTCTTGGTTGTCGTGGGCGTCGGCAATGTAGGCAAAGACCACCGGGATGCCCTTCTTTAGCAAGGTTTCGACAACGGCAAGAGTCTGCGCCGGCGTGGGATCGAAGTTGAGCTGGCTGAAGCCGGTCAGCGGAACGCCGTTGTAGTCGGTGAGGCCGCCCAGAGCCGGAGCAACGTACTTCATGCCGAACAGAGCCTGGTAGCCGGAGTAACCGCCGGGTTCGCTTGGAAGAAGATCACCCACGGCGTTGTTTTGCGGGGAGCAGAGCGCGCTGCCCAAGGCGCAGTGGACGGCGACGCCGATGAAATCGTTGGTTTGATCCGCGCCTTTTTCGGCCGCCTGAGGGGAGTTGGCGCCGAAAACCTTGCGGACGTCGAAGGGCTGACGTTCGAGCACGATGTTGGCGGTAGAGAAAGCTCCTACATCGCAACCAGCGCGAGTGAACGGGACCCAGGGAGCCGGAACATTGGCGCCGGTAGGAGTCATGAGAGCGAAATTGGTGTCCTGCGTCGCAGGCGTGATGTCGGAAACCAGATCGGTCCAGTAAAAGAACGCCGACGGAAACAGGGCCTTGCCGTTGGGAGCGTAGTCGCCAAAGCTGTTGGCGATGAAGATGCCGGAGTTGTCGGAATAGAGGCCGGTTTGCGTGCTGAGGATGCCGTTGGCGGTGTGGGAGATAAGGACGGTGTGATCGCCGGTGTCGAGCGCGCCCTTCTGCTTGATAAAATTGAGTAGGATGGGCATTTGCTCGAAATCGGAGGGAACGTTGGGGTTATCGCGGGTGAAATGAACGTTGTCGAATTCGATGTAAACGACGTGCTTGATTTTTCCACCCGGCGAATTGAGCTGGCACTGAGCGCCGGCGGTTGAAGCAAAGACCAAAAACAGCAGTACGCCAACTGCGAGCGCCAGAGTAGGAAACGGTGAGCGATGCATCGGCAATTTTCCTCCTTAAGACTGGGGACGCCAAGGAATACGCGGAGAAAATGACAGCCGAATGAAGCTTTGTGGTTAGTTCGATAAACAAATCGAGGCGCGCTAGTGACAAGCCGGAGACGCCAAATCGACGTGAACGCGGCAAAGCGGTCGGCCGCTCTTCCCTGTGGTACGCTCTAGGCCGTGAAAGGCTGCGCGCTTCTTTTTTGCTGGATTTCATTGTCATCGGCCTCGCTCGCAAGTGACGGCGCGCCCGTTCCGGTTCCGCCGGCTCTGCCGCACGTCTACCTGATCACGATCGACACTCTGCGGAGCGACCACGTCCGCTGTTACGGCTATGAGCGGATCGAGACGCCAAGCCTCGATCAACTTGCAAAAGACGGTGTTCGCTTTGCCGAAGCCTTTACGCCCAGCCCCATTACCAACAGTTCCCACGCCAGCATCCTGACCGGCCTTCTGCCGTCGTCGCACGGCGTCAGCGACTTCGGCGTGCCTCTAGCAGGGGCGCATGTCACGCTGGCGGAGCTGCTCAGGAAGCAGGGCTACCTGACGGCGGCTTTTATTGGTGCCGTGATTCTGGACAGCAAATCTCTGGCCCCGGGTCTCGATCGGGGCTTCGACTATTACGACAACTTCCCGGAAAAGCCGGACGAAAAGTCGCGCTGGGGACGCGTCGAACGCCGCGGCATGGACGTCGTGCGCCGAGCGGAGGGCTGGCTCGACGCGCACCAGACCGATCCGCACTTTGTCTGGGTTCATCTTTACGATCCGCACGATCCCTACGAGCCTCCCCCGCCTTACGACGAAAGGTACAAAGAACGGCCCTATGACGGGGAGATCGCGTACGCGGATTCCGCGCTCGCCGATTTCCTTTCCTATCTCAAGAAGCAGAACTGGTACGAGGGAGCACTGATCATCGTGGTTGGAGATCACGGAGAGGGCCTTGGCGAGCACGGAGAAGACACGCATGGAATCTTTCTCTACGACTCGACGACGCACGTGCCGTTGATCCTGAAGCTTCCGCAAGCGAAACAAGCGGGGAAGGTGGTCGGCGAGCAGGTGCGAACGGTCGACATCCTGCCGACCGTGCTCGACTTGACCCAGACTTCCGCATCCCCCAAGTCCGACGGGACTTCCCTTCTGACGCTGGTCGCCGGCAACGAAGAGACGTCGAGAACCGCTTTCGGCGAGACCGACTACCCGCTGCGTTTCGGCTGGGCCCCTTTGCGGTCGATTCGGCAGAACGGATACAAGTTCATCGAAGCGCCGCGGCCGGAGCTCTATGACCTCGGAACCGATCCCGGCGAGACGCGTAACCGCTATGTGCCTTGGGACGCCACCACCGGGAAATTGCGCAAGGCGCTTTCCGAACAGCGTGGCAAAGCTCCTGCCACCGCGGAACGCTCTCCCGGCGCGGTTTCTTCCGGCACCGTCAGCGAGTTGCGCGCGCTCGGCTATCTCGATGCCTCCGATGCTCGTTCTGCAACCGATGTTCCGGAGCCGTCGCTATTGCCTGATCCCAAGGACAAGATTCTAGTGCAGAACCTGCTGCACACCGCCATGATGGCCCGGGAGGGCGGGCAGACAAAACAAGCGCGTTCGGCGCTTGAGAAGGCGCTCGGAGTTGACGGCGACTACCCGGTGGCGCTCCGGCAGCTGGGACAGCTCGAAATGGATTCCGGAAATTACAAAGATGCGCTTCCGTATCTGAAACGGCTTTGCGATTTGCGGCCGAACGATGCCGGCGCGGCGCTCGACTATGGCCGGGCATTGAGTCTCGCGGGCGATTTCGAGAGAGCGCGCGCCGTTTTGGCAAAAAGCCTGCGCCAAGAGGCGAACCAACCGGATGCGCGCCTGCTGCTTGGGCAGATGGCTCTCAAGGCGGCGCACTACCCATCTGCGGAGGACGAATTCGCGTCGGCGCTGCTCTTACAACCCGCCAATGAGCAAGCACAGATTGGGTTGGCCAAGGCTTTACTGGGCCAGAAGAAATTCGCGGACGCGAGAAAGCTGCTCGAGACCAGTACCGCCTCGGGAACGCAAAACGCGGAATTGTTCGAACTGCTCGAGCAAGCGTATCGCGCCCTCGGCAGACCGGCGGATGCCAACCGAGCGCAGGAACGGGCACGCAGCATGAGGCAAGGAAAAACGAGAAACTAAGAACCCCAGCCGCGGGCTATGGCTTCGGGAAAGGAAGTCTCGGCGAATCAGTTTCCGGCCGTGGCCTTGGTCTCGCGCTTCTCGAAAATCTCGCTGAGCGCATGCCCGTGCATCTGCTTCGGCTGCTCGATCCCGTAAATGCGCAGGATGGTTGGCGCGATATCGTACACGCTGGCCGCAAGCCCCATCACCCGGAAGTCGCGCTTGATTCCCGGACCCATGACGAAGAACGATCCGGGAACGTCGTCGCCGTCGGCAAAATCGTGTTTGGCGATGACCGGTGTGGTCTTCTCGTGATCCATGTGCGCGTGCGGGTCCTTTTCCTCAAACTCGCGCAGCGGCTTGATGCCGTGATCGGAAACGATGAACAGATAGGTTTCATCATCGACGTGCTTCAAAATGGTGCCGAGCACCTTGTCGAAGGCGATGTACTGGTTCGGGAACGCTTCCGGACGTGCGCTGTTGACGCTGGCGTTGTAGCCAACATTGAACGGAGAGATCGGGTAGAGCCAGTGGCCGACGCGGTCTTCGCAAGACTGCACCATGAAGGTGAAATCCGTCGGATGATTGCTAAGCAGGTAGTCGAAAAGTTTGTTTTGCTGGTCGCGGATGGTCTGAACCTTGCTGAGCCAGGCGTCGATTACGGGAAGCTCGTGCCCCTTTAGGTCGGCTGCGGACGGCATGCGTTCGCAATCGATGTAGAAATCGCCGACGTTTTTCATCAGCTCGGCTTGCATGGACTTGGGATAGACGGCGTCGCCGCCCATCACTTCACTGAGCTTCGGCGCACAAAGAACCCCATCCTCGCAATTCTTTCCGCGCGTCAACATGCCGCTGATCATGTAGCCATTCACCGGCATGACCGGGAAAGTAGCGGGCACGTTCGCCATGCCGACCGTGACCTGGCCAGCCGACAGCAGCGACCAGATGGGCTCCTCTTTCAACATGTTGGTATTGGCGGTGATTCCGCCGACGAGAAATCCGGTGACGCCGTGTTCTTCCGGTGCCGTGCTGGTGAAAAGAGTCGAATAGACGCGAGGGCAGTTCGGCGCCGGCACTGTGCGCAGCTTTCCGTACGCGCCTCGGTTGACCACACTGGCCAAGTTCGGCAACTGTCCCTTGAGCAGAAGAGGACGGATGATGTCGAGTTCCATGCCGTTCACGCCGACGACGATTACCTTGGGTTTGGCCTTGGCGGGCTTGGCGTCTTGCGCTGCGGCGACGCCAGTCAGCAAAAATACCGACAGAATTAAGGGAGAAAAGATACGACGCAGCATGGGGCACCCCTCTGGATAGGGTCAATTATAGGAGCCTGCAATCAGGGTGTCCAGCTAAGTGGTAACTCCTCACTTTGGTTTTTCGCCTGCAGCCGGCCCCCTGAGCCGCTGCGCCTCGGCCCGCTCGCGCGCGGCTTCCGCGGCACGCCCGAGCTTTTCATACTCGTCCGCCAGGAAGGCGTGGGCCTCACTTGAATCTGCTTGTACCGCGGCGGCCTTTTCAAGGTAAGGCAGCGCGTCGGCCAGCGTGCCGTTTAGGAACAGCATCCGCCCGAGAAGCAGGTTCGCGCGGTAATGATCCGGCTCACTCTGAAGCACGATCAGCAGGTTTTTGGCCGCATCCTGGGGTCGCCCGGTACGGGCGTAAATGGAAGCCATCGAATAGCGGGCGTCGATCCAATCGGGCCGGTTTTCCACCAAGATCTCGAAGTGGGCGGCAGCGGTATTCAGATCGCCGGTTTCATAAAGGCAGATGGCCAGCTCATACTGCGCCATCAAGGCGTCCGGCCGCAGCTCGATGGCTTTCCGCAGAGGAGGAATCGCCTGGGCAAAGTTTCCCCTGCGGGAGTAAGCGATGCCAAGGTAATACTGCGCCGCCTGGATTTGCGGATCTTTGGCCACTACGTGCAGCAGCAGCGGGATGACGGTTTCTTCCTTGCCTTCCTCAATGGCCAAGCTGGCATCGTGCATATCGTTGGCAACGTCAATGCGGTCCTTAGGATCGATTCTTGAGACTGGACCGGCCTTGGCGGAGGCCACGTAGCCCAGCGCAGAGAGCTTCTCGCGGCTTTTTTCGTCGAGCCCGTCTTGCAGGGCCTGCGGCGCGCCCGTGCTGACCCGCTTTACCAGGCTGTCCAGTTGGATTGCGAAGCGCGCCGCCGCGGCGCGGCTCTGCGGATAGACGTTGGTCTTGGCTCCGGGGTCAGAAGCCAGATTGTAAAGCTCGGGCGACGGGGCTTGCACGTAGAGCTTGTTACCAACCCGCAAGGAAACCAGGGCGCTCCACCCGAAGGAACGCTCGGAGTGGTCGCCTGTAGCCATCGAAGGACGTTCTTCGGGATTCGGGTTGCCAATTTGCGGAAGGAGCGAATGGCCCTGCATCCCGGGTGGCGGAGCCTGTCCCAAACCTTCCAAAACGGTGGGCGCCAGATCCACCAGGCTGGCCGCGGCATGGACGCGCTGGCCGGCGAGACGATTGCCGGGCAGTTTGAAGACCAGGGGAACGTGGATGGTCGCGTCGTAAAGAAAGATACTGTGGGTCAGTTCCCCATGATCGCCCAACGATTCGCCGTGATCGGCCGCGACCGCGATCAACGCGTTGTCGTACAGGCCGTGGCTCCGTAGGTAGTCAAGCAGCTTGCCTACCGTGTCGTCCACGTAGGCGATGCCCGCGTTATAGGGGGCGTTCGGAAACCGGCTGCGGAACGGCTCGGGGGGATTGTAAGGGTCATGCGCGTCCCACAGGTGAAACCACAAGAAAAACGGGCCGCCCTGCTGCTGGCCGAGCCATTCTAGCGCATGCCCGAGAGTGACCTCGCCGCGCCGCTGCATGGATGCCTCGCGCTTCTCACCCGTCTTTTGCCGATGAAAACCGGCGTTGTACACGTCGAAGCCGCGCTCGAATCCCGAGGCAAAGCCATTTTTCGGGTCGAGGATGATGCTGCCAACGAAGGCCCCTGTGCGATAACCCTGGTTATGGAGAACTTCAGGAAGAAACGGAACGCTCGAAGGCAGGCGGTCGCCAAAGTTGCGGATGCCGTGGTACTGCGGGTAGGTACCGCTAAGGATGGTGGCATGAGAGACCGGCGTGATGGGCGCTTGAGAATAGGCACGCTCGAAGACCACACCTTGGCTTGCCAGCGCGTCCAGATGCGGCGTCAGGCCCTTCTTGGCGCCGAGAAAGCCCATCCGGTCGGCGCGCACCGTGTCGAGCGTGATGAGGATAACGTTGGGTTTGCCGGACGGCTGGTCGGCCGCGAACGAAGGCACCAGGGCCAGCAAAAACGTGGACAGAAAAAAAAGGCACTGGGTCGAAACACGCCGCATAAAGGAAAGGGAGTTTGCAGTGTAGCAAACTCCCTTTTCCGAGCCAAAGTTTGAGCAAGGTCAGAAAATGATCTTCGCCCCGATTTGCGCAGCACGCGGACCGCCTTGCGAAAGGAACGGGTTTCCGGAGGCGATATCCGGAGTCTGCGAATAATTGGAGAAACTGGTGTTCGGGAAGTTGTTGAGTCTGCTCTGTGAAACCGTCGCGCTGCTCGGGAACGGATTGAAGTTGGGATGATTCAACAAGTTGAAGATCTCGAAGCGAAGCTGAAGGCTCAGCTTTTCTGAGATTCTGGTGTTTTTGACGACGTTGAAATCCCACTGTCTGAATCCCGGACCGCGAAAAGCGTTTCGGCCGCAGGTGCCGATGGTGTTGGGCGCAGGAATCGTAAATACGTCGGGCATGTTCGTTATGGTGGGCACTCTCGGATCGCTGAACTGATAGATCGGCTTCACGCCGGTGCAGTCAGGCCGCTGGTAAACCCGGTCCTGCCCGGACTCGTCGGCGACCGAACTTAGCAACGCGGTCCAAGGACGCCCACTCATAACCGACACCACGGAACCCACTTGCCAACCCTGGCCTAGGCGTCCGAGAGCGTGCACGTTAGGAAAGTCGTAGACGACGCCGGTGTTGAAATTCCGCCGCACGTCCGTATCGCACGGCCCCTGGTTGCTCTTGGGGTTGTAGGGATTTTCCTCGATTGGCAGAGTCGAAGCGCCGCCACGGTTTATGGAGTTGGTATCGAGGCAATTGGACCAGGTGAAGTTGACCATGGTGTTGAGCCCATGCCAATCGCGCTGGCGATAGGTTACCTGCAAAGCGTTATAGCGAGAAAACCCATCGTTTGTCAGTTGGACGATGTAGTTGAAATTGGGCACGCCATTCAACTGGAACACGGAATCGAACGGTCGAGCGCAGGGCCCGGTGGTCAGCTGCGCGTCATTGACGGTATCCCAGCAGCCCACAGGCCGGTTATTCAGGCTTCGGTTCAGCAAGTTATCCGTTGAATGGGCGCCGAGATAGCTCACCGTGACCGCATTATTCCTGAACAGTTCGTGTTGCAGCGTGGCACTGTAATATTGGATTCTTGGCGTCTTCAGGTTCGGAACCGTTCCGAAGATGTTAAACGGCGGGGTGGCCGCAGGGTTGGCGCCAAAGGTCTGAATAGGCGAGTTCGGGTCCGGACTCCCAGCCTGCGGACCGAAACAGACAAAGTCCGGCGAAGCCGTGTTGATCGCGGGATTCCAGCATGTGTTGGGACCGAATGGCTGGAACAAGACCGGAAAGCTCGCATCCGAATTACCGGACGCGGTGACCGAGAACACTCCCAAGTCAGAGTTCGTAAACGCTCCGGCTCTGGCACCTTGGAACGTATAAGGCGCACTGATGGCGGCGAAATTGGCCACATCGTAGGCCATGGAATAGCCCAGTCGGAGAGCGGTCTTCCCGTTACCGAAGATATCCCAGGCCAGTCCGGCGCGGGGGCCGAAGTTTTTAAGGTCAATGTCATACAGCCGTGGGAATCCTTCCTGTACACGAACCAGCCCGTTCGGGAAGCCTTTGGGGGCACAGAAGGTAGGCTCTGGGTCATGGCAAGGGAAGAAGTTCGAAGCAATCTTGTCGGCGTCACCCAGCGCGCCGTTGATGTCCCAGCGCAAACCGTAGCTGACGGTCACTCGCGGAGTAACCTTCCACTCGTCCTGGAAGAACAATCCCATGGAAGGCTGGGAGAGATGGCGCGAGGTATCGCCAAAGGAACGGCCGGCTTGGTCGACGCGACCAAGAAGCAATTGGTCAATGAGCGTCTCAAAATCGGTCTGGAAGCTAATAAATCCTGTCCGCGCGCGATTCCGCAGACTGAATGTGGAAGCATACTGATAATTGCCCCCAAACTTGAAGGCATGTTTGCCCTTGATCCACGAAAGACGGGCCGATACATCGTAAGTTTGCGTAGGACGGGTGCTCAGCGGGTAGCCTTGAATGCCCCCGGGGTTGCCGTAAGTCACTGAACTGGCATAAACCGGAGGAACGCCAAAATCGGCGGGGTTGAGCGGGCCGGTATCGATGCCGAGGCTCAGAGGATCGACTTTATTATTGGGCGCAAGGATTTGCGCGTAACGCGACCAGTTGAACCGCACATCGAGAATCTTGTCGCTCGAAATGGAGTAGGTCCAGGTAACGCCAGCCAATTGCACCCGGGTGGGAGCGATGGAGTTAAATGCGTCAGGATTGAGGCCGCTGCCCGGCGCTGGCGGCAGGGTATATCCTCCAAGCGGCGCGGACTGGATGCTATCAGCGAACGTATAGCGGCCCGACAGCTGCATCTTGTCGTTCATCTTGTGGTCGATCCGGATGATGAAGCTGCTCATCTTGTCGGTGTTGGGGCTCGAAATGGTCTGGGTAAATCCACCCGTGTCCACCGCCGCGTTAGCTGCGGCGGGCGTGCATGAAACAACTCCACCATTGCCATCCGAACACGGGTAGAACTTCAGCATATTTAAACCTGCGCTGTTCAAGGGGAGGCCGCTAGGATTGACAACCGGACTGGCGAAATCCGCCAGGGACGCAGCCAGATCGCCTTGCGTGGGGATCAGCACGTCATACGGCTCGAGCGCTTTATTCCGCTGCCCTTCAAACGCGAAGAAGAAGAATGTACGGTCCTTAACAATTGGTCCGCCGATCGTGCCGCCATAATTGTGGTTGTGATAGGGCAGCGTTGTGGTCGAGAAGTAGTTCTTGGCGTTGAGCCAGTCGTAGTCGCCGAAATAGAAGCCCGTTCCGTGGAACTTGTTGGTGCCGCTCTTTAGAGTCACGTTGACAGCAGCCCCACCCTTAACTCCGTTTTCCGCCGTGGGTAGCTGCTGGACCGTGTACTCGGAGATGGAGTCGTTGCCGAGAACCGAAGCGGGCACTCCCAATACGCCGGGCTGCCCCACAACTTCGCTGCCGTAGAAACGATCGTTGTTCGGCATGCCATCGATCATGTAATTGTTGGAAGTGGTGCGCTGGCCGCTCACGCTGACGTCCAAGAACCCGCCTCCAGGCGAACGCTGAACTCCAGGAGTAAGCGCCAAAATGGACTTAAAGTCGCGACCCTCGGTCGGAAGATCCACGATGGATTTGGTGTCCACCTCGTTGTTCACGCCCGGAGAGTACTCGACCAGTGGAGTCGCTGCTTCGACTGTGACCGTTTCCGTGCGCTCGCCAAGCTGAAGCTGAAAATCGGCGGTGGTGATTTTGGCAACGCTGACCGTGACGTTGCGCACGGTGGTCTTGAATCCTTGCGCGGAAACGGTGACCTTGTAGACGCAAACGGCCATGTCCGTCATCCGATACTCGCCAGCGTCGCCGGAGGCTATGGAGCGAGTTTGGTTTGTATCGGGACAGACCGCGGAAACGCTCGCGCCGGCGACAGCGGCGCCGCTTTGATCCATCACCGTTCCGGTAATTTCACCGGTGATGTTTTGAGCGGACGCGGACGCGGCGCAAGCAAGAACTAGCAAAACGAATACACTATGACGGAAAAAAGACCAACCCTGCATGCCGACCCCCTCGAGGAACACTTTGGAGCCCGTCTTTACAACTATAAAGTGCAACAGTTTTAGGACAATTAATGCACAGAGTCAAGAAAAGTGTTTCTAAATTCGAGCCTTCGAGCGCCTCTATGAACGATCTGCAACGTCGCCAACCTATGAAAAATCGGATACGCCCGTGCCGCGCCCGACAAAAAGTTGACATTTACATCCCTGGGAGGAAGTTTTCATCACATTTGCAGAAATTTCGCTTATTTGCAGGTCAAGTCCCGCCCATCGGCTAGATTCTCGCCCAAAAAGCCAGCCAACCGGGTGCTACGTGCCGTCGAGGCGGTGGGGCGTTCCCGTTGATGGCTCCGAATGAAGCATCTTGATAGCTGTCGAAGGCGGGACCTATGTTCCTCTATGCCGGCTAAGGACTTAATTTCGCTCGCGGCATTCTGGGTGCTGTTTGCTGCGCCGGCCATCGCAGAACTGCCAGGGAGAGTGGAGAAATGTCTGCCATACCCTACGCGCGCCCAAGATATGGTTGAGATGTACCCGGAGCCGCCCGAGGTCAAAGTCAATGTGCGCGTGATCGGCGTCGAGGTCGACGCGGCAAGTGGCATTTCGTCCGAAGCTCAAGAAGAAATCTCGGGGAAGGTAGGGAGCCTTACGTTTGGCGGCGGCGCTGATGCTGACTACCTAACCGACTTTGCCAACCAAATTGCAGCAGTCAGAGTACGGGGATTTCTACAAGATCGCGGTTATTGCAGAGCGACAGCTCTGGCCAGACTTACGCTAGTGGAGCAGAGTGCGGCGGAGATTCGCGTCGCTGCGACCATCAGTGCTCAGCCAGGACCGCAATGCCAAACTGGGGATATTCGGATCGAGTTGGCGGATGGCAGTTCTCCGCTCGCTGTGTCGCAGGGGTTCTCGGTAGACTCATTTCACTCGAAAGAGGCGAATTGCTGAGCGTCGCAAGGCTTGGTGCCAGTCTGACAAGAATTATAGGAGCGTACGCGCGAGAAGGATGTAGACGCGACTATATCCTCCTGAAATTGATCGAAGGTTTCGCCACGCCCCAAGGATCAATCAGTATTTTGCAAGGAACGCCCGGTCCACGGAAACCGGCTCCCCGCGGAGAATATTCACATCCCCGACGATCACGCGAGTCATCGCTGGCCGACCTTGCACATGGCGTAGCAAACCCAGGCCCAAGCGGAAATACTCAATTATAAGTGCGCCATATGACGACGCAGGCGCATCTAAAAGAAACCGGGCCGAGGAATGCAATAGAGCGCAATAATGGGACCAGTCGGATTTTGGATCATGAACTTCAGGGACGGGAACTTGATTCGCTTCGTGCAGAGCTCGTTTTGTTTGTGTTTAGTCGTGTTTCTTTGCGGCCCGAGCGCGCAGTCAGAGAAGCTTCCCGGTTTCCGGTTGACCCCGGACGCCTCGGCAGAATCACAGGGGCCCAATGCGCCGACCGCGCAGAAACCTGCTGCGGAGCGATCGGGCAGCATTAGCGGGAAAATCGTTGACCAGTCCGGAGCCAATATCTTCGGAGCCGTAGTGAAGCTCACGCGCGAGAACGATCCTTCCGATCTCGAGACAACGTCGAACGGAGATGGTCTTTTTTCTTTCTCCCGTGTACCTCCAGGTCAGTTCACCCTCATGATTTCGTGGCCAGGCCTGGTATCGCAACAATTGTCGGTAACGCTTGGATCCGGGGAAGCTTACGTCACGCCCGTAGTCGTATTGGTCATTCCCACTCAGGTAACCGAGGTGCGAGTTCTGCCGTCGGATGTGCTCGCAACCGCTCAGATCAAAGAACAAGAAAAACAGCGGGTCTTTGGCTTGATCCCTAATTTCTATGTCACCTACCGCGATGACGCGGCTCCTCTCGCTCCGAAACACAAATTCGAGCTGGCCTGGAAGTCCGCAACTGATCCGGTCACGCTGGCCGGAGTCGGCGTCCTGGCTGGGATAGACCAGGCCGCAGATCGCTGGCATGACTACGGGCAGGGAGCGCAAGGTTATGCAAAACGGTATGGAGCGACTTACGCTAACGTTTTCTCCGCCACCTTTATCGGCGGCGCCGTCATGCCTTCGCTTCTCAAGCAGGATCCCCGCTACTACTACAAAGGAACGGGCAGCAATCGATCCAGGATTCTCCGCGCAATCAGCAGCTCGGTTTGGTGCAAAGGAGATAACGGACGCTGGCAACCGAACTATTCCAATGTGATTGGAAGTTTCGCCGGTGCAGGACTTCAAGCTCTCTATCTCCCCGCGAACGATCGTAGTGGGAGCGGATTCGTACTCTCACAAGCGTTGATCAGACTTGGTGAAACGTCTCTCGCCGGGATTCTGCAAGAGTTTGTATTGCCGAAGTTGGGCCGGAATAACAAACGCTCTCATTATGACGTAACTGTAGGAACACCGTGAATCACAGGGCGTTCGACGAGGAAACAACGAACCACACCCAAATGATGTCCTGCCGTACGGGCGCTACAGTGGAGGTCTCTTCCCGGGTCATCCAATAGGTTTGGTAATCGGACTGTCGTATAGACGACGACCATAGCTTGCTAGCCCGCGGTTCGCCCAAGCCTTGAAGTCTGCAGATCGCCCCCCACTTTACTTTGCCGCGCAGCTTTCGGATCGAGGCTTGAGCCCGCGTTTGAATCAGCAACCTCAGTCCTGCCTCAACAGCAGCCCGAGCCGAAATCATAGGCTGTCCGCTGTATTGGTCGGCTCGCTTAGAGCACGTACGCTAAGCCTTTTACAGAGGGCTGGTATGCCAGAACCACCAACAGTCAGAATCTCGGAAGTCCGACAAGACGGACCCAATGTCTATTACCGTGTGTTCGCTAACGGAGTCGAAAAGCCGAGTTTAGTGTTTGTGAAAGCGCCGGACAGAACGGTGCACGGCGAAGTGGCTCTAAAAGAATGGTGCGAACACAATCTCGATAAGCTGGAATCCGGCAAGGTCATAGAAGCGAATCTTTCGGGCGTTAAATAACGATGTGATGAATGACTCGCCGGATGAAGCGTTGACTACCCACGACTTTCAGAATAGTGTCTGCGAATGGAATTCGTAACCCTTGGCGAACACTCGTTCGTTCATTGCCCACAATGCGGATTTCCAATTTCATTCTTGCAGGGGCAGCAACGACCGCCTGAAACAAGAGTCATTGAAGTTGCGTCAGAAACGGTTATCACTTTGGTGTGCCCGACCGACGGCAAGTTTGAAGTTTCAGCGGGAGAATTCCGCGACGATTCCCCGGACGCCCCATTGGATGCCCGCGCCTGAACGCAGATGTGGGACAACAAAACCGAGGATTGGGTTGATATTTTGAAGAAATCCCTTGGCCGCAATTTGGCTGACCCCGTTGGCAGCTTCTTGAAGTGATCCTGAGGAACGAAGGCCGTCGAATGAGGCGCCGAGAGAATTAATCAAGTCAGCGGCCAATCCCTAAATGTCGCATAGCTGACAGAATTACCAGTCGCCTGCAAGACAACGCTATTTCACACTAGAGCGCTTTCCCGCAGGGGGGTCGTGCGGAACAGATAGGACCTTGCAGACCGACAAGCGAGCCGACCCTGCGGTTTCGGGACACCTCGACGGAGAGGAGTTTCTATGAGAAGTAGATGGATAGGTGTAGGACTGGTGGCGGC
>Ga0306926_10000917_pt1 | contig 28460 bp, 27 predicted proteins | sample flu12Cox44000178_FD_203759 | JGI IMG/M metagenome (GOLD analysis project Ga0306926, IMG submission 203759) | Lab enrichment of tropical soil microbial communities from Luquillo Experimental Forest, Puerto Rico - flux8day.12C.oxic.44.000.178 (v2)... | ecosystem: Environmental > Terrestrial >...
GAGGGTGACGAGCACCTGTGCTAACTGATCGCCGGGCAGACGGCGCAAGAGCAAGCGTTCGATCAAGGCGCCGAGCGCGGCCACCGTCAGCGTCGCCAGAACCGCCGCCAGCCAGAAATTGAATTGGGAGCCGAGCATGCCGACGACGAGCGTTGCGCCGACATAGGCGCCGAGCATAAAAAGCGAGCCGTGCGTCAGGTTCGGAATACGCATCAGCCCGAAGATTAGTGAAAAGCCCGCCGATAGCAGAAACAGCAGACCACCAAAGGTGATGCTGTTGACCGCAAGCACCAGCCAAAAACTCATGTCCGCAGCGTTCCCGCTCCCGTCGTTTTACATAAGCGTCCGACAAATCAGGGTCATGCGTTAGGAACCGCGGGCGCCGCGCTGGAGCCCACGGGATGGCTTGCATCAAGACTTGAGCGGCGGGTAGTCCCGTGAGTAGACTGGCTGCTGCAAGAACTTCTTCTCGTCGTAGGTCCAGAACTGGCTGACGTTCTTGTAGGTCTTGATGGTCTTATTGGCGAGCTTGCCGCCGACTTTTTCGACATTGCGGATGTAGAAGTCGCCAATGACGTTGCCGAATTGGTCGAACCTGACCGGTCCGCGCGGGGTATCGGTGAGCGACACCGAACGCAGTGCCTTGATAAGCTCTTCCTTATTGTCGGACTTGCCGCCGGCTTTCTGCAGGCCCGCGTCGACAACCATGGCGTTGACGTAAAGTCCTGCCGCATAGAAGCCCGGATCGACGTTGTAATCCTTCCGGATCGCCGCGACAAAGCGCTTGTTGCTCTCATTTTCCAGGTCAAGCGTATAGGGGCAGCAGCTGATCATTCCGAGCGCCTCGTCGCCGAACGCGCGCATTAACGCGTCGTCGCCGCCTGTTTCGCCGGTGACGACTGGGAATTTAAGACCGGCTGCGGCGTACTGCTTCATGAAGCGCAGTGGGTTCGACCCGGCGAAGCCCTGGCAGACGGCATCGCAATCAGCGATCTGTGCTAGATACGGCGTGTAGTCCGGTGTCACGATCGGCGGCCACAGCTTCTTGAGAATCTTGCCGCCAGCGTCCTCGAAAGTTTGCTGGAAGCCACCCATTTGTTCGTAGCCAAAGGCGAAGTCTTCGGAGATGGTGATGATACGCTTGAACTTCATTTCCTTGGCGGCGTAGTCAGCCATCGGATGCATCGCTTGGGCTGAAGTTGCCGATGCGCGCAGAAAATAGGGGTTAGGTCGGCGCTGCGTCATGTCCTCGGCAGCGGCGAGGCTGAGCAGCGGCGTTTTTTGCTGAGCGATGTAATCGGTGATCGCCAGCAGCTCGAAGGCGGCAAGCGGGCCGAGGATGACATCGACCTTGTCGCGCTCGATCAGTTCTTGCGCTTTGGTCTTGGCGCCGGCCGGATTGCCGCCCGTGTCGGCGGAGATGAAGTCGACCTTGCGACCGCTGAACGTATAGTTCTTTTCCTTTAAATATGTGACAACGCCTTGCTCCATCTGTATGCCGCCCTGAGCGAGTGGTCCGGTCTTGACGGTGAGCAGGCCGAGCTTGAAAGGTGCCGCCTGTGCGATCGCCGGGAATTTGAATGCCGCCATTGCGGCGCCAGCGGCCGTGCCGGCCATAAATTTACGGCGGGTGATTTTTCGAAACATTGATTTCCTCCCTTATTCGCCCCGTGCCGGGCTTTTTCGTAGGACCTTGCGCCTAATTTTTGCTTGGCCAAGGCATGCACGTTTATTCACCTAACCAGCGCCATCATCCGCCATTGTATTCCAGGATGTAAAGCTCGTTGTGGCGCTGCGCGCGCTCGTGCACAAGGGGCTGCGCAACGGATCAAATGCCGAGATAGCCGGACTTGATCTGCTCGTTGGCCCTGAGCTCGTCTGGCGTCGAGGAATAGACCACCTGGCCCTTGCTCATCACGTGCACGTAATCGACCAGCTTGAGGGCGAGGTGCGCGCTCTGCTCGACCAGCAGGATGGACAGGCCTTCCTTCTTCAGCGTGCCGATCGCCTCCCACAGACCCTGGATGATAATCGGAGCGAGCCCTTCAGATGGCTCGTCCATGATCAGACAGTCCGGATTGGTCATCAGTGCGCGGCCGATCGCCAGCATCTGCTGCTCGCCGCCCGACAGCGTCTTGGCGCGCTGAGTCCGGCGCTCGAGCAGGCGCGGGAACAGCTTGTAGACGCGGTCGAGATTCCATTTGTGCCGGTCGGGATTGCGTTCTGCAACCAGCAGGTTCTCCTCGACGCCGAGCGTGGGAAAAACGCGGCGGCCCTGCGGTACCAGACCCATGCCGCTTCGCACGGTTTCGAAGGATTGTTTGCCGGTGATGTCGTCGCCTTTGAAGAAAATCTTGCCGCGGCGCGGCGGATTGAAGCCAACGATCGAGTTGACGAGCGTCGTCTTGCCGACCCCGTTCCTGCCCAAGAGCCCCAAGATCTGCCCCTGCTCCAGCTGCAGCGACAGTCCCTGCAGGACGTAGGCGTCCCCGTAATAGGTATGGATGTCCTGGACTTCGAGGATCGCCATGGCGTCAGTCGGTCCCCAGGTAGATTTCTTGTACTCGGCTGCTTTTCTTGATGTCCGCGGGTGTTCCCGTTTCCAGAACCTGGCCGAAATGCAGCACCGAGATTTCCTCGGCGACGTCGAACACCACGTCCATGTCGTGCTCGATCAGTAAGATGGCGAGCCTCGAGTCGAGTTTCATCAGAAATTCGGTCATCTCGGTGGATTCGCCCGAGGACAAGCCGGCGGCTGGCTCGTCAAGAAGCAGAATCTTCGGGTCACTGGCGAGCCCAAGAACGATCTCGAGCTGGCGCTGCTCGCCGTGCGAAAGATTGCGAACCTCGACATCCTTGCGGTCGAGGAAGTCCACTTGTTCAAGCAGATGATTGGCCTTCTCGTAAACGTCCTTGTAAGAGGATAGGAAGCGCCACATCACGAATTTGGTCGACCGCAGGCCCTTGATCGCCAGAAGGACGTTCTCGAGCACGGTTAGGCGCGGGAACAGGCTGGTGACCTGGAAGGTGCGCGCCATGCCCATTGCGGTGCGCCGATGGCTTGGCCAATTGGTCACGTCTTGGCCGAACAGCAGCACTTGTCCCGAGGTCACCGGATAGATGCCGGTGATCAGATTGAACAGCGTGGTCTTACCGGCGCCGTTCGGTCCGATGATGGCCTTGCGGTCGCCCGGCATGATGCGCAACGAGACACTGCGTGTCGCCTGCAGGCCGCCGAAGCTCTTGCACAGTCCCTTTAGCTCGAGAACTGCAACCTTGCCGCCGTCCGCTTCTACCGGGCTCACGTGCAAATCCTGACCGAAGAAAAAGGCCGGGGTCGCTAAGCTCCGGCCGGTGATCGTTATTCGCAGTACTTGCAGGGAGGGAAGTCGCGGTCATAGACCGGCTGCGCCAGGAACTTTTCCTTCCCGTAGGTCCAGAATTGACTGACATGCGGGTAAGTCTTGATCACGGTGTTCCAGAGCTCGTCCTTGTCGGAGCCAAACATCTTCTTTTTCTCGACCTTCTTGATGTAGACGTTTTCGACGGGATTACGATTTTCGTCGAGCTCGATCGGACCGCGCGGCGCATCGAGCTTGATGCTCTGCATGACCTTGATGAACTGCTCCGGTCCGGGATATTTACCGCCCGCCCTCTGAATCGCCTGGTCGATCCACATGGCGGTCGAGTAGTTGTTCTCCGAGTAATAGCCCGGTACCTTGCCATACTTGGAGCGATAGGCCTTGACGAAGGTCTGGTTGCCAGGGGTGTCAATCGCGGCGCTGTAGTGCAACGCCGACACGTCCCCGATGACTTCGTTGCCCATGAACGGCAGCACGAACTCGTCATAGCTCACGCCGCTCCCGAGGATCGGCTTACTATTGCCGGCAGCCCGTAGTTGCTTCGGAAACTGCAAGGCCATCGGGCCCACCATCGTCGTGAAGATGATGTCGGTGTCGGCCTTGATGGTCGGGATGTATGGCCCAAAGTCCTTGGTGCCAAGCGGCGGCCAGATCTTCTGGATCACCTTTCCGCCGCAGTCCTCGAACGCCTTCTGGAAGCCGCCAACCGTCTCGTAGCCAAAGGCATAGTCGGCAGCGATGACGACCGCCTTCTTGTATCCCTGATCGCAGGCCCACTGTCCGAGCGCATGATGTGGCTGTGACGAGGTCCAACTGGTGCGCAGGAAATAGGGATACTTGCCGAGCTGACGCTGCGTCAGGTCGTCGGCCGACGAGACCGAGGAAATGTAGAGGGTCTTTTCTGCGGTGCTCACCGGCGCCACTGCGTAGCCAGTGGAAGCAAGCAGGCCGCCGATGAACATGTGTACCTTGTCTTGCAGGATCAGCTTCTTAGCCTTGGTAACGCCGGCATCCGGCTTGCCCTGGTCATCCTCGACGATGAACTTGACGTCCATGCCGCCTAGCTTGTTGTTATGCTCGGCGAGATAAAGCTGGAAGCCGTCGACCATGTCCTTGCCGACCTGGGCGAAAATGCCAGTCACCGGCGCGATATAGCCGATACGCAACTCTTCCGCGCCGGCCGGCGCAGCGGCGGCGACACCGACCCCTAGACAGCCAGCGAACAGAATTTTTTGTAGCTTACCTAACATTGCCGTCCTCTCTTTGTTGTCTTCCCGAATTGATCAGGAAGGCTTTGTTGCCAATTTCTTAGCGCCTTCTTTCTTGCCTTGCGATGCGAATCGCTGCCGCAGACGCGACGGGATGCCCATCAGCCCCATCGGCAGGTAAAGAATTGTCAGCACATAGACGCCCCCTAGCACGTATTGCCACCACGGCACCAACGTTGAGAGATATTCGCGCAAACCGAACACGATGCCGGTGCCGATGGTGGCGCCGACTAGCGTGCCGGCTCCACCGAGCACGACCATCAGCAGCGAATCGACCGAGGTAGTCAGCACCACGGTTTCCGGGCTGACGTGGCCGTTGGTGTGCGCCCACAGCACACCGGCGAGGCCGCCGAAGCCGCCGGCGATGACAAAGATGATGTATTTGTGAAGCCAGGTGTTGTAACCGAGAATTTGCATGCGCAATTCGCGCTCGCGGATGCCGGCGAGGCTCTGCCCGAACGGCGAGCGTACCAGCACGTACATCATCAGCATCGACCCCGCCAAGAAGGCCAATACCAGATAGAAGAAGGTGACCTCGTTGCCGAGATCGAGGCCAAAACTCGGCCGGCCCGTCATGTTGATGCCGTTGTCGCCGCCGGTGAGTGAATTCCAGCGATAGGCCAAACCCCACACGCACTGTCCGAGCGCCAGCGTGATCATCAGGAAATAGACGCCGCCGGCGCGGATCGCGAACAGTCCGAACAGCGCCGCCAGCGCCGCGCCGACCAGGATGCCGAGCGGCACAACCAGCCAGAAATCCCAGCCGAGGCCTACATGAAACTTGGTCGCCAGCACGGCAGTGAGATAGGCGCCGACGCCGAAATAGGCGGCCTGGCCCATCGACGCCAGGCCAGTATAGCCGAGCAAGAGGTCGACGCTCATCGCCAGTATGGCGAATGTCATCGCGCGCGTGGCGAGCAGCACGACGAAGGAGCCCGAATGCGGAACGATATAGGCGAAGGCTGCCAGGATGGCGGTGACAATCGCGATTTTCCCTTGCTGGCTTGCCATCACGCGCTCATTCGCGGCCGAACAGGCCGGTTGGTTTGACCGCGAGGATCAGAACCATCGGCGCGTAAAGCGTGAAGTAGGAAACTTCCGGGAACAACGCTTTGCCGAAATTGTCAGCGAGACCGACGGCGAGCGCGCCGATCGCGGCGCCGCCGAGCGAGCCCATGCCGCCGATGATAACCACCGCGAAGGCGAGCGGCAGCATTTCGAAATCGAGCCCGGGATAGATACCGAGAAACGCGCCGCCGATCACACCGCCGAGCGCGGCAAGGAAGGCGCCGAGCGAGAAGATGAACATCGAGATGAGATTAGTGTCGATGCCGACGCCGCGCGCCATCTGCGCGTCGTCGACCGTTGCGCGCACCGCGGCGCCCATCCGCGTTTTTTCCATGATCAGCCACAGCACGATGCCGATCGCCGCCGCCATGCCGATCATAAACACGCGATAAAGCGGCAAATAGATGCCGCCGACAACGATGCTCTCCGTCAGGTAGCTCGGCGGATTGATATCCATGTTGTTGCCGCCCCAGATGTCGAGCGCGCCCTGCTGAAACAGGAAGGCGAAGCCGACGGTGAGCAGCACTTGCCGAAGCGGTTCAGATCCAACCGGCCGCAAAAAAACGCGCTCCATCGCCATGCCAATCAGGGCGACGGCGAGCGCGGCAACTGGCAGCGACAGCGCCCAAGAGGTGCTGGCGGAAATCACCGACAGCGCGATGTAGCCGCCCCACAAGAAATAGGCGCCATGGGAGAGATTGACGATCCGCATGACGCCGAAGATCAACGACAGGCCGCTGCCCACAAGGAAAAGCAGCGCGCCGTAGGATACACCGTTGAAGGCTTGGACGATCCAGAATTGCGTATTCATTCCCCCTCTCGTCCTTCTGTTGATCCGAAGGTTGGGGGAAGCTTACCTGAGGTTCACGGGTAGTGAAGCCCCAAAAATGATCGCCGGAGATCGACGCCGGCTATTTGCAGCGCTTCTTACCCGCCGCCTGTTTTTTTGCTGGAAGGGAACCGCCGAAATGCAGGGTGGTAGTGCCGTTTAATATGGCGGGCGGCCGGTCGCGCGGACCGTCGTGCAGGATCGCCGTACGTGGAGCGATGCATAAATGCACAGAATGGGTCAGCGTTTGCGCTTGAATTTCGCTTGTTGTTCCAGCACGACACACACCGCGGCGGTGTCTTTGCGGCCGAGACCGGTCTTCATCGCCTTCAGATAGATTGGCTTGCTGGCGTCAAACATCGGCGTTCGCACTCCGATCTTCCGCGCAAAGTTGCCGATCACCTTCATATCCTTGTCCCACACGTCGATCTTCATTGTGACGTTGTCATAACTGCCCTTCACCATCATCGGTGCGCGCAGTTCGAACACGCGAGAGTTGCCGGCACCCGGCGTGATCAGGTCGTAGATCAGCTTTGGCGGTAAACCGGCCTTCATGCCCACCACCATGGCTTCGGCAGAAGCCACGTTGTTGATGGCGACCAAGAGGTTAGCCACGTATTTGATTTTGCTGCCATTGCCGAAGGCGCCGACGTTGAAGGCGCGGCGGCCGAAATCATTGAAGAGCGGAGTCAGTCGCTTAATCTGGCGCGCATCGCCGCTGGCGTAGAAGATCAAATCTTTCTCCTTGGCCTGCGATCCGGTGCCGCTGACCGGTGTGTCGAGCATCTGGTGTCCGGCTTTCTCCAACACATGCGCCGCCTTTTCCTTGTCGGTGATTGCGAAGGTGCTCATTTCTACGACGAGCTTGCGCGGCAGCTTAGCGGCGACGAGGTTGCGCACTATATCCATGAGTGCCTGCGGCTTGGGAAGGCTCGTCAGAATGACCGGCGCTGCGGCCGCCACTTCGGCCGCATTGCGAGCAATTTTCACGCCGGCGCGCTGAGCTTCGCGGCGGCGCGCGGCGCTGATGTCGTAGCCGGTCACGTGCCAGCCGGCGGCGGCCAGGTTTTTCGCAAATGCCCCGCCCATGATGCCAAGGCCGACAATGCCCACCTTGCCTTTCGTTATCGCCATTCGAAGTCCCCCCAGCCCGTTGTTATTCTATTTTAGAAAACGCCCACTTTTCTTTAGGGGGCGGGGACGAACGTGTCGAGTGGGGTTGTATGGCGGCTTTCATGTTGCGGCATGATCGCCTATCGTCGCGCCAAAAGCCTGCGGGAGTCATAATGCAGATCGGATTAGCGGGAGCTGGTGCCATGGGTAGCGCCATAGCAGCGCGGCTCATGGAGGTCGGCCACCAAGTGACCGTGTGGAATCGCACCGCTGAAAAAACCAAGCCGTTGGTCGATGCCGGCGCCAAGGTCGCAGCCACGCCCGCGGATCTGACCAACGGCTGCGCGGCGGTCATCACGATGCTCACCGGCGCTGCCGCGATCGACGCGGTCTACAACGGGCCGTCCGGGCTGATGTCCGCTAATCCCAAAGGGAAATTGTTCATTGAGATGAGCACCGTGGCGCCCAAGGTCGAGACCGATCTTGCCCCCAAAGTGCGGGCTAAGGGCGCGGCGCTGGTGGAATGTCCTGTGGGGGGCTCGACGGCGCCAGCGCGCAAAGGACAGTTGCTCGGTTTAATGGGGGCGGAGCCGGCCGATGCCGCGCGCGCGAGACCAATCCTCGAGCAGCTTTGCCGCAAGGTCGAGCATTGCGGGCCGGTCGGCGCCGGCTCGGCGATGAAGCTCGCGATCAATCTGCCGCTGTTGGTGGCGTGGCAGGCCTATGGGGAGGCCTTCGCGATTGCCCGCCAGGTCGGCTGGGAGCCCAAACGGCTGCTCGATCTGTTTGTGGAAAGCAACGGCGCCAACAAGGCGTTCGCCATGCGCGCCGACATGATCGTGTCGATGTTCGAAAACCGAAATCCGGGACCGACGACCTTCAGCATTGCTAACGGCGTCAAGGATCTGCGCACCATTATCGAGACGGGGGAGGCCGCCGGCGCTGACATGCGCGTCACCAAGGCCGCACTTACCGGTTTCGAGGAGGCGACCAAGAACGGCTTCGGCGGCGGCGACGGCGCGCGCATGGCAGTCTATTGGTCGTCACAGCGCAAGAAATCTTAGTCGCGTAAGGAGCCGTCAATGTCTGTGACGCTTGCGCAAGCTTCTACCATAGTCGATGCCGCGCTGAGGAAGGTGTGCGAATTCAAGCAAATGCCGCAAACCGCGCACGATGATGGAGCGCGTGGCGCAAAACCTGAATTTTCTCATCGGCATCGTGGGGGCGAGCAGCGGGCGGCTGGTGCCAAATCCGGACGGCGTGCTGATCACGACGTAGGTGACGCGGTGCTCGGCGGAGCGGGCATCGAGGCGGCCGCATTGAAGACCGATTCAGATAGGTCAAAGAAGTAGAGGCGTTGCCATGAAACTGTTTTCGTTCTGGCGTTCACTCGCGACGTTCCGCGTGCGCATTGCGCTCAATCTTAAGGGCATCACGCCGGACGAGGTGATCGACGTTAATTTGATGCAGGGCAAGCAACGCGAGGAAGCGTTCCGCAAGATCAATCCGATGATGGCGCTGCCGGCGCTGATCGAGGATGACGACACGGTGCTGTTCGAGTCGCTCGCCATCCTTGAATATCTTGATGAGACCCACCCCAATCCGCCGCTGTTGCCGAAGGATGCGAAGGCGCGTGCGCGCGTGCGTGGCTTGGCGCAGATCATCGCCTGCGACACGCATCCGCTTATCGTGCCGCGCGTGCGCGAATATCTGGCGAATGAGTTCAAGGTTGACGAGGAGGGCGTGCTAAAGTGGGGTCACCACTGGCACAAGCAGGCTTTGCAGGCGCTAGAGACCAATCTCGCGGTCTCGCCGCACACCGGGCGCTATTGCCAGGGTGACCAGATCACCATCGCTGACATTTGCCTCGCCGGCCAGGCGGCCGGCTCGAGCTACTTCAAGGTCGACCTCGCGCCATATCCGACCGTAAAGCGCATCGTCGACACCTGCATGGCGATCGACGCGTTTGCGCACGCCCATCCTCTCAAGCAGCCGGGGGCACCGGCCTCGGTGTGAGCGCATGCCTAGAACTACGATCGTCGGCCTCGGCTGGCGGGAGCAATACGCTGGTGAAGGCGACGCGCGCGTTCGGCGTGCCGCTCAACCTTTCAACTGGCGACTCCACGACCGCGCTTCGAATTGGAGAGCGGCGCCGCCGGTACGCTCGACACCACGATTCGTGCGACCGGCAGCTCGCGATCTACCGCACGAATTGCGACGCCGAAAGCGTAAGCGAAACATGCACGATCGCGTGCCGCGCCAGGCGGGATTCGGAGGTGATCGACGGGCCGGCCCACAACCATCTCGGCCGCAATCTCGATTAATCCGCCAAGGCTGCGCTTGGGCAGGGCACCTTTCCGATCCGCCCAACGGGATCCTACAAACGGTTGCGGCGTCGGAAGCGGTGTTCAAGTCGGTCGGTTAACAGCGACTGGATAACGGTATGAGCTATGCTTCAGGATAAATTCGAGCCGCCCAAGGACGCCTTCACCCGCAGCGTCACGGTGCGCTTCTCGCATTGCGATCCGGCTGGCATCGTCTACTTCCCGCACTACTTTGACATCTTCAACGGTCTGATCGAGGACTGGTACAAGGAAGAACTCGGCTACGACTACGCCGAGCTGGTGATGGGCAGCCGGTTCGGATTCCCATTCGTCCACCTCGATTGCGATTTCAAGATTCCGAGCCGCATGGGGGAATCGATCAATCTCACTTTGCTCATCGATAAGATCGGCCGCTCATCCTTGACGATGTGCATTGTTTGCCACGTTGAAGGGCTGGAGCGTCTGCGAGCGCACATGGTTACCGCCATGATGTCGCTGGAGACGCGCAAGCCAGTGCCCTTGCCGACGGCGCTGCGCGGGAAGATCGAGGCCTATCAGAAGCGGACGACGGGCGGCTGATCACTTCTCGATTGGGAAACCGACGATGCTGCCCCATTCGGTCCAGGAGCCGTCGTAGATCTTGATGTTGGGCAGACCGAGCAGCCCGCTCAGCGCAAGCCAGGCGATGGTGGCGCGGTGGCTCAGCCGGCAATAGCAGACGACATCGTCAAATTTCTCCGGCGCGAGGCCTTTCGCCTCCAGCGCGCCGCGTAGCTCGTCGGGCGACTTGAACGAATCGTCTTCGTTCAGCAGCTCACGGAAATAAAGATGTCTGGCGCCGGGAATGCGCCCGGCGCGTTCGGCGCCGTGATCGACTGGGAAGGAATAATCCGACACGCGCTCGCGCGAATATTCCTCCGGCGAGCGCACGTCGAGCAGCAGCCGCTGCCGATCGCGCAGATGTGCGCGTACGTTGTCGCGGTCGATACGCATCGCCGAATTGCCGGACGGCGAGGGATAGTCGACCGGCCGGAAACACGGCACCTCTTTAGAGAGCGGCCGGTCTTCGGCGAGCCATTTCTTGCGCCCGCCGTCGAGCAGCTTGAGCTTTGGGTGCCCGGCCATTGTGAAGGTCCAATACGCGTAGCTGCCAAATTGAACGGGATCGCCATAGATCAGGACGGTTGTCTTCGGTCCGATGCCCAGGCTGCCGAACAGCTTCGCCATGGCCGCTGGCGAGATGAAGTCGCGGTCGGTTTCGTGCCAGCAGCTCGTCTTCCAGTAGAACCACAACGCGCCCGGGATGTGTCCCTCGCGATAGACCTTGTCATTGTTTAACGAACAGACTTCGAAAATGCGGATGTCTGGATCGGCGAGATGCTGAGCGAGCCAGGCGGTGGAAACCATTGGCGACGTCATCTAGGCCTTCGCCATCTGCAAACGCGCGGCGCCGTGCGGCTGCGCGATGGCCTGTTCCCAAGCCTGATGAATGTGCGCAACTTCGGCTTCGAAGCGCTCCAGGAATAAGCGCGCCTGCGTGGTGAGGGTACGCCGCGTTGGCTGGATCAGCACGAATTCCGCATGCAGCTCCGGCTGCACGATCGGGTTGACGGTCAGTTCGCCGCGGCCGACGTCGTTGATCGAGATCACACTCGGCAGGATCGTCACCCAGTCAGAGCGGGCGACGAATTCGAGCGTAGCGATCATAGCGTCCATGTCCAACGTCGCCTCGACTTCGACGCCGTGGCTGTGGAAGTACGTTTCCAGGTTGCGCCGGCGTATATTGTCCGGACCGGGCAGCACGAATTTTAGCGGTCGGTATTCGGCGAGCCGCACCGGCTCAAGCGGCGTGAAGCCGCGGCGCGGGCCGGAGATCAGCATCTCGCGGTCGCGCACCAGCAGCCGCGATTTCAGTCCGAGGGTGCCTTCGAAGGCGGGCACCACCGCGAAATCCAGTTCGTCGTCGAGCACCATGTCCGTGAGCGCGTTGCTGTAGCCCTCGACGATGTGCAGCCGCACCTCAGGGCAGCGCGGGACAAAGTCGTCAAGCACCGGTGCCAGCACGGCGCGGGTGAAGGTGGGCATCAGGCCTATGCGCAGGTCGCCCACCACGTGGCCGGCGAGGGAACGCGCCTCCTCGGCAGCGTGTTCAAGCGCACCGACGGCCTCGACGCAGCTCTTGTAGTAGCGCAAGCCCGCCGGTGTCGGCGTCACGCGCCCGGCTGTTCGTTCGAACAATTTGACTCCAAGTTTGCGCTCGACCGCGGCCACGTGCTGGGAAATGCCTGATTGGGTAGCATTTTCGCGCTCGGCGGCGCGGGTAAATGAACCTTCCTCACATACCGCGATCACGGCGCGGACTTGCCTTAACGGAATACTTCGCATCGAGGAAAACCAGCGGCATTAGGAAATATAATGACGAAGGCACAATTATATTATTTCTGTCGCGGGCGCTATCCGAATAACATTCCAAGAATTGCGCAGGAAACGGCGCGGTTGGCGCGTCGGATCGGGAGGACAGCATGGGCACAGCAAATTTCGGCACCCTGGGTATGGATTGGCAGCAGCGGATAAATTGGGACCGCCTGCGTGAGTATCGTATCGACCGCGCGCGGCAGATGATGAAAAAGCACGGCCTCGGCGCACTGCTGTGCATGTACGATGAGAACTGCCGCTACATCACCGGCTCGTTGACGCCAGGCTGGAATCGGCTCAAGCCTGGCTTGAAATACGCTATGCTGTGTGGCGACGGCCGCCCCGTGCTGTTCGAGCAAGGCGATATCGGCATGCAGGTCGAGCGTCACTCGCCGTGGTTGCCGAAGGAGAACATTCGCCACTCGTTCGCCTGGATCAAAGGTGCCGCTGGCCCGGCCGCGACGTCGCAGGTGACCAAATTCACCAACGCGGTCATCGAAGAGATGAAGCGCCATAGCGTCGCCGGGCAAAAGCTTGGCTGCGATTTCATCGACATCAACATGATCAACATCTTTAAGGAGAAGGGCATCCACTGGGCCGACGGTATGACACCGATGATGGAAGCGCGCGCGGTCAAGAACGTGGACGAGCAGGAGGCCTTCCGCATTGTCGGCGCGATCGGCGACGCCACGCACTGGGAATGCATGAAGTTCCTGCGCCCTGGCATCACCGAGAATCAGGTGACTGCGCACCTTATGGAATACCTCTACAACTTCCCCGGTATCGAAGATGTCGAGGACGTGATCGTCTCTTCCGGTCCGAACACCTGGCCAAACTGGCGCAACTTCTCCGACCGCATCATCCAACCGGGCGACATCGTGTTCATGGATTTGGCCGCGCTCACCTGGAACGGTTACAAGTCCTGCTACTACCGCACCTATTGCGTGGGCAAGGAGCCGACCAAGGAGCAGAAAGAAACCTACCAGATCGCGCTGAAGTGGCTATACGACTCGATCAACGCGGTGAAGGTCGGCGCCACCACGCGCGATATCGCCTCCAAGTGGCCGTCGGCAATGGAGACCTGGGGCTACGAGGACGAAGATCAGGCTGCCGCCAACCTGTGGGGCCACGGTCTCGGCCTCGCGCAGTACGACCAGCCGGTGATCTCGCGCATCTGGTCGCTCGATCATCCGATCGAGATCAAGGAAGGTATGACCTTCGCTCTCGAGACGCAGCACGGCAAGAAGTTCCATTATGGCGTGCGCATCGAGGAAATGCTGATCGTCAAGAAGGACGACATCGAAATCGTGTCTAACTTCCCGGTCAAGCAGATTACCGTCGTTGATCCGTTACCAGGCTACGGCGATCACGTGAAGTGACGCGCTTAAACTCTCCCCGCATAGGGGAGAGGTCAGCCGCGCGGAGCGGTGACGGGTGAGGGGCCCTTGGTATTCTGAGCGCGTGGTTACGCCCCTCACCCCAACCATCTCCCGCACTTACCGAAAGGAAGCGCGCCGAGTCTGCTGCCGAGTTAGCTTGTATGACCACCTTCATCCTTCCGATCAGCGATCCCGCCGCGACCGACGCCGATACGGTCGGGCCGAAGGCAGCCAATCTGGCGGCGCTGATGCAGGCCGGGCTGCCGACCCCCGGCGGCTTCGCGCTCAACGCGGCGGCCTACAATCATCAAATTCGCCATCTCGGCATCGAGGAGCTGCTGCGCCAGTTCAACGATGCCGACCGGCCGACCTCGCGCAGGCTGTCGGTGCAGATTCGCCTGGAGCTCCACCAGAAGCCGATCGCGCCGGAAATTCTCGAGCCGTTGCTTGCGGCCTGGCGTGCGCAGCGCGCTGACGGATCATGCGGCGCGGTGCGCTCGTCCGCGCTGATCGAGGACCGCGCTGGCGCCAATTTCGCCGGCCAGTTTGAAAGCTTCCTCGGCCTCACCGACGAAACCGAATTTCTAACTGCGGTGCGTGCATGCTGGGCGGCGCTGTGGACCTCGCACGCGCGCCGCTACATGGAGAATTACGGCCTCTCGGCCGCCAACACAGCGATGGGCGTATTGATCCAGCCGCTGGTTGCTGCCAGGGCTTCCGGCGGCGGCCTGAGCGAGACCGCCGAAGGCCAGATGCTGATCTCCGCGACCTGGGGCCTCGGCTCGACCATCGCACAGGGCGAGGTTGTGCCCGACCGCATTGTACTCAGCAAGAACGGCTTCTTGCGCACGATCGACGCCGGCCGCAAACGGCACCGCGACACTTGCACGCACGGGGTTTCGGCGCCGGAACTGGTGCCTAAGGGCGAAGTGAGCAAGCCTTGCCTAACGCCGGGCGAGGCGGTGACGCTCGGGCGGCTGCTGCGCAGGTGCGAGCACCTAGCGGGCGGTCCGGTTGAGATCGAATGGGCGATGGACGAGGGTGGCTTCAAGCTCTTGCAATCACGGCCGCTGCATATGGAGGCGCCGATCGTGCCGGACGAGATCTGGCTGACACATCCCGGGCTCAGCGGCCACCCGGCCGGTATCGGCTGGGGCTCCGGCCGCGCCGTGGTGGTGAACTGCGAGTGCGAATTGTCGCGCGTCGCACCCGGCGACGTGCTGGTCACCAAGGTTGCTGGTCCGGCACTCAGCCACATTTTGCCGCGCGTCGCTGGCGTCGTGGCCGAGCTCGGCGGCTCGACCTCGCATCTGGCGTCGCTCGCCCGCGAGCGCGGCATCCCGATGGTGCTCGGCGTGCTCGACGCCACGCTCAAGATTCCAGACGGCACGCAATGCGCCGTCGACGGCGTCGCCGGCGTGGTGCGGTGGATCCAATGAGCAAGCCGCGCGTCTTTGTCACCCAGCCGATCGCGCCGAGCGCACTCGACCGGCTGCGCGGCGTCGCCAACGTCAAGATCAACACCGATTCGAGCAAGATCCTCATCAAGTCCAGGCTGCTTGCGGCGGTAAAGAAGGCCGACATCCTGTTTTCGCTCCTGCACGACAAGGTCGACCGCGCAGTGCTGGCGGCCAATCCGAAATTGCGTGCGGTGGCCTCGATGTCGATCACGCCGGACAATATCGACGTGGCGGAGGCCACCAAGCGTGGCATCGCCGTGACCGTGATTCCTCCCATCGTGGCGGAGGCGACCGCCGACATTCATTTCGGTCTCATGATGGCGGTTGCGCGCCGCATGATCGAGGGCGACAAAATGGTACGCGCCGGCAGATTTCCAGGCTCGCAGTCGAATCAGCTCGCTGGCAGCTTCGTGCACGGCAAGACCATCGGCCTGATCGGCGCCGGGCGCATCGGCCAGGCGACAGCGCGGCGCGCCCGCGGCTTCGAGATGAAGATCATCTACTGGGCGCCCCGCCGCAAGCTCGAGGCCGAGCGGGCACTGGGCATGGAATACGTTACGCTTGAGCGGCTTTTGGCGGAATCAGATTTCGTGTCACTCCATCCCGCGCTCAATGCCGAGACGCGGCACATGATCGGCGACGAGGAATTCGCGCAGATGAAGCCGACTGCCTTCATCATCAATACCGCGCGCGGCGCCATCATCAACGAGGGGGCGATGGTGCGCGCCCTGAAGAAGAAGCAGATCGCCGGTGCTGGCCTTGACGTGTTCGAAAACGAGCCGCATTTGCCGCCGGCGCTGCGCACCATGAAGAATGTGGTACTGACGCCGCATCTCGGCAGCGCAGTGATGGAGGTACGTGACCTTATGGCCAATATCGTGGTCGATAACATCCAGGCGTTGATCGACGGCCACACGCCGCCGAACTGCGTCAATCCGCAGGTGCTTCCACTTCGCTGACGGGCCCGAATTCAAAGCTGGAGGAATGCCATGGCAGACTTGCCCAAAATCGATGTCGTGATCGGCAATAACTTCGGTCACCTTCCCATGTTCATCGGCGCGGAGAAAGGCTACTTCAAGCGGCACGGTGTCGACGCCAAGATGCTGGTGGTCGACACCGGCACCGACATGGTCAACGCCATGCACGACGGCCGCGCGCAGATCGGCGACATGAGTACCACCACCTACCTAAAGGCGGTGCATGCCGGCGAGCCGTTCAAGGTGATCGGCCTGATCATGAACGACGCCACTCGCGACAACGCCGACGACCCGCTCGCCATCGTTACCAAGAAAGGCCGCGGTATTGAGAAGGGTAAGCTCTCTGATCTCAAGAACAAGAAGATTGGTCTGGCGCGCGGGCAAACCTCCGACGAATATTTCAAGATGGTGCTGCGCCGCGCCAAGATGAAATACTCGGAGCTCACAATCGAGAACATCTGGTCGCAGTTCGGCCTCGCGCCTGCGTTGGCCGAGGGCAAGGTCGACGCCGTGGTGTCGTGGGAGCCCTATGTGACGCAGGTGCTCACCCAGGTGCCGGATTCATATGAGGTCATCCGCGGCGGCCAGCACATGTCCTATGTGATGGTGGCGACCGCGCATGGCCAGACAGTCGAGAGCAAGCCGCAACTGGTGAAGGCGATTGCCGCCGGCCTCGCGCAGTCCTCGCACTTCACACGCAACAATCCTGACGAAGCGGTGGAGATCTTCGCCAAATGGGTGCCCGGCACGGACGTGGCCATCGGTAAGAAGGCGATCCGCAACATCAAATACGATCCGCGGCTGTCGCCGAATGTGCTGCGCGCCTTTGAGAACGCCGAAGATGAGGTGCTGATCAACACACTGCCGGGCGCGCCGCGGCTCGACGTGCCCAACCTCTTCCGGCCACAGTTCATGACTGACGTTCAGAACGAGAACCCGGAATATTTCGCGGATCTGCCGTCGCTGAAGTAGCCTCCTCGTGGCAAAATAAACGTGTGATGGCCGCGGGTCGTTCCGGCCATTTCATTTACAAATTCCCGTGCTGGCAGGTGAGGATGACGCGCACCGCCTTGCCGTTGACATTAGAGCGCAGCATTGGCGAGCTTTCGATGTGCAAAAGATTGTCGCGCTCGAAGCGGCCGCCGACCCAGATCTCATTGCACGCCGCTTCGACCTTACTGATGACGTTGCCGTCCGCAGCGGTTGCGGCCGCTATTAGCGATCTGCTGGGCAGCGTCTTGGCGCGGTCCTAATCGAACTTCGGTATCGACCGACCGTCCGTCCTGCGGCTTGCCGGAGTCGCGATCTGAGAGCCGCATGGATGCCCAAGAGCGGCGTGCGCTGTTTGGTCTGCGGTCTTCATAGAGGTCTGGGTGTCCTCTTAGACCACGGAGATGCAATCCTTGTCAGCGGCATGAGCCGGCATGCCGAGTAACAGCAAAGCGGCAAAAGCCGATGGCGCGCATCGAGCCCTCGCTGTCTATTCAGCGGTCCAACCGCCGTCGAGCACCAGCGCCGAGCCGGTCATCAACGAAGAGGCGTCGGACGCGAGGAAGACAATCGCGCCGGTCAACTCTTCGAGCTGACCGAGGCGGCCGAGCTTGATCTTGCTCAAGACTTCGTCGCGGAACACCTTGTTCTCGAAGAACGGTCGCGTCATCGGCGTTTCCAGGAAGGTTGGTCCGAGCGAGTTGACGCGGATGTTGTGCGGAGCGAGCTCGATCGCCATGGCCTTGGTGAAGCCTTCCATGGCGTGCTTGCTCGCGCAATAGACCGTACGGCGCGCGGCGCCGACATGGCCCATTTGCGATGATATATTGATGATCGAGCCTGGCAGCTTTTCGGCGACCAGCCGCAGCGCAACGGTCTGAGCCAAGAAGAAAGCGGCGCGCACGTTGAGCGCGAAGATGGTGTCGAAGTCCTCCAGTTTCACGTCCGGCAGGTAAGCGGGCCGGTTCATGCCCGCATTATTGACCAGCACCTGATAGGGCGGGCGCCCGGCCAGAGCTTTACGGACGGCGTCAACGTCGGTGATGTCGAGCGCCAGCGCATCGGCCTGCTGGCCGCGCGTGCGGATCGCCGCCGCCGCTTCCTCGATTTCCTTCGCGGTGCGCGCCACGAGTGTCACATGTGCGCCGGCATCGGCCAGTGCCGAAGCGGCGGTGAGCCCAATGCCGCGCCCACCGCCGGTTACTAGCGCGCGCTGGCCGTCGACACGGAACGCCGCTGTCTTAGTTAGCTTCACGTTCACTCTGCGGCCTGGCCGTAGGGCACGTTGCGGCCGCCGTAGCGGCGTATGCGGATATTGGCCTGCTCGGCATGCGCGACGAAGCCTTCTAGGATGCACAGCCGCGAGCAATATTCGCCGATCATGGCACTCGCCTCGTCGGTCAAGATCCTCTGATAGGTGCAAGTCTTCAAGAACTTGCCGACCCACAAGCCGCCGGTGAAGCGCGCGTTCTTCTTCGTCGGCAGCGTATGATTGGTGCCGATCACCTTGTCGCCATAGGCAACGTTGGTGCGCGGGCCAAGGAACAGTGAGCCGTAGTTCCTCATGTTGTTCAGGAAATAGTCCGGATCCCGCGTCATCACCTGCACGTGCTCGGAGGCGACGCGGTCGGCCTCTTGCACCATCTCGTCGTAGTCGTCGCAGACGATCACCTCGCCGTAGTCCTTCCAAGCTTGCCCCGCGAGATCGGCACTGGGTAGGATCTTCAGTAGGCGGTCGACCTCGGCCATGGTGGCGCGCGCGAGCTTCTCGGAATTGGTGATCAGCACGGCAGGAGAGTTCGGTCCATGCTCGGCCTGGCCGAGCAGATCGGTGGCACAGATTTCGCCGTCCACCGTGTCGTCGGCGATGACCAGCGTTTCGGTCGGCCCGGCCAAAAGGTCGATGCCGACGCGGCCGAACAGCTGGCGCTTGGCCTCCGCAACATAGGCATTGCCGGGGCCGACGATCATATCGACCGGCTTTATGCTTTCGGTGCCAAGCGCCATGGCGGCCACGGCCTGCACGCCGCCCAGCACGTAGATGTCGTCGGCGCCGCCGAAATGCATGGCGGCGACGATTGCTGGATGCGGCCCGCCCTTGAATGGCGGTGCGCAGGCGATGATGCGCTTAACACCCGCCACCTTGGCGGTGACAATTGACATGTGCGCGGAGGCGACCATCGGGTAGCGGCCGCCCGGCACGTAGCAGCCGATCGAGTTCACCGGAATGTGGCGGTGGCCGAGCACCACGCCGGGCAGCGTCTCGACCTCGACGTCTTGCAGGCTGTCGCGCTGCTTCCGCGCAAAATTGCGGACCTGCGCCTGCGCGAACTTGATGTCGTCGAGGTCGCGTTTGCGCACCTGTCCGATGGCGCGTTCGATCTCGGCGGGCGAAAGCTTGAAATCCTTCGGTGACCATTTGTCGAATTTCTCGGACAGCTCGCGGATCGCCGCGTCCTTGCGGTCGTCGACCTGCGCTAGGATCTGTTCGACCGTCTCACGCACCTTGGTGTCGGCAGCCTTCACAGCGGCCGCATCCATGCCGCGTTTCAGATAGCGGGTCATGGCACTCCTCCTGTCGTTACGCGTCGCGCGTTATTTGATCGCCTGCGGATTGATCGGCGAGCCGGTGCCGCCGGTGATGATCAGCGGTGGCCCGCAGAAAAAAAACTCGTAGACGCCATCCTCAGCGCAGTCCTCACCTAGTTCCCTGAGATAGAAGATCTCGCCCATGCATAGGCCCATGGCCGGGATGACGACCCAGTGCCAGGGCTGGTTGGCCTCAGTCGTCTCATTCGGCCGCACCTCGACGCCCCAAGTGTCGGTGCAGATCGCGGCGATCTGCTTCTCATGGCACCAATAGCAGTTCTCGAACTTCACGCCGGGCGCGTCGCCGCCGGCATAGCCACCCCACTGACCTTCTGCATGGCATCGCTCTATCTGTCCGGTACGGATGAGCACGAAGTCACCGCGCCCGATCGAGACGTTCTGGTCCTTGGCGCACTTGTCGAGCTCGTCGTTGGAGATGCTCTCGCCGTCCTGCATCCATTTCACGCCGCGGAAGCGCGCGATGTCGAGCAGCACACCGCGGCCTACCATCTTGTTCTTGGAATGCTCGATGCCGAGCACCGAGAGGCCGCGCGAGTCGATCAGTTTGGCGTCGTGGCCGTTATAGGCCTTGTCCTCGTAGAACACGTGCCCGAGTGCATCCCAATGGGTGGCGCCTTGCACGCAAAGCATCAAGGTGTCGTCGGCGTAACGGATCTTGTTCCAGTCCTGTTGCCCGGTGACGGCGTCGGTGCCGGTTGCCAGCATCTGATGGATCGGATTGAAGCGGCCGCCGAATAGTCCGGTCTGCGGCCCAGTGCGGTCGAGCGGAATACCTAGTGCGAACACCTTGCCGGTGCGGATCAGGCTCGCTGCCTTGACGATATCCTCGGGCTGCACATGGTTGAGCGTGCCAATCTGGTCGTCCTTGCCCCAGCGGCCCCAATTGCTCAGTTTCTTGCTGGCTTCGGCGATGGCCTGTCTGCCGGCCTTGATGTCCATGAAGTATTTCCTCTTGTTTTGATTTGTTTTTTCGCGTTGCGCTGAAAGCTTGATTGAACGGCAATATTGCGCCGGACTGCGGTGTTTCAGCAAGCGGACAAATCAGCGCGTTTTGACATGGCGGGTACGTCCGCCCATGATCCGGGGGACAAGTCGGCGGCGCAAAATCGACAATAAATTACGGGGAGACGATCATGAAACGTCAACGCGGTGCCGGTGAACAAATTCGAACCGCTCGATACGGAGCAATATACGGAGTGGCAATACGCCCGTCTTCGGCGACAGGGTGAGGTTGACCAAAGCAGACATGATTAAGTTCTAGACGGGATGACAACGACGAACTGCTCGAAATCGGGGAGGAAGGCATGAAACGCGGCCTTGCAATGGTTGCTGCCCTCGCGATCGCAACGATTATCAACTCGCCGATGCACGCGGCCGACATCATGGCGGAGTGGGGAAGCGTCACGGCACCGACGGCGCCGGAGCTCAAGCCGGTGATGGTCGACCCAAAGACCACTGCGCTATTAATGTTGGACTTTGTGTTCCAGGATCCGTATTGCGGCCCCAACAAACCACGGTGTGGTGCGACATTGCCGGCGATCAAACGTCTCCTAGCGCAGGCGCGCGGCAACGACGTCCCCGTCATCTACAGCGTAGCCGGCAAATTCGAAGCGGCAGACATCGCCAAGGATATTGCCCCCGCCCCAAACGATCCGATCGTAAAGAGCAAATCGGATAAATTTCTGAACACTGATCTCGAAAAGATCCTCAAGGGCAAGGGCATCCAGACGGTGATCGTCACTGGCAACTCGGCCAATGGCGCCGTGCTTTACACCGGGACCGGCGCGGCGCTGCGGGGCTTCAAAGTGATCGTCCCGGTTGACGGCATTTCCGCGAATGAGCTTTTCGAGGAACAGCTCACCGTCTGGCAGCTCGCCCATGGGCCAGGCTTCGGCAACCTGGTGACGATTACCAAAAGCGACATGATCAAGTTCTGATTACACCTTGCCAAGCGCCCGCAAAATCTTGTCTGGAGTGAACGGCATGTCGGTGAGCGGCTTGGCGCCGAGTGGGCGCAACGCGTCGTTGATGGCGTTCATCACCGAACCGGGCGCACCGGCGGTGCCCGCCTCGCCGGCGCCCTTGGCGCCGAGCTCGCTGTCGCCGGTCGGCGACACGCAGTGGCCGCATTCAATATCGGGCATTTCTGCCGCCATCGGCACCAGGTAGTCGGCCATATTGCCATTGAGCAATTGTCCGCGATCGTCGTAGCGGCAGTGCTCGAACAGTGCGGCGCCGATGCCCTGCACAACTCCGCCGCGGATCTGCTCGTCGACGAGTTGCGGGTTGATGATGGTGCCGCAATCTTCCACGCACCAATGCTTCAACAGTTTCACGAAGCCGGTGTCGACGTCGACCTCGAGATAGCTCGCCTGCATGCCATTGGTGAAGGCGAAGGGCCAGGCGCGCGGCACGTAATGGCGCGTCGCCATTAGCTCGGCTTGGATGCCGGCCGGCAATGTGTCGGGGCGGAAATAGGCGACGCGCGCCAGTTCCTCGAGCGGCAACCGCTCATTGCCGCCAGCCTTATCGACGACGACGCCGTTACAAATATCGAGAGCCTCGGGGTTGGTTTGCAGCATGGCGCCGGCGACCGCGAGCACGTTGGCACGCAACGCCTTGCCGGCCTGCCAAGCGGCTTCGCCGCCGATACCGGCCGCGCGCGAGGCCCAGGTGCCGCCGCCATAGGGGGTGCTGTCGGTGTCGCCGGTGGTCACGCGCACTTTCTCGATCGGCACGCCGAACGCGGTGGCTAGGCATTGCGCCACCACCGCCTCGGCGCCCTGGCCCTGTTCGGTGACGCCGGTCGCCACGCTGACAAAGCCCTGTGCGTCGAGCTTCACGGTGGCACCGTCCTGCGAAGTGATGCGGGCGCCACCGACGCCATAGAAGGCGGCGGATGGATTGGTCACCTCGATAAAGGAGGCAAAGCCGATGCCGCGATAGATACCGTCTTCACGCAGGCGCTTTTGTTCGGCCCGCAAGCCGGCGTAATTCATCATGGCGTCGAGATGCGCCAGCGACTCGTGGTGCGACAGCCTCTCGAATTTGAGGCCCGAGGTGGACTGCGTCGGGTAGGCGTCGTCGGCGATCAGATTGCGTCGGCGCAATTCGAGTGGGTCCATGCCGATTTTAGCGGCGGCGAGTTCGATCAGCCCCTCGGTGACCGCCACCGCAATGGGATGGCCGACGGCGCGGTATTGGCACATGACATTCTTGTTCTGGAACACGACGCGCGTCTGCGCGCGGTAGTTTGGGCAGGCGTAGGGCCCGCCGGTGAGGTTGACGATCTGGTTAGCCTCGATACCGCTGGTGCGCGGATAGACCGAGTAAGGACCGATTCCGGTCAAATCATCGATTTCGAAAGCGGTGATGGTGCCGTCGTTCCTGACGCCGATCTTGCCCTTGACGCGGTGGTCGCGGGCGTGGATGTCGGTGACGAAGCTCTCGATTCGGTCGGCGACGAATTTGACCGGTCGCTTGAGCAGCTTGGAGAGTGCTACGGTCGCCATCTCGTCGGCATAGGTATGCACCTTGATACCGAACGAGCCGCCAACATCCTTGGTGACGACGCGCACCTGCTGGTGGTGCAGTCCGAGGTGCTTGGCGAACAGGTCCTGCATCATATGCGGCGCCTGTGTGCCCTGGTACACGGTCATGCGCTGCTCGCTCGCATTCCAGTCGGCCACGATGGCGCGCGGCTCGTTGGTGACGCCGGTGTGGCGGCCGAACATGAAGGTGGTTTCAACCACGGCATCGGACTCAACGAAGGCCTTGTCCACGGCGCCAACATCAAGCTTGCGCTCGAAACAGAGATTGTCGCCGAGCGAGGCGTGGATCACCGGCGTCTTCGGATCGAGTGCGGTTTCCGGATCGGTGACCGCCGGCAGCTCTTCGTAGCTCACTTCAACGAGTTCGCAGGCGTCCTCGGCCTCAGCGCGTGTGTGCGCGACCACGGCGCACACAGCCTCGCCCTGCCAACAGGCACGCTCGACCGCGATCGGCGGCTGCGGCGCAGATTTCAGGCCCTTTAAGTGCGTGAGCACGCCGACCCAGGGAGTCATTACTTTCGCCAGCTCCGCACCGGTGACGGCGGCGATGACGCCCGGCGATTTCTTCACCGATTCGGTGGTGATGCTGACGATGCGCGCATGCGCGTGCGGCGAGCGCACGAAGGCGACGTGCGCCATGCGCGGCAGCGTGACGTCGCTGACGTATTGCCCACGACCTTGGGCAAGTCGTTGCAGGTTCGGCCGCGGCACCGAGCGGCCGATATAGGAATTCGGACGGTCGAGCGCGGTGAGGATTGGCGGGGAGTCTTCAGCAATGTTCATTTTTTCATTTGCGTCCTCGCGCGCGCCTGTGCCACCGCTTCCACCGCATCTACGATGGCGTGGTAGCCGGTACAGCGACAGTAATTGCCGGAGATATGTTCGCGGATCTCCTCACGGCCCGGCACTCCACCGCACTTCAGCAGGTCCTGTGCTGTCGCGATCATGCCGGGCGTGCAATAGCCGCACTGCAAAGCGTTGCGCTGCTCGAAGGCCTTTTGCAGGTCGGCCACTTCGCCGGAATCGGATAGCCCTTCGATGGTCTCCACCGTGGCGCCGTCGCATTGTACCGCCAGCATCAGGCAACCGCGCACGATCGCGCCATTCACCCGCACGGTGCAGGCGCCGCAGACGCCGTGCTCGCAGCCGACATGGCTGCCGGTGAGCGATAGATCGTCGCGCAGGAAATCGACGAGGGTTTTTCGCGGTTCAACGTGCGCGCTGAGGCGCTCGCCGTTCACGGTGAGCGAAATGTCGAGGGCGTATCCGCTCATGGTCGCGCCTCCATGAGCTGCTTGGCGACCCGTCGCAGCAGCACGCCCGCGAGGTACTTTTTCACTGCGCCGGTCACCTGCACGTCGTCGTTAGGCGCAAGGTCGAGCGCAGATATCGCGGCATCGACATCGCCGTCTACCAGCGTGGCTTCGGATTTCCTGGCGCGCACCGCGGTGGCGCCGACGCCGAAAAAAGCTAGCCGCACGTCGCTTAAACCTTTGCCTGTGGTACGCGCGCTGGCGGCAAGACCGACGATGGCGTAGTCGCCGTGACGGCGCGCCAGTTCGGCAAAGCCGACGCGCGTGTCTTTGCCGGCCGCGGGAACGCGGATGGCGGTGAGCACGTCTTGTGGTCCGAGCGCGGTCTCGAACAGCCCCTTGAAGAAATCGTCCGCCTTGATGGTGCGCTTCCCCTTTGGGCCGGTTGCCTCCAACTCGCCGTCGAGCGCAAGTAGACAGGCAGGCAGTTCCGCGGCCGGATCGGCGAACGCGATGGAGCCGCCCAGCGTGCCGCGGTTGCGGATAGCGACGTGGCCGATATGCGGCATAGCGCGCGCGATCAGCGGCGCGTGCTGCGCGATAGTCTCGGAGCGTTCGGCCGCGGCGTGGCGGGTGAGGGCGCCGATCTCGACCTTGCCGCCTTTGTGCGCGATGCCATCGAGCCCACTTATGCCGTTGATGTCGATCAGCAGCGAGGGCGTCGACAACCGCATGTTGAGCGTGGCGATAAGGCTCTGGCCTCCCGCGAGCAAGCGAGCGTCCTTGTGCTGGCCGAGCAGTGCGACCGCTTCCTCGACCGACCGCGCCTTTTTATAGGCGAACGGCGCCGGCTTCACCTGAGCCTCCCTGAATTTTTTCTTATTGTGACCGGGATCACGGGTAGGTCAACGTATAAGCCCGTACAAGGCGTGCCACATCCACGACACCGCCATCGCGCTCGATGGCGGCGGCACGCCGGGTTCCTACTAGTAGGCCGCAATTGTCTTCACAATATCGATCGCGCGCCGCAGCAGCGTCATCGAAGCTTCCAGCGTGCGGAATGCGGCGTGCGAGGTGAGCGTCACGTTGGGCATGGCCGCCAACAAATGTGTCGGCCTCAGCGGCTCGTCGTGGAACACATCGAGACCCGCGTGGCGGATCCGGCCGCTTTTCAGCGCGGCGATCAATGCGGCCTCATCCACGAGTGCACCGCGCGCGGTGTTGACCAGAATTGCGCCTGGCTTCATGCGTTCGATGCGTTCGCCGGAAAGAAAGCCCCGCGTTTGCTCGTTGAGCACGAGATTGAGCGAGACGACGTCAGCACGCGCAAGCAAGCCGTCGATGTCGATCAGCTGCACTCGGGCGTCTGCGCGCGACGTGCGATTATAAGCGATTACCTTCATACCTATGCCCGTGCCGAGGCGGGCAACTTCGCGGCCGATGCCGCCTAGGCCCACCACGCCCAGCGTCTTGTTGGTGAGCTGCACGCCCTCCTGCGGCGTCCAGATACCACCGCGCACCTCGCGGTCCATGCGGGCGATGTCGCGCGCTGCCGCCCACATCAGCGCTATTGTGTGTTCGGCGACCGCGGTGTCGCCATAGCCCTTGATGGTGTGGACTGTGATGCCGCGCGCCTTCAGTTCATGGACATTCATGTAGCTGCCGGCGCCAGTACCGAGGAAGACGATGTGCTTCAGCTGCTTGCAGCGCGCGACTAGTTCGGTCGGCATGTACGAGTGGTCGTCGAGCGCGATGTCGTAGCTGGCAAGCACCAGCGGCAGCTCCTCGCGCTTGAACGGCTCACGGTTGACGTCGATCTTCGGATCATCTGTACGAATGACGCCCGCCCACACCGGCGCCAACTGGTCGTTGCAGTCGATGAAGATCGATTTCATGCGGGGCACGGCGCGCAAGTCGGAAATATCCGCCCTACATTGTCAAGCCCGGGCTTTGCTGCTGTTGACGCCCCCGCGCGCAATGAATACATGCTGCGCGCCGCATTGCTGAAGGGCTTGTGCGAGTACGGTTTGGAAATATGACCGAGGAACGTAAGGCTGTCTGCATTATAGCCTGGCCGGCCGGCCACTCGCGCTCGCCGCTGATCCACAATTACTGGATCAAACAACACAATCTCAATGCCGAATACCGTCGCGAAGCGATATCTCCCGAAAAACTCGCCAATTTTATCACGCATCTGCGCGAGCACGGCTATATAGGTGGCAATGTCACGGTGCCGCACAAACAGGCGGCGCTTGCGCTGACCGAGCCGGACGAGCGCGCGCGGGCTGTCGGCGCCGCCAATACACTCTGGTGCGACGGCGACCGGCTGCGTTCGACCAACACCGACGTTGAAGGGTTCCTCGCCAATCTAGATTCCGCGGCGCCAGGCTGGGACCGCGGATTGGAAACGGCCGTCGTGCTTGGCGCTGGTGGCGGGGCACGCGCGGTGGTGTTCGCGCTGATCCAGCGCGAGGTCGGGCGCATTTATGTGATCAATCGCACGCCGGAACACGCGAAAGCGTTGCAGAAGAAATTCGGCACCCGCGTGCACGTCGCCGGCTGGGGTGAAACCACTGGCTTGTTGGGGGGCGCTGGTCTTCTGGTAAACACGACGACGCAGGGTATGGTCGGACAACCTCCGCTAGAGATCAATTTGCGTTGTCCGCCATCGCTTGTGGTGTCCGATCTGGTCTATGCGCCGCTGGAAACCAGTCTGCTGAAACTCGCGCGGCAGCGTGGGCTGCGTATCGCCGACGGAGTTGGCATGCTACTGCACCAAGCGGTTCGCGGTTTCGAGCGTTGGTTCAGTATCCGCCCTCAGGTCACTCCGGAACTTCGCGCGCTCGTCGAAGCCGACCTCGGCGTCAGCAAGCCTGCCTCGCCGCCCCAGGAACAGCCGCAGACGCTAGCCAAGCCCGTCCGGCGGAATAAGCGGCGCGGCTAGAAGTTTTCCCCACCCAAGAGCCGGGGCAACGACTCCGGCTAGAGGGAGGACTTAAATGTCCTGAGGCGTGGCCGCCCCTTCGCGCAATCGCGCTGTGTTCGGCAATGAAGCCCGGCGCGCACGTCATCTTTACTCGTACCGAGAAGCAGCAGCAAACCAAAAGCGTCGATGTCCGGTGCGCGATGCGATGCCGCAATAAGCGGTTGCGTTAAGCGAGGTTCTCCAGCAGCGCGCGGCCGCGTGTCGTGAGCGTCAGGCGCGATTGCTGCATGCTGGAGCCGTTCTCGAAGCGCACCAATCCGTCCGAGATGGCGTCTTCCCAAATCGAAAGATGTGGGCAACTGCGGCGCCAGGCTTCCGCATCGGCATAGCTGCGCGGCGCCTCGTCGATCCAGGCAAGGAACTGTTGCGTCAGAGCGTGTGCGGAGGTCTGCATAGCGGCAAGTCAATATACCAATTCACTCCCACGGGAAACCCTCAGCTATTTCTTTCCACTTCGCGCTGGCTTCTTCTTCGCCTCGCCGTTGGCTAGCACGTGCGGCCCAATTTCCTTAATGCTATTGACGCCGGTGAGCGCCATGGCGACGCTGAGCTCCTTTTCAAGGATATCGATCGCCTTGGCGACGCCGGCCTGCCCGCCGGCGCCGAGGCCATAAATGTAGGCGCGGCCGATCATGCAGGCGCGCGCGCCGAGCGCCAGAGCGCGCAGCGCGTCGGCGCCGGTGCGGATGCCGCCGTCGAACATCAGCTCGACGTCGCTACCGACTGCATCGGCGATCTTCGGCAGCGCTGAGATCGAGGACGGCGCGCCGTCGAGCTGACGGCCGCCGTGGTTGGACACCACGATGGCGTCGGCTCCGATCTTCACCGCGGTCCTGGCATCCTCGGCGTCAAGAATGCCTTTCAAGACCAATTTG
>Ga0306926_10000919_pt1 | contig 28457 bp, 27 predicted proteins | sample flu12Cox44000178_FD_203759 | JGI IMG/M metagenome (GOLD analysis project Ga0306926, IMG submission 203759) | Lab enrichment of tropical soil microbial communities from Luquillo Experimental Forest, Puerto Rico - flux8day.12C.oxic.44.000.178 (v2)... | ecosystem: Environmental > Terrestrial >...
CCACGGCGGGCGGTTGCTTGTGACAACCGCCCGCCAGCAGAGCCTGTAATTGATTCTCCGGACACAAGGGGGACACGATAGCTCTGCCCTATTCCGGGACCAGCACCAGAGCCGCGCTCGAGCCCCAGTTGCGCCCGTAGTTGATCCAGCCGATGCCGGTCACCAGCGCGTTGCGGGTATCCTTGACCTGGCGCCTGCCGCCTTCGCCGCGCAGTTGCCGCATCGCCTCGACCAGGTTGTGCGACGAGCACGCCGCCTGGCCCGCGGAGATCTGGCCGCCGCCGGTGTTGAGCGGCAGGTCGCCGTTGTACGAGAAATCGTGCTCGCGGATGAACGCGACGCCCTCGCCCGGCTTGCAGAAGCCGAACGCCTCGAGCTGCAGCATGATAGCGATGATGAAGTCGTCGTAAGGATGGAACGAGGCGATGTCCTTGATGGTCAGCCCCGCCGCGGCGAGCGCCTTGTGGCCGCAGATTTCGTGGCCGCTCCTCGTCACATCGACAAGGTTCTCGCCGCCCTTGAAATTGGTGCGCTCGGCGTAGCCGATCGGGATGATGGTCCCGGCGAGGCCTTTTTCCCTGGCGCGCCTGCGGCTCATCATCATCAGGCCGGCCGCGCCGTCGGCCCGCATCACGCAGTCGAGCAGCCGGATCGGATCGGCGATCATGCGCGAGCTCATGTAGTCGTCGATGGTGATCGGCACGCGCAGCTTCTCGCAGGCGTTGTCGTTAAGGAGCGCGTGGTTGCGCTGCGTCACCGCGAGCTTGCCCAGCATCCGGTAGTCGAGCCCGTACTGCGCCTCGTAGCGGCGGCTGAGCAGGCCGAAGGCGCCGGGCGGGCCCATCAGGCCATAGGGCTCGGTCCATTCCCGCCGGTACGTATGACTGTGGTCGGTACGGTCTTCCAGCACATGAGTATCGGCGAACAGGAGGAACGCCACCTCGCACATCCCGTAATCGATCGCGGCCGCGGCACGGGCGACACAACCCGCCGCCGAGCAGCCGCCGGTATGGACCTGCTCGCAGAATCCGACCTCGAGCCCGAGCACATCGGCCGTGGTCTGTGCCCAGAACGGATTGGCGGCGCCGGTACCGGTGAGGCCCGCCATTACCAGGCCGTCGATCTCGTTCTTGTCGACGCCGCTCTTGTCGAGGAGTTCCTCCAGAATCTCGCCTGCGAGCACCCAGACGTTGCGGTCGCTCTTCTCCATCACCTTGGTTTCGGCGTAGGCCACAATCGCGTTGTCACGCAGAGCCATTGCCCGCTCTCCCTGAACTGCTACTCCGGCATGCGCACGCGGGGCGCGGTCTTGTCGAGGAACGCATTGAGCCGCTCGATCGATTCGGGGCTGCGCGTGTATTCCGCCACCATCCGCTCGAAAAACAGACCGTCGTCGTAGGACATGTCCTGCAGGCGCGGAAGGCTGTTGGTGATGGCGAAATTGGAGAGCGGCGCATTCTTGCAGATTTTTCGGGCAAGCTCCTTCGCCTTGATCATCGCCTGGCCTTTCGGAACGACATATTGCACGATGCCGTAGCGCTCGGCTTCGTCGGGCTTAAGCACGCGCCCGGTGAGCATCATGTCCTGCATGCGGGCAAAGCCGAGAAGCCGCGCCACGCGCACCGAGCCGCCGCCGCCGATGAAGATGCCGCGGGTTCCCTCGGGCAGCGCGAAAAACGCGGACTCGTCCGCAACCCGGATGTGTGCGCACGCGGCCGTCTCCAGACCGCCGCCGAGCGTTGCGCCGTGCAGCGCCGCGATGAAGGGAATGTTGCCGCGCGCCATTGCCTCAAAGAACGAGTTGCGGTTGAACGGGAACGGCAGCCGTTGCGAGCGCCCGGTCTTCCAGTTTTCCGCCGCCCAGCGCAGATCGAGCCCGGCGCAGAAATTGTCGCCATGGCCGAAGATGATGCCGCATTTGGCCTCCTCGCCGGCGCGCACGACCGCCTCGAGCAATGCCTTGAGCACATCCGGGTTGAAGCAATTGCGCTTGTCCGGACGGTTGAGGCCCACCAGCGCAATCTCGTCCTCGAGGCTGTAGGTGACCAGATGTTGTTCGCTCATGAGCTGCTCCTGGTTTGAATGGGCGTCGGCTTTTGCGGGACAATGCTCATGCGGTCTGGCCGGCGATGGCGGCATAGCGGCGGCGCTGCGCCGCCGCGTTTCCCATGAGCGATGACAGCAGCATCGCCCGCTTGAGATAGAGTCCGATGTCGTGCTCGTCGGTGAATCCGATCGCGCCGTGCAGCTGGATGCAGGACTGCGTCACGGCGAGCGCGTCCTCCGACGCCTTGGCTTTCACGGCGACCGCCATTGCCGGATCGATGCGATAAGGCTCGTTGTTCGCCGCCACCTGGAACAACAGCGAGCGCATCGCCTCGATCCGGATAAAGTTGTTGACGGCCTGATGCGCCAGCACCTGGAAGCTGCCGATCGGCTTTCCGAACTGCTTGCGAATGCGCAAATAGTCGAGCGTGATCTCGTGCGCGCTTTCCGTCACGCCCAGCAATTCGGCCGACAACGCGATCAGCGCGAGATCCTGAAGCGCATCCACCGCGCTGCGCGATGATTGATGGGCAGAGATGAGGTCAGCCGGTGCGTCCGCGAGCTCAAGAGCGGCGAGGCTGCGGCCCTCGACCGTCGGCATCGCCGCCAGCGTGACCCCCGGCGCATCGCGCGCCACATAGCAGAGCGCGGCTCCGTGGCGGCCATTGGCGCTGACCAGAAACCCGTCGGCGCCGTCGGCACAAACAAACATCTTCCTGCCGCTCAGGCGCGGCGCGCTGCCCTCCCCCGCCGCCTGGGTGCGCGGCGCAAGCGGATCGTCGCCATGGGCGCTCTCCTGCAGCGCCGGAACGACCAGCGCCGCGCCGCTCATGACCCGCTCCAGCATCGGATGCGGCGTGCGCGCCTGCGCAAGCGCCGCGGCCGAGACCGCCGCCAGCGCGATGGGCTCGCAGACGAGCCCCCGCCCGGCCTGCTCGAGCACCAGGGCAAGCTCGGTGAGGCCGAGGCCAAGGCCGTTTGCGTAGGCAGGGACAAGCATGCCGAGCCACCCGAGCTCCCCCGCCTGCCGCAAACGCGCCGGCGCGAAGGAAGCTGCTTGCGCGCGATATCCCCGCGCCACCTTTCCTCCCGCCGCCGCGATAAATCTGGCGGCGCTATCGCGCAGCAGCGTCTGCTCCGGTGTCAGTTGCAGGTCCATGATTCCCCCACCCGGCCGCCACGTAGGCAAGTTTACGCAGCCTGCGCAAGCTTGGCTGCGCCGGCCACCCTCCCCTTCGGGGAGGGATTGTTCGATCAGCTTGGAAGGTTCAGCACGCGGCGGGCGAGGATGTTGCGCTGGATTTCCGATGACCCGCCATAGATGGTCACGCGCCGGGACTGGAGGTACGAGGCTGCGACATCGACCTCTTCGAGGTTGGTTGCAACCGGCTGCTGCGCCAATGCGAAGCCACCCGCCGCCTCGACCAGAAGCTCGTTGAGCGTCTGCAGAAGCTCTGATGCAAAAATCTTGATCACGGAGGATTCCGGTCCAAGGCTTCGCTCGTGATTGGTGAGCTCGACCGCATGGCTGAACAGCGCCGAAAGCGCCGTCACATTGATGGCGGCCGCCGCCAGACGATCCTGGAAAGCGCCATCCGCGATGATCCCGCTGGCGCGCGCCATGATCCTGATGCGCTCGAGCGCGCTCAATGCGAATTGCGGGCTTGAGGTCGCAAGCCGCTCATGCCCCAACAGCGCATTTGCGATACGCCAGCCATCGTGCAGTTTTCCCACCAGATTCTCGGCGGGCACCGCGACGTCGTCGAGGAACACCTCGCTGAACTCCTCATCGCCCGCGATGGTCCTGATCGGCCTGATCCTGATGCCCGGACTGTGCAGATCGATCAGCAGGAAGCTGATCCCGGCTTGCCGCGGCTGCGCCTGCGGATCGGTGCGCACCAGCGCGAACATCCAGTCGGAATGATGCGCCCAGGTCGTCCAGATCTTGTGCCCGCGCACCACGAACCGATCGCGCTCCAGAGCTGCCCGGGTCGAGAGGCTGGCAAGATCGGAGCCCGCCCCCGGCTCGGAGTAGCCCTGGGCCCAGATCGCGGTGCCGGCAAGGATCGGCGGCAGATGCTGCGCCTTCTGGGAGGCGGTTCCGAACTCCATGAGGATGGGGCCGATGTGATTGAGGCCCTGCGCGGGCAGCTGTGGCGCGCCGATGCGCGCAAGCTCCTCCGTCATGATGATCTGCTCGTTGAGGGTCGCGCCCATGCCGCCGTATTGGACGGGCCAATGCGGCGCGATCCAGCCTTTGCGCGAGAGCGCCTGGTACCAGGGCATCAGCTGCGCGGGTGGCGGACGCGTCGTGCGCCCGCGCAGCACGTGGGGAAGATTAGCCTCCAGCCATTCCCGCACCTGCATGCGGAATTGGGCTTCGGCGGGCGCATCATGGCGGAACATGGCGATTACTCCACTCGGATGTTGGCGGCCTTCGCTATCGCGGTCCACTGCGCGAGCTCATCGGCCAACAGCTTGCCGAACTCGGCGGGCGTGCCGATCTTGATCTCGGCGCCGAGGTTGGCGATCAGCTGCCGCGTCTGCGGCGGGGCGAGGCTCTCGCGCAAGGCGGCATTGAGCTTGTCGATGATGGCGGGCGGCGTCCCCGCCGGCGCGACGACACCAAGCCAGAACGGCGCCTGCAGCTTGGGAAAGCCCGCCTCCGGCGTGGTGGGCACGTCGGGCAGTTTGGCACTGCGTTCGGCGCCCGCAACCGCCAAAGGCCGCAGCTTCCCCGATTCGATGTGCGGCAGGCTCGTGGTCAACGGGTCGGCAACCACCTGGACTTCGCCCGCCACAATGGCCGCGAGCATGGGGGCCGTGCCCCGGTAGGGCACGTGCACGATGTTGACGCCGGTTTCCAGCTTGAACATCTCGGCGAGCAGGTGCGGGCCGGTGCCGAAGCCCTGCGAACCCCAGCTGACCTTGCCCGGATTGGCTTTGGCATAGGCCACGAGCTCGGCCAGCGATTTCACGGGCAGGTCCCGATGCACGGAGATGATTTGCGGCGATTCGATGAGGCGGGCGACGGGCGCGAACGCCTTGGCCGGATCATAGCCGATGTTGCTGTGCACGGCCGGACCGGTCGTCAGTGCGCCGCCCGGAGTGATGAGGATGGTGTAGCCGTCGGGATCCGCGGTCGCCACGGCCTTGGCGCCGATGCTGCCGCCGGCGCCGCCGCCGCGGTTCTCCACGACAATGGTCTGACCCAGCACGGCGCCGAGCCGGTCGGAGATGATGCGCGCCATGTTGTCGGTCGGCCCGCCGGCCGGAAATGGCACCACCATTTTGATCGGGCGGCTGGGATAGGACTGGGGTTGGGCTTGATCCTGCGCGCACACGCCGCCCGTACCGAGCGCTGACCAAGCGCACAGCAGCGCAATGAGAGCTCTCATCATGGTGGCCGCTCCCGCGTTGGTCCGATAATCGAAGCTTCGCATTCCATCGTGCGTTCAGGCACGCCCGACGGGCAAGGGGCTGCGGTCGGAAAGCTCCATCTGGCGATAGGCAAGCTTTTCCATCAGCTCCGCCCGCACCCCGCGATGGGCGGCATCCTCGAACAGATTGTCCATCTCGTGGGGATCGCTGGCGAGGTCGTAGAGCTCTCCATAGGGATCGTCCTGTGCAATCGTCATGCGCCAGCGTTGCGTCACCAGGGTGCGCATGCGCGACCCGGAAGCGAGGCCAAACGAGGCGCGCTGCTGATCATCCTCGATCACCATCGAGTCGCGCGCAAGGGTCGCGCTCGCGTTCGCAAGCACAGGCAGGAGGCTCATGCCCTGGATGCCGTTGTAGGGCGCAACCTGCGCGCGATCGAGAATGGTCGCGGCAATATCGAGCGTGCCTGCCAGCGCATCGGTGCGCCGCGGCTTCCCCGATTGCGGCTCGGCCCAGATGAACGGGACATGGGTGATGCCCTCATAATGCGCCGGGCCTTTCAGGAGCAGCCGATGGTCGCCGAGAAAGTCGCCGTGGTCGGTGGTGAAAACAACAACGGTGTCGTCCGCCAACCCGCGCTCGGCAAGCCGCCCGAGCACGCGTCCGATGGCATCGTCGATCATCGCGATCATGCCGCAGCTCAGCGCCATCGCTTCGCGCGCTTCGCGCTCGGTAACGGCGAAGGCGGCCTGGGCCGCGGTGTCGGCCCTGCCGCTCTCGCGCTGCGCCATCGCCCAGGCGACAGCTCGCGCCGGCGCCCGGTTGCCGATCTGGAAGCTCGGCGGCAGCGGCATGTCCTGCGGGCGATACATGGACCAGTATCGGCCAGGCGGCGTGAACGGATGGTGCGGGTCGGGAAACGATGTCATCAGGAAGAACGGCTTGTCGCGCTTTCCGTCGGCATAGCGCTCGAGCCACGCGCAGCTTTTGTCCGCAATGTAGGCGGTCGGATAAAGCTCCTCCGGAATCGGCGTGCGGACTGCCTGCGGACAGACGTAGTCGTGCGGCAACTGGTTGGCGCGCTCGCGCAGCGCGTCGGCGTCGGGCCGGGCCGATCTGAGCCAGACATAATAGTGCCCGCCGACCTCATCCCCGTGCCCCGTGCACAGATCCACGTGCTCGAAGCCATAGAACGGAATTTGCATGGAGAACTCGCGGCCGGACTGCCAGTGCCTGGGGTGCTCCTGGTCGTAGGGTCCTTCCGGCACCTCGGGCTTGCGCGCTTCCGCGAAGGTCATGTCAAGCAGCTGGTCGCCCGGACGCGGCGGCTCCCGCTTGAGAATGGCCGGATGGCCTGTGAAATTCTGCAAATGACTCTTGCCGACGAGCGCGGTCGCATAGCCCGACGCGCGCAGCGCATCGACGAAGGTGTTGGTGCGGAGCGACAGCGGCGACCCGTTGCTGCGCACGCCGTGCACCGAGGGCATGCGTCCGGTCATCAGCGTTGCGCGGTTGGGCATGCAGACCGGGGTCGCCACGTAGAACCGCGCAAAGCGCGTGCCGCGCGCCGCAATCGAATCGATGTGCGGCGTCTTGAGCACGGGATGCCCATAGCACCCGAGATAGTCGGCGCGGTGCTGATCGGTGATGAAGAAAAGAAAGTTGGGACGGGTCATGGGTCGGGCAATCTCAATTCGCCTTGATGTCCGTTGCCGAGATGAAGTTCCGCCATTTGACGATATCAGCCGCTATCCTTTGGGAAAGATCGGCGCCTGAAATCCACGCCGGCTCCAGCCCGAGATCAAGCATCCTGCGCTCCATGTCGGGATCGGCAGAAATCCTCTTGAACTCGTCCTGCAACATGCTGACCACGGCGACCGGAGTACGCACGGGTGCAAGCAGCCCATACCAGTTGGAAATGACGAGTCCGGGATAGCTTGCCGACAGCGTGGCCACTCCTGGCAGCAGCCGAGAGGGTTTCGGTCCCGTCACGCCGAGAGCATTCAAGTTTGCGGCCTTGATGTGCTGAACAGCCAGCTGAATCGGGCCGCAAAACACGGTCACCTCGCCGCCCAGCACCGCGTTCATGGCCGGCGAGGCGCCGCTGTAGGGCACATGGACCATATCGATGCCCGCCTGCCGCTTTATCATCTCGCCGCACAGGTGGCCGGGCGATGCATTGCCGCCCGAAGCGAAGGTCAAGGCTCCAGGCTTCGTTTTCGCCGCCGCAATCAGCGCGGCCAGGGAACTGATGCCGGTCGCGGCATTTGCAGTCAGCACGTTCTCGGTTCTAGCGACCGCGGCGATCGGGATCAGATCACGCTGTGGATCGTAGTGCAGCTTGAGCAAAGCGGGCGCCATGGTGACCGGCAGGTCCACCGTGAACAGTAGCGTGTATCCGTCCGGTGGCACCTTCACCACCGCGTCGGTGCCGATGGTTCCGGTTGCGCCCGCGCGATTCTCCACCACGGCGGGTTGGCTCCAATCCTGCGACAGTTTCTGCGCATAGAGCCGTATCACGAGGTCGGACGGTCCGCCCGCAGGAAAAGGATTCACGAAATGGATTGCCCGGCTCGGATAGGCTTGCGCCCGCGCAATGCGCGAAACCGCAGACAGCGTTGCTACGCTGGATCCGAGTTGCAGGAAAGCTCTGCGGGAAACCTTCACGACATTGCACTGCCGGCCCCGATGGCGCGCGAGATAATCACGCCGCTCGCGGCTTGGCGGTCGGAATTCTGGCGATTTGCCGTTTCAGCGCGCGTTGCGCGTGCCAAAGGTCGTGCGCCTGCTGCAGGCGAAGCCAAAGCTCCGGGCCATTGCCGCAGAACTTCCCGAGACGGATCGCCATCTCGGGCGTGACAGGAGCCTTCTCGGCGAGGACACGGTAGAGGTGCTGCCGTGTCACCCCAAGCTTGCGAGCCACGGCAGCGACGGCTTCTCCGAGCGCCGGGATGACATCTTCGCGCAGGATCGCCCCTGGATGCGTCGGAGCCCGCGCCGGGCGCCGCGCGGCAATTTCCTGCTTCTCGTTTCTGGCCATCGCCGTCCTCCCTTCCCCCTCCGCTTCCTTTTTGTTGCGTGCTAATGATACTGCTCGAAATCGACACGCAGTGCATTGCCTTTTTCGAACTCGAACGTGATGCACCACGGACCATTGATGTGCACGGTATAACGAAGCGGCCTGCCCCGCAGCGCATGAAAATCAAAGCCCGGAACCATCATGTCTTGGGGACGCCTTGCACGATCGAGAGCATCCAAGCGGCGCAGGCAGCGATCATGGAATGTCTTTTGAATGCGCGCGGTCGTGCCCTTCTCGAATAGCTCCTGCAACCCCTTGTGCCGGAAGCTCAGGATCATTTGTTCTTGTAACCAAGTCGGTTACATATGTCAACAAATTGGTTACAGAGGGGATCCTGGGTTTCATACCGATCGCCCCCTTTTTTGACGGAGGCGGCCGGGGGGCGAGGCATGCGCCTACGACCACCCGCTGCGCAGCAGCGCGGTCATCTCGGCGGGAGTCATGCCGCCGATGCCCATGCGCTCGCGGGTGAGCCCTTCACGGCGGAAGGCGCGCGCCGCAACGATCGAGGCGATGTCGATCACCGCGTCGGCGGCGGGCGTCGGGACGTCGGCCGCGCGACCAAGCTCCGCGATCGCCACAAGGCCATAGGGCACATCCTCGTTGAAGAAACGATGATCGATCGAGGTCGGTGCCCTGATCCGCCGATTGGGCTCGCTGTTGTGGAACACGCCGTAAGCCGTGCCGGAGTCGCGGCCGGCGGCACTGGTGTATCCCATGCGGAAGAAGAACCGCGGCAGCGGCTCGACCGCAACCCCGAGCGCAGCCGCGACCGCGATGCGCTCGGCGTCGAGCGCGTCAATGAGGCGGCCGACGGCAGGCGTGATGCCATCGTAGTAATGGCAATAGTCGCCTCCCGTCGATTCCACGCGGCCGACATTGAGCAGCAGCGCGGGCGGGTGATGAATGGCGTTGGTGTAGGGAAAGACGGTATGCAGCAGCGAGGGGCGCGGCGCGATGTGCGGGAACACGCGGCGCACGCGCTCGGCAACCGCCTCGACCGCAACGCCGGGAAAGGCTGCGAAGTAGAGGATTTGCGCCGCGCGCGTGATCTTCACCCGCTGCGGTGCGCTCTTGCGGCAGATGAACGGGAGGCTCGAGGAATCGCAATAGAGCCCGAGCGTGCCGCCCGCGGCACGGATGGTGCTCGGGATCAGCAGCAGGGTGTGGCCGGGCGCCGCCATGACGATCTGACCGGGCTCGAGCAACGGCGCCAGCATGCGCGCGATATCCTCGTGCGCGTGCGTCGGTGCCGTGATCAGAACGAGATGCGCACCCGCGACAGCCGTGCCGGCATCGCCGGTGACGAGCGCAAGCTTTGCAAAGCCCTCGCCGAGCTCGCCCTCGTACTCGATGCGGCCAATGGCAAGGAGCGGCTCGATGGTGGCGCGACTGCGGCCGTAGAGCCGGATGTCGAAGCCGCGCTGCGCAAGTTGCGCCGCCGTCGCGCAGCCGCCATTGCCGGCGCCGATGATGGCGTCTCGATGGGCGTCGCCATGGGCGGGCACCATTCGCTCGCAAGAGCCATGTCGTTGGAAAGAGTCCTTCTCGCTGGAAAGAGTCCTGCCCTGCCCTACCCAATGCGGTATTTCGCGATCTTGGCTTCGTCCACCTCGATGCCGAGGCCAGGCCCATCCGGCACGTAGAGCAGGCCCTTCTCGTATCGGAACGGCACCTTGATGATGTCGTCGAGATATTTGTGACAGGCCACCTCGGTGACAACGGTTTCCGCCGTGGAGGTGATCGGGATGGTGCCGGGCAGCACGATCTCCGGCGAGGAGACGGCCAGATGCAGATCGGCGGCAACGCCGATTCCCATCTCCGCCGATCCGTTGATGTCGCAGGGCAGCGCGGCCGCGCCAGCGACGGCAAGCAGCCGCTTCGCGCGCGAGAAGCCGCCCGGCTTGGTGTAATAGACCGAGAGCATCTGCGCGGCATCACGGCGCACGATCTCCAGCACGTCCTGCGCGCTCCAGGCGCTCTCGTCGGCCATGATGGGCATGTTCACGCGCGCGCTCACGGCCGCCATGGCAGCGAGGCCCTCGACCGGCTGCTCGGCATAGACGATGTCGTATTTCTCCATGGCGGCAAGGACACGCACCGCCTCGCGCCAGGTGCGGTAGCCCTGGTTGGCATCGACGCGGATCTTTCCCGCGCCGCCGATCGCCTGGCGCACCGCGGCCACCACCTTGATGTCGCGCTCGGCCTCGACGCCGATCTTGACCTTGATGGTGGTGACGCCTTCCGCAATGACTTCGGCTGCCTCGCGCGCGGCCGCGTCGGCGTCCATGATTCCGATGCTGTGGGCAATGGGGGTCCCCTCGCGGACCTTGCCGCCGAGCAGCTGATAGACCGGCAGCGCGTAGACCTTGCCGACGGCATCGTGCGCGGCGACGTCGACGGCCGCCTTGGCATAGGGGTAGCCGCGCAGGACGCGGTTCATGCGCTGATGCAGCTCCTCGATCTCGGTGACGTTGCAGCCGGCAATGGCGGGCAGCAGCACCTCCCGCAAAGCGGTCGCGGTCATGCCCGGCGTCTCGCCGTAGCGCGCGCCGTGATCGCCGCCCCAGGTGGCAATCACCTGCGTCTCGCCCCAGCCGACGACGCCGCTTTCGAGCTCGAGACGCAGCACCGCATAGCCCTCGCCGATGCGCGCGGTGTGCCCGACCCAATGATGCGGCCGGCGAATGGGCAGTGCCACGAGGAACACCTCGCCGCCGCGGATTTTCAGGCTGGACATGGTCATCGCCGAAGCTGATTGTTGCACGCGCCGTAAGTTGGGTCGAGTTCTTCACGAGACCCAACGTTTCGAAGCACCGCACAAGGTTGGGTCTCGCAAAAGCTCGACCCAACCTACGAATTCATTGAAAGGAGCAGCATGGGGGACAAGGTGACCATTCCCGTGCTCGCGCAGATGAAGCGCGAGGGTCGCAAGAGCGTCGGGGTGGTCGCCTGGGATTACCAGATCGCGCGCATCGCGGATCGCGCCGGGGTGGACATCGTCTCGGTGGGCGATTCGGTCGGCGTCAATCTGTGGGGCCATTCCAATCCACTGGAAGTCACCATGGATGAGATGCTTGTGGTCTGCAAGGCGGTGCGCCGCGGGGTCGAGCGCGCGCTGGTCAGCTGCGACTTTCCCTTCGGTCCGCTGCAGGAGGGAACCGAAAGCGCGGTACGCGCCGCCATCCGGCTGGTGAAGGAGGGCGGCGCGGACATGGTCAAGCTCGATGGCGCGGCCGAGTTTCCCGATGCGGTGCGCGCGCTTACCCGCGCCGGAATACCGGTATTCGCGCAGTTCGGCCTCACGCCGCAGACCGCGCTGCACTACGGGGTGCCGTACAGCGCGCAGGCGGCTTCGGGCGCGCAGGCGCTCCCGCACATGACGGCAAAGCTGGTCGAGGAGGCAAAGCTCCTTGAAGCCGCCGGCGCGGCGCTCATCGATTTCACCAATTCCGGACCGGCGGCGGGATGCGCGGTGGTCGCTGCGGTGTCGATCCCGGTGCTGGGCGGCTTCGGCGGCGGTCCCTGGCTCGACGGGCGCATGCGCATGGCGCACACCGCCATCGGCTACGGTGAGAAGTGGCTCGACGCCAAGACCGAGACCTACGCGAATGTCGCAAGGATCAGCCTCGATGCGATCGGCGCGCTGATCGCCGACGTGCGTGCCGGCCGACAGATCAAAGGGTGAGAGGTCTGGTGGTTGGTAGTGGTAGGTTGGGTCGAGCCCTTCGCGAGACCCAACATGTGCGGCGCCCCCGCCAATTGGTAGGTTGGGTCGAGCGCTGGCGAGACCAACGTCCGCTGGCGGGCCCTGACTACTCGTGCAGCTTCGCCCAATCGGGAAGGCCCGGCAGGACATCCGATCCCCAGAGGGGCTCGTAAGCCCCCTTCTCGACCCATGCCAGGAAACTTGAATGCGGCCAATCGCGGGCCGCCGCCGCAAGGCCATGATGCACGGGATTGATGTGAATATAATCAAGGTGCTTTGCGAAATCGTTCTCGTCAGGAATGGCATGTTCCCAGAAGCGGCGTTGCCAAATGCCTTGTTCGCCTTTTGCGCGGCGACTCTCGCTCTGAAAGGGAGTCCCATATGCCTTGATGTAGGCGCGCGTGAATGCCTCTTTGATCAAGCGCCATCGTGTGGAGAAATTGAAATCCCCTTCCGGCAAGGTCCAGATTGCGTGCAGGTGGTCAGGAAGAACGACGTAGGCGTCCAGCTCAAACGGATGACGCGCACCGACCTTCTCAACAGCATGCAGTAAGAGTGCAACTGCTGGTGCTTCGCGAAGCAAAGGGCGCCGGTGCTCGGTAACAAGCGTCAAGAAGAACGTGCCGCCGCTCACCTTTGCACGCCGGTAGCGCATCGCAGCTTCCTCATTTTGGGTCTCGCAAGAGCTCGACCCAACCTACCAATAACGTGCGCGCCGGAAAAAGGTAAACGCTTCACCCCACCAGATTGCGCGTGCCGGAGGCAAACAATTCGTCGGCCGTCACCGGCTTGCTGATGATGCCCTGAGTGAGCGCGTGTCCGATGAGCTCCTCGAGCACGCGCCGGTTGGGCGCGATGCCGTAAGGCAGCGGATCGCCGGTGATCTCCATGACGCGCCGGTGCACCTCGTCCGCTTCGGTGGGCCTCTCGATCCTGTCGGCCTTGAGCCGCTCGACATAGCGTCGCTTGGCCTCGGCGAAGGCGGTGAAGACGTCGGCCGCCAGCGCAGAATGGGCCTCGAGCAGCTCGTCCCTGATTACCACGGTATGATTGATGGGGTAGTGGCCGTTGCGGCGCAGGGCCGCAAGCCCGGCCTCGAGCGCATTGGGAATGAGCGGCTTCACGACCGGCGAGGACGCCTCGATACCGATGGCTGCGGCAAGCTCGCCTGCCGCCAGCATGTCGGCCATCTGCCTTCCCTTCTCGAGCGGCACCACGTTCGCCGGCGGGCGATATTCCGCCACGTGCTCATCCCCGGAGAGCACCCAGGTGACCTTGCTCAGATCGACCCCGTATTCCTGCTGCAGGATGCTGCGCGCCCACACGCCGGTGGTGACCGTGTAGCCGCGGTTGACGCCGACCTTCCTGCCTTCGAGGTCCTTCGGCGTGCGGATGCCGGCATTGCTGTTCACCAGGATGGCGCCATGATGAAAGGCGCGCACCAGAAACACCGGCACCGCGGTCATGCGCTTGCCGTGCGCCCTGGCGCAGATGTAGGTCGTGATCGCCATCTCGCAGATGTCGAACTCGAGACCGCGCACCATGCGCCGGAATGCGGCGATGAGCGGATCGACCTCTACGAACTCGAAGGTAAAGGTCGCCGGCTTGACGCTGCCGTCCTTGAGTGCCTGGTTGTTGCCTTGGGTGCGGGTGACGGTTTTCATCATCAGATGTCAGAGGACAGATGACAGATGTCACAATAGCTGCATATAATCTGCCCTGTCATCTGACATCTGTCATCTGTCATCCGGCTAGACCGTCGTCTGCGCCACACCCACGCGTGCAGTGAGTGCCTCCCTGGCGGCATCCTTGAACGCCTGGTCCGGCGGCAGGACTACGGAGGCCGAGCGCACCCTGTGGTGCGCGGGATCGACGCCCGGCGGCGTGATGCCTTTCTCGACCAGCGCCTTGGCCGCCCGCATCAGGCGATGACGCGCCATGATGATGCCGTTGTCGGTGGAGACCAGGTTCTCCTTGGTGCGGTCGCAGATCGGCCCCATGCTCTCCTGCAGCGAAGCATCCTGGCTGGCGAAGCCGGCAACGCCGCTGTAGGTCTTGCCGGCCTTCTGAGCGGCGCGGTCCATCAGATAATCGTTGTCCTTGTTGGCGACCGGCCGATACGTGCCCGGCTCGTACTTGCAGTGCACGCCCGCACCGTCGCGCATGGCAGCGACTTCGCGCGCGGCGAGCGCGCGAACGGGATGGAAGTCGTAGCTCCAGGCCCAGCAGTTCTCGTCGTCAATCGGGATCCAGAAGTGGCCGTGCACGGGGTGATCACCGCGCGGCGGAATCATGGTGAAGCACGGCATCACCCAGGGCGTGATGCGCCAGTAGTAATTGCCGTTCTCGGCATTGCGCCGGGCGCCGATATAGAGCCCGCCGGGCTGCTCCACGACCTCGAAATGGGGCCGCGCGTCGGCAAGGTTGTAGGCGTTGCCCTTGGCGCCCTTGAACAGCGGGTCGGAGCCGAGGTCCCCGCGATGCAGGAAGGAGACGTGGCTCGAATCGATGCCGCCTTCCATGGCTTGCAGCCAGTTGCACTCCTGCAGGCGCTTGGAGATGAAGGTCTGCTCGGCCGGAACGGTGGCGAATTCCCATTCCGGCAGCGGCGGCCGCTTGTCGCGGGGACCAAGGTAAGCCCATAGCACGGGCCCGCGTTCGATCAGCGGGTAGGACTTGAGCTTGATCCGCTGGCAGAAGCCGCTCTCGTGGGGCTCCGACGGCACGTCGATGCACTGCCCGTTCACGTCGTATTTCCAGCCGTGATAGGGGCAGCGCAAGCCCGACTCCTCATTGCGCCCAAACCAGAGCGACACGCCGCGGTGAGCACAGAACTCGTCGATCAATCCGTATCTGCCGCCGGTATCGCGAAAAGCGAGCAGCCGCTCGGAGAGAAGCTTCACACGCACCGGCGGGCATTCGTTCTCAGGCAGCTCGTCTGCGAGCAGCGCCGGTATCCAGTAGCTGCGAAACAGCCGGCCCATGGGAGTGCCGGGGCCGGTCTGCGTCAACAGGTCGTTCTGATCCTTCCTGAGCATGCAATTGCTCCATCCCCGCCTGAGGCGAGAGTAGGCATTGCGTCGCGCGTCGGCAAGCTTATGCCGCCGTTGCTCAAGCTGTTGGGTTATGCGCGGATCGGCTTATTCGTCGTCACCTCGACACCCGGACCGCGCTAACCCAACCTGCGACAGCACGGCGCGGGGTTCAGCAGCAGCCGCACTCGATGACGTCGACGGCAAGGAGCGCACCCTTGAGCCAGGCGGGAGGAATGTCTTCAGTAACGACGTCCGCCACCGGCTTGAACACCTTGAACTGGTGGCGCGTGTCGCCCTGCGTCCAGAACGCGACGACCGTTTCAAGCGGAGGGCAGCCCGGCAGGCCACAGGCAATCTCCGAGACGAGAACCACCGCATCATCCGCCAGCTTGAAACGCAAACGCGTCCATGCCTGCACCCGCTCAAGCGCGGCAGCATGGTCGGCAAGCTTGTGACGGGAGCGCAGCATCGCTTAAGTCTCGCAAAGGGGTCGAACCCAACCTACAGTAGGTTGAGTGGCCATTAATGGAGGTTTTTGTCAGTGGTGGAGAAAGTGCTGGCCGCGGTGCGAACCGGCCCGAGCAAGACCGAGATCCGCGAATTTCCCATGCCGGACGTCCCGGAGGATGCTGCCTTGATGAAGATGGAGGTCGCGGGCATCTGCGGCACCGACGTCAAGCTCTACAAAACCCCGCCCACCAAAAGCCCCGTCATCATGGGCCATGAGAACATCGGCACCATTGCCAGGGCCGGTCGCGAATTCACCAGGCGCAAGGGATTCAAGGAGGGCGACCTCGTCTTCGTGGAGCACTACGTCGCATGCGGCAAGTGCGAGTGGTGCCATCTCGGCCAATACCGGCACTGCGAGAACACCGACTGGCGCTACAACCCCGATGCCATCCGTTACGGCTACACGTCAGCAGAGAAGGCGCCCCACCTGTGGGGCGGTTTTGCGCACTATGTGTACCTGCCCTGGAACGCGGTGCTGCACCATGTGCCCAAGGGGGTGAGCCCGGAGCTTGCCGGGCTGGTGACCCCGATGGCGAACGGCGTCGAATGGTCGCTGTTCGACGGCGGCGTGGGGTACAATTCGACGGTCCTGATCCAGGGACCGGGCCAGCAGGGACTTTCGCAGACGGTGATCTGCAAGCAGGCGGGTGCCGCCCTCATCATTGTCACCGGCACCTCCAAGGACGGCGCGCGCATGGGGGTCGCCAAGGCGCTGGGCGCCGACCACGTGATCGACGTCGAGAAGGAGGACCCGCTGGCGCGCATCATGCAGATTACCGGCGGCAAAGGCGTCGATGTGGCGCTGGACTGCACCGCGGGCGCCGGCACCATCCCGATCCTGCTCGGCGTGGAAGCGCTCAAGCGCAAGGGCGGCACCATCGTGATCCAGGGCGAGATGGCGGAGTTTCCGAACTTTCCGGTGGGAAAGGTCACCGTGAAATTCATTACCATCAAGAGCGCCCGCGGTCACAGCTATCGCGCCTGCGAGCTCGCCCTGGCGCAACTTGCCTCGCATCGGTTCCCTCTGGAAAAGGTGACCACCCACACCTTCGGGCTCAAGGACGTCGACCTTGCCATCCGCTCGGTCGGCGGCCAGGGCGTGCCCGACGTGATCCATGCATCGCTGATGCCGTGGCAATGACGACCATTGAAAGCAGCCCGGCGACGCCGGTGCGGGAAGCTTCCCTGGAAGATCCGAACGCGCGCATTGTCGTGATCGGCCAGGTGCTGTGCGTGATCGTTCCCCTCGTCGTCTGGTTTGCGCCGTTTGCGATCGAGCCGGTCACCAAGCACGCCTTTGCCATTGTCGGCTTCATGGTGACCGCCTGGATTACGCGTGCCATGGATTATGCGCTCGCGGGGTTGATCGGATGCTTCCTGTTCTGGGCATTGCACGTGGTGCGCTTCCCGGTGGCGTTCAGCGGCTTTGCCAACGACACGGCGTGGTTCCTGTTCGGCGCGCTTCTGCTTGGCGTGATTGCCACGCGCTCGGGCATCGCGCGCAGGCTTGCCTATTTCATCATGCTCAAGGTCGGCGTCACCTATCCGCGCATCCTGCTCGGGCTGATCGTGACCGATTTCCTGCTGACTTTCATCGTGCCGTCGGGGATCGCACGCGTCGTCATCATGGCCTCGATTGCGCTGGGGCTCGCCGAGGCATTCAAGTCGCCCCCGGGAAGCAACGTCTCGCGCGGCATGTTCCTCATCCTCAGCTATACCGCCAACATCTTCGACAAGATGATCATTGCGGGAGCCGGCTCCATCACCGCGCGCGGGCTGATCGAGAAGGTGGGCGGCGTCGAGGTGCTGTGGAGTTATTGGTTCATCGCGTTCCTCCCCTGCAGCATCATCACCGTTCTCGCCGCCTGGTGGCTCACGCTCTGGCTCTATCCGCCCGAGACGGTTGCGCTGGAAGGCGGCAAGCAGATGCTGCGGGACGAGCTTGCGAAAATGGGGGCCTGGTCGCCCATGGAAAAGCGGGCCGGGGCGCTGCTTGCCGTCGCGGTCGTCCTGTGGCTGACCGATTTCATTCATCATATTCCCTCGCCCGTCATCGGCATGGGGGTAGCCCTGTTTGCCCTGCTTCCGCGGGTGGGGGTGCTGGATATCGAAGACATGCGGCGGTTGAACTATCTGCCGGTGTTCTTCGTGGCCGCCGCCGTGAGCATGGGCACGGTATTGCAAGCCACCAAGGGGCTCGAGCTGCTCACCGCTCATGTATTCGCCTGGATGACGCCCTACATGACGAATATCGTGTCCGCGACGATCGTCATGTACTGGACGGCATTCGTCTATCATTTCCTGCTGGCCAGCGAGATTTCAATGCTCGGCACCTCCATCCCGCTGGTGATGGAGTTCGCCAAGTCGCAGGGGATGAATCTGCTGCAGCTCGGCATGATCTGGACCTTCGCCGCGGGCGGCAAGCTGTTCGCCTACCAGTCCGGCGTGCTGATCGTGGGATACTCGTATGGATATTTCGCCGCGCGCGATCTCCTGCGCATGGGGGCATGGCTCACGCTGGTCGAGTTCGTCGTGCTCATTCTGCTGGTCCCGTTCTACTGGCCATTGATCGGGCTGTACTGATGTCGGAGCGACCCATGTCGGGATCCATGGCCGGCAAGATCGAGCTGTGCAGCGTCGGCGAGGTAGCGCCCGGAGCCGCGCTGAAGGTCGAGCGCGGCGATCTCACGCTGGCGGTATTCAACGTCGAAGGCGCGTTTTACGTCACCGACGACACCTGCACGCATGGTCCCGGCTCGCTGTCGGAAGGCTATATCGAGGGCGACGTCGTCGAATGCAATTTTCACAACGGCCAGTTCAACATCAAGACCGGAGAGGTTGTCGCGCCGCCGTGCATGATCCCGATCAAGACCTACCGCACCGTGGTCGAGGACGAAAAGGTATTCATCGTGCTATGACCGACACGGCCAGCGGGTAGAGCCGATGCTGTTCGTGATACACGCCCTCGATCGCAGTGGCGGACTATCGACCCGCGCCAAGTTCTACCGCGCACACCGCATCCATCTCGACCGGGCCGAGCAGTACGACGTCGACGTGGTCACCGCCGGCACGCTCGTCGCAGATGACGGCGAGACGCCGGTGGGCAGCGTGTTCGTCATCGATGCCAAGGACCGCGCCGCGGTCGATGCGTTCACGCGCAGCGACCCCTACCACGTGAATGCGGTATGGGAGACGGTGCAAATCCACGCCTACAACAAGAAGCGCGGCACACCGATCCAGTCGCGGCGCAACCCGTGAGCTGTAATGCCAGCGACAACAAACTCCGACCTCGTCATGCCCGCGAAAGCGGGCATCCAGTAAACCACGGCCGCTGAAGTGAATCGACAGCCGGAGGTTTACTGAATCGTCCGCTTTCGCGGACGATGACAACTGAGAGTCATTGTCCGACACCGCATCGATGTAAGCTCCTCACCGTATTCCCGCCCGCATGAAGCTCTGCACGAACCGGCGCTGGAACAGGAGGAACGCGAGCAGCAGTGGAGCGGAGGTCATCAGCGTTGCCGCGCAGATCACCGACCAGTCGATGCCCTGATCGGAGGAGGCGAACACCTGCAGGCCGACCGTGAGCGGGCGCGCCTCGACCGAGTTGGTGACGATCAGGGGCCAGAGAAAATTGTTCCAGTGATAGCTTACGGAGACGAGGGCGTAGGCAAGGTAAACCGGCTTTGCCAGCGGAACGTAGAGGCGCCAGAGCACCTGGATGGTGCCGGCGCCTTCGACGCGCGCTGCGTCGTCGAGCTCGCGCGGCACGCTCTTGAAGGCCTGACGCAGCAGAAAAATGCCGAATGCGGAGGCAATGTACGGCAGCGCAATCGCCGGGATGGTATCGACCAGACCGAGCCTCGCCATGGTCCGGTAATTCTCGACGATCAGCACGTCCGGCATGATCATCAGCTGCATCAGAACGAGCGCGAAGGCAATTTGCGCCCCGGCGAACCGGAAACGCGCGAAGGCATAGGCCGCGAGCGTGCACAGCACCAGCTGGCAGCCGAGGATCAGCGTCACCAGCAGGAACGTATTGACGAAGTAGCGCGCGAACGGCGCCGCGTTCCATGCCCGCACGAAGTTCTCCAGCGAGAGCGGCGCCAGCGGCACAAACCGGGTCGAGAACTCGGGCGCATGAAAGGCCGTCCAGACTGCATAGAGAAGCGGCAGCAGCCACAGGAGGGCGAACAGCCAGGCGGCGGCGGATTCCAGCGCGCGGGAGGCGCCCAATGGCGCGTACGGACCGCCGTCGCCGCGGACGCTCATCGGTAATGGATCCGCCGCTCGATGAGGACATATTGGCAAAGCGACACGGCTGCGAGCAGCGCCAGCAGCACCATGGTCAAGGCGGCCGCATAGCTCGTGTCCCAGAATCCGAAGCCGACCTGGTAGACGTAATAGAGGAGCAGCGTGGTGGCATTATCCGGCCCGCCGTGGGTCATCACGATGATCTGATCGACGGTGCGAAACGCGTTGATCACCGCATTGACCAGAACGAACAGCGTGGTCGGCATCAGCAGCGGAAACTGCACGCGGCGGAAGAAGGTCCAGCGCGACGCCCCCTCCAGCGCCGCTGCCTCGGCCAGGACCGGCGCAATCTGCTGCAGCGCCGCGAGGTAGAATATCATGAAGAATCCGGCTTCCTTCCAGATCGCCACCACGATGACGCAGGCGAGCGCGGTCGCCGGCGTGCCGAGCCAGTTGTGGGTGGCCACGCCGAAATGGGAGAGCACCTGCTCGAGCAGGCCGTATTGCGGGGTGTAGAAGAACAGCCAGATGTTGGCGACCGCGATCATCGGCAGCATGGTGGGCGTGAAATAGGCCATCCGCACCAGCGCGCGGCCCGCGATGCGATCGTTCACCCAGACCGCCATCAAAAGCGCGAGCGCGATCGAGACCGGAATGGTGCCGAGCGCAAACCACAGGTTGTTGACGACCGATTGCCAGAACACCGGGTCGGCCAGCATGGCGCGGTACTGATCGAGGCCGACGAAAGCGGCAGGGCGGCGCGGCCTCGGCGTCGACCAGAAACTGTCAATGAAGGTGGCAAGCGCCGGCCAATGGGTAAACAGCGCGAGCAGCGCCATCGCCGGCAGCAGCAGCAGCCAGCCGTGGATGGCATGATGCGCGCGCTGGATCATCGATAGGGCTTGAGCAGCCGCTCGGCCTCGCTCTGGGCGTCCTTCATGGCCTGCTCGGGGCTTTTCGATCCGGTCAGCGCGGCCTGCAATCCGTCATTGAGCGCCTTGGTCACACGCTGGTTCTCGTGCGTGGACAATTCCGCCACCGCATATTGCAGCTGGTCGCGCGCAACCGCGGCCGCCGGAAAGCCCTCGACATATTTCTTCATGGCCGTCGTCGACCAGGCATCCGGGCGCACTGCCACGTAGCCGGTGTCGATGCCCCACTGCGCCGCCCGCTCCGGCGAGGTCATCCAGCGCGCGAATTTCAACGCCGCCTCCTGCTGGGCGCGGCTGACCTTCTTGAAAATGTAGAAATTACCGCCGCCGGTCGGCGTGCCGCGGCGCTTGCCTGCCGGCAGCATGGCGACGCCGAACGGAAATTTGGCGTTGTTGCGGACATTGGTGAGGTTTCCGGTCGTGGTCCACATCATTGCCGTCTTGCGCTCGAAGAAATCCTTCGGCGTAGTGCCCCACTCGATCACGCCCGGCGCCATGACCTTGAGCTTGCGGCCGAGATCGAGCCAGCGTTGCAACGCCTCGATGACTGCGGGCTTGTCAAAGAACGTGCGGTCGCCCGCCTGGTTCATGAGGACGACGTCGTTCTGCGTGGTGAGAGCCTGGAACAGCCAATAGGGAAACCCCGATGACGGGATCTGCATGCCCCATTGCACGGCATTTCCGCTCGCATCGCGCCGGGTAAGCTTTTGCGCAAATGCCGTCTCCTCCTGCCAGCCGGCCGGCGGCTTTTCCGGATCGAGACCCGCCTCGCCAAATGCCTGCTTGTCCCAATACAGAACGATGGTGGAGCGCTGAAACGGAATGCCCCAGGTGTTGCCGCCGGTGCGGCTGTTTTCCATGAAGGCCGGAAAGAAGCTGCCGATCCAGCTCTTTTCCGGTTCGCCTTTTTCATCGAACGGGATGATCGCGTCCTCGTCGATCAACGAGAACATGTCGGTCGACAGCAGCACGCAGATCACCGGCGGATTGCCGGACTTGTGCGCGGTGAGCGCCTTGACCATGGTTTCCTGGTAGGTGCCTGCATAGATCGGCTTGACACTGATGCCGGGATTTTCCTTCTCGAAATCGGCCGCATAGCCGTCGATGATTTTCGGGATCGGACCTCCGACCGCGATCGGGAAGTAGAACGAGATCTCGGTTGCCGCGCGCACGATTGCCGATGACGCGAGCGCGCCGGCGGCGAGCGCCGCCGAGCTGGTCACAAATTGCCGTCTGTCCATGGTCCACTCCTCCCTCGCGCGCGGCGATCGCTCATCAAAGCATGCTCACGCGATACGACACTGCGATGACGCGTCGAACCAGTGCGCGTCGGCTGCCTCCCATGCAAGGCGGATGGGCTCGCCCGGAGCAACGGCAAGCGCCCCCGGCATTCGCAGTATCACGTTTTGCTCTCCTACGCGCGCCTCGATCTGGCTGTCGGCGCCGAGATACTCGACCGCAACGACTCGGGCAGGCAAGCCGGTGGCGGCAAGCCGCATCGTTTCAGGACGCACGCCCACGAGCATGGTTGCAAGCTCGCGTGGGGCGGGCGCCCCGGCTGCGAGCGGGCCGCATGCGGACAGCATCGCCGCCGGCAGCACGTTCATCGCCGGCGATCCTACAAAGCGGGCGGCGAAGACTGTTTGCGGACGCTCGTACAGCGCAGACGGCGGCCCGTTCTGCTCGATCCTGCCGGAGCGCATCAGGATCACGCGGTCGGCCATGGTCATGGCCTCCACCTGGTCGTGGGTGACGTAGACCATGGTAATGCCGAGACGGCGCTGCAGGCTGCGGATTTCGCGCCGCATCTCGCCGCGCAGCTGCGCATCGAGGTTGGACAGCGGCTCGTCCATCAGGCACACCGGCGTCTGCGCGACGAGCGCGCGGCCAAGCGCAACGCGCTGCTGCTGCCCGCCGGAGAGCTGCGCGGGCTTGCGGTCGAGCAGGCGCTCGAGCCCAAGCAGCTGCGCCGCACGTTGCAGCCGAGCCAGGCGTTCCGCGCGCGCAACGCGCCGGACTTTCAGACCGAACACGATGTTTTCAGCCACCGACAGATGCGGAAACAGTGCATACGACTGAAACACCATCGCGACGCCGCGCCGCGCCGGCGGTGCGCGCGTCACGTCGCGGCCGCCGATCTCGATTGTGCCCGCATCCGGCAGGTCGAGCCCGGCGATCAATCGCAGCGTGGTCGATTTTCCGCAGCCCGAGGGCCCGAGCAGGACGAGAAGGCTTCCCGGCTCGGCCGCAAAGCTCACATGATCGACTGCCGGCTCGGCGCCCCAAATCTTGGTGACACCATCGAGCCGAATTTCTGCCGTCCTGCTGTCCTTCGTCGCCTGGTCCTGGACGTTCACGGTCATTCGGACACCTTAGGGTGTCAACCGGTTTTTCAACAAGCCGCCCGACATGCCGCCCGACTGCACTTGCCAAAGTCCTGCTCTCGACTAGGATCGGGATGACGGGGAAGGGGTCCCCCAAAACCGCCGATGAGGCTGATGACTCCTGCCGCGCAACCAAGGCGAGCGGGAGCTTATCGTGTGCCGACCTGTCAAAACGGGCGCAAGCAGACCTTCAATAACGTTACTGCCGGCAAAGCCTGCTGTCGCGCTCGCAGCGAGGATGCGCCTGTCGCTGCCTGACTGCGACGCTCGCGCGCACTCCGTCATCCCTCCGCCGGCCGTCCAGTTTGCGCAGAGCCGATCATGACCGATGTCTGGACACTGGCCGCACTCTGGCTTGCGCTTGCGCTCATTGCCACGCTGTTCGCGATCTGGTTTAGGGTCTCGACGGCGTTGACGGAGATCATCGTCGGAACGGTCGCCCAGTTCGTCCTCGTCAGCCTTCTGGGGGCCGACGTGCTCGGAACAAACGAGCCCTGGGTCAAATTCCTGGCCGGGCTTGGCGCCATCGTGCTGACATTCCTCGCGGGGGCCGAGCTTGATCCTGTCGTCTTCAGAAGAAACTGGAAGGAGGCGACCGCCGTTGGCCTGATCGGCTTCTTTGCGCCGTTCTTCGGCTGCGCCGCTGCCGCGTACTGGATCCTGGGATGGGGACCGCAGCAAAGCTGGCTTGCAGGCGTTGCCCTGTCGACCACCTCGGTTGCCGTCGTCTATGCGGTGATGCTGGAATACGGATTCAACAAGACCGATTACGGCAAGATCGTGCTCGCCGCCTGCTTCATCAATGACCTCGGCACCGTGCTTGCGCTCGGCTTCATATTTGCACCGTTCACGGTCAAGACGCTCATCTTTGCTGCCGTTGCAATTGCTGTTTTTGTGGTTCTCCCGTGGGTAACGCCCTGGGTGTTCCGGCGCTATGGCAATCGGCCGTCCGAGCTCGAGGCGAAATATCTGCTCCTGCTTCTGTTCGGGCTCGGTGCGCTCGCGGCATGGGCGGACAGCGAGGCGGTGCTGCCGGCCTATATCGTGGGGATGGTGCTCGCCGGCACGGTGGGGAAGGATCACGCGCTGATCCGCCGCCTGCGCACGCTCGCGCTCGGGCTGCTCACGCCGTTCTACTTCCTTCGCGCCGGATCCTTCGTCTCCATTCCGGCGCTGATCGCTGCGCCGATCGGCTTCATTGTGCTGCTCGCCGGCAAGATGGTGACGAAATTTGTCGGCATCTACCCGGTCACCAAGGTGTTCGGCTCCCCGCAAAAGGAAGCCATGTACACGACGCTGCTCATGTCCACCGGGCTTACTTTCGGCACCATCTCGGCCCTGTTCGGGCTTTCGCACGGCATCATCGATCAGACACAGTACACGGTGGTCGTTGCGGGCGTCGTCGCCAGCGCCGTGGTTCCAACGCTCATTGCCAATGCGTTCTTTTTGCCGCACCATCTGTTACCGCAGGAAGAAACAGATCCGATCCGGCATTCGCGTACAGCGAGCGCGCCGACGGCGCCGGAGAAGGCGCCCTAGCGGGGAAGGGTGCGATGTTCACCAGGATCCTGCATGCCAACGACGGGTCTGAGCATGCTTTCAACGCGCTGGCGCTGGCATTGAAGATTGCCAGGCAGAGCGGGGCCGAGCTGCACATGATCTCGGTCGAGGAGATCGACTATCTTCCGGAGACCATGGGAGACGTGAGGGAGGAAGCCGGCGTCGCGGCGCGCCGCTTCCACACGGTCGTCAATCGATCACGCGCAATGGCGCAGGAGTGTCAGGTTGCGCTCAAGACCCACGTCGTCGCCGGTCATCCGGTCCGCGACATTGTCGACCTCGCCCGTGATCTCAAGGCCGATCTGCTCGTGGTCGGGGCGAGCGGTCATTCGGCGCTCTACGATCGCATGGTGGGCAGTCGCGCGGACCGTATCGTGCATCTCGCCCCCTGCCCGGTGCTGGTGGTGAGGTAGGCGGCAGCTCGGTAGGTTGGGTCGGCCACTTTTTTGCGAGACCCAGCATCTCTGCGAGCCTCGCAATGTTGGGTCTCGTTAAGGACTCGACCCCACCTGCACAATCCTTGCGAGTCAAAGCCCGGCGGCCGCCGGTAGCGGGCGCAGCCTGGCGGTTCGCTCCGCCTTGAGCAGGTCCGCCAGCAGGAAAGCGAGATCGATCGACTGCTCGGCATTGAGCCGTGGGTCGCAGACCGTATGGTAGCGGTCCTTGAAGTCCGCATCCGTGATCATGCGCGCTCCTCCGGTGCATTCGGCGACGTTCTGGCCCGTCATTTCCAGATGCACGCCGCCGGCATGCGTCCCTTCGGCGCGATGAACGGCAAAGAACGTCTTGACCTCGGAGAGGATGCGATCGAACGGGCGCGTCTTGTAGCCGGTCTCGGAGGTGATGGTGTTGCCGTGCATGGGATCGCACGACCACAGCACCACCTTGCCCTCGCGCTGCACGGCGCGGATCATCCCCGGCAACTGGTCGGCGACCTTGTCCGCGCCGAGGCGCACGATCAGCGTGAGCCGGCCCGGCTTGTTCTCCGGATTGAGGATGTCGATCAATCGCAGCATCTCGTCGACCTTGCTCGACGGACCGCATTTCAAGCCGAGCGGGTTGCTGATGCCGCGGCAGAACTCGACATGGGCGTGATCGGGCTGCCGCGTGCGGTCGCCGATCCACAGCATGTGCGCCGAGGTGCAGCAGAAGGTGCCAGGGCGCGTGGAATCCTCCCGCGTCATCGCCTGCTCGTAGCCCAGCAGGAGCGCCTCATGGCTGGTGTAGAAATCGGTGCTCTTGAGCTCGGGATGGCTCTCGAGATCGAGCCCGCAGGCCTGCATGAAGTTGAGCGCCTCCGATATGCGGTCGGCGAGCTCCTCGTAATGGTGCGACTGCGGAGAGTCCTTGACAAAGCCGAGCGTCCACTGGCGGACATTGGCCAGATTGGCGTAGCCGCCGTGCACGAAGGCGCGCAGCAGATTGAGCGTGGCAGCCGAATGCCGGTAGGCCTCGATCTGCCGGACCGGGTCGGGCCGGCGCGCTTCTTCGTTGAACTCGGCGCCGTTGATGATGTCGCCACGGTAGCTCGGCAACTCTACCCCGTTCCTCTTCTCGGTTGGGGCAGAGCGCGGCTTGGCGAACTCGCCGGCGATGCGCCCAACCTTCACCACCGGCAATGCGGCGCCATAGGTAAGCACAACCGCCATCTGCAGGAAGACGCGCAGGAAGTCGCGGATATTGTTGGCGCTGACGTTATTGGCGCTGGGCTCGGAGAAGCTCTCGGCACAGTCGCCGCCCTGGAGCAGGAAACCCTCGCCCAGCGCGACGCGGCCGAGCGCCGCTTCGAGGTTGCGCGCCTCGCCGGCAAACACCAGCGGCGGGAAGGTCGCAATCTGCCGCTCCACGGCGTCAAGCGCCGCCCGGTCCGGGTATTGCGGCACTTGCAGGACCGGCTTCCTGCGCCAACTCTCGCGCGTCCAACGCTCGGGCATCACCGCCCTCCTACGTTGCGCCATGCCCCGCTGCGGGGCGGCGAGACCCTCCGAACGAGCGGCTTATACACGAGGCGGCTTGAGGCTTGCCAGCAGGATATGAGGATGGCAAGGCTTCGGCTTGGCCCCCAAACGTTTGCGCCCGGATGCCAGCTGTTGCAGGCAGATCAAATGACAAAAGGTCTCTTAAGCCGCAACGAGGTCGTCCGACGCATCCGAAATCATGCCCATGCCATTCGCGCGCAAGGCGCGACCGCGCTCTACCTTTTCGGCTCGGTGGCTCGTGACCAGGCACAGGCAATGAGCGACATCGACATTTTCGTCGACTATGACCCGAACGGCTCGTTTTCCCTGCTTAATCTGTCCGGCATACGCCTTATCATCATGGATGAAATCGGACGAAACGTTGACATCACCACAAGCAGCTCTCTGCACCCCCGCCTCAGGGATCGAATCCTGTCTGAAGCAGTCCGCATCTTATGACCCCTGCTCGCGACATGGTCATTGTGCTTGATGAGATGATTGATCACATCGATTACGTGCTTGCGAAAGCGCAGAATCAGTCCGTGTCCGAGTTTCGGGCAAATGAGACTTCCGGCAAAGCGCGGAGCGATCGCTCGAAATTATCTCGGAGGCGAGCCGACACCTTTCAACAGAGCTCAAGGACGCCAAGCCTGAAAGTCCGTGGCATCAAGTGGCCGATTTCGGCAATGTGCTCAGGCATAGCTATTTCGCAATCGATGCCAACGTCGTCTGGAAGATTATCAAGGAAAGCTTGCCACCCTTACGCACTGCTTTACAGGCATTGCGCCAAAGCATTTCCTGAAAGGCAGCGCTATTCCGCTGCCTCGCGCTGGTAGCTCACGGCTTTCTCGCGCAACGTCACGAGCTCCTCCGCGGCTGTGGGATGCACGGCCATGACTGCGTCGAAATCGGATTTGGTCGCTTTCATCTTGATCGCGACGCCGACGAGCTGGATCATCTCAGCGGCATCGGCGCCCACGATGTGGCAGCCGACGACCCGGTCGGTCTCGCCATCGACAACGAGCTTGAAGAACGCGCGCGTATCGCGGCCGGCGAGCGACATCTTCATCGGGCGGAACGAAGTCTTGTAAATATCGACCCTGGCAAGCCGCTCGCGCGCCACGGCTTCGGTCATGCCGATCGCGCCGACCTCGGGCTCGGAGAACACGGCGGTCGGCACATTGCCGTGATCGACGGCGGTGGGTTTGCCGCCGAATACGGTATCGGCGAAAGCGTGACCTTCCCGGATCGCAACCGGCGTAAGGTTGACCCGATTGGTCACGTCGCCGACAGCGTAGATGCCGGGAACGGAGCTGTACGAGAACTCGTCGACCGCGATGCCGCCGTTCTTCGCAATCCGCACGCCGGCCGCTTCCAGCCCGAGGCCGGTCACGTTCGGCCGCCGCCCGGTGGCAAACATGACGCGATCGACGACGAACGACCTGCGATTGGAAAGCTCGACGCAGAACCCGTGCTCCACGAGCTCGACGGCATCAACCGTCTGCCTGGTGATGACGGTGATGCCGCGGCGCTCCATCTCCGAGCGCAGATGCTCGCGCACGTCGTCATCAAATCCGCGCAGGATATTGTCTCCACGATAGACCAGCGT
>Ga0306926_10000929_pt1 | contig 28361 bp, 26 predicted proteins | sample flu12Cox44000178_FD_203759 | JGI IMG/M metagenome (GOLD analysis project Ga0306926, IMG submission 203759) | Lab enrichment of tropical soil microbial communities from Luquillo Experimental Forest, Puerto Rico - flux8day.12C.oxic.44.000.178 (v2)... | ecosystem: Environmental > Terrestrial >...
CTCCACGCGATCTCCCAATCGCTTGCCATAGAAGCTCGTAGCGTATTGGGCATTGCTATCGACTGCGTTTCCATCCAGCCGCAGGAGAATATCCTGGACTCGAATGCCGGCTGCCTCGGCGGAACTCCCCGGGATCACGTCTGAGACGATCAATCCTGAACTTTCGGAGAGATTCAAGCCTGTCGCCATTGTTGCGGTAATCGGCTGTAATCTCAGTCCGACGTCTCCGACATCAAAATGACCTTTTGACCTTAGTTCGCCACAGATCAGACGTATGACGGTGCTTGGGAGTGCAAAGCCGAGACCCTCGCTACCTCCTCCCTCGGTGAGGATGAAACTGGTCATCCCGACAAGTCTGCCATGAATATCGACCAGGGCACCGCCGCTGCTGCCTGCATTCAGGGCTGCGTCGGTCTGAATGTACGCAGGAGACTGATCTGTGGCTCGGTCTCGAGCCACGGCACTCACAATTCCCATGGAAACTGAATTGTTCAAACCCTCCGGATTGCCAACCGCAAACACCAACTGGCCTGGCTGGATCGAACTGGAGTCGGCAAGGGGCAGCACCGGCAATCCAGTCACCCCAATCTTCAATAGTGCCAGATCCGCCTCCCCAAAGGTTCCCACCACTTCGGCATCAAACTGATTTCCAGGGATGTTCGACGCGTCGCTGTCGCGCAAAGCAGGTACCTTCCCGTCCAGAATCACTCGCACTCGTCGTGCACCTTCGACCACGTGAGCGTTCGTAACTATGTAACCATTCGAATCCAGTACGATGCCTGAGGCTACACTGTTTTTTCTTGTCACCAGATGGCTTGCGGGTTCTTCTCCTTCCTCGTCATAGCTCTCGCGGCCATATCCTGCCACTTCAATTCTCACGATCGAGGGCGCTACCTTGCTTACGATCCTCTGAACGGAACTACTCAGCCCCTCCAGTGCTTCCACGTCCGAATTATGCGAGGTCTCTTGGGAGTAGAGGCTAGAAGCGGACAGGAAAGAAGCAGCAAGCAGAGCAGGAACCCAATGCGTGATCCTTTGGTCAGCGCCCATAAAGCCTCGAAATAAGAGCGCTCGGAAGTGTAGGCAGATCGCCGAGACACGAACACTGCGTGGATTGACAGCGAACGACGATTCCCGCCGACACTTGCAGGGAAATCGAAAGGCGAAGTATTACGTTACTCTCGAACCCCCCGTGAGGTCTGAGATCGCGATGCTAAGATCCTGGAAGGGTTCTCGTTATTTCTGCAACTGGTCCTGAGCCTTCTGAAACTTCGTTTCGGCGTTGGCATAGGCCACGATACTGGAGACCTCTTGAGAAATCGTGGTAGCAAGTTCTGCATTCGCCCTCAAGTAATCCTGATAAATAGGGTCCCCTAGACTCTTGGGGCTTTGGTTCAGGTGATTAATGATCGCCGTCGTGTTGGATGCCACTTCTTGTAGAGGCGAGACAATGCGGTCAATGGCTTCTTGGTAGGGTTTTCCAGCCTCGCCACGAACAGCCTGGAGCCGGGCCACGATTTCACCCATATTGTTAACGTGACCCTTAATGGTGTCGATCTGAGCCGCGTGACTCTGCCAGCTCGGGTTAGAGCGGCTAAAGCCCTCCATCTGTTCACTGTCGTTCTGGAGCAGGTCTGCCTGCGCTTTCGCATCTTGGAGTAGCTGGTCTAGGTACGCCGTTGCGGCGTTCGCCGGCGTTCCAGGTATCCCTTGGATCGGTAGGGCCAAGAGGCAAGACGCAGCCAGGAAATTCATTATTTTCCTGCATTGAGATCAAACATGTCGTTCCTCCTCTTGCGGTATGTGCCGAAAATGGAGTTCGAGTTGTCACCGACTCCCCTGCGCGCAATCCGTGGATAGTTCGGTCAGGATGACCTCTTGACGTCCAGTCGAGTATTGTTAACAAACGCAGAGATTGCCGATGGCATACTGAGGTCGTTTCTCCACTCGACGATGCCCATCCGCTGCCGGTGTGCCCACCTCTCGGCAGGGTGGTCCTTCTAATACCCCGACCCAATGGGTGAGAAACCGTTACTTGTGACAGTCCCCAATAACCCAGTTGTTCGGATAGAGGAGTCGAGAGTCTGGGGCGGCCTCTTAGCCACTTTCCAAAACCTTGCTCGCAGGCAACGTTAGGAAACAGAAAAACCTGTTAGATTGACTCAAAACCGGAAATCATCGGTTCCCCAGGGTGCCCAGCACCCGTCACAACGGAGAAGGAATATGGCGACGCTTTCCATCGCTCTCAAGCAACTTCAGAAGGAACACTCACGCGTGTCTGCACAACTAAAACGGATCAATCGTGCTCTGGACGCCCTGAAAACCAACCACACTCCCGGAAAACGACGTCTTTCTGCTTCGGCGATTGCGCGGATACGTGCGGCTCAAAAGACACGCTGGGCCAAGTGGCGAAAAGCCCAGAAAACAGGATAGTTAGACTATCGCTGCGCTTGCCCGAGCACCACGGAAACAATTGCCAGGCCAAGACCCGCGGCGACCGTCCAAGAAAGAATGATGTCGATCCATGGTCGAAGTTGTTGTGATAGGCGCTCCATATCCATGCTCCCACGAACTGAAAATATTTTTGGAACATCCCTTTATGGCCAAGCAGGTACACTCTGTCCTCGGATAGAGATTTCTAGATCTGTCGAAACGGCGCGCGAATGAGGTTCTGAAGTCGGGGGATTTCCGATCTCGCCACAGAATCCCACATCGAAATGAACCTCAGCTAAGGTGCAACGAGAGGGTTCTGCGCAGCAATTTGCAAGTCGGTCATTAACGACAATCGACGTTCCATTTGAAAGAGCAACGCGCTTTTCCTGCCACCTATGACTTTGCGAAAACCGCGAAGTACTTGGCTCTTAGTTGGACGACAGCCTCGTCCACGTCGGTTCGTGCTATGACCTACTTCGCCCGGGCCAAAACTTCTCGGCCTCAGTGTCAATCAAATTGAGGTTCGCGGTGATGATCTGCTTCCGCTGCGACCTGAAGTTCCGTTTCAAGAGATCAAGTTCTTGTTCGGAGAGGACTTGGATGTCTCCGCTCGACGCTGGAACAACTTGCTCGGAAACGGAGTAATGTTTAGGGGCTGGGCGGGCGTGGTTTGACCGAAAAGCGTTCCGCTGACCCAAAACCACACATCCAGCGCTCCGAAACACATCGTAAACGCGGAGCCACCCATGGTTCCTCCTCGGGAGATGGAACAGTCTGAAATCAGAAATACTGCCTGAAGCTGCCCATCGAGCGGAACTTGTTGTGCTTGGCACAAAAAACCCGCCGATTATGAAATCTGCGGGTTTGATCGACCAAGCAGGTTAGGCGGCGACCTTGTGCCCTAGGAACTCCTTGGCTTTTGCGATTTCCGCGTCCCATTTGGCGAGTTGCTCTGTCGTGAGGAAGTTCACCAAGCGTTGCCGAATGCTCGCGCGATTGTCCGCGAGCTTTTTGACCATGTCCTCTCTGGACACATTCGGGTTCTGTTGTTTGTATTCCTCTACCTTCTCCGACGCTTCCGTCAAGAAGGTCTGCAACCGCTGTTTCTGGTCATCGGAAAGATTCAGTTCGGCCCCGATTCGCTTGAGTTCACTTGCAACGTTTTCGCGCTGTTCGGCTGTAAGGATCATGGTTGACTCCTTTCATTTTGAACGGACTCCAGACTTGTTGAGGTTGGGACGTTGTAGAAAAATGTGGAAACAACTCAAAAGACGCAAATCACTGTAGGCGGGGCGGAAGCCGCCGTCACCTATTAATTGACCCAGCATTTACATAAAACAATTACCAACTCGACGAGCACCGAACCATCTCATCTCGGGCCGCTCCGTTAAGTTGTGAAAGCGCTTCTTGTTGATAGGGAATGGCAACCCTACCTGGCGCCCACATTCGATACGCTGAGTTGCTGGTTTAACCTATGAGCACAAGCGAGTGACCTGCAATTGCTGGGAGAAATAGAGAGACCTATCCCTCATTTTTGGATTCCGGCATTTTTTCTCGAACGGCACTTCTTAGAGTTCTACAGGAAGCTCTTCACAACGTCGTCAAGCGCAGTGGCGTCCGACGGGTAGAAGTGCAATTGTCGCAAGACGCCGCGGAAATCCATCTCGATATCAAGGATCTGGGTAAAGGCTTTGACTTCGAACAAGAGATGCAAGGTATGGGGCCTGGGTCTCACCACCATGCGAGAAAGAATTCGCCTTGTGGATGGGGCTATCGTTATTGATTCGAAACCGAATCGTGGGACTTCAGTCCGAATTCGTGTTCCACTTGAATCAAACCAACATTCTGAGAGCGAGGCTGTGTAGGGCAGCCTATTTTCTTACCGACTGAAAGCTGAATGGGCAACCCTTAGGAATGCAATCCCAGCGGAGTTGTGGCCCTCCAAGGAAGTTCATTGTCCCCTCTTCATTTCTGACTGCCCCGGAAGCCGTCCCTGTCAGAGTAAACAGTTGCTCCGAGCCTGGGTGAGATGTAGTTAGAGGACCAACGAACAACAGTGGCAAAAACGGGTCCCGCCGTCTCGTGCTCGGCCACTTGACGGCGGGTTTTGTCATCCGACAGATAACGCACGCTATTCCAGAGCAACGGTTCTCCGGGTTCACCTCGGGTCACACTGAAATCGTTCAGGTGCTATGACCACTTGCGTGACCCAAATGATTGCGAAATCCGCTGGATACGCAGTATTCAATAACATGGGCGCGAATGTGCTTTTGCTTAGTACGGTAAATGCAAAAAGCAAGAAGGAAACGTTCATGAAGATGATTTCCCCGGGCGCTGGTCTGGGTTTAGGCGTCAAGGACCAGCGAGTGATTTTCGTTTTCGAGAATAATGAATCCTTCGCTCACTTTCCGCATTCTGGGCGGGCAGGATCTGGGCAGGCCGATGCTGCGGCCAAAGCAGGGAAGGCAGGCGGTGCTTACGCGGGAGCAGCGGAGATCGAGCCGGGCATGTGGATGTACCAAATCACAAAAATCGGTCTCGCACTCCAGTTAACACTGCAGGGCACCAAATACTACAAAGACCAAGCTCTCAATGAATCGCAAGCATGCCCCCGATTGCAGGCTGGGGCGATGGTCAGTTCCGTAACCACCCACGACCATTGTGCAATTCCGGCGGCCTATTATTCTTATGCTAGCTGAAACAAAAGGTGAGCAGCCACCCACAAGCATTTTCTTGCTTGCGGAGAACAGGCTTTTACGCGAGATCTTCTCCAGGTTGGCCGCCATGCAACGCGGTATTCAGGTTGTGGGCGTTGCAGCGATCTGCTCGGGCGTTGCACTCAAAATCGTTGCTGCGGCGCCAGAAGTGGTGCTCTGTGATTCACTGAGTGGGATGCTTTCAGGTGAAGATCTCTTCTCCTATCTCAAGCACCACCCTCGGAACATTAAAGTAGTGATGTTCGGAATGGATGAAGATCCGGAAAACTTCCTGACGGCGGTCCGGCATGGCGCCGCGGGTTACCTGTTAAAGGATGCCTCCGCAGCCGAGATTGCATCTGCCATTCGTGCAGTCGCTAAAGGTGAGTCCATCTGTCCGACAGGGCTGATTCGTTGTCTGTTTGAATATATTGTGAATTCTGGGTTGTGGCATCCTGGTGTTCAGGTCCGAACCAATCTAGGCCTCACTCGCAGGGAGCAGCAGTTGGTGCAACTGGTCAGTGAAGGCTTAACCAATAAGGAAATCGGAGAACGTCTTTTTCTTTCTGAGCAGACGATCAAGAACCATCTGCGGCACATGCTCCGAAAGGCCGGGGCGACCAACCGTCTGGAGGCCGTGGAGCATTGGCGGGCACAAGGGTTCTGGACCTGATGACTGTCAACACTAAGTTGCCTCGTAACACAACTACCTTTTCCTGCTCTCTTTCGCGGCATTACGAGCCCGAAACTGGACTCTTTTCCCTGTAACTGTTACCAGTCGACGGTTCTCCCTAGCGCACGCTAGCGTGTTGCCAGTCGCACTGTGCACGAGTACCTCGGTGGCTGTTCGAGCGACTGATCCCTGAGCCGATTGAGAGACTTGTCGATGTATTCTGCAAAACCCTCAAACCATAAAGTCTCCAAACACCTATTAGTTCTCCTCTATGTGGCCTTCCTAACCTACCTCATGCTGGGCCAAGCCAATCAGGCAGCAAGCGCTTCGAATGCACAGGGGAAAACAGGCGCAGCTTCGGTGGGCGGGGACGGAGACTATGTAGGAAGCGACACGTGTGTGACTTGCCATGAGGATCAGGACCGCCGCTTCAAGAACACGATTATGGGAAAGATTATGCAGCATCCGAGGACTCCCATGGAAGCCCGCGGCTGCGAATCTTGTCACGGGCCAGGACGCGCTCACGTGGAAGCAGGGGGCGGGAAGGAGACAATTGCGATTCGCTTCGGCAAGGACTCACCGAACTCAGTGGCCGAGCAAAACGCTGCCTGCGAAGAATGCCATTCGCGAGGTACGCACCTGTTCTGGAAGGGTAGCCCTCATGAATCCCGGGGCATGGCCTGCGTGGATTGCCACCAGGTCAAGCAGGAGATACATGCCTCGTTGACATCGGAGGCGCGTTTCAATGCTCCCCTCACAGAAAACAAAGGCGTGAAAATGCAACAGCCCGAGTTGTGCTTGCGGTGTCACCTAATGCGTCGCGCGCAACTGCAGCGCTCATCTCACATGCCCTACCGGGAAGGCAAGGTTACCTGCACGAGTTGCCACAACCCGCATGGTTCGCCCAACCCCAGCCAGTTGATTCAGAGCACCATCAATGAGAATTGTCTGGCCTGCCATACCGAGCGCCGGGGACCGTTTCTCTGGGAACATCCGCCCGTTATGGAGAACTGTGCGAACTGCCACGAACCACACGGCACGAACAATCCTCAGCTCCTGAAGGTTCGTATGCCGCGAGTCTGCGATTCCTGTCACGACGGCAGCCGGCACCCTACACAGCCGCAGCCTCTAAGCTCCATTAAGAATTTCAACCGCGGGTGCACCAACTGTCATTCCTACATTCACGGATCGAACCACCCGTCGGGCAGCGCATTCCTTAGGTGAGAGGTGCAATGACGACAATGACATTCTCGAAACGGCTCATTGCCCTCACATGTTTTGTAGTTCTGGTAACGGATGGGGTTTTCGCCCAAGAAAAACACGATGAAAAGAGTAAGCCCAAGGAGGTGGAGAAAACGTCGGCTGGCGAAGGAGTACATGGTGTGGCGGAGTTTGGGCTCCGCGGAGTGACCGGTGACGTTTACGGCCGCCCGGACTTACATACCGGGCAGTGCTTGGGTTGTGGCACGCCCTTTGACCCCAGATTGAGCATTTCGAAATTCAATGAATATCGGGATGTGCGCAACGGGTTCTACGTTCCCCACTTTGATCTGCATGCGGATGGCATCTTCGGATCCAAGTACTACGCCGCCCTACAGTCGCAAAAAGCCATCTATCACGATCAAAGTTATCTGGCCACTTTCGGTGAGTATGGCAAGTTCCGGCTGCAATTCCGTTATGACGAAATTCCCCACATCTACAGCAATACGACCCGTACCTTTTATACCGAAACCGCTCCCGGCGTGTGGAGTTTTCCGGCGGCGATCCGCTCAACATTGCAGGCAGCCGCGTCAACGGATTTGCCATCGCTTATGGCAGGCACCGGCACGTTTGCTGCTGGCGGGGCCAACTGCGGATCGCCGACGAACTGTGGTGTGGTGACAAATGCCAACTTCATTACGCCATCGATCATTCGCAAGGCTGGGAGCGCCAGTCTTTCCTATGATGTAAACGACAGATTGAATATGAACATGTTGTTTTGGCGCGAGCACCAGGTGGGCCTGCGTCCAATAGGGCTGATCATGAATTCCAGTCCCAGTGCCAGTGCGACATCGGGGTTTGGGGTAGAGCTACCCGAGACTATCGATTACTTTAATAATTTGGTCCGTGTCGGTACTGACTATGGCAAGCATGCCTGGAGCGTTCAGGCTGCGTATATCGGTTCATTCTTTCAGAACAACATACACGCCCTCATTTGGGATAATCCCTTCCGGCTCGATACGCCGACCAGCACGACTCCACTGACGGGAAGAATGGATCTATATCCGGACAACCAGGCACACTACCTGAATTTTGCAGGCGCAGCAGATGTCGGCAAGTTCCTGCGCTTCATGGCTAGCATCACCCCAGGCTGGCTTCATCAGAATGATAGATTCCTGCCTTACACCACCAATACCGCGGACACGACCGGGTGTGGCAACGGGACCCAGGATTGCACTTCTCCGGCAAGCCTGCCTGCGCCCAACCTCTCCGGCAGCAAACATACGCTGGCCATGAATTACACGTTAGTGACCACCGCCTGGAAGCGTGTGCAACTGAAGGCAGGATATCGACAGTACGATTACAACAACAACACCCGCCCGCTGCTTCTCACGCCGGTCCAAGGGGATGCCCAAGCGCCCTCCGGGACGCCGGCCGTGTTCGGCCAAACCGACAGCACCCCTTTTGGCTACAATCGCAAGACTGTGGAAGTAACAGGAGAATACTTTTTTGGCAAGAAGAGCCTGCTTAAGGCTGGCTACGTTGGGGACTGGATGGATCGATCGCACCGCGACGCTGCCCACTCGCTGGAAAACACCTTCCTGACGTCTGTGGACTGGGTGCCGATGAGGGACTTGCTGTTCCGGGTTTCCTATAGTCACTCCGACCGCAAACCGGACAGCTATCAAGACGATAACGCCAGCGATCCCACGACGGGGTTACCAGTAAGCTGCAGCGACACCTCGAACGTGACTTTTACCGGAGATCAGCGTTGCCATCGCAGATTCGACGAAGCACCCCGATTGCGCGATCGCGCCGACGGCCTTGTGGAGTACAACCCTACCGCGGATATTACCTTCACCGCTTTTGCCGGCACCGTACAAAACGATTACAACCGGAGAGGTGGCCAGAACAGTGCCAACGCGTTGAACTTTCTCGGTGGGTCCGCTGCGACCACGGGAAACTATTATCTTTATGGTTTGCTAAAGGACATTTCTTACAATTACGGCCTTGATTTCGACTACGCGATTGCGCCCCAAGTGAGCTTCTTCGCAGAATACTCTTACGAAAAGTACCACAAGCGAATGATCAGTCGATATCGAACTCCAGTCTCCGCTCCCGGAACCATTCTGACCTGCAACGGGTGCGACACCCCTAATAATGACTGGGAGAGTGTGTCGCACGAGCCGGTGAACATCTACACCGCCGGTCTGGATACCCACTATGGGAAGAAGATTTACTTCTCAACCTACTATTCTCTGTCTGCCGGGGTCGGCCACGTTGATTCTCGGCCATTGGGAGATTCCACTATCACCGCTCCCGGGCCAAACCAGTTCCTGCTGACGGGGACCAATGCTGCTGTGAATTATCCGGAAACGGTCAATCGCAACCATGAGCTAGCGGTCATCTTCAAGTACAAGCTCACTGAACACGTCAGCCCCAAAATCGAGTACCGATATCAGCAATGGGACTACAGGGACTACCAGACATCGCCCATGACGCAGTACATGGGTTGTGTCAGCCCTATTCCCAACGGTCCACCTCCTGCACCGAATGCTGTTCCCGGATGCGGAACCCCCATTCTTACGAGCAATACTCCCAATCCGGTGGGAGTGCCCAGTTCCTTCTATCCTGGGTTTGTGGTTGGTGATCCGTCAGCGGCACGATATTTATTTCTTGGCGTGGACCAGCCTTCATACCACGCGCAGACGGTCACTGCTTCAATTGAATTCAGCTTCTAGTCCCACCGGCTGCTTGGTTCATTGCCCGCGAGCCCGCCTGCGACGAAGTGGCGAGCAGTTAGTTGAGCGACTTCACGTAATCTGCGAGAGCCGTTGCATGCTCCTCGCTCAACCCCGGCATGCCCTTATTGTGAGGAGGCTTGGCCTCCGGGGTGCCTTTGGTGAGCTTTTGCACGATCTGGCTGGCGTCCATCTGGATGCCCTTTAGGGCGGGAACTTTTGCAGCAGGTTTGCCCTGGCCGCCCGGGCCATGACAACCTGCACACTTCTTCTTGTAGAGAGCGCTTGCGTCGCTTGCAGCTGAAATGCCCGTCGTCATCAGAGTCAATGCCACAACGAGGAAGGGTAACTTGTATTTCATCGTAATGTTCCTTTCTGATTAGTGTAGGGTGACCAGATGTTTGCAGACCGCTTTTAAGCAAAATCTAAGATCGCTCATTGCCTTTGGATTCCAGCTATTCGCTCGGCAATTCCAAGCGTCTTCAGGATCTCTGGTGAGGCTTCGTCCATTGCCAGCGGTTCATGGCAGCCATTGCAATCCTGAGAGATGGCATTGCCATCTGCAGTCGTATGAGAACCATCATGGCAACGGAAGCAACCAGGGAAGTCGGTGTGACCCAGGTTGTTCGGATACGTACCCCAGGAAACTTTGAGTTCCGGAAAGACATTGCGGCGATAGACAGCGAGAACGGATCGACCAGCCTGATCAATGTCCACCGACCGCATCGCATACAGGTCGGGATAGTTCTGCTGATAAAAGCTGGCGAGCCCGGCGGGTATCTTTGCTGCTGCTTCGTTGCTTGTGGCGTAACTCGCCTTGAGCAACTCCACGCTCTTTTTCTTGATAAAAGGTAAGCTCACCGGGATCTCGCCCAGTGCAAGCGCCTTATCCATCGCGCGTTCCGGCAGGTCAAAGGTATGCGTGGGCCGATTGTGGCAGTCAACGCATTCCATTTCGAAATCGACGGGGTCTTTTCCGGAGTGAGCTGTGTCGGAGCTAACGTAAGTTCGGAGCTCCCCAGAAGTTTGATTCTGATATTCAATCCGCGAAATGGTCTGTCGCGCCGGGTCGGACGCGGCAAACCGGATGTGAACGCCCGGACCGAAATGTGCACCGTGAATTCCCGAAATGCGGTTTCCACCGACCATCATCAGAAGGACTGTCTCCGTGCGTGTATTCTTTTCGTCCTCAGCATACTTGGTGAATACACGCAGGCGTGCCCCGGCAAACTTCTGTGGCCAATGACAGTTCTCGCAGGTTTCTCGAGCCGGTACCAGACGATTGGATTCAATCGCTGAAGGGATTGGCTTAGGGCTGCTTCCCAGTATTGTTTCGACAAGCTGGCGAACTCCACTGGCCTTGCTGTTGATCCAGCCGCCTGCCCCAGGGGCCACATGGCACTCGACACATTCCACCCGGGAATGCGGTGAGTTTTGATACGCGGCAAGTTCCGGAGCCATGATATGGCAGGTGCCACCGCAGAATTGCGGTGTTTCCATATGCTTGACGGCTCGGTAGGTGAGTTGGGTGCCAATCAGAATGTTGAGCACCCCGGTAATTCCCAAAAACCAGACGAATCGCTTGAGCGCGGTTTTGCGGTCGTAGGCCGCTTCATTCAGTCCATCGCGAATTGTCTTCTTAGCGAGATATATCCCAATCGGAACCAAAGCCAGTCCGGAGAAGAAGATCAGGGGAAGTATCAGGAAGAAGATTATCCCAACGTAGGGATTGTCGACGTGGCCACGAATTTGTAGCGGGAGCACAAAGAACCAGGAAATTACCGCGGTTGTGAGCAGAGCAAGGCCCAGCAGACTCAACCAGTGCTGAGTGAGCAGGAACAATCCAGGCCTATCTGCGGTGCCCCCCATAGCGTGCGGCGAAACGAGACCCCCTGCGAGATGAAAAGACCTTAAGGCTACAGTCCGGGAAAACCGCCTGTTAGTAGTGACAGTGCTCACGACGACCAGCCCGCGAATATGTTTACGAAAACGACTGCTGAAGGCACGATCTCTTCGTAGGCGGGGTCAGAGCGCGATTCCGCCATTTAACGCAGCTGGAGGCCAAGGGGTGAGCTACAGCGACGATAAAACCATAGTCGAAAGCGAGATTCAGGTGCAGTCACCAACTTCTCGAAAAGCACCGACCAAGGGGCCTTTCACTCGAAGAGATTGGATGAGGGTGGCGGCGGGCGGGAGCTTAGGTCTAGCGCTCGAGGGCCTTATCGACTTGCCGAGAGTAAGAGCAGCAAGCAGAAACCTGAAGCTTGGGAGCGTGAATGAGTTCACGACATCGTGCAATTTTTGCTCGTGTGGATGCGGCATGATCGCCGCGGTACGGGACGGCAAGCTCATCGCCATGGAAGGCGACTATGACCACATCGTTAACCGCGGATCCCTTTGTGTCAAAGGCATATCCATGTTCGCGACCCATAGCTCGCCCAATCGGCTCGCCAAGCCACGTTATCGTGCGCCAGGCAGCGACCATTGGGAGGACATCTCCTGGGACGACGCAGTGGACCGGGTCGCGCAGAAGATCAGAAAGACGCGCGACGTGACCTGGGTTGCTACCGAGAAGCTTGGGAATACGCAAGTCCCTGTGAACCGGACGGACGCGATCGCTTTCATGGGCGGTGCACAGAACACCAACGAGGAGTGTTATCTCTTCCAAAAAGGAGCCCGGCTGCTTGGCACAGCTTTTGTCGAGCACCAGGCGCGGCTTTGACACAGCCCCACGGTCCCCGGTCTGGGGGCAGCATTCGGACGAGGGGCAATGACCAACCACTGGATTGACCTGCAACACTGCAAGACTATTCTGGTGGAAGGCAGCAATGTGGCAGAGAACCACCCCATGGCCTTCAAATGGATCCGGAAGGCTCAGGAAAATGGGGCAAGAATCATACACGTAGATCCTCGATTTACCCGCACGTCTGCAACCGCCGACATGTTCGCGCGTATCCGTCCTGGGACGGACGCGGCCTTCCTCAATACGATGATCAACCATGTCCTTGTTCACAAACTGTACGACGAGGACTATGTGAAGACTCATACGAACGCCCTTTACTTAGGGCATGCCGATTTTGATTTCAAGGGCGGCCTTTTCAGCGGTTTCGATCAGGTTGAAGGCAAATATAAGACGGAGACCTGGAAATATCAGCTAAATGCCACAGGTCAGCCACGAGTAGCGCAGAGCCTGGAAGACCCTCAATGCGTCTTTAGTCGCCTTAAGAAGTTTGTCTCGCGGTATACGCCCGAAGTCGGTGAGGGGATCACTGGCATTCCTGCAGCACAGATTAAACAGATCGCAGAGATCATGGCCAAGAACCGGCCGGGATCCATCCTGTATGCGCTAGGAATGACTCAGCACACGACAGGGGTGCAGGGAATCCGTGGATTCACGATTCTGCAGCTATTGCTGGGAAACATTGGTAAACCCGGAGGGGGCGTTAACGCACTAAGAGGCGAGCCAAACGTGCAGGGCGCCTGCGACATGGGTGTACTTAACAACTATATGCCCGGCTACCTTAACTATCCGGCACACACCGAACCCACTCTGGAGGAATATACAAAACGGAACGGGACAGGGGACCGTAAGTTCCTGATCAACACGCTCAAGGCCTTTTTTGGGGATGCAGCCACTCCCGAGAATGATTTTGCCTATACCTGGTTGCCCAAGCGCAGTGCCACCAAGGACTACGGCACGATGTCAATTTTCGAAGATGCGCTGGCGGGAAAGATGAAGATGCTGTGGATCGTCGGCCAGAATCCGGCGGTCACGACACCTAACCTGACACTGACATTCGATGCCATGGCAAAACTCGAGATGTTGGTGGTTCAGGAGATATGGGAGACAGAAACAGCGGCGTTTTGGCATCGTCCAGGCGTCGACCCAAAGTCCATTCCCACTGAGGTGATCTTACTGCCCGCGGCATTCTTCATGGAAAAGAACGGAACCATCACCAATTCGGGCGGCATGACCCAATGGCGACATGCTGCGGTGAAGCCGCCAGGGGAAGCGAAACCCGATGGCGAAATCGTCGATCTGATATTCCGCCGCGTCCGTGACCTGGTGAAAGACTCTTCCGATCCGAAGGACGAGATCATCAAGAAAGCCTCCTGGAGCTATACGAGTGCCGAAGATGTGCTGCGCGAGATTAATGGATACGCTCTAAAAGACTTGCCGGCAGCAAACTTGAAAGCTGGCGAGCTTGCCGGCAAGGTGGCTGATCTGCAGGCTGACGGGTCGACCTCCTCGGGAGCATGGATCTACGCGGGGGTGTTTCGTGGAGGAGTAAACCTTTCCAAGCGGCGGGACTCCCAAACGGATCCGGGAGGTCTCGGCCTCTACCCGGGATTCGGGTGGACATGGCCAAACAATATGCGCATTCTTTACAACCGGGCGTCGTGCGATCGACATGGCAAGCCATACCCGGGCTCGCTGCCCATCGTCTGGTGGGACGAGCAAGCGAAACGCTGGGGCGGCTATGACCTTCCCGATGTTCCCGTGTTGACAGACGGCCCGAGCACGCCGAACGGGCAGCGAGCATTCCACCTGAATCCGGAAGGCGTCGGACGCCTCTTCGCAGCGGTGTATCAAGACCCGGACCCGAAGAACCCGCAGCTTCCTCGCGATGTCGCATATGTCCCCAAAGACGGGCCACTCCCGGAGATGTACGAGCCGGTCGAGAGTCCAGTGGAGAACGAGCTGCATCCAGAAGTGAAGCATAATCCTGTGCTCAAGTACCCTCGTGTCAAATCCCACCAGCCAATTGGTAGCGTCACGGACTTTCCTTACGTTCTGATGACATCAACGGTTGCCGAACACTGGTGCGGAGGATCCTCCACGCGCAACATCCCGTGGCTGAACGAACTCGTGCCGGAGCCGATGCTCGAAATCCCGGAGAGTCTTGCGCAAAAGCTTCACGCGAAAACAGGGGACTGGGTCAAAGTCTCTTCAGCGCGTGGTGAGCTCACCGTAAAGGCTGTAGTCACACCCAGAATGAAGACACTGCAGGTGGGAGGGCGCGAGATCACGATCGTGTGGATGCCCTACAACTGGGGCTACAAAGGCTTGTCGACGGGCCCAAGCGTGAACCATCTCACAATCGATGCCGTCGATCCCGGAGCCGGAACACAAGAGACCAAGGCCTGCCTGGTCAACGTGGTCAAGGTTCATGCATCCCAAGCAACGGTTCCAAATACACAAGGGCGAAGGATATGACGGAACCGGTAAGCGGCGCTCCTATTAAAGCCACTCTCATCGATATTACGAAGTGCATCGGCTGTCGTGCCTGTCAGGTTGCCTGCAAGCAGTGGAACGATCGCGAAGGCGAAGAAACCCAGTTGGACTACAACTTGGGTTTTCAGAATCCTGCGACTCTAAGTGCGAAGACCCTTACATTAATCACTTATCACGAACTGCCGGATGAGAAAGCACCGGGCGGGTTGCACTATCTCTTTACAATGAGGCGATGCCTGCACTGCCTGGAGCCGGCATGCGCCTCGGCTTGTCCAACCACCGCACTGCAGCGTCGCGCTGATGGGCCGGTCATCTACGATTCCGGTCAGTGTATTGGCTGTCGTTACTGCATCTGGGCATGCCCGTGGGGCGTACCGACGGCGGAGTGGGACTCGCTGGCACCAAAGATTCAGAAGTGCACGCATTGCGCTGATCGCTCCGATCAGCCGGTCCCGTTGAGCCGCAACGGACAGGCGCTGAGCGAAGAAGAAAGCAAACAGTACCGCAACGACATTGTCACACCGGCTTGTGTGAAGGCCTGTCCGGCTGATTGTCTGCGTTTCGGGACCCGCGACGACTTGCTGAAGGAAGCACACAACCGCATTTCAACTCAGCCAGACCGGTACGTTGATCATATTTATGGCGAAAAAGAGGCGGGCGGCACCAGCGTGTTGTACCTGTCTTCGGTGCCCTTCGAGAAGCTTGGATTCCCTGACGTTGGCACTAAACCTTATCCCTCACTCTCGAGAGCCGCTCTGCACGCCGTTCCTCCTGCGGTCATTGCCCTCGGCGCGTTGCTGGGCGGCGTCTACGGATTCTTGAGACGCAGAGCATCCGCGGTGGGCAAGCAGGAAGCGGCAACATCCGGTCCTGACAGCCACACTCACCACGCAGAATTCGAGATACTCCAACATCCGTTATTTACTCCGTTTAATCGGATACTGCTGGCGTTGATGGCTTTCGGCCTCATTTCTCTCCTTGTCCGTTTCGCTCTGGGTTTAGGCGGCAGCACGCATCTTTCCGATACCTATGCTTGGGGACTCTGGATCGTCTTTGATCTCGTCTGGATCGCAATTGCGGCCGGTGCATTTGCAACCGCAGGAATCATCTACATATTCCAGCGCACAGATCTCTATTCAATGGGCCGCTCAGCCGTGCTCATGGGCCTGCTAAGCTACACATTTGTCACGGTTACCCTCATTGCCGATCTAGGTCTGCCGTGGCACTTCTATCAACTTGGCATTCAGGCTCCTGAGCAGTCAGCGATGTTTGAAGTCTCCTGGTGCGTGGGCCTCTACGTCACCATATTGCTGATCGAGTTCCTGCCGGTTCCATTTGAGCGCTGGGGCCTTCACAAGGCAATGGAGATATGGAAGCGCTGGTCAGGTGCCTACGTGGTTTTTGCCGTTACTTTGTTTGTGTACCTGCTCTCTCGCAACCTGGTTTATGCCGCGGTGGCCGCAGGCGTCTTCTCTTTGCTCGCCTTTCGAACTCGGGGAAAGGGTGAGCCTATTATGCTAGCCATTGCCGCGGTAACGCTCTCAACGATGCATCAGAGCTCACTGGGATCGCTCTTTCTGCTGATGCCCGATAAAGTCGCCCCGCAGTGGTGGTCTCCGGCGATGCCCATCTCATTCTTCTTGTCTTCCATTGCCGCCGGGACGGCTCTGGTGATCCTGGTGGAGATGTGGATCGCGAAAGGATGGAATCGCCGACTCCGAATCGCACAACTCGCCGCGATGGGTAAGATCACGTTCTGGACGCTATTCATCTATTTGATCTTCCGAATCGGAGACATGGCGATCCGGGGCGAGTTTGCCGACGCGTTTTCTGGACGACTAGGAGCCCTCTTTGGGGCTGAAATTCTTTTGGGAGGCATTGTTCCCTTGAGCTTACTCGCGCCCGCGTCGCTACGCTCGCGACCGAAGGTTTTATTTGTCGCTGCTCTTCTTACCACAATGGGCATCGTCTTCAATCGCGTGAACGTGGTGCTATGGGCGATGAACTTGAAAGGCCCGATGCCTCAAGTCGCGCCGGCGTCCTATTTTCCGTCGGTGTTTGAGTGGGGGATCTCCGTCGGGCTGATTGCCGCGACTATCTTCCTTTTCGGACTTGGTGCTCGGCTCATGCCTCTGCTCCCGAAGTATGATGCCGCCCAGGGAGATTGACTCGGTGACACGAGATGTCTGGTTGGGGAAGCATCCATATCTTCGACCCCTAGCGGATCTCCACGAAACAGTTAAAGTCACGGTGAACAGCATTCCTCTTTCCACTGCAGACATCCCCAGATGGGATGACTATATCAATGATTTTAAGAGCGGTGTACCGCTACTTCGGAGCACGAGTGTCGCGATCGACTTTGAACCGCTAATCAGACCGATGATGACCGTAGTACGGACGTTGGCATCGAAGTCTCTGCCCGGAATTCTGGCGGAGAATATTCGAGACTTGGAGGCCGAACTCGAAAGAAAAGAGACTGAATGCAGTCCGATCCTTGTTTTCCCCATCGATGAGCATTCATTTTCATCCGTGCATTCAGGTTTACTTCGTTATCTAGGCTGGATGCTCATGGCTCATTATTTTTCTGATCTGGTGACTGCGTTTGGGGTATGGCGGGAAGAGGAAAGTTGGCTACGCCCCTACTGTCCCACGTGCGGGGCGCTTCCGGCGATGGCCCAGTTGGTCGGCTTAGAGCACGGGCGAATGCGATTTTTATGCTGCGGCCAGTGCGGAACGCACTGGAACTATCCTCGGGTTGGGTGTCCGTTCTGTGGGAACGAGGATGATCAGCGAATGGGGCACCTGGCTGTAGAAGGAGAGCCTGTTTTGCGAGTCGATTACTGCGAAGTATGCAGCGGCTACCTCAAGACCTACAACGGTGCGGGGTCCGAATCGCTGTTCCTGGCAGACTGGACATCGCTTCACCTTGACATTGCGGCTTGCGATCGGGGGCTCCGGCGCTTTGCCGAATCGCTATACCAAGTCTGAACCGGTTCTTCTCGCTTACCAAGCCACAGTTGGATTGATCTTCTACGCTTTCCCGACGGCTGAGTCGAACGATTCGGACAACTGCTACTTCTCCTAGTGGCACAAGAGTGCGGATCTCCTAATGTTGAACAGAATACAGCCTATTTATGCAATTCTGCAGGGGAGCGGTGCGAATACTGCCGTTGGCATTCGTGGCAGCGTTCGCCTGGACGAGCTTGGCTTTCCGCACGGACAACGCCCCTGGCGTCGACGCTAATTCTGTAGTCAATATCGAATTGCAACGAATTGCGGAGAAAGGGTACCTTGCTGATCTCCGCTGGCCAAAGTTCTCCGACCACAGGACTGACCTGATAAATCTGTACGGGCCGACAGGCTACTCACCTTTGTGGCTTCAGGGAACTCGCCCGACTCCTCAAGCGTTGTCGCTGATCGAAGTGTTCCGAAATGCATGGAAGAAGGGACTAGAGCCGGAAGACTACGATGCCTCTCGTTGGAACAATCGTCTTTCTGTGCTTGAGGGGTCTGACGATGCTCGCGCGCGCTTTGAGGTCGCCCTCACGGTTTGCACCATGCGCTTCGTGTCGGACCTGCATATTGGCCGCATCAATCCGCAGCATTTCAAATTTGGCTTGAGTGTAGAGAACAAGAAGTATGATCTCGGCCAGTTCCTGCGAGATCGACTGTTACCTGCCAAAGATCCTACTGCTGTGTTGGAGGGTGTGGAGCCGCCTTTTGGCGGTTACCGCCGCACTGAGGCAGCGTTGCTTCGGTATGTCGAATTGGCCAGCAAAGATGACAATCAAAAGCTCCCGGTGCCGGCGAAGGCTATAAACCCAGGGCAAGCGTACTCCGGAATACCCCGGCTTAGACATCTTCTTACCCTGATCGGTGATCTGCCGCCCGACGCGAAACCGTCAGCCGGCTCCCAGATATACGACGATGACCTTGCTAACGCTGTCAAGGCGTTCCAACGGAGACACGGTCTCAACGACGATGGCCGGCTGGGGCCCGAGACTGTGAAGCAATTGAATGTGCCGCTGTCCGATAGGCTCGGCCAGCTACAGCTTGCCTTGGAGCGTTGGCGTTGGCTGCCCTCAGAATTTTCCGCGCCCCCTATTGTCGTGAACATTCCTGATTTCCGTCTGCGCGCAGTGGATGAGAATAACAAAGTCGCCTTGGAGATGCGCGTCGTCGTCGGGAAATCAATGCGAACACAGACACCGGTCTTTTCGCGTGAGATGACCTACGTTGTGCTGCGCCCTTACTGGAATGTCCCACCGAGCATTTTGCGCGGTGAGATCCTCCCCGCTATTCAGCGGGACAACACATACCTTCAGAAAAAGAGATATGAGGTTACGAACAATGCCGGTGACGTGATCACTTCACAGGAAGTCTCGGAGGAAGTGATGTCAGATCTGAAGGCAGGCAAATTAGCAGTCCGCCAGAGGCCCGGACCGACGAATGCCCTTGGTCTTGTGAAGTTGATATTCCCGAATGAGTTCAATGTTTATTTGCACAGCACGCCGGCACCGGAGTTGTTCTCGCGAACACGGCGCGACTTCAGCCATGGCTGTATTCGGGTCGAAAAGCCCGCAGAACTCACAGCCTGGGCATTGCGCAACAACCCGGGCTGGACCGTCGATCGCATACAACGTTCTATGCAAGAGGGAAGCGACAACGTGACAGTAACCCTGACCCGACCTGTGCCCGTATTTATCGTTTATGCGACTGCCCTTGCCTATGAGAACGGCGAGGTCCATTTCTATGACGACATCTATGGCCATGATGCAAAGCTCGTAAAAGCCCTCGCCAAAGGCTACCCGTACCCGTGATCGGCTAAGGGTTACCAGCGCCGAACTCTTCCGACGTCAACATGAACGAAGTCGGAAGCAGGATAATATCCGACGCCTCCACGATGAAGTGCCAGAGCCGTGTCGCGCACCTCGCGCGCAGGTACTCCCTGCACGCGAATATCGATGGCCATCGCCTGCATGTGCAGGCTGTGGCGGGCGACTCCGTGACCATGACTCCGGAGGTATTCATTCGTCTTTGGGGTGCGGTAACCACAGAGCACCTCAATGTCCGAATCGGGACGGCCCAAGGACGCCATCAGATCGTGAAGGAGGTCTAACAGGTGAGGGTCGAAATCACGAATGGCACCAGTCCGGTAGTCACGCAAATACCGGTCGATTCTCGCTTCCGCATCGGGATCATACGTCTCGCCACGACGGTAAACAATGTCGAGCCGCTCTCCGGTGTGGACATGGTAGAAGTGCAGCCGATACACGGGAATGTCGGATGACGGCGAGATCGTACTGGCGAACATTCGGGACCCCGGAAGAAACAAGAAAACAAAGGCCAGACATCGCACGCAAGTCGGATACAAGAATTCTCCTCTGGCAAGGTTGTTGCCGATCAACACTGGAGGCAAAAGTCAGGTCCGCGACAGGCCATAAGCGCGCCTGGTTAGTCGAGGAAATTTGCGCCATGCCAGCGGAGCGCGTACATGTGAATTCCCAATGGGAGACCAGGCTCGGCCCGTCGGGAGAGCCGGCCTGGAGTTGAGTCCAAAAGGACACCCCCTCAGCAGGCTGGCTTCAGTACGGACCGAGCCCACAACAACCCTAAATCGCTCTGTAGCTGGCGTCGTTGCTCTCGGGCAACTTGAAGATCCAGCGTGTCTTACTGCCTGGACAAAATGCTAGCCCCGCAGCCATTCTGCAGACGTCCCGCCCGTCTGAGGGGCGAGCCCTACTGTCAGGAATGCCAGTATACCGGCTCTCACAAAATTGCTATCCAAGCTAGAAAGATATGTGTCTCCAAGGCTCAGTGCCTATTTCTAGAAAACCGCGTCCATTGAATCCGAACGCCTTGGGCTTCTTATTGTTTGCGGCGGCACTCGCATGCCTTCTGCTCACTCGACCCGCGATCGCACATGACGGTTCTCACGGGCTGTCTGAGGCTGCGATCTCTCAGGCCATAGACCCCAACAAGGGTCCTTCCGAATTCAATCATCACATAGCCGGTTGGGCGCTGATCGGAGTTGGCGTGCTGGTTTTAGTGAGTTTGCTATCACCTCAGCAAGGAATTTATGGCTACGTGTGGCCTGCTCTGTTCGTCCTCGCCGGCCTTTTCCTTGCACTCTGGAGTGACGGAGAGATATGGCCCCGGGGCAATCTCAGTTGGTCGTGGCTTCTCCAGCATGATGCTGAAGCCCGCCAGCACAAGATCTATTCCATTCTCCTTATTACTATTGGCACGGTCGAGTATCTCCGCGCCCAGGGTTCGCTGCCCCGATTCTGGAGAACGTGGGCTTTTCCAATGATCGCAGTGCTCGGTGCTGGCATGTTGCTGATCCACGACCACAACACTGGCTCCGGCGTGAATTTGCCTGAAGCCCAGGCCTACCTTGTGGACCCAGACCTCGATGTGGACGGCAACCCGCGCGGCCTAAGCTCCATTGCGACTCCGGCAACCATTACGGACGATTCGCATAAGCCTATGCAACCTTGTTGCGCGAGTGCAACTGACGCCTGGACCGTGCATGCCAGCTCCATGGCGATGGATCATTCGCAAATGAAAATGGATGCTGCTCCGGCAAGCACGGTCACGGCATCTACCCGGCATCTCATGACCCCTTCCATGCTCCGAGTGGAGCGTCAACACCTGTGGTTCATGATCCTCGGCCTTGCCATTGGACTATTCAAGCTTATCTCGGATAGCGAGGTTTTTCGCAGTCGCGTCATCCTCAGCATATGGCCAAGTTGCGTGGTGATACTTGGCTTGATGCTTGTGTTTTATAGGGAATAGGCTGTTGCACCGTGTACTTCGGCGAGTCGCACCCCGCAATTAAGCAAACCTAAGCAAGCCGGAAGCGCACCCAATGAAAATCAATCTGTTCACTGCAATCGCAGCCAGGAGGATTCATTCCCACTGCCTTCAGAACGTGACCGTGCCTGAAATCTGCACTGTGTATCCCTGAAAAGTAGATGCGCACGCGAATTCGCGAAAATACTTAAGGCCTAAGCTCACCTTGCGTCCAGGAAAAGCAGCATTTGCGCCAACTCCCATGCCGTTGACTCTGTAGTGAGCCGCTGCTGAGGCCGGCGTAATGGTTGGGCCGTGTTTGTCAGTGGTCTGCCACTGACCATAGCCAATGAATCCCAGTTGAAGGCGCAGGCTGCTGCGGGGCGAAAATACTCGCGTGAGCGAATAGTCGAGGTTGAAGGTCTCGCCCGGCTGGATCTTCGTGCCCTGCTGGGTGCCGTGAAATTCGTACATCTGAAAGACTGATAGGGCAGTGTTCTTGTTGGCACTCAAATAAACTGTCTGTCCACTCGCAACAACGGAAGTCCAATACCCTGAGCCAACATTCGTGTTGGCACCTGCGCTAAATCTGCCGGTTGGTGCTAGGAACCCATAGATTGTCTTGAAGTCGACCCTCTGCTTCCGCCAGCCGAGAATCAACGGTTGATAGTATGAGTCCGCAAATCCGCCGCCTCCGCTCAGGGCACCGTGAATGTCGGAACTGAGTGAGTTGTTGGCAATTGGAAGTGTCGCAGATGCCCCGAATACTGCACCCCCCAGTGGGCTGATTTGCCTTTTGCTGACCCATATGAAGGTATTCATGTCCATCATGATCGAGTTCTGCCCGGTTGCGACTGTTTCGCCATGAACTCCCTTCTCCTCGTCGCGCGAGAAGAAAATAAACAGGTTTGAATAACCGAAGCCTGCCTCTGGCATCACACCTGAGTTCGTGGCATTCATCCCGACAGGATAGACTCCTCTGACCTGTGCTGCTGAAGGAAGGCAAATGCCTACGCTTGCAAATGTGGCGAGGAGAAGGACAGCAGATACAGGGAATTCCAGGTTCACTTTCATCCAAATTCAAAAAGCGGGCTCCGAGGCATGTCCGACTCGAGATCTGGTCCGGTCTTAAGTTGAAGCTCTCGCACTGCGAGTTCCCAACATTCGAGCCAAGGGCATTAAGATAAGCAGCCCGACGACAGCGACAACTACGATCATGACGAGCACTCTCGGATCTTCGAAGCTTTTCCCAGCAACCACGAGCGCAGCTGCGATATTCCGCTGCGCAGTCCCTAGCGCCAGCACACCCTTTGTCCCGAACCCGGGCCCACCTAGCAGCCATCCGACTGCAGCACCACCGATCAAAAAGAGGATGCTTGCCAAAATGCCACGAGTGCCGAACAGCGAGACAACATTCTGAAAGTTCGTAAGGAGAAGTAGTACGATCAGCAGTGTCAGGCTCAGGCTGGAAAGTTGGTTCAGTGGCGAGCGGAGCCCTTCGGCAAAACCTGCGAATCGAGCATTCACCGCAAGTCCAACACAAAGCGGGAGCAACATGAGAACAACCAAGGAGCGTGCGATTCCCAGCGGGTCAACGGTAACGCCCTCGAGAAGGAGTGGAAGAACCAATGGCATATAGGCCACGGTCAGAACCATCAGCAGCACCATTAAGCCAACAGCGAATGCAAGATTGCCTTTTGCGAGCCCCGCGAGTTTGGGCAGAAATGGTGCGCCGGCGGCAGCTCCGAGCAAAAGCAGTGCTATGCCGAGTGGTTGATCGAGCCTGAGGACTCGGGAGATTCCTAGAGCGACGGCCGGCATAAGGACAAAATTTGCAAGCAGCGCCACAATAACTAGTTTCACATTGCGCAAGGACCCCATGATCTGACCGACAGTCAGGCTGACGCCAACGGCCAGCATGCTTGAGAGCACGAAAGCCAGCATCGCGAACGGAACTGCCTTGCTCAGAAGTTGCATTCGCTCCTCTCGTAGCGCTTATTCGCTCTCCGTCATTGATTAGGCTACAGCCTGCGTCTTCTTGCCATGTAGCCCGCTTGCCAGCGGCATCGTCGCGAGGTTCCTCCAAAAAGTCTCCAAGGACTCGACGCCTCCGAACAGGGTTGTGAAAATGGTGGAGTCGGCCAAGAGGATGTGGCCCGCGCGGTCTGCCTTAGGGGGCATCCAAATACACGAGTTAAATTCCGTGTTCCCAGCTTGTACGAATGGATGGGGCCGCTCCGTATCAATCGGCTGCCGGGTAAGGACGTGAGCTGACTTAGAGTGATCGCTAGTCAGTGCATAATGCGGTAGGTGGGGATGAAAATTAAATGTAGTAACGCCGTTAAGCAGCCCCAGCTTATCTAGATCCTTACTAACCCTCAGTGGTGCAATTTGCTTTGTGCCCTTGAGCACCGCGGGTCGAAGGCCGTATTGGTTCATGACCGGTACCCCAAGTGCCTTCATCAGCGATCGCGTGTATTGCCCGAATCGCTGCTGCCGCGGGACGAGTGCGTCGCCGTGGTGCATGTATTCCATCTGTCTCTGCTGCAAATCATCTGTGAATCCCACGTCGTGATGCGGTCCCAGCAGCAGACACGTGCCTTCGCGGCATAGCCACTCGCGCAGCGCTTCAACCTCCTCTGATGCTGCACGCTGTTCCGAGATCAAATGATCAAGACCGAACACCATGAGTGTGTCGGTGTCTGCCAGAATGCGTTCGTCTATGGGAAGCCTGTACCCGGCTTGATCGATACGCTGAAATACAGCGACTGGATGTCCGGTGACCTCACCAACGACCTCTTGAAACGCAAGCGTGGAGCGGTGGAAGAGCTCTAGAGTTCCAGCAATACCCTGCAGGAAGTGTTTCGCGTCCCACTCAGTCCCTTCGTAAGCTGGCCACGCGACTCGACGTACTTCGGTCATCGTCGAAAAACGATTGTCCAGCTCCGCCACGTCCCGGTTGGATTCCCAGGGATAACTCCAAGTCCAGTAAATCGAAAACCTGCGCTTGCCTGGTGAGTATTTCCGTTTTTCATGGTTCTGGTTATATGTTCGAGGCGATTGAGAAGCGGTACTCATTGTGTCCCTTCTTTCGAATGTGGTGAGTCACGAACCAGCATTAAGTGATGCCAGATACCGGAGTGCCTTGATGCCGGGTAAGAAAAAGTAAGCTCCTCCTCGAATCGTGGTGAAAGCGGGTAGTCCCTTGATCTTTTTGCGGATCGGCCGGTTTGGGATGGTCATGTCAAAAGTGCCGTCCTGGGTACCGAAGATTGGATCCCGCTCATTCTCCAGTTCGTGAAAAGTCGGATCGTTGGTCCAAACATTCATCGCGAATTCGAATTGACGAACCAGACTGGCACATCCAACGAAAGCAGCAATACCGCGTTCCTTCCCATCTTCTGGTGCGCCCTCTGGCAGCGGCGGACCGTAGGTACCACCGCGCCGAATCATTTTCCGGCGGTTCATGTTTACTGCCGTATCGCGCGGATTCATGCGCCGAATGTGTGCGCCCAGCGGACAACCGTAACCGTGAGGATCCATGGTTCGATAATTGAAGTCGTTGCTGCGCTGTGGGTCGGCTCCCAGTTCTGGGGCATCCTTCTTGGGTGCGAGGACCATGGGGGCGCCGCTTCGCCATCGCCCCATTAGCTTGGCGGCGATCCATTCCTGCTGGTCCGGCGTCTCACCGTGCTGGCGGAGGAAATCGCGAAATGCACCCACATGCTCCTCGATCCTGAGATACGCTACGTAGCTGCCGTTTCGCGAAAGAATGTCTGGCTGAGGCAGGTTGGCGGGTGGCCCCTTTTCATCTGGATAACCCAGAAAGAATTCGCCGGCCTTGATTGCCGGCCCAGAGCCTGGCGTCGGCTCCACTCCGGTCCCCTCGATCACGGGTTGCGAGAGACGATCGCGGTAGCCGAAATGTTCATGAGCGTGATCGAAGGGTGGGATCGCTTCCAGGTCCAGTGCGGACAGTAGTTCGACTCCCTTACATTTCTTCACATGCTGTTCATGCTCTTGCCGGCATCGCTCGCGCTCGCCGGCATCACGTGCAAAGAGGATTGCGATGGCGTGGAGGGCCGGACTTGAGAGTCCCCCAACCCAGTGGTCCGGGTCGCTAGCGCCCGTGATCCCAAGAATCTGCGCGCGGGCCGCCATGCCCTGCCGGAACTCGTCAGGGAACGTGGCTAGTGAGGCTTCATCCAAACCCATTGCCTTAAGCCCTATCCACGTGAAGCCTAGGGTGACCCATCTGGAATCAACGATGTCCCCTCCGACAGCTTTTGCGGTTCCAACCTTGTCAATCAACCCCGTCAGCCAGGCGCCTCCAGCTATGGCATTGCGAAAGCTCAGGAACTCGTAGCGTGCTGCGCGTGCTGGCGGCCTCGACATTAAGAAGTGTTGAAGATCAGCGAAGTCAAGTGAATCGGCCGTCTCGGTTAGAACCCCCGGGATTTCTTGCGATCTTTGCCCCATGCCATGCCTTTCAAATACGAGCGGAAAGCTTTCGTCACTGCATCAAATCCAGCATTGTGCTGAAACTCGCCTTGAGCTGGAGGGCTTTCTTGATTTCATCAGCGGTGACGTAGGGATATTCCCCATACTCCAAAAAGCTTGGACACTGGTGGTCTCGAAAAAATCTGATGACTGCGGGCAGGTTAGTTTTCCAGTCCTCCGGCCATCCCTCGAGATTTACAAAAACTGTTGTGATCCCAGTCTTCACGAAAAGTGCGACTGCATCCTCGAGATATTTGTCAAAATCGGTGTCAAAAATCCCTTGATACATGAAGTGCAAACCCGATCCGACATCGAACAGCACCCAACGCAGGTAATGCAACCTCAACGGTGCGAGCACGGAAGGATCTTGTTTGACTGCTTCTTCAATGTGTTTTCCGTAGTCGCGGACGGCCTGCTCTCTTCCGGGTTTGACCTTTGCGACCACTGAAAATCCGTAGCACGCAGGTGTTCTGGGAAAAATAGGACCGTACCGCCCTGGTTCACGCTCGAAGTACCCCTCTTTTGGAAGCGCCATCGCGGCTGGTTTGGTCCAATCTTTTTCGGCAATCGTTGACTGAGCGGGCGTTATCGGCGTGGTAATAGCCATGTTGTTCTCCTTACGTGCTAACGCGATTTCATTTGCCGATGCCTGGTGAGCGGGGCTGTAGGCCAACACCTGTGCCTAGATTTCTAATTTCGAGCTAGAAGAGGTGAATACTGCTACTTCTTACAGATTGTGAGGGTTGCGGTCGATTTTGAACCCTTGATATCGGCCATGATGCGCCTTTCCTCGGTGGGCGAAATGCTGGCATGTTCCCTCTCCAGGCGCAAGACTCGTGGATACCGTGTTCCGTTGGAGAGATCAGAGCGACCTGCCTGGTAGCGGTGATCTGTCTTAACTGCTAGTTCCGCCCGCCCTCCGTGTCCCTTTACGCTCGAGAAAATAAACTCATTTGGCACTCTCACGCTGTCAAAGAGTGAGTCAGTCGATGACTGACGCGAAGCGCCAGAAGGAAATGTATATGCAGGAGATGAGAAAAGTTCTTGGCACTGCCGTCGTGGTGTGTCTTCTCCCAGGGTTAGCCAGTACGCGTATGGCTGCTCAGGCTCAGAAAAGTATGACCATCCAGGCAACAGCGATGGGAACGAGCACGCAGTTGGGAAAAATTTACAACGTCAACATCTATATCCAACAATACTCCACGCCTGAAGAACGCCAACTCCTGATAAACGCATTCAAGACTAAGGGTCAAGATGGTCTGATCGATGTCCTTGAGGATTTGAAGCCCAAAGGGCGTGTCAGATTCGCGAGCGGAGGCGTCGGGAACGACGTGAAGTACATCATGGAATTGCCATCGGAGAAAGGGGTACGCCGGTTGCGTCTCGTCACCGATCGCAATATCGCCTTTGGCGAGCTGTACCATGGAACCCGGTCCAGGGAGCACAGTGTAGGGGCGATTGAGTTGATTCTCACACCTGATGGCAAGGGTTCTGGCACGGTGCTGCCGGCATGCAGATTGACGGTCGATAAGAAGAAGCAGCAGGTCGAGATCGAAACCTATCAGAATCCGTGGAAGCTTGAACATTTGATGATCTCAATTGACTGAAATTGGCGAAAAGGCGCCAGAGCCCTGGCCCAGTCTCGCTTCGCAAACCACGTTCAGTCTTCCGCGATGCACGCCACTAGGATCTTCGCAGTGGGAATGCTGTTAGAAGTGCAAGTTTCCCGACATCGATCGCGGGATTTATAACCAACGGCAACCTACACGTAGAAAGCGCCCGCCGTACGAGTCCTGATCGCGTTGCACGATCGACGGCGGGCCTCTCGCTCTTTGAATGCTGTGTGACAAATCTCCAAACGACACACCTAAGGTAAGCGTCCGGTTGTGACCGTCTCGACATCCTCATGAGTAAGGGTCCATGCTCGCGAAGTGGACACTTCGATAGGTGTCCACTTGGGGCGGAGATGGACACTTTCCAGCAAGTTACAGTCATTCCCAAAGACAGAGAGGCCTCGGTCGGGCCGCAGCGGCAGCGGCGAAGCATTGCCGAGAAGCGACGAATCGTGGAAGAGACGCTGGTGCCGG
>Ga0306926_10000930_pt1 | contig 28359 bp, 23 predicted proteins | sample flu12Cox44000178_FD_203759 | JGI IMG/M metagenome (GOLD analysis project Ga0306926, IMG submission 203759) | Lab enrichment of tropical soil microbial communities from Luquillo Experimental Forest, Puerto Rico - flux8day.12C.oxic.44.000.178 (v2)... | ecosystem: Environmental > Terrestrial >...
GCGTTCTATGGCGTCGGTGGCGCCAAGATTTCATCGCAGGACGGGGTTGCGGTGCGGCTCGATGCGCAGGGCTCGGTGGTTTGCCAGACCAGCATCACCGAGCAGGGGCAGGGCTCGGAATCGCTCACCGCGCAAGTCGTGGGCAGCGTGCTCGGCGTCTCGATGTCGCGCGTGCGCGTCATCCTGGGCGACACCGACCAGACGCCCTATGGCGGCGGAACCTGGGCTTCCCGCGGCGCCGGCATTGGCGGCGAGGCCGCGCTTCGGGCGGCGAAAATCCTGCGCAAGAACATACTCGATGTGGCCGCCGCGATCCTGCAGTCTTCACCCGCCGAACTCGACATCGCCGACAACGCGGTCGTCAACGCGAGCGACGGGGCGCCGCGGATCGAACTCCGCGAACTTGCGCGAATCGTCTATTTTCGCCCCGATACGTTGCCGCCGGGCATCCAGCCCGAGCTGATGGCGACGCGCCACTTCGTGCCGCGGGAATATCCGTTCGCCTTCACCAATGGCATTCAAGCCTCCTGGCTCGAGGTCGATACCGACACCGGCTTTGTGAAATTGCTCAAGCATTGGGTCGTGGAAGATTGCGGCACCCTCATCAATCCGCAACTGGTCGACGAGCAAATCCGCGGCGGCGTGGTGCAGGGTCTCGGCGCCGCGTTGTTCGAGAAATGCATCTACGATGAGCGCGGACAGCTGACCAACGCCAATATGGCCGACTATCTGGTTCCGATGTCCGGTGAAATGCCCGATATCGACGTCGGTCACGTGGTCTCGCCGACGGCGGAGAGCGAACTTGGCGCCAAGGGCGCGGGCGAAGCCGGAACCGCCGGTGCGGCGGCAGCGGTTGCGAATGCCGTAAACGATGCGCTTGGGCCCTTCGGCGCGGTCATCACCGAGATTCCGCTGACGCCGCAACTCATCTTGACTGCGTTGAAGCGATTTTGAGTCGCGGTTACTATACGGGCGGTATCGGAGTGAAGGGCGCGGCTTTCCCGCAATGCGAGACGCGGGGTAGAAAACTCCATCAGACCCCATTACGGAAATAATTTATTCTTTTTTCGCCCTCGCTATTGCCGCAAACGGAAATATGATCCTACCTGATGGCGGTCGGTGGTCAGTCGCCACCGTGCCCGTCCATTGGGGAAGTTTGCGATGTCCGCCGGACTGCTACGTCGTGATGGCCTGTTCGCGACGCGATGCTGAAGACCACTGAATGTCCGTGATCGATCCATTATACGTCGCTTCGGGCTTCAGCGTCGGCTTGCTTGTCGGCATGACCGGCGTCGGCGGCGGATCATTGATGACGCCGTTGTTGATCCTGCTCTTTGGCGTGCATCCGGCAACCGCGGTCGGCACCGATCTGCTCTACGCATCTGCAACCAAGGCCGGTGGCGGCGTCGTGCACGGCCTGGCGGGCAGCATCCATTGGCCGGCCGTTCTGCGCCTCGCCGCCGGCAGCATACCGGCCAGTATTCTCACGCTGCTCGTGCTGTGGCGGCTCGATCTCGATGCCGCCACCGCGCGCGACCTGGTCAATTCGGTATTGTGCTTTGCACTGCTTTTGACGGCACTCTCCCTGATCTTCCGCAAGGCCGTTCTCGAGAAGCTGCGCTGGCGAATGGAACGTTACGACGCCTCCAGGATCGCGCGCGCGACCGTCCTGACCGGCGCGGGATTGGGTGTCCTGGTCTCGATTTCATCCGTCGGAGCCGGCGCGGTCGGCGTAACCGCCCTGCTACTGCTGTATCCGAAACTGCCAATGTCGCGCATCGTTGGTTCCGACATCGCACACGCCGTGCCGCTGACACTGATTGCGGGGATCGGCCACTGGGTGATGGGCGCAATCGACTGGCAATTGATGGGCGTGCTCCTGATCGGTTCCCTGCCGGGCATTGTCATCGGCAGCTACTGTGCCTCTCGCGTGCCCGAAACCGCGTTACGGCTGTTGCTGGCGAGCACGCTGATCCTGGTCGCCGGCAAGCTTGCTTCCGACGAATGGCGCTGGTCGCCCTCGAGCGTTGCCGCCGTGACCCAGAGCGCGCCGCGCTGATACTCCGCGTCTCGGCTGGTTTGGCTCTTCGACGCTCGCACCAGCGAACGTAGAAGCCGGAGGGCAGGGCGAGCCTCGGCAGGTGAGGCAAGTCCTGACGTTTCTTCCATATGCGCTAGTCATTCGCCTCTGGCGGCAGGAAGTTCACCTCGTGCTCCGCCGAGAGACGAACGACCTCGGCGACGTCGGACAGATTGTGCAGGCTGTCGAAAAGTGCCTCGAGCTTCCGCGCCGGTGAAACCCAGAACAGCGCACGCGCCGGCTTGTCCGATTTGTTGAAATAGCCGTGCGGAATCCCGCGCGGCATGCGCACCAGATCGCCCGCCATAGCCTGCACCCAGACGCCGTCGAGCTTGAGGTCGAGCACGCCCTCCTGGACCAGGATGAATTCGTCCTGGGTTGGGTGGATATGAACCGGGACAAACTGGCCCGGGTCGCTGTTGGTCTCGAATGCGAAAGTGGAGTCGGTCACGGCTTTCGGGAAATAGACCTGTCCGAGGATGTTCCAGGTCTTGCCGGAATAGCCCGTCCCATTGCGCGTGATCCCCTTTTCGAGTGCGGCCATGTACGTCCTCCCTCTGTTCGAGGCGACGCTACCCGCCTCGCTTCGACTGTCAAGCGCGGCCGACGCTTCCGTCGCGGAAGAAACCCGGTGCGGCGTCGCAAGACGCGCTTGGTTGCAAAAATTTGAGGTCTAAAATATACGCAGATGACGTCGTTCTGTTCATTCGAGGAGACCGCACATGCCGGGACTGCTTCATTCCCCGCATGCGCTTGTCACCGGAGGCGGGCGAGGCATCGGCCGCGAGATCGCCTCGGCCCTGACGCGATCGGGCGCCGTTGTCACTGTACTCGGCCGCCATCGCGCGGCTTTGGATGATGTTGTTGCCGCAGGTGACGCACGTTTCGCCGTTGTCGCCGATGTCACTGATCAGGCCCAGATCGAGGCAGCGATCGCACAAGCCTCCGCGCGCGGACCGATTGATATCCTGATCGCCAACGCCGGCACCGCCGTATCCGCCTCTTTCGCAAAGTCGGACGCGACACTGTTCAGGCGAATGCTCGACGTCAATTTCATGGGCGTTGTCCACGCCGCCCGGGCCGTGCTGCCGGCGATGCGCCAGCGCCCATACGGCCGCATCGTGGCGGTGGCATCGACCGCCGGGCTGAAGGGATACGCCTATGTCAGCGCGTACTCCGCGGCAAAGCATGCGGTGATCGGGCTGGTGCGTTCGCTCGCGCTCGAGCTTGCTGCGACGCGCGTGACGGTGAATGCCGTGTGCCCGGGTTTCACGGATACCGATCTCGTTGCGGACAGCATCGACACCGTCATGAAAAAAACCGGCCGCAGCCACGCGCAGGCGCTGGCCGAATTGGTCAAGCACAATCCGCAAGGCCGCCTCGTCTCTCCTTCGGAAGTTGCCGACGCGGTATTATGGCTGTGCGGGGAAAGCGCCGGCGCGATCACGGGTCAGGCGATCGCGGTTTCCGGCGGAGAGGTTTGAAGGCGTGACGCTTCGGTAAAGACAGCAGGGAGACACAGATGAGCACACCGGCCAATCCCGTCACGCTGCCGCTCGCGCAGTATTCGCCTCGTCATTTCCTGCTCAAGGTCGACGCCGGGGTAGCTACGGTGACGCTGAACCGTCCCGAGCGGAAAAATCCACTGACCTTCGAGAGCTACCGGGAGTTGACGGATTTTTTCCGCGCCTGCGCGTTCGACGACCACGTGAAGGCGGTCGTGGTCACGGGCGCCGGGGGAAATTTTTCGTCCGGCGGCGATGTCTTCGAGATCATCGGTCCGCTGGTGAAGATGGACACCAAGGGGCTCATCGCCTTCACCCGGATGACGGGGGATCTCGTCAAAGCGATGCGCGCTTGCCCGCAGCCGATCGTATCGGCAGTGGATGGCGTTTGTGCCGGCGCAGGTGCGATCATCGCCATGGCATCCGACATGCGGCTTGCGGCGAGCGGAGCCAAGGTCGCGTTCCTGTTCAACAAGGTGGGGCTTGCCGGCTGCGACATGGGGGCCTGCGCGATCCTGCCGCGGATCATCGGCCAGTCGCGGGCCTCGGAATTGCTTTATACCGGCCGCTTCATGACCGCCGAGGAGGGCGAGCGCTGGGGCTTCTTCAGCCGCATCGTGCCCTCAGGCGAAGTGCTGCCGCAGGCGCGTGACCTCGCAAGGCAGATTGCCGAAGGGCCGGCCTTCGCCAACACCATGACCAAGCGAATGCTGGCGATGGAGTGGGCAATGTCGGTGGAAGAGGCCATCGAGGCCGAGGCGGTCGCGCAGGCGCTGTGCATGACGACGGCGGATTTCGCCCGCGCCTTTGAGGCATTTTCCAAAAAGGAAAAGCCGGTGTTCCAGGGCAATTGAGGGGGCGGTATGCCAATTGAGGCGTGGCGGACCCATGCCGTCGTGGCCGGCCTCGTGCCGGGCATCCACGTCTGCACTTGAATTGGCAAAAAGGCGTGGATGGCCGGGACAAGCCCGGCCATGACGAGTTTGGTATGGTGCCGGTGCCGGCGGCCTTGGAAAGAAGAGGTAACAAAACTTGCCGCACAATTGCTTTAGGTTTAAAATATCTCCATCATTGCGCCGGAGGCTTTCATGAAGGTCGCGATCATCGGCGGTGGCCCGGCCGGTCTCTATTCGGCAATCCTGCTCAAGAAGCAGCGCCCCGAGGCCGAGATCACGGTTTATGAGCGCAACCGGGCCGACGATACCTTTGGCTTTGGCGTGGTTTTTTCCGACGCTACACTGGACAATTTCGAGAAATACGATCCTGCGAGCTATCGCCGTATCACCGAGGAATTTGCCTATTGGGACGATATCGCGGTGCACTTCCGCGGCACCGTGCATCGGGTCGGCGGCAACGGTTTTTGCGGCTGCTCGCGCCGCAAGCTCTTGTTGATCCTGCAGGAGCGGGCGCGCGAACTCGGCGTTATCCTGCTGTTCGAGACCGAAATCGCCGATGAGACGCGTTTTGCCGATGCCGATCTGATTGTCATAGCCGACGGCATCAACAGCCGCTTCCGCGAGAAACATATCGCGCATTTCCAGCCCGAGGTCGATCTGCGCTCCAACATTTTCGCCTGGATGGGATCGACCCGGCCACTTGACGCTTTCACCTTCATCTTTCAGGAGACCGAGTGGGGCCCGTTCATCGCGCACGCCTATCAATATGAAGCAGGCCGCTCGACCTGGATATTCGAGACTGATCCCGAAACTTTCGAGCGTGCCGGTCTTGCGGGCCTCGACGAGAAGCAATCGGCCGATCGGATGGCGGAGATTTTCGGCTGGTTCCTCCAGGGTCATCCGCTGCTTACCAACCGCTCGATGTGGCGGAATTTTCCGATGATCCGCAACCAGCGCTGGGTCAAGGACAACATGGTACTGCTCGGCGATGCCAAGGCGAGCGCGCATTTCTCGATCGGCTCCGGCACCAAGCTTGCGATGGAAGACGCGATTGCACTGGCGGACGCCATGCAGCGCGCCCCGACGGTTGCGGCTGCCTTGAAACAGTACGAGCAAGGCCGGCGCGAAGAGGTCGAAAAGACCCAGCACGCCGCTGACGTCTCGCTGGTCTGGTTCGAGCACGTCGACCGGTTCTGGGATTTCGATCCCGTGCAATTTGCCTTCGGCGTCATGACGCGCGCCAAGGCGATCACTTACGATAATCTGACGCTTCGCGCGCCGGATTTCGTCCGCGAGGTCGACAAGGCCTTTGCGAAGCAGGTGCGCGCCAGGGGCTTCGACGTCGATGTCGAGAAGCCGTTGGCGCCGATGTTCCAGCCGTTCCGCCTTCGCGAGATGACGCTGGTCAATCGCGCCGTGGTGTCGCCGATGTGCATGTACTCGGCAAAGGACGGCATGCCCCAGGATTTCCATCTCGTGCATTACGGCTCGCGTGCGCTGGGCGGCGCCGGCCTGATCTTTACCGAGATGGTTTGCGTGGGGCGCGATGCGCGCATCACGCCGGGCTGCGCGGGCCTCTGGAACGACGAACAGCAAGCCGCTTGGCGGCGCATCGTCGAGTTCGTCCACGCCAACTCGGCGGCAAAGATCTGTCTCCAGCTCGGTCATGCCGGCCGCAAGGGCGCTACCAAGCTGATGTGGGACGGCATGGACCGGCCGCTGGAGGAAGGCGGCTGGGACCTCATCTCGGCGTCGTCCATTCCTTACTTTCCGGACAGCCGCCTGCCGCGTGAGATGGATCACGCCGCCATGGACGCGGTCCGGTCCGGGTTCGTCGCCGCCGCCGAGCGCGGCGAGGCTTGCGGCTTTGACATGCTGGAGCTGCACTGCGCCCACGGTTACCTGCTCGCAAGTTTCATCTCGCCGCTGACGAACACGCGCACCGACGCCTATGGCGGTTCGCTTGCCAATCGTTTGCGCTATCCTCTCGAGGTTTTCGAGGCGTTGCGAGCGGTGTGGCCTTCGCACAAGCCGATGTCGGTGCGAATTTCCGCAACCGACTGGGCCGAGGGCGGCATCACTGGCGAGGATGCGGTTGCGGTCGCGCGGGCCTTTGCGGAAGCCGGTGTCGATCTCGTCGATGTCTCGACAGGTCAAACCGTGCGCGATTCCCGACCTGTCTATGGGCGCATGTTCCAGACACCGTTCTCTGATCAGGTCCGCAACGAGGCGCGTGTCGCGACCATGTGTGTCGGCAACATCACGACTGCCGACCAGGTCAACACCATCCTGGCCGCCGGCCGGGCCGACCTCGTGGCGCTCGGGCGTCCGCATTTGATCGATCCTGGCTTCACGCTGAAGGCCGCGGCCTGGTACGGCGCCGAAGGGGTGTTCTGCCCGGTGCAATATCTGCCCGGTAAGGACCAGATTTTCCGCAACAGCGTCCGCGACCGGCAGGATTTCGAGGAGCTTAAAATTAAGGCTAAGCCGAAGACCCGGGCCGAGCTGAAGGCGGAGGCGGCAAAGCCGCTTGCGGCCGAATAGGCCGGGTGGCAGGTTGGCCGGATCGCTACCTCGCCCGGCCCTTGCGAGGAAACGCGAAACCGCTAGTTGAGTGGAGTAGAGCGATGAAGGCGATTATCGTCGGCGGCGGGATTGGCGGCCTTACCACGGCGTTGATGTTGCGCTCCCGCGGCATCGGTTGCGAACTCTTCGAGCAGTCCGAAACCATCCGCGAGCTCGGCGTCGGCATCAATACGCTGCCGCACGCGATCCGCGAACTTGCCGGCCTCGGCCTGTTGCAGAAGCTCGACGACGTTTCGATCCGCACCGACGTCCTTTATTATCTCAGTCGTCACGGCCAGGAAGTCTGGCGCGAGGCGCGCGGCATCGATGCCGGCCATGATGTGCCGCAGTTCTCGATCCATCGCGGCCGGCTGCAAAGCGTGATCCACCGTGCGGTCGAGGAGCGGCTGGGCAAGCAAGCCATTCACACCGGTTGCAGGCTTGGCGCCTTCACCCAGGACGAGGGCGGGGTCACTGCCTATTTCTTCGATCGCACCGGTAGCCATGTCAAAACTGTGCGTGGCGACATCCTGATCGGCGCCGACGGCATTCATTCGCGAGTGCGCGAAACGCTGTTTCCGCAGGAGGGACCACCCTGCTGGAACGGGCTGATGCTCTGGCGCGGCGCGCGCGACTGGCCGGCGTTTCTGACCGGCCGTTCGATGATCGTCGCCGGCGGGCTCAATGCCAAGGTCGTGGTCTATCCGATCGCCGAAGGCTCAAGCCCGGCGAACCGCCTGACCAACTGGGCGGTGCTGGTGAAGATTGGCGACGGCAACACGCCGCCGCCGCGCCGCGAGGACTGGTCGCGGCCGGGCCGGCGCGAGGAATTGATGCCGCATGTCGCGCGTTTCTCGGTGCCTTACGTCGATGTGCCGAGCCTGATCGCAGCAACGAGCGAATTCTACGAATATCCGACCTGCGACCGCGATCCCCTGCCTTACTGGTCGAGCGGTCGCGTCACGCTACTCGGCGATGCCGCGCACCCGATGTATCCGGTCGGATCGAACGGTGCCTCGCAAGCCATTCTCGATGCACGCTGTCTGGCCGACGCGCTGGTGCGATCCGAGCATCCGCGTCAGGCACTGGTGGCCTACGAGCAGAAACGCCTGCCGATGACGGCGGAGATCGTGCGCTCCAACCGCCGTGGCGGTCCCGAAGGCGTGATCGACGCAGTCGAGCAGCTCGCGCCGGACGGCTTTAGCGATATCGAGAAGGTGCTGAGCTACAAAGAGCGCGAAGCCATCGTGCGCGGCTACGCCCACAAGGCCGGATTTGCCGCCGTGCCGGGATTGGCGGCGGTGCGGGGGTAACAGCACCGGCACCCGTCATTGCGAGCGAAGCGAAGCAATCCAGCAATCTCGTATAATCTGGATTGCTTCGTCGCTAATCGCTCCTCGCAATGACGATGGTGATCACCTTCCGTGTTCAGACTGTCGGCATGCCCGGCCTTGTGCCGGGCATCCGCGTCTTTGAAGCAAGTTGGCAAGACAGACGTGGATGGCCGCGCATAGGCGAGCGGAAGCGACGCCGTTCTTCGAACGGCTACGGCCCGGCCATGACGGCATAGCAAGAAAGCCGAGGGCGTCGCGCGCGGGACCGGGCCTGCACCAGCTCACGCCCCGGGAGGAGGCGGCGGCAGGAAGTGGATGTTGTGTTCAGCGGACATTGCCACGACATCCTCGGGTTTCTGTTCCTTCATGTTGTGAAGGCCCCAGAACAGGTCATAGAGCTTCTGGGTCGGCGTCACCCAGAACAGCACTTTCGCGGTCTGGTCCGACTTGTTGAAGATGCCGTGCGGAATACCCATGCCGAGGCGGATCAAATCGCCGGGCGTTGCCTGCGCTTCGGAGCTTGCCAGCACAAAGTCAAGCTTGCCTTCCAGCATGTAGATATATTCGTCCTGGTCGGGATGGATGTGCGGCGGCACGAAGGTGCCGGGCGGCAGCGTCGCGTGCCACGAAAAACAGTGGTCGGTGCGGTTTTTTGGCACATAGGTCTGGCCGAGAATGTTCCAGGAAATTCCCTGAATGCCTTCGTTGGCGCGCGTGATGCCGGTAATCTCCTTGTTCATCTCTCTCTTCCTTCCCTCGTTGTTCGGAACGCGTTTTCTGTGTGCGAAGGCATGTCCCTTTCGCTCGAAAGCGCGTTGATCTGTTCAGTTGCCCGGCGTGCAGTCCTTGGCATAGCGATCGCCATAATTCTCGAAAACCTTCTGCACGATTTCGGTCTGGAATTTTCCGTCCGCTCGCTTGGCGACCTTGGTGAGATAAAAGTCCTGGATTGGATAGCCGTTGACATTGAATTTGAAATTGCTGCGGAGCGAGGTGAAATCGGCCTTCTTCAAGGCACCCGCCACCGCTTCCTTGTCGGAGAGATTGCCCTTCACCGCTTTCGCAGCGCTGTCGATCAGCAAGGCCGCATCGTATCCCTGCATGGCATAAGTGCCAGGCACGCCGTGATAGGCAGCCTCATAGGCGGCGACGAATTTCTTGCTCTGCGGGTTGTCGAGATCGGGCGCCCAATCCGCGCCGCCGAACATTCCGACCGCCGCATCCTGTTGTGCTGGCAGCGTCGACTCGTCGACGGTGAACGCCGAAAGCACCGGGATCTGGTCGGCAAGGCCGGCTTGCCGGTATTGCTTCACGAGGCTGACGCCCATGCCACCCGGCATGAAGGTGAACACGGCGTCGGGCTTGAGCGAAGCGATCTTGGAGAGTTCGACCTGGAAATCGAGCGTGCCGAGCGGCACGTAGCTTTCCTCCACGATTTCTCCCTTGTAGTCGAGCTTGAAGCCTGCCGCCGAATCCTTTCCGGCCTGATAATTCGGCACCATGACATAGACGCGCTTGTAGCCGCGGTCCTGCGCGACCTTGCCGAGGATCTCGTGCACCTGGTCGTTCTGGTAGGAGGTCACGTAGAAAAACGGACTGCAGTTCTTCCCGGCGTAGCTCGACGGACCGGCATTCGGGCTGATCAAAAAGGTCTTCGTATCGGTTACCGGCTTGTGGATCGCCTGCAGGATATTGGAGAAGATCGGGCCGACGACAAAATCGACCTTGTCGCGTTCGAGCAGGCCCTTGACTTTGGTGACCGCGGCATCCGGCTTGAGCTCGTCATCGGCCGCCACGATCTCGACCTCGCGGCCTCCCATCTTGCCACCGAGATCCTTGACCGCGAGGTTGAAACCGTCGCGCACCTGCTGGCCAAGTGCAGCCGCCGGTCCCGACAATGTCAGGACCAGTCCGATCCTGAGCTTCTCCTGTGCCGCCGCTGCGTTGGCGCTAATTGCAAACAGAGCCGCCAGGCCGGCCAACTTCAACTGCTGATTCATGTCTTTCCCTCGATAAATCCGCTTTGGTGACGGCGGATTTTGCTTTTTTGAAATCCGATCTCTCAACCCTATTCTGACGACCGCGTTCGCGGCAAGCAAGGCAGCCGTAAGGGCGAGGGACAGGGGGGCTGCAGGTCGCACACAAAGTGTTACATGCAAAGGCCGCGCCAATTATTTGAACCATAAAGCAACATCCGTTTTTGACTTGCGGCGGCCCTCGATTTATTTGAAGGTCAAAATAACAGCAGACAAGGCGCGGCACCGAAATGGCGAAGCCATGTCGTCCCGGCGCCGTACCGGTCCGATTGCGTCATGATCCTTGATTCCGAGACCAAGGCCGTCGAACTCCCGGAAGATCACGGTAACGAGCTGCGGCTGTGGCTTCGGCTCTTGACCTGCACCACCCTGATCGAGGGCGAGGTCCGCAGCCGGTTGCGTGAGTATTTCGGCGTCACGCTGCCGCGCTTCGACTTGATGGCCCAACTCGACAAGGTTCCGGAAGGCATGACCCTGTCCGACGTTTCCAAGCGGATGATGGTCAGCAACGGCAATGTCACAGGCCTCGTCGAGCGCCTCGTCGAATCCGGTCATCTCGACCGGCGAACATCGGATACCGACCGGCGCGTCCAGGTTATCAGGCTGACCAAGGCCGGCCGCGCCGAGTTTCGCAGGATGGCGGCCGAGCACGAGACCTGGATTGCGCACATCTTTTCCGAACTTTCGCCGAAGGACGTCCGCGAATTGATGCGGCTGCTCGCCAAGACCAAGGCTTCCGCGCGGAAGTCTGCGCAAAAAAGGGCTTGAGATCGCCGTGTCCGGCATCGACTACGAGGCCGAATACAACAACCGGGCGCGGGTTCCCGAGCACCCGGCGGTGATGGCCGGCTGGGCGAGGGACGCCTCCGCCTATCGCGAGAGCCATCCGCCGCGTTCCATCCAGTATGGCAAAGGCGCGCGCCACGCGATCGATTTCTTTGAAGGCGATAGCAAGGGGCCGATCGTCGTTTTCATTCATGGCGGGTACTGGCAGGCGCTAGATGGTTCGTCTTTCAGCCACCTTGCACGCGGGCTGAACGCCCATGGCATCAGCGTCGCCATCCCGAGCTACGATCTGTGTCCCAATGTCACCGTGGAACGGATCGTCGTCGAGATGCGGATGGCATCGCGCGAGATGGCGCGGCTTGGAAAGCGCCTTGTCATCAGCGGCCACTCGGCGGGCGGGCATTTGGCGGCCTGCATGCTGGCAACCGACTGGAAAGCGATCGACGCCCGGCTACCTTCCGATCTGGTGACCGCGGCTTATGCGATTTCGGGCCTGTTCGAACTTGCGCCGCTGGTTGGCACCTCCATCAATCGGGCGTTGGGTCTCGATGAAGCTGCCGCAAAGGCCGCAAGCCCGTTGTTCTTGCAACCGCCTGCGCACGGAAGCCTGGATGCGGTCGTGGGCGAGGCAGAGAGTTCGGAATATTTTCGGCAAAGCCACACCATCGTCGAGCGGTGGGGACAGGCCGGGATCCCGACGCGGTTCGGCACGGTTGCCGGCGCCAACCATTTCACCGCGATTGCCCCGCTTGCCGAGCCCAATTCGCCGATGGTGTCGCGCCTGCGCGACCTCGTAATGCGGTAGAAAACCTCTGGACCGGGATCGATCGGGCTATTGCGCCCAATTATTTTAAGTATAAAATGTTTTTTGCGCCGTCATTCCGGGATGGTCCGAAAGACCAGACCCGGAATCTCGAGATTCTCCGATGTGCAATTGCACATCGTAGTTCGATGCGGAGTCTGTCATCGGGCCGGCTAAGGGTCGGACCCGCTGGCATCGGGCCCGGAATGACTGTTGCCCCTCATTTCGAGAGGAGGGATTGGACATGTCAGGTATAAATCAAAGCCTCATGCCACCACTCGGCCCGTCGGGCCACGTCGATGATTTCACGCGACGAAACCTGCCGCCGTTCGAGCAATGGCCGGCATTGTTTCTCGACCGCCCCGAGTTCCAGTATCCCGAATATCTCAATGCCGGGGTCGAACTTACCGACCGCATTGTCGAGCAGGGGTTTGGCGATCGCATCGCGCTGATAGGAAATGGTCGCCAGCGAACCTACAAGGAACTCGCCGACTGGTCGAATCGCCTCGCGCATGCCCTGGCGGAGAATTACGGCGTCAAGCCGGGCAACCGCGTCTTGATTCGCTCGGGCAACAATCCGGCGCTGGTCGCGGCATGGCTTGCCGCCACCAAGGCGGGCGCGGTCGTCGTCAACACCATGCCGATGCTGCGCGCCGGCGAACTCGCCAAGATCGTCGACAAGGCCGAGATTGCATTGGCGCTGACCGATAGCCGTATCGCCGATGAACTGGTGGCGTGCGCCAAGACCAGCCGCTTCCTCAAGCAGGTCGTCAATTTCGACGGCACGTCAAACCATGACGCGGAGCTTGACCGCGTGGCGCTCAACAAGCCGGTGAAGTTCGACGCGGTCAAAACCGGTCGCGATGACGTCGCCTTGCTCGGATTCACGTCTGGAACCACTGGCGAGCCCAAGGCGACCATGCATTTTCATCGCGATCTCCTGATCATCGCCGATGGTTATGCAAGGGAAGTGCTTCAGGTGACGCCCGAGGATGTCTTCGTTGGCTCGCCACCGCTTGCCTTCACGTTCGGCCTTGGTGGGCTTGCGATCTTTCCGTTACGGTTCGGCGCGACCGCGACGCTTCTGGAAAATGCGGCGCCAAGCGAGATGATCAAAATCATCGAGACCTACAAGGCCACGATCTGCTTTACCTCGCCGACCGCCTACCGCGCGATGATGACGGCGATGGATCAGGGCGCGGACCTGTGGTCGCTGCGCCTTGCGGTTTCGGCAGGTGAAACCTTGCCGGCACCGGTGTTCGAAAGCTGGACGGCCAGGACCGGCAAGACGATCCTTGACGGCATCGGCAGCACGGAGTTGCTGCACATCTTCATTACCAACCGCGCCGACGATGCCGCAGGTGGAACGACCGGCCGGCCGGTGACCGGCTACGAGGCCAGGATCGTCGATGAGGAGATGAAGGAAGTAGCGGCGGGGACGGTGGGAAAACTCGCGGTCCGCGGGCCCACCGGTTGCCGCTATCTTTCGGACTTGAGGCAGTCGAATTACGTCCGCGATGGCTGGAACCTGACCGGAGATTCCTTTGTTCGCGATGCGAGCGGCCGCTTCTCGTTCGTGGCGCGATCGGACGACATGATCATTTCATCCGGTTACAACATCGCCGGTCCAGAGGTCGAGGCGGCGCTGCTGAAACATCCTTCCGTAGCCGAATGCGGCGTGGTCGGCGCGCCCGACGAAGCGCGCGGCATGGTCGTCAAGGCGTATGTGGTGGTGATGCCCGGCATCACCGCCGACGCCGCGCTCACGACTGAGTTGCAGGACCATGTCAAGCGCGAGATCGCTCCGTATAAATATCCGCGGGCGATCGAATACGTCGCGCAATTGCCCAAGACCCAAACCGGAAAATTGCAACGATTTGCCTTGCGGCAGATGGCTCAGGCCAGCGCCGGATCGTCCGGCATCGCCGCCGAATGAAGAAGGAGGAAGTTCTGTGAACCCGCCGAAAGGTCCCACCCTTGCCGTCCGTCCGAACACGAAGGTGGAGGTCACGCCGCCAGGACTTCAAGTCCTGCAACCGAGCGGTTGGCCGTCGCCGAAAGGCTATGCCAACGGCATGGCCGCCGAGGGCCGCCTCGTCGTCACCGGCGGGGTGATCGGCTGGGACGAGCAGGGCCACTTGGCTGCGGATTTCATCGGCCAGGTGCGCCAGACCCTGCGCAACATTTCGGCCATTCTCGCCGAAGGCGGAGCCAGGCCCGAGCACCTCGTGCGCCTGACCTGGTACGTCGTCGACATGGAGGAATATCTGGCAAGCCTGAAGACGCTGGGGCAAATCTATCGCGAAATCTTCGGTTCGCATTATCCCGCCATGGCACTGGTCCAGGTTGTCCGCCTGGTTGAGGGGGCCGCAAAAATCGAGATCGAGGCAACCGCCGTGGTGCCGCGTTGATCGCAAGCCTCTGCAAAGTTCATGACCTTCGAATCTTGATCTGCTAACATTCAGACGAGCGACGGCCTGTCTCTGAAATACGGAAACGGGACATGAAGCGACGCGAATTCCTCGCCGCGTTTGTCGGGATAGTGGCGCGGCCGCTTGCCGCGCACGCACAACAGCCGCGGCAGGTCATCGGGTTTCTCCATCAGGGCTCGCTGCCACAGCCGTCGTGGATAGCGGCCTTTCGAAAGGGCCTGGTCGAAGCGGGCTTTGGCGACGGGCTGACCATTCCAATCGAGGATCGCGCAGCCGATGGCGAGTACGATCGGCTGCCGGCGTTGGCGGCGGAACTCGTTGACGGACAGGTGAGCGTCATAGCCGCCGATTTTCTCCCCGCCGCCCTCGCAGCAAAGGCAGCGACCAAAATAATCCCAATCGTTTTTTTGATCGGCAGCGATCCGATCGGTTCTGGTCTCGTGTCCAGCGTCAATCGTCCGACCGACAACGTCACAGGCGTTGCCTTCATGTTCACTCGATTGGGGGCCAAGAACCTCGAACTGTTGCGGGAACTTGTACCCAATGTCGCCTCGATTGCCGCGCTCATCAACCCGAACAATCCCAATTCGGGGCCGCAGTTGAAGGATCTGCAGGCTGCCGCGAGTACGCTTCGAATAAATATCGAGACTGTCCGCGCCAGCAGCGATCAGGAAATGGAAGGCGTGTTGACCTCGCTGCCGCAACGCGGGATCGGGGCGCTCCTTGTCACCGCCGACGGTTTTTTGATCAGCCGCCGGGATCAGCTGGTTGCGCTGGCCGCCAGTCAGAGGATCCCCACCATGTACCCGATGCGGCAATATGCCGACGCGGGAGGATTGATGAGCTATGGTGCCAACCTTCCGGCCGGATTTCACGAATGCGGCATTTACGTGGGAAAGGTCCTCAAGGGCGCCAAGCCGGCCGATCTCCCCGTGCTGCAGCCGTCGACATATGAGTTCGTCATCAATCTCAAGACCGCGAAAGCTCTCGGCCTCGAGATACCTGCGAAATTGATTGCACTCGCCGATGAGGTGATCGAATGAATCCTCGCCGCTCCGATCAACCCGCCTTTGCCAAATCGTCGTCTTCCGGAGAGTTCAGGTACATCCCGGACATGGTGTCGACCCAGCAGAGATGATCGTGAACTTTCTTTACGCCCGTGATGTTCTCCGCCACGACAATTGAAGCCTGGCGCGAGCGCTCTTCGGTGATGACGCCGGAAAGATGCACGATTCCATCGCGCACGACGACGGAAAGGCCGAACGGACACCATTCCTGTTTCGCCAGCGTATCAATCACCCGATTGCGAATGTGATCGTCGTCGGCGGTCGGATCGGGGACGTCCCTGGCAAGGCTCGCCACCGCCTGCAGCAGGTTGGAACGTGACACGATGCCGACGACCTTGTCGTCGCGTATCACCGGCAGGCGCTTGATGTTGTTTCTCTCCATCAGCTCCACGATTTCCTCCAGCAGCGTATCTTCGCTGATCGTCACAAGCGGCTCGGTGGTCATGATGTCGGAGACCTTGCGGCCATGTTCCTGCACGAAATCGGAAGCCGCTCGGCCGGGACCCAGGATGAATTTCAGGAACGGGCCGCGCCTGCGCTGCGTGCCGATCTCGCTGCGGCGGATGAAGTCACCCTCGGAAATCATGCCGACCAGCTTGCCTGTGGCGTCCACGATGGGAAGGCCGCTGACGTGCTTTTGCAGCATGGTATTGGCGGCCGCGGCGATCGCGGTGTCAGGCGTGACGGTGATGACCGGACGGGTCATGATTTGATGGGCGCGCATGAAGGGCTCCGACGGGCTGAAGAATCGATGGGTGCTCGCAAAAGACTAGTCCCATGGCCGCGTAGCAATTTGACGCAGGTCAAGTGCGCGCACCCTATCGGCTTGATGCAGCTCAATGTTCGGCCGCCGATGACGGCGTATCCTGTAAAAAAGCATGAATCGGAGGCTGTCATGGCGGAGCTTTCAATGCTGGATACTCCTGCTGCCGCGATCGATCCGTTGGTCGGGGCGGAGGCGGCGGCGCGATTTTCCAACGCAAACAAGAACGCGCTCGAATTCATGTTCGGCGCGCAGAAGATGTTGCTCGAAGAGCTTGTGTTCGCGGGCAGCGAAATGGTCGATCGGACGCGAACCGAGACCCATCTGTTGTCGGAATTCGTTTCCAAAGTGGCGGGATCGCACTCGGTCAGGGATCTCAGGACAATGTTCGAGGAATGCAGCCGGCATCAGATCGACTTTTTACGCCGCGACAGCGAGCGCCTGTTCAGACATGGCCAGCGCATGCTGGAGACCGTATCGAATTTATTGGCGAATCGGCCACGGCCGTGACCTGTCTTCCGGCAGTCTGCCATCGAGCCACCCTGTGAGATATTGAATGAATTCCACGCAGCCGGTCTCGACTTTGCCGAAGGCGCAAGCCTCGCGCTTGCCCGCCGCGCAAAGCGAAGGGCACGACGAGGACCACCGCGCCATTGCATGCGAGCCGAAGCCCGGGGAGGGGGAAAGCGAGCCTTGCCAAGCCGAGCTTTACCAGGCCGACCGCGCTCTTCATGCCATGTTCGCCAGACTGACCGGCGGCCTGTCGCCGGTTGCGCTGACGCTTGCCTATATCGACTGGGCCACGCATCTGGCCGCAGCGCCACAGCGGCGCATGGAGATCGCCCAGGGCGCGACGAACGGCACGCGTCAGTTCTTCGAGATGGCGCAGCATTTCTTCTCGTCCGGCGGGAAGCCGTGGACTCTGATCAAGCCGCAGCCGCAGGACCGGCGATTTGAAAAGCCCGAGTGGGAACTTCCGCCATTCAACCTGTTTGCGCAGGGCTTTCTGCTGACGGAGCAGTGGTGGCACGCTGCAACCACCGGCGTGCGGGGCGTGTCGCCGCAAAACGAGGCGATCGTCGAGTTCGCGACCCGCCAGATCCTCGACGTTTTCGCCCCTTCCAATTTTGCCGCAACCAATCCTCAGGTTCTGCAGGCGGCATTCCAGAGTGGCGGCGAGAATTTCGCGGCCGGCTGGAGTAACTGGTACAATGACTTGATGCGGTTGCTTTCGCCCGACAAGCCACAAGGTGACAATGAGTTTGTGATCGGTAAGACCGTGGCGGCCTCGCGCGGCAAGGTGGTTTTCCGCAACAAGCTGATCGAGCTGATCCAGTATTATCCGACAACGGCGAAGGTGCATCCCGAGCCGATCCTGGTGGTGCCGGCCTGGATCATGAAATACTACATCCTTGATCTCTCACCCCGTAACTCGCTGGTAAAGTTCCTGACCGACCAGGGCTTCACCGTGTTCATGATCTCCTGGCGCAATCCGCAACCCGCCGACCGTGATATCTCCTTTGACGACTACCGAAGACTCGGCGTGAACGCGGCGGTCGCGACCATCGGCGAAATCATGCCTGGCCAGCCGATTCACGCGCTCGGCTATTGCCTTGGCGGGACGTTGTTGTCGATTGCGGCTGCAACGCTCGGCAGGGATGGCCCCTTCAAGACGATTTCGCTGCTCGCTGCGCAAACCGATTTCACGGAAGCGGGTGAACTGACCTTGTTCATCAACGAAAGCCAGGTTGCGTTTCTCGAAGACATGATGTGGGAGCACGGCGTTCTCGAGACCAGGCAGATGGCCGGTGCTTTCCAGCTGATTCGTTCCAACGACCTGATCTGGTCCCGGGCCGCGCATGACTATCTGTTGGGGGAGCGGTCGCCGCCAAGCGATCTGATGGCCTGGAACGCCGACGCCACGCGCCTGCCATACCGCATGCATTCGCAATATCTGCGCAAGCTGTTCTTGCACAACGAGCTCGCCGAGGGCCGCTATCTCGTCGAAGGAAAGCCGATCGTACTGTCGGACATTCACGCACCGATGTTTGTGGTAGGCACCGTGCGCGATCACGTGGCGCCGTGGAGGTCCGTCTACAAGATCCACTATCAGGTGGACGCGGACGTGACGTTTCTTCTCGCCAGCGGCGGCCACAATGCCGGCATTGTCGCGCCGCCGGGCGAGGAGGGCCACTCCTACCAGGTCAGGCACCAGGGCGAAGATGCGCCCTATATCGGCCCCGACGAATGGCTGAAGTCGGCGCCGCGGACGGAAGGATCATGGTGGGGGGAATGGACGCGGTGGCTGGCCGCAAAATCCAACGAACTATGCGAGCCGCCGCGAATGGGTACAGGACCGAGCGACGGCAGCAGCCTGCCGGACGCGCCGGGCGACTATGTTCATCATTAAAAAAAAGCCCCGGGTTTCTTTCGCCCGCAGCTATATCAGTAAGCGCAGGCACTTCTTCAGCGTGTGCTCCGGCGTGCCCGTAGCATCCACGATGGACCAATCGATTGCGCCGATGTCGAAATTTTCCTGAGCGCGGGCGATCTCCGGCGTGGCGTCGGAAGCATCCAGCTCGCGGCGGCCAATGCGTTGTTGCCTGGTCGCAAGATCGACTGTCAAAAACAAGCCCGCAAAGCGAACGTTCATCCTGCGCGCGGCTTCGGCGATTGCGGCCCGCTCCGATGGCCGCGCGAAGACGCCATCCACCACGACCGAATGGCCCCGGGCGACAATGCGCGACGCGCGCTCGGTAAGGGTTTCGTAGATTTTCTCGTTCACCTCGGGTCGATACGAGTTTTCCGGAAGCCGCTCCGTTTCCTTGATCCCGAAATACTGCTTCCGCAGCACATCCGTCCGCATCACGACGGCGCCGGGCTGCGGCGGAAACGCAGGCGCGAGGGCGCGCGCCAGCACCGTCTTTCCCGTCCCCGAAAGACCTCCGACCGCGACGAGCGTCGGCGGGCAGGGATGGATCAGTTGCCGCGCCAGGGCAAAATAGGCCTGCGCCGAGGGCATGATCTCAGCCCTGGCGAACGCATTTCGGTTGATGCGTTCAAGCATGACGTGGGCGCGTATCGCAGACCGCAATGACACGAAAAGCGGAAGGGCCGCGAGCGCATCGAGATTTTCGACTGGCGTCAGCGCAAGATATTTGTTGAGGAGCGCGTTCGCCGCAGCGCTTTGGCCGAACTTCAGGAAGTCCATGATCGCGAAGGCGAGATCGTAGAACACGTCGGTCGACGCGATCAGGGGATCGAACTCGATCGCATCGAACAGCACGGGCTGGCCTTCGATCAGCACAATGTTTGCCAGATGCAGGTCGCCGTGGCAACGCCGCACAAAACCCTGAGCTCCGCGTTGCTCCAGTAATCGCTTGATTCGCGAGAATGCGGCAAGCGAGGCCCGTTCCAGATCCTCGATCTCTTCAGTCGGAAAGCAGGCGGCCTGCCGGAAAGCCGCAGCATTGCCCCCGACGATGCCGGGGATCGAACGGATCCAGGACTCGGCCGCGGCAGGCGGGGCGATGCGGTGCGAGGCCGCGATCACATCGGCGGCGGCTTCGACGAGAGAGGCGTCAAGCTCGCCGGCTGCGGCCAGATGATCGAAAGTCCGCCGCTCGTCGAAGCGCGTCATTTCGATCGCGTATTCGACCGGCGTACCGCTGCCGCCGATTTCGAGCGATCCGTCGCGATTTTGCGTGACCGGAACGACGCGATGATAGATCTGCGGCGCGAACGGGCGATTGATCTTGATCTCCTCCTCGCACGCCGCTTTTCGTTTTTCCAGCGTCGAATAGTCGAGGAACGGGAAGCGCACGGCGCGCTTGATCTTCAGGGCCCGCGTTCCTTCCAGGAAAACCGAAGCGCCATGGGTGTCGATCCGCCGCATATCGGGATGCCGGGCGGGGTCTGCCAGATAAGCAAGCACGCGTTCCTGCACTTCGCCTTCGGCTGGGATCGATACTGCCATTCGCCTCTCGAACCTCAGGGCTTGAGTACCGCGGCGCCAAGGATTTGTCCGCTCCGCAGCTTGGTGAGGACATCGTTGGCATCACGGAGCGGAAACGCCATGGTCCGGGTCCGGATTCCGACCCTTGGCGCGATCTTCAGGAAATCGATGCCGTCCTGGCGCGTGAGATTGGCGACCGATACCAGCTGCCGTTCTTCCCAGAGCAGGTGATAGGGAAAGCTCGGGATATCGCTCATGTGAATACCTGCGCAGACCACCCTGCCACCCTTACGCACCGCACGCAGCGCCGCCGGCACCAATTCCCCCGCCGGGGCATAGATGATGGCGGCATCGAGTGGGGCGTCGGGAAGCTCATCCGATGTGCCCGCCCACGCTACTCCTAATTTGCGGGCAAAGTCCTGCGCCGCGCTGTCGCCGCCCCGGGTGAACGCGTAGACGTCGCGACCTTGCCAGAGTGCGACCTGGGCAACGATGTGCCCGGCCGCGCCGAAGCCGTAGATGCCGAGTCGCTTCGCATCTTGCGTCATCACCAGCGAGCGCCAGCCGATCAGCCCGGCGCACAGCAGCGGCGCGATCGCAACGTCGTCGCCTTCCTCGCCAAGCGGGAAGGCGTAGCGCGCGTCGGATATGGCGTGCGAGGCGAATCCGCCATCCCGCGTATAGCCGGTGAACAGCGGGTGATCGCAGAGATTTTCCATCCCGTCCTTGCAGAAGCGGCAAACCCCGCACGTATATCCGAGCCACGGAATTCCGACGCGGTCGCCAACATGGTGGGCCGTGACATTCCGCCCGAGCGCCTCGACGCGGCCGACAATTTCGTGTCCGGGGATCACGGGAAATTTGATATTGGGCAACTCGCCATCGACGACGTGAAGGTCGGTCCGGCAAACGCCGCAGGCGCTCACGCGCACGCGGATCTCTCCGTCACCGGGAAGAGGATCGGCGCGCTCCTGCGATTGCAGGGCCGCGCCTGGCGCCGGCAAAACCATCGCGTGCATCGGCACTTCTCCAACAACCGGCGGCAGACCGGAGCATCAGGTAGGTATGGCAGGCCAGCTCACCGAGCCTTGACCGAGATCAATACCGCTTGCCAGCAAAACCCTACCTTGACGGGCGAAGGAGAACGCCCATGGCGATCAAGGAAATTTTCTTGCCACTGGTCGGCGAGCCCAACGCGGCGACAATTGCCGCAATCGAGAAGTGCATGGCGGTTGCCGGCGATATTGGTGCGCGTGTGATCGCACTTGCCGTGGCAGAGGAGATTTCGTTTCGACCGAAGGTCGTGATCTCGCCCGACATCGAAAATGCCGAAGCCGCCGCGGCGGAACGCAGTGCGTCGGATGCGCGTGGGCTGTTGAAGGCATTCGAGGCCGCGGCAAACCGCTTTTCCATTCGCAACGAACGGCGCATCAGCCGGCTCGCGCCGGCGGATATCCTTGCGAGTTTTGCCGCGCAAGCGCGGCTGGTGGATTTGTCGATCGTGCCGGTCAAATCGCATGACGATCGGTCCGAGAAGCTTGTCGAGCGGCTTATTTTCGAATCTGGCCGGCCGATCCTGATGTGCCCGGAGGAAATCGTCGGCGAACTGCCCGTCGGGTTCGACCGCGTCGCGATCGCCTGGGATCACACCGCGCCCGCCGCGCGCGCCGTTGCGGATGCCCTGCCATTGCTCGAGGAGGCAGCCGACGTGCGCATCATCACGGCAACCGACGAGAAGACGAAGGCCGAAATGGAATCGGGCGCTGCGCTCGCGCGCCATCTCGCGGAGCATGAGATCAACGCCACCTTCGAAGCGATCAGGATCGACGGCAGCTCGGTCGGCAAGGTATTCGAGGCCTATGTGAAGAAGAATGCGATCGACCTCCTGGTGATGGGCGCCTATCGCCACTCGCGGCTGAACCAAACCGTATGGGGCGGTGCCACCAAAACCATCATCGGACGGCCGCCGTGCTGGGTTATGATGTCGCACTGACGCGCGATCCCGGGAAATCCTCAAGAACGCTTCGATCGCGTGAACCTCCCTTGAAATCCGCTGGCAGAAACAACCGATGTCGATTTATCGCCTGAAAAATCTGCTTGCGCCGCGCTCGCTCGCACTGGTCGGGGCAAGTCCGCGCCGGGGTTCCGTCGGGCGCTCCGTCTTGCGCAACATTCTGAGCGCCAAATTCAAAGGCCAATTCGGCCTCGTGAACACGCGTTATGCCGAAGTCGATGGCATCGCCACGGTCCGCGCCTTGGGCAAATTGCCGTTCGTTCCCGAACTCGTGGTGATCACCGCGCCGGCCGCGGTGGTTCCCGGCCTGATCGAGGAGGCCGGAAAACTCGGCTCGGCCGGCGCCGTCATCATCCCGGCCGGGCTCGGCCATGGCGCGGGTTCGCTTGCAGAGGCTACGGATGCCGCCGCCCGCAAATACGGCATGAGGCTGATCGGGCCAAATTGTCTCGGCATCATGATGCCATACGCCGATCTCAATGCCAGTTTCGCAGCGCATACGCCCCGTGGGGGAAATCTGGCGCTGATCTCGCAGTCCGGCGCGATTGCCACGGGAATGGTCGATTGGGCCGCACAGCGCGCGGTGGGTTTCTCCGGAATCGTTTCCATCGGAGATCAGCTCGACGTCGATATCGCCGATCTTCTCGATTACTTCGCGCTCGACGGCAGGACGCGCGCGATCCTGCTTTATGTCGAGGCGATCAAGAATGCCCGAAAATTCATGTCGGCGGCGCGCGCCGCGGCGAGGGTCAAGCCTGTCGTCGTCGTCAAGTCCGGCCGCATGGCGCTGGGCGCGAGGGCGGCGGCAACACACACCGGGGCGCTCGCCGGATCTGACGCGGTTTACGAAGCCGCGTTTCGCCGCGCCGGCATCTTGCGGGTTCTCGATCTTCGCGAATTGTTCGACTGCGCCGAGACGCTGGGGCGCGTTGGCTCACCTTCGGGAAAGCGGCTTGCCATCCTGACCAACGGCGGCGGCATCGGCGTGCTCGCAATCGATCGGCTTTCAGAACTGGGTGGAATCCCCGCACCGATGACGCCCACGACCCGCGCGAAACTCGATGCGATCCTGCCGCCGACATGGTCCGGGTCAAATCCGGTAGACATCGTCGGTGACGCGGATCCACCGCGCTACGCGGCGGCGCTGGAGGTGTTGCTCGACGATCCGGATAACGATGCGATCCTGGTCATGAACGTTCAAACCGCGATCGCCAGCGCCGATGACATCGCCACGACCGTGAGCGATGTGGTCGGGAAATATCGCGAGCGCCGACGCAACGCGGTCAAGCCCGTGCTCGCGGCGTGGATCGGCGCGGAGGAGAAAATCGTCGACAGGCTGAGTGGCGCCGGTATTCCCAACTATGCGACGGAGGGCGATGCGATCCGCGGCTTCATGCATCTGGTTCGCCACCGCGAGGTGCTGACACTGTTGACGCAGGTGCCGCCTGCCATGCCGACCGATTTTGTCCCGGATCTCGAGGCGGCGCGAGCCATCGTTGCTGTGGCGCTTGCCGATGGCCGGCAGTGGCTCGATCCGGTCGAGATCAGCCGGCTGCTCGAGGCCTATGGTATTGCAATGGTGCCTACCTATGCGGCGGCCGATGCCGGGCAAGCGGTCGCTCACGCCTCACGTCTGTTCGCGCAAGGCGCGACCGTGGTGCTCAAGATCATGTCGCGCGATATCGTTCACAAGTCCGATGTCGGCGGTGTGGTGCTCAACCTTACGACAGGGGAGGCGGTGCGCGCGGCGACCGACGAGATCATCGCACGGGCAAGGACGCTTCGCCCGGAGGCGCGGATTGGGGGGGTGATCGTGCAGGCGATGGTGGTTCGACCGAAGGCACGCGAATTGATTCTCGGTCTTGCCGACGATCCGACCTTCGGCACCGTCGTCGTGTTCGGCCGAGGCGGTACCGCGGTCGAGATCGTCAACGACAAGGCCCTGGCGCTGCCGCCGCTCGATCTGCAACTGGCGCGAGGCCTCGTCGAGCGCACCCGCGTCTCAAAGCTGTTGCGCGGTTACCGGGACGTGCCTGCGGTCAAGCGGGACGCGGTGGAGATGGTGCTGGTCAAGATCGCGCAGATGGCGGCGGACATTCCCGAAATCCGCGAGCTGGACATCAATCCGCTGCTCGCCGACGAGAACGGCGTGATGGCGGTCGACGCGCGGGTCGCGATCGGGAAGGTGGAACGAAAGTTTGCCGGCTCAGGGCCCGCCAATTTCGCCGTTCGGCCATATCCGTCGCAATGGCAGCGGCATATCGAGATCAGGGACGGTTGGCGCATCTTCGTGCGCCCGATCAGACCCGAGGACGAACCGCTGATCCACCAATTCCTGCGCCATGTCACGCCCGAGGACCTGCGGCTCCGCTTCTTTGCTCCGATGAAGGAGTTCTCCCACGAATTCATCGCGCGGCTGACCCAGCTCGATTATGCCCGCGCCATGGCCTTTGTCGCCTTCGACGAGTCCGGCAAGCAGATCGTCGGCGTTGTGCGCATTCATTCGGACTCGATCTACGAGAACGGCGAATACGCAATCCTTTTGCGCTCCGATCTCAAGGGCAAGGGGCTCGGCTGGGCGCTGATGCAACTGATTATCGAATATGCGCGGTCCGAAGGTCTCAAAACGATCTCCGGCGACGTGCTTCAGGAAAATACCGTCATGCTGGAGATGTGTCGGCATCTCGGTTTCGAGATCAAAACCGATCCGGTCGATCCGAGCATTTGCGATGTAAGCCTCAAATTATAAGGGCGTTCTCTCGCCCGAGAGAGAAAAAGCCCAGGCGCGTCGTGTCGCAATTGATTTGCGTCAAACGCACAGGGGCGCTTTTCGGGGCTTTGAGGCAGGTCAACTTGCAGGCCGGCGGCGGCGCATAGACATGTCCTCTGGTGGTTCGATTCAGCGCATCCTATTTCGGAGGCATATTTGCGAATGTTGGAATTAGGACCACCAGCAAATATTGGCTTCCAGTGGAGTTTTGGATTTGACATTCGCTTTGCCAGCCCTCGGCCCGTTGGGGCAGCGAATGTCAAATTCACTCCACTGGCATCAAAGGAACACGAATCGTGAGCTCTCCCCCTTTATTAACGGCCACTGCATCGAACGACGGCCTTGAATTGCGGCCAAGCGGTGCCTGGACCGCGGCCAATGCGGCCACGCTCGAGGTCCTGTCCGATTCGGTCGCCACCAGGATCGAGCAGGCGAAGTCGCTAAAGCTCGACATGGCAGGGTTGCGCCAACTCGATACGCTCGGGGCATGGCTGCTCGAGAAGATGTCGCGGCGCGCAACCGTCTCCGGCCAGGGTGCCAGCATCGTCGGCGTCGCCGAAAATTTTGCCGGTCTGATCGAGGAAATCCATCAGGTCAACCGCCGCAACCCGCCGCCGGCACCTGCGTTAAATCCGATTCTGGCGAAACTGAACGCCATCGGCCGCGCCACGCTCGGCGCGAGGGAGGACGTCGGCGCGTTCCTGGGAATGCTCGGCTCGCTGTTTCTTGCGCTTGCCGGCGTGCTGCGCCGACCGCGATCGCTGCGGCTGACGTCGCTGGTCTATCAGCTCCACAGGGTAGGATTCCAGGCGATCCCGATCATGGTGCTGATCACCTTCCTGATCGGCGCAATCATCGCGCAGCAGGGTTTCTTCCACTTTCGCAAGTTCGGCGCCGATTCCTATGTGGTGGACATGGTCGGGATCCTGGTTTTGCGCGAGCTCGGCGTCCTGATCGTGGCGATCATGGTGGCAGGGCGTTCGGGAAGCGCCTACACCGCCGAACTCGGTTCGATGAAGATGCGCGAGGAAATCGATGCCCTGTCCACCATGGGGCTTGATCCGGTCGAAGTCCTCATCCTGCCGCGCATCATCGCGCTCATCGTAGCACTGCCGATCCTGAGCTTCATCGGCTCGATGGCCGCACTCTACGGCGGTGGATTGGTGGCGCAGTTTTACGGCGACATGGCACCGGCGATCTACCTCGCGCGCCTGCACGATGCGGTATCGATCACGAGTTTCAAGGTCGGCATCATCAAGGCGCCGTTCATGGCGCTCGCAATCGGCATCGTCGCCTGCAGCGAGGGATTGCGTGTGAGGGGAAGCGCCGAGTCGCTCGGCAAGCAAACCACGACGTCGGTGGTGAAATCGATATTTCTGGTGATCGTCCTCGACGGTCTGTTTGCCGTTTTCTTCGCATCGATCGGAATGTGACGATGCAGGAGGAACTGCCGCAACTCGCGATAAGGGTGAAGGATCTGGTGGTCGGCTTCGGGCGGCAGATCGTGATCGACCACCTGTCGCTCGACGTGCGCCGGGGCGAGATTCTCGGGCTGGTCGGCGCTTCCGGCGGCGGCAAGACCGTATTGATGCGCACCATCATCGGGCTCATCCCGCGTCGAAGCGGAGAGATCGAGGTCATGGGCGCGGAGATCGGGGAGGATGGCGAACGCGGCGCCCGCAGCGCCGCCGAAAGATGGGGCATCCTGTTTCAGCAGGGCGCGCTGTTTTCATCGCTCACCGTGCGCCAGAACATCCAGTTTCCATTGCGCGAAAATCTCGAACTGTCGCCGGCGCTGATGGACGAGATCGCCACTGCCAAGCTCGAAATGGTGGGCTTGAGGCCGGAAGAAGGCGACAAGTTTCCCGCCGAATTATCCGGCGGCATGACCAAGCGCGTGGCACTGGCGCGCGCGCTGGCGCTTGATCCGGCGATCCTGTTTCTCGACGAGCCGACTTCGGGTCTCGACCCCATCGCCGCCGGCGACTTCGACGCGCTGATCAGAACCCTGCAAAAAACGCTGGGACTGACGGTCTTCATGGTGACCCATGATCTCGCCAGCCTCAACACCGTCTGCGATCGCGTCGCGGCGCTGGCGGATGGCAAGATCGTCGCGATCGGAACCATGCAAGAACTTCTTCGCTCCAGCCATCCATGGGTGCGGGCCTATTTCCATGGCAAGCGCTCCCGGATGCTGCAACCCAAAGCGAGCTGAAACAGATGGAAACCCGCGCTCCCTTCGTCATCGTCGGCGCCTTCGTGCTGGCAATCATCGTCGCCATATTCGGTTTCGTGTACTGGCTCAACAACACCGGCGGACTTGGTCCGCGGACGAGCTATCATGTGCAGTTTGATGGTTCGGTGCCGGGTCTTCTGGTCGGCGCCGGCGTGCTGTTCAACGGAATCCGGGTCGGGGAGGTGACGGAGCTTGCGCTTGCACCGGATAATCCCCGCCGCGTCAATGCGACGATCTCGGTTGCGTCGAACACGCCGGTACGCCCCGACACCAGGGTCGGCCTCGAATTCCAGGGCCTCACGGGTGTGCCCGTGATCGCGCTCGAAGGCGGCACGCAGCTTTCGAATGCGAGCGAGGTGCCGACGCTCGTTGCCGAGCCCGGGGCCGGCTCAAGCATGACGCAGGCCGCACGCGATGCGTTGCGCAAGATCGATTCCGTGCTCGGCGAAAACTCCGAACCGCTGAAGGATACCATTGCCAATTTCAAGGTTTTCTCCGAAGGACTCGCGCGAAACACTCCCAAGCTCGACAGCATCGTCGCCGGCATCGAAAAGATGACCGGAGGCGGCACTCAGCCGCAAAAGCTCACTCATGACCTGCGAGCGGCGCAAGGCTTTGCGGCGCCCGTCAGGGCGATCAAGGGCCAACTGGCACTTCCCGAGCCAAGCGCGGTGGCGATGCTGGAGACGCAGCGGATGTTGTTTTCTCCGGTCAAGGAGTATCCCGATTTTGCCGAGTTTCTGTGGGCCGACAGCATTCCGAAATTGCTTCAGGCCAGATTGATCGAGAGTTTCGAGAATTACGACATCGCTCATGCACCGTTGCGCGCGACGGATGTCGGCCAGACTGATTTCCAGCTTCTGATCGACGTCAGGCGTTTTCAGATTGAAAATGAATCGCAACCGGCGGCTCAGATCGCCCTGTCGGCGAGGATTCTGGACAAGAACGGCAAGGTCATCGCATCGCGTTTGTTCGAGCAAAGCGAGAAGTTCGACAAGCTCGAACCAGACGCAGCGGTTTCGGCCTTCAACGAGGCGTTCGGCCGCCTGGCGAAGGATTTCGTCGTCTGGACCGTCCAGGCGCTCTAGCAATCATTTTTGTTCGAGCGTTTTCAAATA
>Ga0306926_10000931_pt1 | contig 28352 bp, 27 predicted proteins | sample flu12Cox44000178_FD_203759 | JGI IMG/M metagenome (GOLD analysis project Ga0306926, IMG submission 203759) | Lab enrichment of tropical soil microbial communities from Luquillo Experimental Forest, Puerto Rico - flux8day.12C.oxic.44.000.178 (v2)... | ecosystem: Environmental > Terrestrial >...
TATGCCGTGTACACGAAGCATCAGCACGAAAAGGTAGTCGCGCGCAATCTCAATTCCAAGGGATTTGAAACTTTTCTTCCGCTGTACGCCGCGGCACAAAATTGGAAGGACCGAGTCAAACTGCTGGACCTGCCCTTGTTTCCCTGCTACGTGTTCCTCAAAGGAGGTCTTGCGCGTCGGCTTGACATCATGACGACTCCAGGAATACATGCCCTGGTGTCATGTGCGGGGCAGCCTGCAGCAATTCCGGCTGCTGAAATCGAAGGCATCCGTCAAGCGGTGGGAAGCGGCGCCCGGGTGGAGCCACATCCTCTCTTGAAGTGTGGTGATTGTGTAAGAGTGAAGTGCGGCCCGCTGGCAGGAGTCCGAGGCGTGCTAGTGCGAAAGAAAAATATTTATCGGCTGGTGCTCTCTGTAGAGATGCTCGGCAAGGCGGCTGCTGTGGAAGTAGACGCGCGGTTGACCGAGCGAGTGAACTAGAAGCCATTCAGTCGGAACACCTCTTCCGAAATGCCTACGCGCTTTGAAATTCAAAATAAGCCAGTAACGTCAAGTCTCCCCACCAGGTAGCGGCGGACATGATGAAATCGATTCAAGAAACAACTTTTGTTCAGCAACTCAGCGAGAGTGATCAACTTCGTTGATGACAAGCCACTCCAACTTACACACGATGACAATTCCCGGCCGAATTCCGTTCACTGATCTTGTTACGCCTCATTTGGAGCTGCAAGAGGAACTACTTTCGGTTTTCAGAACAGCATTGCGAACCGGAACCTTCGTTGGCGGGGTACTTGTCGAAGATTTTGAGAGGGACTTCGCTCGGTACTGTGGCACGCGATACTGCGTGGGCGTCAGCAGCGGGACTGATGCCCTGACCCTAGCACTGATTGCCGCCGGAGTGATGCCGGGTGATACGGTGCTAACGGTACCGAACACGTTCACGGCAACTACGGATGCCATATTCCGCGCCGGGGCGCGTCCAGACTTCATCGATATTGATGAACGCACGTATGGCATGGACTGGCTTAGGCTAAACCAACACTTAGAAACGCGTTGTTCTATCGATGCGGTGACCGGCAGGCTGATTGACAGCAAAACTCAAAGCCCTGTCACTGCCGTGGTTCCAGTTCATCTCTACGGTCAAACAGCCAACATGGATCCCATTCTGGCAATTAGTGAGCGGTACCATCTGATTGTGGTCGAAGAGGCTGGTTGGGCCCAAGGTGCGGAGTACTTTTCGAACAAGGAGAATCGCTGGAAGACAGCGGGGGCAATGGGTCATGCGGCTGCCTTCAGTTTTTGCCCTCGAGCGAACCTGGGGGCTTGTGGTGAGGCTGGAGCAGTCACAACCAACGATACTGAGCTTGCACAAGAAGTCCGGAGGCTGCGCGATCACTACCAGACTTCAGGAGCGTCCCGCGACGTCGAAGATTCCAGGTCTCAGTTGGATGCGATTCAAGCTGGCATCTTACAAATCAAACTTGCGCATCTGGCCGATTGGAATAAAAAGCGCCGCGAGAACGCCTTTTGCTATCACGGATTGTTAAGTTCGGTAGTTGACCGCATAACGATTCCCTACGAACCTTCATGGGCTAGGGCAGTTTACCAAGCATATGTTATCTGTACCGGCCACAGAGACGAGCTCCAGTCATATCTTTTCGCCGCCAATATCGCCAGTGAGATTCATTGCCCTGTGCCCCTTCATCTCCAAAATGCTCATCGGGCTCTTGGTTACAAGGCAGGAGACTTTCCCGTGGCTGAAAAAATTGCATCCGAGATCCTCGCGCTGCCTATGTACCCTCAGCTCGAATTTTCTCAGCAGCATCGTGTTGCGCAGAAGGTGTTGAATTTTTTCGACCAAGAAAGACTGACGAAATCTGGCTCTAACACTCTATCAGGATTGCTGCCTAGGTTGGTTTGACAACAGAGCGGTGTGCGAGCGTCACGCCGCAATTGCAGTGCTGCAAGCGCTTTCGCTGGCGGAGGGCTTGATCCTCACTGCAGATTCCCATCACGCAAAGATTTTGCGTCTGCAATCGGAGGCGCAAGTGCAGCGAGTTGAGATTCCCGTGGACGTGAAGAAGATCCTGGACGGCACGTCCAACGATGTGCCCCTGCGGGGCGGCGACATTTTGTTTGTACCTGACAGCACGGCCAAGCGGGTGGGACTACGGACCGCTGAAGCGATTGTGCAAACGGCCACCGGCGTTGTGATCTGGAGGCACTGAACAGCGCGCCTTCAAATGAGGCGATCGGGGCCTACCCACATCGACTCCACAGACTAGTGCAAAATTGCACTCTAGATGCACTATACATTCTGACTGGATCGAGGGTACTCCGAACGAATTGCCAGGGTACACCACTCGGGACTCGACGGATTTCTGGGATATTCTGTGGCTCAAGAAATTCTTCATCCTGCGATTTGCCTTTTAGGGCTGCTGCTGGCAGTCTCGCTCGGCCTCTTTCAGAGGCCGATTTACCGCGCACGGACCTCGATTGCCATACAGGACTTGAACGAAAATTTTCTCAACTTGAAAGAGGATCCCACCGCGATCAATCCGGCAGGACCAGCGGAATCGTATTTCCAAACGCAGGTGCAGATTCTGCAGAGTGACTCGTTGCTGCAGCGTGTGATTGAGAACCCCACAATCGCGGGTGCTCTCGCTCCAGAGCAGAGTAGCAATCAACGATGGCACTGGCGAAAATACCTTCGTCTTGCTGTGCCCAACTCAAGCGGTGACCCGCAACGCACCATTGAAAGGGTCGCTTCACGGCTCACGGTGCGTTCTTCCGGTGAGACGCGTTTGGTGCAAGTCTTCTTCGAAAGCGAGGATCCCAAGGTCGCCGCGGATTTTGCCAACACTCTTGTGAATGAGTTCGTCGAGCAGAGCCATCAAATGCGATGGGAGTCCACGGAACGAACTGCAGAATGGTTAGCGGCACACTTGAGTGAGATAAAGACGAATCTGGAGAACGGAGAGGCCCAGCTCCAGATCTACATCTCGAATCCACATCACCACTTCCTCCGTCAGTGCTCGAGCTCGAGGAATCGAACTGGTACGCAATTCATACCAGGCCGCGGCATGAGAAGTGGATTGCCCAACAGCTCCAGGAGAAGAGAGTCATCACGTTTCTTCCGCTGCTCCTACAAATCCACCAGTGGAGCGACCGGCGGAGCAAGGTGGAAATCCCGTTGTTTAGTTGCTATGCCTTCGTTCGCATTGCGCAGACGGCCGAGGAGCGGCTGAAGGTATTGCGGACCCCAGGCGTACTTGGCTTCGTAGGTAGTGAGAGGCAAGGGACTCCGATCCCGGATGACCAAGTCGAAAATCTGCGGGCGGCGATCAGGGAAAAAATCCCATATGCCTTACATCCCTTCGTCAGCGCCGGAAAGCGCGTGCGCATTCGTGGGGGATCGCTCGACGGTGTTGAGGGAATCACTCGTGCGTCCGGGTAAAGATCAAAGCTTGGTCGTGTCGGTGCAACTTCTCCGGCGATCTATATCGATTCGGCTCGAAGGATACGATATAGAACTAGTGCCGCTCCTCTATCAGAGCTAACGCATCAACTGTCTCAAAGAGTCCCTCGAACCCGAATATCGGATCCTTCCTGGGGAAAATCATGAAGAACGTGGTGCAGGCTTCACTAGCTGCGTTCGTCATGCTGGCTCTTGCTGTTGTCTACGTCGCAGCCCAACAGCCTGCGGTCACCTGCGCAAACGGAATCTGGCTACGTCCTTGGTCCGGATGACGAGATTATGATTCGTGGAATAGAGGCCCCCGAGATTTCCGGCAAGCCCGACAAGCCAGTCCTCATCGGCACGAACGGTAACATCACACTGCCTATGATCGGGCGTATCAAGGCGGCAGGCGCGCGCGGGAAGTTCCTGCAGGCGACACCATCGGGAGGTCCATCGCCCAGCTCCACGCCTGCCGCCTGGTGCCAGTGTCTCCAGCAGTCTGTCAGTCCCAGAAGTTGAGATGGCGAGGTTCTACGCGTGTACCCGAAGTTCAAAAGGCTTCTCGATGTAGTAGGTGCCACCGGACTTCTTATTCTGGCAGGGCCGCTCATGCTGCTCATTGCGGCGGCAGTGCGGTTTACCATAGGCAGGCCTGTGCTTTTCCGCCAGATCCGGCCTGGGCTGAACGCACGGCCTTTCACCTGTTTGAAGTTCAGAACCATGAATGAAGCTTGTGACCAGGAAGGCCGATTGCTAAGCGATGCACAGCGCCTGACTCGTCTGGGTCTGTGGTTACGGCGCACAAGTCTGGATGAGCTCCCACAGCTCTGGAACATTTTGCGGGGTGATCTCAGCGTCGTTGGCCCCCGGCCGCTGTTTGAAAGATACCTGCCATACTATACAGACGAAGAGCGCCGCCGACATTCTGTGCGGCCCGGTCTGACCGGCTGGGCGCAGATTCGTGGACGCAACTGGGTACCTTTTGACGAGCGCCTCGCCATGGACGTGTGGTATGTCGACCACATGTCTTGGCACCTCGATTTCCGCATCGTGATTGCTACGTTGTGGATTGTGCTCAGGGGGCGAGGGATTACCGCAGATGGCCACATTGCAGCTTTGCCGCTCGACGTACAAAGATCCGCGCCTTGCCGCCAATTCATTGAGACAGAGCGCCAATAAATGAGTATTTGCCACCAGACTGGTTACGACCCGCGGGCGAGTAATGGCGGTGACGGCAGTAGAACCGCGGCACTTGCCGTTCGTGTGCAAAACACTGGGCAGGACACCAATTCGTCTGATGTACCGAGAATTGTTGTAATCGGTTGCTCGGGGCATGCGCGAGTTGTTGTCGACATCCTCCATCAAAACCATAGCGAGGTGGTCGGACTGCTCGATACGTATCAGTCTGTTGCGACTGATGTGCTTGGACACCAGGTAATCGGAACTGAGGACGATTTGCCTGCGCTTGTCAGCGCGAACCTTTGTAATAGCGTCATCGTTGCAATCGGCGACAACTGGACGCGAAACCGAATGGTCATACGCATTAGAGAGTTGGTACCGGGAATTCGCTTTGTCAGTGCTATCCACCCATCCGCACAAATCGCGAGAGATGTCTCGATCAGACAAGGAACCGTGATCATGGCAGGGGTTGTGGTGAACACGGGCTGCGATATTAGGGAATTCTGCATTTTGAATACCGCTTCCTCATTGGACCATGATTCGATTATGGAACAATTTTCAAGCCTGGCACCCGGAGCTATCACTGGCGGAGGCGTCAGAATCGGCGCGTTCTCGGCGATCGCCATCGGGGCGGTCATCTCCCACGCAATTCAGATTGGAGAAAAAACCGTTGTGGGCGCAGGCGCTACGGTTGTAGGAGATATCCCCGACGGGGTCGTAGCATATGGTACACCGGCGCGAATCATACGCCACCGTAATCCGGAAGACTCATACCTAGGCAAGCAGTCCAGCAAACCTCCGACACCAGCTCCTGAGTTCGTGCACTCGTTGAAATCGATCACGTTGATTCCTTCAACTAGCGCCGAGTGGTGCGCTTATGTCGGGCGTACGAGGCATGACTTCTTCCACACGACAGAGTTCCATCAAATAGCCGAAAGTTTCGGAAACGGACAAGCGTGGCTGGCCGTATACGGAAGCGGCGAGAAGTTCGTGGCTTGGCCCTATCTCTTGCAGGATATAAAAGGATTTGAGACTGTCTCAGGGCGCAATTTTCACGACATTACGTCGGTTTACGGCTACGCCGGTCCTGTGGTATGCGGGTGCGAGCACGATGGAGCGTTTCTACTCTCGGCGTGGAACGCGATACTGGAAGCGTGGCGCTCGCAGAATGTCGTAAGCGCTTTCACCCGCTTTCACCCTGTCTTAAGTAATCACCGTTGGTTGCCTTCCCTCAGAGACGACAGGGCAGCATTCGAAATCACAGACGATACGCCCTCCGAGGGGAGAACCGTCGCGATAGACCTGTCACGCTCCCAGGACGAAGCTTGGCTCGGTTACAAGCGCCAGCTTCGGCAAACGTTGCGCCGCCTTTTAAGCTCTGACCTGATCACTACCTTTGATCCAGAGTGGAGATATCTCGACGAATTCGTGCGAATTTATTACAGCACGATGAAGCGAAATAACGCTGCGTCCTCCTACTTGTTTTCTGGCCAATATTTTCTGCGGCTCAAGGAGGCACTTGGTTCACACGGCAGTCTGGTGATAGTGCGTCAAACGGATCAGACCGTTGCGGTGGCCCTCTTGATCGAATATGCCGGTATCGTGAACGTCCATCTCCTGGCGACCGACGACCGATTCGTCCAACTGTCACCTAGCAAGCTTCTCATTCACGAAGCGCAGGCTTGGGCGCGTGGCCGCGGTAATCGCTTCTTCCATCTTGGCGGTGGACGCGGGAGCAGGAGTGCTGATTCGCTGTTCCAATTCAAGGCGTTGTTCTCGGATGTATTCTATCCGTTTCACACAGGTCGCTGGATTTTGGATCAGGATACGTATGACATTCTGAATGTCGATCGGAAGAGACAGGTTGAGAGGCTCGGATTCGCGAAGAGTGAATCATACTTTCCTGGTTATCGTGCACCTTGTCAGGTTGTGAACGCTCACGACAAACAGCGCGAAGGAATGACTTCAGACGGGCATCTCGAAGTCTGAATACAAAGACAAGGGAACAGCGATGAAAGACAATGCTTTACCTGCTCAGAACAACCCCTCGCTATGCCAGATTGAGACCGCGCAGGAGGGAGGCCACATGCGAAGGCCAGGATGGCTGTATGTTCCTTCGCGCATTCTCTGGAATCTCCAACATCGCGGTTTGCGGTACACATTCTACGCCACCCTTGGTCCCCGGATGGCGGCCTTTCGAGGGCGCTTCGAAAGCTACCAGCGCACCGTTCGCACGCCGGTTTGCGAAGACGAAATTCTGGACCTGAGACCGGGCGAGATGGTGGAGGTGAAGTCACTTCCGGAGATTCTGAAGACGCTCGATGACAAAGGAAGATGCCACGGTCTGGTTTTCACACCAGAAATGAGGCAGCATTGCGTTAAGCAATATCGGGTCTTCAAGCGGCTCGAACTGATGTTCGATGAATACCACAAATCTCAACGCCGTGTGAAGAACACCGTCCTTCTCGAAGGTGTTGTTTGTGGAGGCGCAGGACTCGGTTGCGACCGGTCCTGTTTTCTGTACTGGCGGGAAGTCTGGCTGCGTCGCATCTAGCGGGCCAGCATGCCTTGCAAACCTTCCTGCTGCAAGAATCATTCCGCAGGGGCACGAATCCGTTACCTGACCTGGGAAAGCAACGAGCCGTCTGATCCTAGGAGCCCCGTCATCGTAATCAGCAGTAACGGATCTGAGCATGCCGAACAATCATCTTTACATCCCGGGCGTGTTTTGGAAACGACCCAATGGGAAGGTTGACAACTTTCAATAAATGTATGCCTGGCCTTTAAAGTTCTTTAAGTACAAACCAGCCTCGGAGCAAGACGGTGTACTTCGCTGAGCCGCGCGTTTGGGCAATGATAGGAGCAACCCTAACAGTCACTTACTTTTTGTACTCAGCTTCTTCCATGATCATGGCAAGATTTTCCACTGACGCTTCCTGATGTGATGCAGGTCTGAGGCGCGGTACCCAAGACGGCAACGGCAGCGCCTGCAAAGCGCTGAACGGCGGTTCGATTCCGTCCCGCGCCTCCATCTTCATCATCTCGACGCCGAAAAAACCGAAAATGGCAAGGCGGTAGGCGTCATCGCTTGGCAAGAACCTTCAGTGGTGCGTGCAGTATCAGCAATTTTTGCGGGTCTTTGGAATCCAGGATGCGGACGTAAATGAGAATTCAACGTATCAGTAAGAGAGACATAGTTATTGCGCCAGCCTAGCGTCTCCACTGTCTTAGAGAGCCCCTCGAACCCGAATATCGGATCCTTCCTGGGGAGAAGAATCATGAAAAGCATTGTGCAGGCTTCACTAGCTGCGTTCGTCATGCTGACTCTTGCTGTTGTCTACGTCGCAGCCCAGCAGCCAGCGGTCACCGCTACGCAAACGGTATCTGGCTATGTCCTCGGCCCGGATGACGAGATTATGATTCGTGGAATAGAGGCCCCCGAGTTTGCCGGCAAGCCCGACAAGCCAGTCCTCATCGGCACGAACGGCAACATCACACTGCCGATGATCGGACGTGTCAAGGCTGGCGGCCTGACCGTAGAGCAACTCGAGGCGGAGTTGACCACCCGATTTAAGGCGTTCATCCAAGAGCCGCAGATTTCGGTGACGGTGACCGAGTTTCGGAGTCAGCCGGTATCGGTCTTCGGTGCAGTCACGAAACCTGGTGTAGTCCAACTCAGGGGTGGGCAAACGCTCTACGAAGTCCTCTCCATGGCTGGCGGGCCTCGCGACACTGCGGGGTCCATCCTCACGGTAACGCGCCCTCGGCAGAGCGGCGAAATTCCGCTACCCGGTGCGAAGGTAGATCCTACCGGGCAGTTTAGCAGCGTGGAGTTGAATGTGCAGGAGATTCTCGAGGGAAAGAACCCGGCGGCGAACATTGAGATCAAGCCGAATGACATCATCTCCGTCTCCGAGGCCAGCACCAACAAGGTCTACGTCGTGGGCGACGTTCAGCACGGAGGGGCCTTCACGCTAGGGGGGCAACGGAGTGTTTCCGTTCTCCAGGCGCTGGCCCAAGCAGGCGGACTCGGACGCACAGCGAAGCCGGACAAGGCGAGGATTGTTCGCCAGCTTGCGGGGGAACCGAAGCTCAGAGAGATCCCCATCAATGTTCAGCAGATACTGTCTGGAAAGGCAGAAGACATCGCACTAGGCCCCAGCGACGTCCTGGTGATACCCACGAGCAGTCGCAAAATGTTTACGACCACTTATCTTCCGGCCATATTCTCCGCCGCCGTGGCCGCTGCGATTTACCATTAGCGAAGTTAATATGGAAAAACTACCCCTGTTGGACGATCCTGGCCAGGGCTCTTTGACACGGAAGAGTGCCAGGACAAGCCTTCTGACACCTCGGCGGCAGTACATGGAAGTGCCGTTTCCCGAAGTGTTCGAAGGGCCAGGCTCCGACCTGCTGCCCGAATATTTGCAAATCCTCTGGCGTCGCAAAGGTACCCTGACTCTAATTGTTTTCCTGGGCCTCCTGACCTCCCTGCTGCTCACGCTTCTACAGACACCGACTTACCAGGCTCGCGCGTCCATCGAGATCCAGAACCTTAATGAGAATTTCCTGAACATGCGGAACGTGAGCCCGACTGCGGATGATGCGGCCTCGTACGTGCCCGGATCCGATCTTCAGACGCAGGCCCGGATTCTCCAGAGCGAATCCTTACTCGATCGGGTGGTGGCAAAGCTGGATCTTGAAAAAAAACTGTTTCCAGAAGAGGGAAGTGGTTGCCTCTCAGTCTGGCGCAAGGCCTTGGGTTTCCCCAGAAGCATGCAGGCACCAACCCGCGAACAAATCCTGACCCTGGTTGCCAAAAACCTGAAAATTAGCACTGTAGCCAACACGCGGCTCATCGAGATCCGCTACGATTCTACCGACCCCCAGCTTGCTGCCGACTTCGTAAACACCCTAACCGACGAGTTCGTCCAGCAGAACATCGAGTCCCACATAAAGATTGCCCAGCAAACGGGCGAGTGGCTCACTGGCCAGATGGAAGACACCCGGATCAAACTCGAGAAATCCGAAGATCAGCTACAGGGCTATGCCCATGCTTCTGGCCTGTTGTTTACCTCTGAGAAAGACAACGTCGCCGATGAGAAGCTTCGCCAGCTTCAGGAGGAACTCTCCAAGGCTCAAGCGGATCGCGTCGTTAAGCAATCGAGATACGAGTTGGCGTCCAAAGTGTCTCCCGAGTCCCTCCCCGAAGTGCTCGATAATGCAACCCTCAAGGAGTACCAGATCAAGCTCACTGATCTTCGCCGCCAGCTTGCCGAGATTTCGTCTTCCCTGACCGCGGCCCACCCTGCAGTGAAAAAGGTCCAAGCTCAGGTAATGGCTCTAGAACTGGCCATCGAGAAGGAACGTACCAACATCATCGAGCGAATCCGGAACGAATTTGAATCCGCCCAGCGCCGCGAACATCTGCTCGCTTCGAACTACGCCTCCCAAGCCGTTCGGATGTCCGAGCAGACAGCCACGGTGGCGCGCTACAACATCCTCAAGCGCGAAGTGGATACGAACCGCCAGCTTTACGACTCCTTGCTTCAGAACGTCCAGCAAGCCGGTATGACCTCCGCCCTGCGCGCGAGCAATATCCGTGTGGTTGATTCCGCCAAACCGACAACACGTCCCTACAAGCCGAGCGTCGTTTTGAATTCGGCACTCGGTCTTCTTGTTGGAGGTTTCTTGGGTATTGCCATCGTCGTCATACAAGAACGTGCCGATCGAACCATCCAGGGCCCCGGAGAGACCACGACCTACCTTGACGTGCCGGAGCTGGGCGCGATCCCTTCAGCGAAGGCAGAAGGGAACCGGCTCTTCGCCTACTCCCAGAAGGGGAAGGACCTCGAACGCAAGAAGTTGGAGAACAGCAAACCATCGCAGGTGGAACTGGTCACTTCGAATGAAAAACCTTCCCTGTTGGCAGACTCATTCCGGGCTACGCTCACCTCGATTCTGTACTCCGCGGAGAACGGCGATAGACCACGCGTCATTGTGATCACCAGCGTCAACCCGGGGGAAGGCAAGACAACGGTAGCAAGTAACTTGGCGCTGGCGTTGGCTGAGATTGACCAGCCTGTCCCTCTGCAGTCCGTCCTCCTGATCGACGGGGACATGCGCAGTCCGCGACTCCACGAAATCTTCGGCCTGCCCAACCGGTGGGGCCTAACCGATGTACTTGAAGGCAAAACGCCAGCTAATGGGTATGAGGGGATGGTTTTCAAGACGGGCTTCAGCAACTTGTGTCTGCTACCCGCCGGGCCATTGGTTTCTAACATCTCAGCCCTACTTCATTCACCGCGGGCGCTCAAGTTCTTGAACCGCATGCGGATGGAGTTCGATACGGTAATCATCGACACTCCCCCGATGCTGCATCTGGCGGACGCCCGGGTCTTCGGGCACCTTGCAGATGGCGTCATTTTAGTGGTGCGTTCGACTCTGACAATGAGGGACGCAGCGGTAGCTGCTAACCAGCGGCTAACGGAAGACGGAACGCGGGTACTCGGGACGATTCTGAATCAATGGGATCCGCGGAAAACGAACAATTACGTTACCAGCTATTGGGATAAGAAATATTATTAATGTGCGGTCGATCTGCTCTACTCCGAGAACATTCCCTTACCCTTTGCGAAATTCAAGAGACAGTGCGACATGGTAATCGTAGACACTCCACCGATGGTCAGCGTTCTCTCAGTCTTCAAGATGCGGTTTGCAATTGCTTCATGTCACAGTCGCTACGGCCGGCCGACAGCCGATAAGCTCGAAGAGTTGTTTCGGGAGTCCGGATATAAATAGCAAGTGCAGGATGAAATTCTTCCGCGGGTATGTCTTGAGCGAACTGCGGAAGCAGTCGTGGCAGCTATACAAGTTCGGTCCGAACTGGTAGTAAGCAATGTCCAGCAACACAATTCTAAACGACGAGTCCATCGAGCATGAATGTCCGCTCCCAAAACCAAGGGGATCTCTGTGGCTCAACTTTAGTTGGACCATCGTGGGCAACGTGGTGTACGGGGGTACACAGTGGGGAATTCTGGTGCTGTTGGCCCGGTTGAGCAACCCCGAAGCTGTCGGGCAGTTCAGTCTGGGGCTCGCAATCACGGCGCCTATAATGCTTTTCGCCAGCGTGTCACTCCGCACTGTGCAAGCCACCGATGCTCGCCTCCAGTTCCCATTCCGGGATTACACCGGGCTCAGAATACTAATGACGATCCTCGCAATTTGCGTGATCTTCGCTGTCAGCGGTGCACTCTACCGCGGCCAAGCAGCTCTCACCATTGCTGCGTTTGCGGTATCCAAAGGCATCGAGTCCTTGAGCGAGGGCTTCTACGGTCTCTGGCAGCAACAGGAGCGCATGGACCTGATCGCCAAATCGCTCATGCTCCGCGGAGTGTTGGCGCTGATCGCGACCGCCGTCTGCTTCGCAGTATTTCATGCTGTCTGGATCGCAGTCTGCGGGATGGCAGTGGCCTGGGCCGGGGTCTTCGCGGCCTTTGATGCGCGGCATGGGATTACGGTGGCGCACAAAATTGGCCAAACCGTTATGCTGCGATTCTCGGCTCCCCGAATGAAGCAGTTGGTCCGTCTCTCGCTGCCCCTCGGGATCGTCACCATACTGCTCTCGTTGAACGCCAACGTACCGCGTTACATGATCAGTCATTTTCGGGGTGTTCGCGAGCTCGGCATCTTCTCGGCTCTAGCCTACATTCCTATAGCGGGCACGATGATCGTGGGCGCTCTCGGCCAATCCGCGACTCCGCGGCTCGCTCTCTATGCTTCCCAGGGCAAGAGCCGGGAGTTTCGCGGGCTTTCGTACCGCCTGCTCCTGATCGGAATAATGTTGGGAACTTGCGGGGTACTGGCGGCACTGGCCTTCGGCCGGCAGATTGTCCAGCTGATTTATGGGCGCGAATTCGCTCAGAACGGCCAGCTTTTCCTGTGGCTGATGGTCGCGGCGGCAGCCGGTTACATGGCGTCGTTTGCCGGCTACAGTCTGACTGCGGCGCGGCACTTTGAAGTTCAGGTGCTGCTGTGCAGCTTCATCACGGCCCTGACAGTCGTTTTGTGCCTTGTGATGGTAAAGGCGGGTGGGACGGTGGGCGCGGCGAAGGCGCTCGCCGTTGTCGGGTTCGTTCAACTGGCGGCTATCATGGTAATCCTCCGGTATATGGAAGCGCGCAAGTCCACAGACATTTCATGAAACTTTTCACGTGCTGGGGAACGATGAACCGTGGGGATTCGGAAACCTGGCTCATGCATGTACTGGGGCATCTCGATCGAGAGAGCTTCCAAACGGATTTCCTGGTTCATACCCTTCGGCCCGCCGCGTACGACGACGAAGTCCTCGCGCGCGGATCGCGGATTTTCGGCTCGTAAGCCCTGCTCCCGCGAACCCGGTTGGGAGGAATCGTGGCTAGGCAAACAATCACTACATTGAAATCACATGTCAGCGAGCCCGGCAGAGGATCCCTTCGCCGATTTAGGGGAAGTCTCAAGAACACAAAAACACCCGTGCTTATATTCACCTCTGCCGTGTTAGTACTGCTCCTTCTGGCCCCCTTAGCATATAGTGCTTACAATCTCTCGGCGGATTCGCTTATCTATCCCACATCCGTAATGCTTACGATCCTCTTTTCTGTTCAAATATGGTCCTGGCATCGTGTTTCGCACTCGCTCTTCGATCCCTATATTATCTTTGCCATTGCAGCCATGCTCTTCAACGGTTCGCGGGGAGTCCTTGAAACATTTGGATTGAATCACGCAGACGTTATTGGGCCGCAGTTTGCAGATCAAACGACCCTGACTACCTTATATCTAGTGACTCTGGCACTCTGGTCCTACCATCTGGGAGGGGTGCTCGGTGCTTCCGGGCGCCGGCCTATCAAGGCAATACGAGGTGAGATGCGGGCTGCAAATCAAGATCATCTACGCGTGCTCGGCTGGCTCATGCTTGGCATTGCGGCAGTTCCTACCTTCATTCTTCTTCGGCAAGCGATAACGGTAGTGATGTCGTCTGGCTACTTTGCTCTTTTTCAGCGCGAGGAGCCGACTTCTCTCAATGCCTTACCCCGAGTTGTCGCTACATTTCTGGTGCCGGGTGCGATTATGGTTGCTGCCGCCAGTAAGGGTAAGCGATTGCAGCTCAGCATGACGGCCGGGTTAATCGGGCTATACGCTCTAGTCCAATTGTTTCTCGGTGCGCGGTCATTGGCTTCCGCTTCAATTGTTCCGTATCTCTGGGTGTGGCATCGCTGTATCAAACCAATCTCTATGATCCCGACTATAATTGGACTCGTCCTCCTGGTCAGCATATTGCCGTTGGTCAGGGTCAGCCGGTCGTTTGTGGGCGAAGACCGATTGTCGTCGCGTGCATGGATGCAAGCTTTCTCCTCAATAGACAATCCCCTAGTGTCTGCCGTGTCGGAGATGGGTGGTACTGCCACTACGGTTGCTTATACCGTCGAGTTGGTGCCAGAGTCTCGACCATACGATTACGGAACTAGCTACGAGTTTGGCCTTCTCACATTGCTGCCCAATTTGTTCTGGGATCTTCATCCAACGATCGCGCACGCGCCCGGGAATTGGCTTATGCAGACCGTCGATCCGTACCAGGCAGTGCGGGGCGGTGGGGTGGGGTACTCGTTTATCGCGGAAGCTTACCTGAATGCGGGTTGGGTTGGTGTGATCCTGGTTTCTGGCATGCTCGGTTTCGCGTTCGCCAAGCTTGCCACATCGTTTTCGAGTACGGGGGATTTGGCGAAAATAGCGTGTACCGCCGCGATCTTAGCCTTCACCTTGAAGTACGCACGGAGTGATTGCACCGAGGTCGTTCGTGGGGTCGTTTGGTACGCATTGGGTCCATATGCGCTCACAACGGCTATAAGCCGAAAGCCGGTGTTCAGCGCGGTGAATCCCCATCACCTCTTCGAGATCCGCAGGGCGCGCGGCCAATAGGTTATTCATGGAAGTAACAGTCGCACTAGAAGCACGATACGCAATCGCCCCCGACGGCTGTATGGTCGCAATTCTGGATGACACGGGGGTTCTTGCGGTTGTCCTCACAAAGGTCCGTGGCAGGCGCAAAACAGCCGTTGCCTTTACCTTTGTCGGCGGCGCAATCCCTGTCGTGCAACAACAGGGGCAGTTTCAGAGATCGTGACCCTCTCCCGAGAGCCAAATTATGTACAAGTTCGGTATTTGGCGATATGACGACCTGGCAAATTCCAGGACAATCCTGGGGAAAACGCGACAGTATTCGTATGCCCTTTTGAAAACACCGGTTCCGGCAACGCCCGCCGATCTGGCCAGATTCGAAACAGTCATCCGCAACGTCCGCCTCTCGTCAGGCATATGGCGCACTACCTATCGTTCGCGCTTTGATGATCTCGATGCCGTCGCACAGCGGGTGCTGGAGCGCACTTTTTCTGAAGATCGGACCTTGGACCTTCACGACTTGGGAGCATCAGATGGTCTGCTTTCGATCGACTGGGCCGAGCGGGTGCACGCCACCTTCCCGCAGAGTCGAATGACGGCATCCGACGTCATCCTGTACTTCACGGAAGCAGTTTGGAGTTCCGGGGAGACCTATATCCTGGAGCCCAGCAGCAGACCGATCCAATATACGCGACCTCCATTCGTCGTATCCATCGACGTACCAGAGCGCGTCGTGTATCCACTCAACCAGCTCGCGCGTGCGTGGGGGCGGCGACGTCTGGAGGATCTGCGCTTGTGCAGCGCCGAAGTACGCTGGAACGGGGTGCCCGACGAGCAGGTGATTACACGCGGGGGGTGGACTTTCCAGCAGATTCCACTCGTGCATCCGGCGGTCCTGTCCTATGCCCGCAACGGACGCTTCAGAGTGATGCCTGCAGATGCGTTTAGTCCTTTGCCATCGAAATACGACGTGGTCCGCGTCATGAACTTGTACCAACCGACCGTTTTCCCTCCGGGGAAGATTCACGAAAGCCTACGGGCTATCCTGGGCAACATCACGGAAGGTGGCATTCTTATCGCCGGAAGAACGATTGAAGGTGAAGGCCAGCGAAACGACGCATCCATATTTCAAAAGTCACGCGGTCGGGTGCGAGTCCTGGACAAACTTAGTAAAGGCTTTGAGTTCGAGCACTTTGTAACCACCTATCAATATGACACAGCCGCGATGCCAGAACAGATTTCACCTGCCGTGTTTCCAGTGCGCGAAGTTCGTTGCTGATTGATCCAACTGTCCTGCTAGTTGCCAGAAGCCATCTCATTAAAATGAGGATTCTACATACCGGCCCAATCGAGCAAAATGCGACAAGGCAAAGGGGGCGTAAAACAAAGCCTTTTCGTGCGCCGACGATCGATAATTCCTCCATTAGGAATGGCCAGAAACCATTTATGAGCTGACTATATGACCTCTATTTCAAAGCGACGCAATCGCGGGACAGTCAACAAGCAAGTGGTTCCCTTCCGATGTACACACAAGCTCTAGAACCGACAAGCGCGCAGCACCACCATGGCACACCACAAGGGCCTGCACGCATTTTGCACGTGTTTGGATGCATGAAGCGCGGCGGTGCGGAGATGCGAACGCTGGAGTTACTTCGGTGCTTGGATCCGAATTGTTATCGCTTCGAGTTTTGTACGCTATCGGGAGAACGTGGCGAGCTGGACGACGAGATAGTACGGCTCGGCGGGAAAGTTCACATGCTTGAGCTAAATCTTGCTTTTCCCCGCGAATTTCTGCAATTACTGAGAGACAACAGCTTTTCTGCCGTGCATTCACATGTTCATTACTTTTCGGGAATCATTCTTCGGCTGGCAGCAAAAGCCGGGACGCCTCAACGCATTGCACACTTTCGGTCCACGGCCGACGGGAAGGGCGCGAATTTCTGGCGCCGAGCACGCAACTTCGTCTTGAAGCGTTGGATCGGCAATTATGCGACGGATATTTTGGGCGTCAGTCGCGCCGCCCTCGATGGCGCATTAGGGGACAGTTGGCAGGCTGATCCAAGATGTAAGGTGATCTACAGCGGAATCGATTGTTGTCCCGGCGACACGCAGCCCGATCCCAAAGGGGTCAGAAACGAATTTGGCCTACCGATCTCCGCGACCCTCTTGATCCATGTTGGGAGAATGACTGCCGAGAAGAACCATGAGCGCCTGATCCAAATCTTTTCGGTCTTCCTCAGACACCTGCCAAACTCCTATCTGCTTCTCGTCGGTGCGTTGAAAGAGCCAGTCAATAGTCGTATCCAGAAGCTGCTACGCGACTTCGCAGTCAGTGGCAGGGTCATTGCAGCCGGTACCCGTACCGATGTGAGGCGTCTACTCCTCGCCGCCGATTTGATGGTTGCGCCATCGCTGCGAGAAGGCTTACCTGGGGCGGTCCTGGAGGCGGTCGCGGCGGGCACGCCGGTGCTTGCAAGCGACATTCCGGCAATGATCGAGGTCGGCGAGTACCTGCCGATCAAGACCATGTCGCTGGTGGAGTCGGATGAAACGTGGGCGACTGCTTCCGTAGAATTGTGCGAGGACAAAGCGTTGCGGACTCGCCTCCTTGACGCTTTCAGCGAAAGTCCCTTCACGATGCCCCCGAGCGCCGCCGCCTTTCGGAAGATATATGCCGTGAACGGCGAATCACAACGAAACGAAGCGTTTGAGATCAAGTCACGGTAGCGTCTTCATCCTCGCTTATCACTTCGTCGTATAGGCCGTGGCGCATCTTGCCCCGCTGTTGTTCACTTGGTTTCAGGCAGCCAACTCTAGGACGATTTGCTCTCGGCTTGGGCATCACAGTCGATGGCTGATATATGGAAGTAACAGTCGCACTTGACGCACGATGCGCGGTCATCCCCGACGGCTCCGTCCGGTTGGGCATCCGCCGTAAACCACAGATTAATAGAACCCAAGTGCCGACAGGGCAAAGGATGAAACGCCGAGTGCCCAATATTAGGCCCGCCTTTGAGTTGTTGCGTTGGAGACCATCGCGAACGCTGGACGAAATCATTCTCGAAATGGTGCCATTACTGCCAGGTACGGAAAATGGACGGCGCAAACTCGCCGCCCAAGGGGCCGAAAGATCACCAATGGTCTGCGCGGTTCAACGGGGCTGTTGATGATATTTTCTACCAGAATGTCGGTTTGCATCGCCGACCTCTATTTCGACGAGGCGACGCCACCCACATTGGAGTTGGAGGTGGACATCATTCGATACAACCAATGGTTGACGCCAGTTGCCGGTGCCACATGCACGCCAGTTTCTACCATCGCGGTTAATCTGTGGCGGTCAACTGACGAACTGCTTTCGAAGATGAAGGACGGTGCCCGCTACAAGATTCGTCGCGCCGGTGCAAAGGATGAACTCTCCTATGAGTTTTGGAACGATGGGAATTCAGAAGCCATAATGCGATTTGCCGATCACTTCGACCGCTGCGCAGCCCTAAAACATATTCCGGGGGCAAGCCTGAAGCGACTCTGGATTCTGGCTCGCAATGGTGCGCTCGACGTTTCCTTCGTTCGGGACAAGTTTGGCGAGCTACTCGCCGCCAACAGCTACATCGTAACTCCGTCCCGCGTGCGCATTCTTCATACCGGCGCGTCGTTCAGAGCGACAACCGATCAAATCCGGCGCGCTTTAATCGGGCGCGCAAATCGCTACCTCTATTGGCGGGATATGTTACGTTTCAGGGAAGCTGGCGTGCGCATTTTCGATTTCGGTGGCTACTATACCGGTAGTCAGGACGAAGAGAAATTACGCGTCAACGATTTCAAAGCTCAGTTCGCAGGGGATATTCTGCACGAGTTCAACTGCGAAAGAGCGGTCACGCTGAAAGGCGAAGTGGCCATTTGGGCGATTAAACAGCGCGGAGCGTGGTTGGCGCAGAGACGATCGCGCGCGCTGCAATCACAGCGGGAGCGTGAGGAACGGCATGAGAGCTCATTACCTGTTTCGGTTTGACGACATCTGCCCATCCATGAATTGGCGTGCCTGGGACGACATCGAAACAATCCTTTGTGACCAGCGAATCAAACCCATCCTTGCCGTAGTGCCAGATAACCGGGATGACACCTTGCGGGTATCCGCTCCTAACGCGCGTTTTTGGGACCGTGTCCGCGAATGGCAGGCTTGGGGCTGGACTATTGCGATGCATGGCTGGCAACACCGCTTTGTGACAAATTATGCGGGCATTCTCGGAGTCAACAAACGCAGCGAATTCGCCGGCCTCCCACGATACGAACAGAGAAGCAAGCTCTGGTCCGGGTTAGAGGTGTTTAGGAGAGAGGGCATCGACTCCACGGTTTGGATTGCACCCGCGCACTCATTTGACACCGTTACGATTGAGGTTCTAATCCAACTAGGATTTCGCTATATCTCTGATGGGTTTTTCCCGCTGCCTCATGTCGATGAATTTGGATTGACGTGGATTCCGCAGCAATTGTGGAGTTTTCGATGGCGCCCTTTCGGAGTCTGGACGATTTGTTTCCATATGAACCATTGGACGAGTGCTGATATCCTTTCTTTCAAAAAGAGCACAGCGCGTCTTGGCGAAGCGATTTCCAGCTTCACGGTGATCGCCGACCAATATGATGGCCGACAAAAAACCCTTATGGATTCTGTGGCCGCACGGTTGTACCGATCGGCGGCAGAGGTTAAGCCCGCGATAAATCGACTCTTCCCTCCATCCTACCGTAGCACTGTCATCGGGAAGGGCGCGCCGGCGGAGTAGTTATCGCCGGTATGAGAATACTCTTCAATTACATTTTATAACCAGTAATATATACGCAGAGGGTCCGCGGATGGACTCCCTTTCCCAAGTAACCAGTTTGAAGCACATGGGAGAAAATGTCGAACGCGTAGTCCTCTTTCTTGTGTTCTGAATGCGTTGCCCGTCTTGTAGTCCCCTTACTGATAACACCGATTCGGAAGTATGCGCCATTACATAAAATGAGAGCTTTCGTCAGTGTAGAAGAGCGATTCGTGCGAACCGCCGACGGTCGGGTGTGGTCAGGTGGCGCGGGCTCGTACTCGTTCTGGAAGCGGTACCTCGACGTGTTCGGCCAAGTACGCGTCATAGCCCGGGTAGCCAATGCAACGACACCGCCAGGTTCCTGGAAGCGTGCGGATGGCGAGGGCGTCACGTTTGATGCCCTTCCTTGTTACGTGGGGCCACTTGAATATACTATGCAATTTTTCTCGATCAAGAAGGCCATCCGAAAGGCGTTAAGCAGAACGGGTGCAGTCATTATGCGCGTTCCCTCCCCCATCGCGCATTGCGTGCAACGGGAGTTGGCACCGGGCCACCCGTTTGGGTTGGAGGTGGTTGGCGACCCCTATGAAGTTTTCGCGCCTGGATCCGTTAAGCACACGATGCGCCCGTTCCTTCGCTGGTTGCTGACGAATCAGCTCAAACGCCAGTGCCGCGAAGCATGCGCGGTCGCGTACGTCACCAAGGGCGCCCTACAGAGCCGTTACCGTAGAAAAGACACGACGTTTTGGACGACATACTCGAGCATCGAACTGGGCGATGACGCCTTCGTAAGCAATCCTCGCAGCGTCGCCGTCCTTACCCCTCCTCTCCGTATCATCAGCGTGGGCACGCTCGAAGTGTCCTACAAGGGCTTCGATATCCTGATCGATGCTGTATCGGCGTGTATCAAAGCAGATCTCAAGATTCAACTGGTGATTGTCGGCGATGGCCGGTGCCGTCCCGAGCTGCAACAGCGGGCTCAACTTCGCGGAATCGGGCACCAGGTGAGGTTCGCCTGCCAGATTCCGAGCGGTGAAGCGGTGAGGAATGAACTGGACCAGGCAGACATGTTTGTACTGGCATCGAAAACCGAGGGGCTTCCCCGCGCCATGATCGAGGCGATGGCACGCGGGCTGCCTTGCATTGGCTCGGCTGTGGGAGGCATCCCCGAGTTGCTGGATGCGAGCGAACTGGTGCCTGCCGGCGATCCGGCTGCACTGGCCGCCAAGATTCAAGAGGTACTGAGGGACCCTTTGCGGATGGAGACGATGTCCCGACGAAATCTGGCAGGCGCGCGGGAGTTTTGTGACTCGGTTCTCGCTGAACGCCGCCTACGCTTCTATCAGCATATTCGCGACTGCACGAAGAGCTTGGAGCCGCGGCAAAAAGCATAGAAATGCGACTACTTCACGTTGCAAAAACCGCCGACGGCGCGGACCGGGCCGCAACGCCAGCAGTCCGAGGTTGGGCTCCATGCAGGTAGCGATTACCGGAGGAACAGGGTTCGTTGGTCGCGCTCTTGTGCTGCGGCACCTCGCTGCCGGTGATACCGTGCGGGTGCTCTCGCGCCGGTCGAGCAAGCAAAGCGGCTTCCCTGATGCCGTGAAATTGTATTCGGGCGATCTTGTCTCCGCCGGCAATTCAGCATCCCTTTCCCACTTCGTCGAGGGTCAAGATGTGATCTATCACTGTGCTGGTGAGACTACCCACGCGAGTCGGATGAGGCTCCTTCATGTCGACGGAACCTACAAACTACTCGAGGCCGCAAAGGGAACCATAGGCCACTGGGTTCAACTCAGCAGTGTCGGCGCATACGGGTCGCATCGCCGTGGTGCGGTCACGGAAGAGACGCCATTGCGGCCAACCGCGGTCTACGAGAGCACTAAGGCGGAATCAGATCAACTTGTCCAGCAGGCTGCCGAACACGGCGCTTTCTCCTGTACCGTTCTAAGACCCTCGATCGTGTTTGGCCCCGGCATGAGGAACCAGTCTCTGCGCCAGATGATCGGAATGATTGATCGCGGCCTTTTCTTCTTCATAGGTCTTAGGGGTGCTTCCGCCAATTACATTTTCCTGGACAACGTAATCGAGGCTCTTGTGCGTTGTGCGCGGATGGGGGCAGCCAAAGAGAAGGTGTACAACCTTTCAGATCACCGGACCATTGAAGAGTTTGTTGCCCTCATCGCGGACGCGCTCGGCAAGTCCCGCCCGAACCTCCGGGTACCCGAAGGCTTTGCGCGGTTCGCTGCTAGAAGTCTTGGCAAATTGCCAGGCTTCCCGCTTACTGAATCTCGCGTCGACGCATTGACTACTCGGGTTGTTTACCCTACAACTCGGATCGAACGGGAACTCGGGTATACCCATGTCGTAACCATGGATAGCGCTCTGTCTCTCCTCGTCGGCCGTTCGAAAGCTTCCGCGTGAAAAAGATCGGCATCATCGTTTCCAGCCCCTTAACTGTCAAGGCATTCCTAACGGACCAAATCAACGCCCTGAGCGGGAGCTACCAAGTGTGCATTGCTCTCAATATTGAGAAAGGTGATTCTCTTTCGGACCTCAACGCGGAGGTTGAAGTTGTTGCCGCCCCTATCGTGAGGAACATCTCAGTGCTTCGCGACTTGCATGCGTTCCTTTTCCTCGTTGCCCTGTTCTCGCGCAGAGGGTTTGACGTCATCCACTCGGTGACCCCTAAGGCAGGCCTGCTAGCTGCCCTTGCGGGCGCCATAGCACGAATTCCAGTAAGGATCCATACGTTTACCGGGCAGGTGTGGGCCACCCGCTCCGGTCTTGCCCGGCACATGCTCAAGACTGCGGATAAAGCGCTGGCGCGCATGGCAACCCACCTTCTGGTGGATAGCCCTTCTCAGCGCGACTTCCTGGTGCGCGGAAGGATTGTATCTGCCGAGAAGTCCAGGGTCCTTGCCAACGGCTCTATTTGCGGCGTAGACACATTGCAGTTTCGTCCCGACTCTGAGTTGAGAAAAAGGATCCGACAGCGGGAGGGCATCCCCGAAGATTCCGTGGTCTTCCTCTACATGGGGAGGCTCAAGGTCGATAAGGGCGTTTTGGATCTGGCGCAAGCGTTCGCACGGTTAGGCATGGACTATGGCGAAGCCTGGCTGCTCATTGTTGGCCTGGATGAGGAGAGTCTTCGGTCCCGCATGGAGAAGATTTGCTCGTCAGTTGCCAGCAGGCTCCGCTTGCTGCTTGGTTTCACGGCCGCACCGCAAGAATATATGGCTGCGGCCGACGTGCTGTGTCTACCGAGTTACCGTGAAGGCTTTGGCAGCGTGATCATCGAGGCGGCATCGGTCGGCATTCCGGCCGTGGCTTCCAATATCTACGGAATAATCGACGCCATTGAACCGGGTGCAACCGGCCTTCTGCACACGGCTGGCGACATCGCCGACCTGCAATCGAAGATGAAGCAGATGATGGACGACCCAGAATCACGCGCGAAGATGGGAGCAAATGCGCGGTTGCGAGCATGCCGCAGTTTTTCCAAGAAACTAGTAACGTCAGCGCTGCTCGACTTCTACGGCTCCGTAGTAGGGTAAGCAAACACTCCGGAACCTGACAGTTGGCGCTGTGTATGGGCCGGTGGAGCAGGACTCGAGACCGGCGACATTATCCAAGAAAGAGTTGCAAATCTCGACCGCTGATACTGCCAACACGCTATATCGGAAAATTAAAAAACTAGAACTCGAGATGTTTCAAGAAACATGGCCGGAACTAGTGTCCAGTCGAGTCTCTAGAGTCCCTCAGAACGACGACGCAGGTTCCTTTCACAAACGCGGGGACCTGTTTCAGGAACAAATTCAGAAGATCAAGTTGGGCGAAACGACGACACCCCGTAAGTTCATAACTAAACTGACGGCACTCACCGACCGATCGAATAGAAGAGGCTGCGTATTTTGAAATTGATGGAAGCCGATACCGTATTCAGGTGTCCACCTCTTTGGAAGAAAATGACTATGCCACGGGCAGGGCTTGTGGAGTTGGTTTCCGCTACGGCCGTGGACGTGCCTGTCAAATTCCCTTCGCAAACGTGAAGATAACTCCGAACTGATCAGCTGCCGCCGAGAACATGTCAATGAATCGCATTCTCCTCTCTATCCCCCATATGGGTGGTGACGAAGAGGCCTACGTCCGCAAGGCCTTTGCCTCCAACTGGCTGTCCACGATGGGTCCCAACATCGCGGCTTTTGAGCAGGAGTTCGAGGACCGCCTCGGGCTTCCGGTGGTTGCGCTCAGCAGCGGAACCGCTGCCATTCACCTGGGATTGAAACTTCTCGGCGTCCAAGAAGGGGACGAAGTCTTTTGTCCGACACTGACCTTCGTAGCGACCGCCAATCCCATCGGGTACATGGGAGCAAAGCCGGTCCTTCTCGATAGCGATCGCGCTACCTGGAACATGGATCCTCAGATCCTTGAGGAGGCATTGCGCGAGCGTGCACGACGAAACAGGCTACCGAGGGCCGTCATTGTAGTGCATCTCTACGGCCAGTGCGCAGATATCGACCCCATTCTCGATGCATGCGGGCGTTACAACGTACCTGTGCTGGAAGATGCGGCAGAGGCCCTGGGGGCGGCATACAAGGGAAGACCGGCGGGGACATTGGGACATGTAGCAGCCTTCTCGTTTAACGGAAACAAGATCATTACCACCACGGGGGGCGGGATGCTCGCTGCTCAAACGCGAGAATGGGTGGACAAGGCCCATTTCTGGTCCACACAGGCCCGCGATCCCGGCATCGCATACGAGCACTCGGAAATTGGCTACAACTACCGCATGAGCAATGTACTCGCGGGCATTGGGCGTGGCCAATTGGAGGTCCTCAATTTGCGCGTAAGACAGCGCCGCGCTGTCGCCTTCCGCTACCGTGATGCGTTTGCCGACCTTCCCGGTATTTCGCTTATGCCTCAGGCGTGCTATGGGCTCCACACCAACTGGCTGAGCTGCTTTTTGGTTGACGAAGAACGATTCGGCTGTTCGCGAGACCAGCTGATACATGCACTTGATGCTGCGAACATCGAGTCCCGTCCCGTCTGGAAACCCATGCACCTCCAGCCCCTTTACGCTAAATGCGAGCGCTATGGTGGCGAGGTGGCCGAAGACTTGTTTCGCCGCGGAATCTGCCTGCCGAGTTCCAGCAGCCTCTCCGAAGCCGATCAGCTTTACGTGATCAACGAGCTGAGAAGAGCAGCGCGAGTGCCGGAACTTTTGCCGAAAATGCTCGAAGAACATAAGAACAACAGCCCGTGGTCGATCGCAAGCGCACGATGAAGAAAGTTAAGACGAACGGTATTGGAGCAGATGCGTCCAGCGCAGGTCCGAAGCGGTGCGGGCGGTGTGGCACTGCGATCGATGAAAACGAGTTCTGTCCCGCGTGCCTGGGCTTCTTCCGTGGGCTGAGCTGCCGGAAAGTTGTATTCGCCACAATGGTCCGTAGGACGCAGAGACATCGGTCGGGAGTCAAGGGCAAGTGAAAAGGGTACATTGCCCAGAGGCGAAGGAAAAGCAATGAGTTCGGGACGCCTAGTTGAAATGCTGGGAACGATGAGCCGGCCGCTCGTCTGGGTGGTACAGATAGCCATCTTCGCTGTCTCGGTAATCACCGCGTTCCTCCTCCGGTTCGACCTGAGCCTTCCGCCGACACAAAAGGCACACCTAGTTTATGCCCTGTCTACCTGGGTCGTGCTGAAGATCATCGTGTTTCGGATTGCACGGCTGGACCGCGGTTGGTGGCGGTTTGTGTCCTTGGATGACCTGCCGCGCCTAATCATGGGGAATCTGTTCGGATCCTTCCTCGGGACCTTGGTGATTCTGTGGACCGCGCCGCGTGGTTTCCCGAGATCCGTCTACTTTCTCGATCTGCTGATCTGCTTCCTGCTGACCGTCGGAGCACGGCTGGTGGCGAGAATCTGCTTCGAAGTATCGAACTTCCATGCACCAGACGAGCAGAGACGCACGCTCTTATATGGTACGGGCGCGGCGGGGGTGTCCCTACTTACGGAAATCCGACACAACCCGAGCCTGCCTTATCACGTGGTCGGCTTTATTGACGACAATCCGATGAAAGCCGAACTAGTGGTGCACGGGGTGAAAGTTCTGGGCGACGGAGAGAGACTGGCTGTGACTGTGCAAAAACATCAAGTCAATACCGTCCTGATCGCCATCCCCTCTGCCTCTGGCAAGCAGATGCAGCAGATTCTGCATCGCTGCCATGAAGCAGGCGTGTCTTACAAGACGGTTCCCGGGCTCGGAGAGATCATCAAAGCGAACAGCCTATCGAAACAGATTCGGGACGTAGCAGTGGATGACCTGTTGGGGCGCAACCCGGTGCGGCTGGACGAGAAGGAGATCTACGGAAAGCTGGAAGGCAAGGTAATACTTGTGACCGGAGCCGGGGGCTCCATCGGGTCGGAGCTGTGCCGGCAGATCGCGCGCTTCCGCCCGAGGGCGATTGTCGGTTACGAGATCTCGGAGAATGCCCTGTTCCACCTAGACCTGGAGATGAGGGAGCATTTTCCAGGGGTGCCTTTTCACCCGGAGATTGGAAGCGTCCAGAGACCGGAGCGACTGACCGAAGTGCTCGACCACCACCACCCGTCGATCCTGTACCATGCAGCCGCTTATAAGCACGTGCCGATGATGGAGGCGCATATGTTTGAGGCGCTGGAGAACAACGTATTCGGCACGTACATGACGGCCCTCACGGCCGCAGAGCATGGACTCGAAGATTTCGTGATGATTTCGACGGACAAGGCGGTTCGCCCGACGAGCATCATGGGCGTCACCAAGAGGCTGGCGGAACTTGCGGTAAATTCGTTACAAAATGCCGGAACTAGGTTCGTCTCTGTGCGTTTCGGCAACGTGTTGGGAAGTAACGGGAGTGTTGTCCCGCTATTCAAGAAGCAGATTGCCGCGGGTGGCCCAGTGACGGTCACGCATCCGGAAATGCAGCGGTACTTCATGACGATTCCGGAGGCTTCCCAACTCGTGTTGCAGGCCTCGACGATGGGAAAGGGCGGGGAAATCTTCGTGTTGGACATGGGCGAACCGGTGAAAATCATGGAGTTAGCGAGGAACCTGATCCTGCTCTCCGGCCTGCGGCCGGATGAGGATATCCGGATTCAGTTCACCGGAATCCGTCCTGGAGAGAAGCTTTATGAAGAACTGCACACGTTCGAAGAATCAACACTGCCAACCCGGCATGAAAAGGTCAAGATTTTCGCGGGGCCATCACTCGCCTACGGTGAGATGACAGGGCCTCTTGAGACGCTGCGACAGATTTGCGTCGTTCGCGACGTGACGCAACTCATCCTGCAACTGAAGGAGCTTGTGCCAGAATACAATCCAAGCTCGCATGTGCTGCGGCGCGCCTTAGAAGAAAAGAGCCCACGAGAGGAGAAAAGAACGTGGGCGCTAGCAGCGGCGGGAGGGCAGTGATCACCGAAAAGCGTTTGAATCGGTAGGCAGTCACGGAAAACATTTCGGCAGGTCCTTAACGGAGATCGCGTCAGGCATGACGCACAGTTATATCTGAGACCGCCGCGAGAATCCAGCTGACTTCCTCGCGCACTTCGCGCACGGCCGCGGCGCAGCAGGTTAGCGCGTAGTGCGAGCGTTAACTTCCTCTATTTCTGCGATATTTGGAGCAAACAAAATGTGTTTTGCGGACCTCGGACTCCGGTTGGAGCGCCGGGACTCTCAATTGGGGTCTGCGGATTGGCTCCATCATGGACTTCATTGAGTGCGAAGCGCTCAGAGCCGAACTCGAATACCACAAAGCACAGCACCGATCATGAAACCACGTGATAGGACTCGGGTGCGCGCCTAGGGCTTTTTCGAGCATGACTCTCAAACGACGAATGTACGACGCGGTGGCCCCGGCAGTCTTCCCGGTACTTTCGTGCACATATCGGAAGATCGGAACGCTACCTCCAGTGCTGACGGAACTCGCGGGTATCGGTGACCGTGTAATGCATCCTCACCTTGCCACGCTTTGCCGAATCGTCGATTCGCTTCCGGTTGCGACAGCGACGATAACGGAATGTGGCGTCTACCGCGGAACCAGTCTGTTTGCCATCGCTCATCGACTGCGAGTTCGCCGGATGCATACCCGGGTGCTGGGGTTCGACTCCTTCGAAGGTTTTCCAGAACCATCGCCTCAGGACGGGGAGATTAAAGAGGCAAGAAAGGGGTTCTTTAACGACACGCGATACGAGGAGGTTGCACGGAAAACCGAACGGCTGGGGTTCGATAACATCACCCTCGTAAAAGGGTATTTCGACCGTACGTTGTCGCGATATTCGAATGAATCGTTCGGGTTGGTGCACCTCGACGTGGATCTATTCGAGAGTTACCGGACGTGTCTGGAGTTTTTCTATCCGCGTATGGTGCCTGGTGGGTACATAATTTGTGACGATTACGAGGGGTCGCGCTACCCAGGGGCCAAGATCGCAATTGATTCCTTTCTCGCAGACAAACCGGAGCGATTAGAGACGTTTGAAGACCTGCGGAACCCCAGACCGTTTATCCGACGGCTTACACAACATTCCAATGGGGCGGGGTGGTGCGAACCGGTCGGTATCAATACCTTCTAGTCTTGGGCCTGCTGGCGATGTTGTCGAGTTTCGGTCGTTCACAGGACGAATGGTCGCCGCTTCCTGGCCGTGTAGTGCAATGGGCAACAGTACTCCTGCCAGCGTATGTGCTGTTGCAGGTAGTCCTTTTGCCAGTGGCGGTGCTGCGCGTTGTATCGCGAGCGCGGACAGAGGCGATGGACGCGCTGGGGCCAGCCGGAGTGAAAGTGAGCTTCGTTTCGCTGATGAGCAACGCTCCCAATTCTCCGCTATCGATCTCCTTGAGCGGAACCGGTAACGCCCCAACGTACTTGCTCGGAGCAAACACGACGAGCCTTGACTTTGGAAATGTAAACGTAGGGAATGCTGGCTCCTTGAATGCGACACTA
>Ga0306926_10000937_pt1 | contig 28316 bp, 25 predicted proteins | sample flu12Cox44000178_FD_203759 | JGI IMG/M metagenome (GOLD analysis project Ga0306926, IMG submission 203759) | Lab enrichment of tropical soil microbial communities from Luquillo Experimental Forest, Puerto Rico - flux8day.12C.oxic.44.000.178 (v2)... | ecosystem: Environmental > Terrestrial >...
CTGATGCTGCCGGATGATGTGAGGTCGGTGAACTAAGGGCAGCACCTGCGTCCCCTCGATGCTCGACACGTCAATGCTTGCTGATCGTGCTGTCATCGTGAACGGAGTGAGGCGCCAGCCGAACGCAGTCGAACGATCCCATTCCTGGCAGAATTCTTCGGCGGCCCGGAGAGGATTTCCTGGCTCGGTCTTGTGGCGACCCCAAAAGATAAGACGCAGGCAAGCTCAGAGGGCGTGAGGTCCTTCGACTTCGTACGGCGCCTCACTTCGCTCAGGATGACAGTGAGGTTTTGGCCTCTGTGTGGCTTTCGCGCCAGAGAAGTGCCTGCTCGCAGGCGTACGCAAATTCCAGGAGCAAGTCTTCGCGACGGGGTGGGCCGGCGATTTGCAGGCCGATGGGCAGTCCTGCACGGGTGAGCCCACAGGGGATGGAGATCGTGGGCAGTCCCCAGACGTTGAAGGGGCGTGTGTTCCGCAGGAGCACGAGCTCGCGGGGACGGAGCAGGTCGGGGTTCTTCTTGAGTTCCGAGATCATCGGTGCGGGAATGGGGGTGGTGGGCGTGACCATGACGTCGACCTCATCGAACATCTTACGGATGTTCTCGCGCGTTGCCTTCAGCTCGGCGAGTTTTCGCCGATAGTCCTGTTGCGAAACCTTCTCTCCTGTCTTGATCCGGCGCAGGGTTTCAGGCTGGTAGAGCTCCGGCGTTTTCGCGACAGCAGCCTGGTGGAAGGCATATGACTCGGCGGCCTGGACGGTGCGGTCGTTATCCGGCGTGAGCACGATCTCGCGGAGCTGGCCGCCTACAGCAGCCATCGACGAGAGGGCTGTCTCGACGGCGTGCAAGATTTCCGGATGTACTTCGTCGTAAAAGAACTTCCGGGGCACACCGACGCGCAGAGTGGTCTTCGAGGGATCCCATAGGTCTAGAAAATTCTCCGGCGGAATTCCTTCGCCCTCCGCCAATGCGCGCAACACAATTGTGGCATCGGCCACAGATTGGGCGAGAGGTCCCACGTGATCGAGAGATTCCGAGAGGGGTACCACTCCCTGCGCGCTAACGCGTCCGTAGGTCGGCTTGAGTCCCACAACGCCACATAGAGCGGCGGGCTCGCGGATGGAGCCGGCGGTGTCGGTGCCGATGGCAGCGTGCCCCAAGCCTGCGGCCACGGCGGCCGCAGAGCCGCCAGAGGACCCGCCGGCGATGTTTTCCGGATTCCACGGATTGTGTACTTCGCCGAAAGCGCTGATCATCGAGCTGCCGCCGTACGCGAATTCGTGCAGATTCTGTTTCCCGAGCAGCGCTGCGCCGGCGTGCTTGAGCTGACGGACGACCACGGCATCTTCCGCCGGAATCCGACCGCGGTAGAGCAGGCTGGCGGCCGTGGTGGGGACGCCGTCGGTATCGATGATGTCTTTCAGGCCGATGGGAACGCCGTGCAGCGGGCCTCGCCAGTCGCCGCGGAGAATTTCTCCTTCTGCGGCCTTCGCCTGTTGCAACGCTTGATCGGCCGTGACGGTGAGGAAAGCATTGAGTATAGGATTCAGCGCCGTGACCCTCTCCAAGCAGTCGCGCGTTAGCTCGACGGGTGAGATCTTGCGTGATCTCAACAAGCGGGCCGTCTCGACGATGGTGTTAGGCACCGATTCCGGCATGCGGGCCATCTTATCGCGAGACCTGACCGGACATCGCGACAAAGCCTATAATCGGAAATCGACTTCTGCGGTTGGGGGTGTTGAATCGCGATGGCACAGATGACGATCGCTGAGGTGGCGACGCACGGATTTTGGCTCGACGGCAAATGGGTAGAAGAAGGCGACGTCTATGAGGTCAAAGCGCCTTATGACGGCGCAGTTGTGGGTCGCGTATTTCAGGGGCGCCGGGAGCATGCCGAGGCTGCGATCGCGTCAGCGGTGAAGGCGTTCGGCACCACCAAGCGCCTCCCTGCGTTTGAACGGCAGCGGGTCCTGCGGCGGATCGCCGAGGGGATCGCCAGGCGCAAAGACGAGTTCGCGCGCACACTGTGCCAGGAAGCCGGCAAGCCCATCAAGGCGGCGCGCACCGAAGTCGAGCGCGCGATCTTTACGTTCACGGTTGCGGCTGAAGAAAGCACGCGCATTTACGGCGAGTACCTTCCGCTCGACTGGCAGGAATACACCGCGGGGCGCTGGGGCATCGTGAAGCGGTTTCCGCTGGGGCCCATCGCAGGCATCACACCGTTCAACTTTCCGCTGAACCTGGTGGCGCACAAGGTCGCGCCCGCAGTTGCCGCGGGCTGCTCGATGGTGCTGAAGCCGGCCCCGCAGACTCCCCTTTCCTCAATTCTGCTGGCCGAAGTAGTGCAGCAGGCTGGATGGCCCGACGGCGCCTTCAACGTTGTGCCGCTGTCGAACGAGGATGCGGGCCTCCTGGTCGCCGACGACCGCATCAAGCTGATCAGCTTTACCGGCAGCGCCAGCGTCGGCTGGCAGATCAAGAAAAACTCCGGCAAGAAGAAAGCGATTCTCGAGTTAGGCGGCAATGCCGGCGTGATCGTCCATACCGACGCCGATGTGAGCTATGCTGCAGAGCGCTGTGTGGCGGGTGCGTTTGGTTACGCCGGGCAGACCTGCATTTCGGTGCAGCGCATCCTGGTGCAGCAATCGGTGTACGGGAAGTTTGTGGACCTGTTCCTGGCGGGCGTCAACAACCTGCGCGTGGGCGATCCGCTGGAGGAGACGACGGACGTGGGACCGCTCATTCGTGAGTCAGACGCGCAGAGGATCAGCGACTGGATCCAGGAAGCGGTCCGCGGCGGCGCGCGCGTGCTAACGGGCGGCGGGCATCGTGGCTCTCTGTTCGACCCGACCGTCCTCACCGGAACGCGGCTCGAGATGAAGGTGAATTGCCAGGAAATCTTCGGGCCTGTGGTCACGGTCGAGCCCTATGGGGAATTCGAGGAGGCGTTGCGGCACATCAATGGCTCCCCATATGGATTGCAGGCTGGGATTTTTACTCGCGATGCGAAGCTGATGTTTCAGGCCTACGAGGAACTCGAGGTTGGCGGACTGCTAGCCGGAGACGTGCCGACGTTCCGGATTGATCACATGCCGTACGGCGGCGTGAAAGATTCGGGCATCGGGCGCGAGGGCCTGCGCTATGCCATCGAAGAAATGACCGAACCCAAGTTGATGGTGATGAATCTGCGGTAGGATCGGCGCGACTGTGCGGTGCCGAACCATCGCCCTTCTGTTCTCTGCGCCCAGCGTTCAATAAGGAAGCGGCCTCTTGCCGCGCGGTCCGCGCGGCGGATGAAAAATCTGTTACAGCGATCGAACCGCATTCCAAACGCGGGCCTCCTGCTATAATCACAAGTTTTCGTGAGCGGTATCACAGCCCTCTGTAACTCATAACCTGGACACGCAAGCCTCCGCGGGAGATGGAACTCCCGGCACAGGAATGTAAGCGGTCGATGCAGATCTTTCATCGCAGCACCAACACCATTTCCCGGGCGACGATTTACGGCGCGGTCTTTATTGTGGCCGCCCTGGGGTGGGCGTTGAATGAGGTCCAGCGCTCGCCCTACATCACGTATGCGGGAGTGGTGAAGCCACAACCGGTGCCGTTCAGCCACCAGCACCACGTGACCGGGCTGGGCATCGACTGCCGCTATTGCCACACGTCGGTGGAAGTTTCGAGCTTCGCGGGGATCCCGCCCACCAAGACCTGCATGAACTGCCACTCGCAGATCTGGACGAATGCTGCCCTGCTGGAGCCGATACGAGCGAGCTATCGCAGCGGGGAGTCGCTGCAATGGACGCGGGTGAATCAACTGCCCGACTACGTGTATTTCAATCACAGCATTCATATCAACAAGGGCGTGGGCTGCAACACCTGTCATGGGCCGGTCGACCAGATGCCGCTCATGTACCAGTACGCGTCGCTGCAAATGGAGTGGTGCCTGGGCTGCCATCGCGCGCCGGAGAAGTATCTGCGTCCGCGCGACCAGGTGTTCAACATGCGCTACCTGCAGCCGAGCGCGGATCTGCCGGTCGAAGTCGATGGTCAGACTTTCACCGACCAGGAATCGCTGGGCAGGGCGCTGGTGGCCGAGTACAAGGTGCGCAACGTGCGCGACATCACCAGTTGCGACACCTGCCATCGGTAGGGTCGTCGGGTGGGGCTTTTGCCGGCGTGATGAATGAGCTGCGCAGAGCAGCCAGAAGATCATGGACGAAGGGACCAAGATGAAACGCGAAGACGTCTGCCCGAGCAAGCGTCTCGAGCGGAAGACGGTCGAAGCGCAGATCAAGCAGACCACCGGCCCGGAATACTGGCGCAGCCTTGAGGAACTGGCGGGCACGCCGGAATTCCAGGAGATGCTGCATCGCGAATTTCCCAAGGGCGCGAGCGAGTGGGTGGATTCCGTGTCGCGCCGCGGTTTCCTGCAGTTGATGGGCGCGTCGCTGGCGCTAGCCGGGATGACCGGCTGCACCAAGCTGCCGCTGGAGCCGATCGTTCCCTACGTCCGACAACCGGAAAGTGTGATTCCGGGGCGGCCTATGTTTTACGCGAGCGCGATCACGCTGAGCGGATACGCGAGCCCGGTGCTGGTCGAGAGCCATCTCGGGCGTCCGACGAAGATTGAGGGCAACGACCAGCATCCGGCGAGCCTGGGCGGGACCGACATCTTCACGCAGGCGGCGCTGCTCGGCATGTACGATCCCGACCGCTCGCAGACCATCATGTATCGGGGCGAGGTGAACTCGTGGTCGGAGTTCGCGAAGCAGATCAAAGGGCCGCTCAATGTTCAGAAGGGGCTGAGCGGCGCGGGCATCCGGATTCTGACGCAGACCATTTCTTCGCCAACTCTGGCCGATCAGCTGCGCGCTTATTTGAAACTGTATCCGCAGGCGAAGTGGCATGTGTATGAGCCGGTGAACCGCGACAATGTGCTGGAAGGCGCGAAGCTGGCGTTCGGCCAGCCGGTGGAGACGCGCTACGACCTGACGAAAGCAGACGTGATCGTGGCGCTCGACGCGGATTTCCTGTATGCGGGGTTCCCGGGGAACACACGCTACATCCGCGATTTCGCGAGCCGCCGGAATCCAGATGGGAACATGAGCCGGTTTTACGCGATCGAGAGCACACCGACCTCGACGGGGGCGAAGGCGGACCATCGGCTGCCGGTGTCCGCATGGCAAGTCTCACAGTTTGCCGAGGCGCTCGCGAGCTATGACGGAGCGGCCGCCGCATTTTCGAATTCTCTGCCCCCCGAAGTGCTTGAGTTTGCTGCGGCAGTCGGCAAGGATCTTGAGAAGGCCCGCGGCAAGAGTGCAGTGATTGTGGGCGAGCACCAACCTCCCGCCCTACATGCTCTAGCGCACGTCCTGAACGCGAAACTGGGAAACATCGGCAACGCTGTCGTATACACGGATTCTGTTGATGCGAACCCAGTCAATCAGACTGAGTCGCTACGCGACCTGGTCGCGGACATGCGTGCGGGCAAGGTTGACCTGCTAGTGATCATGGGCGGCAATCCGCTCTATGATGCCCCGGCGGATCTCGGCTTCGGCGATGCGTTGAAAGACTCGAAGATATCGCTGCGGATTCATCACGGGCTTTATCAGAACGAAACGTCGGACCATTGTCACTGGCACGTGAACGAAGCGCACGCACTTGAGTCGTGGAGCGATGGGCGCGCCTATGACGGCACGGTCAGCATTGTGCAGCCGCTGATTGCTCCTCTTTACTCGGGCAAGAGCGCCCACGAACTGCTCTCGGCGCTGTCGGGTGTGTCGGACGCGACCGGTTACGACCTGGTCCGCAAGTATTGGCAGGGGCAACACTCCGGTGCCGAATTCGAATCGTTCTGGAAGAAGTCGCTGCATGATGGGTGGATCGAAGGTACGACCTATTCGCCGAAAAACTTCGGTCTTCATTCCTTCGACGTTCGCGTCATGTCAGGTACTCTCACTCCCGCAGTCGAAGGTTCCCCGAAATCCCTCGAACTCAACTTCCGCCGCGATCCTTCCATCTACGACGGGCAATTCGCGAACAACGGCTGGCTGCAGGAATTGCCGAAGCCGATGACGAAGCTCACCTGGGACAACGCCGTGTTGATCGGGGCGAAAATGGCGGAGCGCGAGGGGCTCAAGACTGAGGACGTCGTCACCGTCGAACTCGGCGGACGCAAGGTCAACCTGCCGGTGTGGATTCAGGCCGGGCATCCGGACTACTCCGCCACCGTCTATCTCGGCTACGGACGCGCGCGAGCTGGCAAGGTGGGCACGGGCGCGGGATTCGATGTCTACCCGCTGCGCACGACTGCGGCACCGTGGATCGCAACCGGAGCCAAGCTCACAAAAACCGGCGGCACCTACAAGCTGGCTTCGACGCAGGGCTACCAGACGATGGACACGCCCACCGGCGCGCGTCCGCAGGTGCGCGAAGCAAATCTCGAAGAATATAAGAAGGAGCCCAGGTTCGCGCAGGAGGAGCAGGTGCCGCGCGAGCTGACGCTTTACCAGAACTACGATTACAGCAAGCAGGACTACGCCTGGGGCATGGCGATCGACATGAACTCCTGCGTGGGCTGCAACAACTGCATCCTGGCCTGCCAGGCGGAAAACAACATCGCCGTGGTCGGCAAGGAGCAGGTGGTGCGCGGGCGGCACATGCACTGGATTCGCGTGGACGCTTACTACCAGGGCGACCGCGATCATCCCAAGGCCTACTTCCAGCCGGTGCCCTGCATGCAGTGCGAGAACGCGCCTTGCGAGCTGGTCTGCCCGGTGGGGGCGACCGTGCACAGCAGCGAAGGCCTGAACGACATGGTCTACAACCGCTGCGTCGGAACGCGCTACTGCTCGAATAACTGCCCGTACAAGGTGCGGCGCTTCAACTTCCTGCTGTTCCAGGACTGGGACACGCAGCAATTCAAGATGATGCGCAATCCCGACGTCAGCGTGCGCAGCCGCGGCGTGATGGAGAAGTGCACGTACTGCATCCAGCGCATCAACGAGAAGCGCATCGATGCCGAGCGCGAAGGCCGCAAGATCAACGACGCGAATCACGAAGGTGAATTGCAGACAGCGTGCCAGCAGTCGTGTCCGGCGGGCGCGATCATCTTCGGCAACAGCAATGATCCGAACAGCCGAGTCGCGAAGCTGAAGGCGCAGGACCGGAACTATCAGTTGCTCGCGGACCTGAACACGCGGCCGCGGACCACGTACCTGGCCGAAATCCGTAACCCGAATCCCGAACTCGAGCCGGAGCGCAGCTAGCCATGACAGACCGCATGGAACAAGTCGAGATCGCGGGCGGGAAAGCGCCGGTCATCGAGCCGGGCTTTACCTTCGGCACGGTCACCGACAAGATCAGCTCGATCGTGCTCACGCGGCCGACCTCAACGGGTTGGTTCGTTGGCTTCGGAGTCGCGTTCCTGGTCACCATGATGCTGCTGTTTGCCCTTGGCTACCTGTTCGTCAAGGGCACAGGGATTTGGGGCATCAACATCCCCATCGGCTGGGGATTCGCGATCGTCAATTTCGTCTGGTGGATCGGTATCGGCCACGCAGGCACCCTGATTTCCGCGATTCTTCTTTTGTTGCGGCAGTCATGGCGCAATTCAATCAACCGTTTTGCTGAAGCCATGACGCTGTTCGCCGTGGCCTGCGCGGGAATTTTCCCGCTGGTGCACACCGGCCGCCCCTGGCTGGCGTACTGGCTGTTCCCCTATCCCAATACCATGCAGTATTGGCCGCAGTTCCGCAGCCCGCTGCTATGGGACGTGTTCGCGGTCTCGACCTACTTCACGATTTCGCTGCTGTTCTGGTTCATTGGGCTGATTCCCGATCTGGCAACCCTGCGCGACCGCTCAGAGAATCCTTGGGCGCAGAGGATCTACGGGCTGTTGGCCATGGGCTGGCGCGGCTCGGCACGTCACTGGCACCGCTACGAGTCGGCCTATCTGTTGCTCGCGGGATTGGCAACACCGCTGGTGCTGTCGGTGCACACGGTGGTCAGCTTCGATTTTGCGATCGCGATCGTCCCGGGCTGGCACACCACGATCTTCCCGCCGTATTTCGTGGCTGGCGCGATCTATTCGGGGTTCGCCATGGTGCTGATGCTGGCCATCCCGATCCGCAAGTTGTATGGCCTGGAGGGCTTCATCACGGATCGGCACCTGCAGAATTCGGCGAAGGTCATGCTCGCGACCGGGTGGATCGTCGCCTATGGATACGGAATCGAGGCCTTCATGGGCTGGTATGGCGGCGACCGCTACGACGCGTTCACGCTCTGGAACCGGCTGCATGGACCCTATGCGCCCGTGTACTTCGCCCTGCTGATTTGCAATATCGGCATCCCGCAAACGCTGTGGATTCGCAAGCTGCGCACGAGTCCGCTGGGGCTGTTCCTGGTCTCGACGGTGATCCTGGTCGGCATGTGGCTGGAGCGTTTCGTCATCGTGGTGATGAGCCTGCACCGCGACTTCCTGACTTCGTCGTGGGGCATGTACTATCCGACCCGCTGGGACTGGATGACCTACCTCGGGACCATCGGCATGTTCCTGGCGGCGATGTTCCTGTTTGTGCGCATTCTGCCCATGATCTCGATCTTCGAGATGCGCACCCTGTTGCCTGAGGCGGAGGTGAAGGCTGAATGAAAACCACGCCCATCTACGGGATCATGGCCGAATTCGACAGCGCGACCGCGCTGGTGGAAGCGGCCCGCAAGACGCACGATGCCGGGTATCGCAAGATTGACGCGTACAGCCCGTTCCCGGTCGAGGAACTGGCGGAAGCGATCGGGTTCCACACCAACCGGGTGGCGCTGGTGACGCTGATTGGCGCAATCATTGGCGGGCTCTCCGGATACCTGATGCAGTACTGGATGGCGGCGGTAGATTACCCGGTCAACGTTGCAGGACGGCCCGATCACTCGTGGCCATCGTTCATCGTGATCACATTCGAGTTGACGATCCTGTTTGGCGGAATCTCGGCGGTGCTGGGCATGCTGGCGCTGAACGGACTGCCCATGCCATACCACCCCGTGTTTAACGTCCCGCGCTTTGCCATGGCGACGAAAGATCGTTTCTTCCTGATCGTGTTTTCGACCGATCCAAAATACAAGCCGGCCGAAGTACGGCAGTTTCTGGAAAGCCTGCAACCGCGCTCCATCTCGGAGGTGCCCAGCTAAATGGCGCACTGGCACAAGCTCGCCTGGCTGGCTCCGGCAGTGATCGGGTTGGGCGGATGCCGTCTCGACATGCACGTGCAGCCGCGGCAGAATCCGCTGTCGCACAGCGACTTCTACGCTGATCAGCGTGCGGCGCGTCCGTTGGTGGAGGGCACCGTGGCGCGCGGCGAGTACGACGGCGACACCTATCTGCACACAGGCAAGGTGGGGAACAACCCCGGCGACTACATGCCGTTTCCGGTGACCAAGGCAGATTTGGAGCGAGGGCGCGAGCGCTTCAACATTTTCTGTGCTCCTTGCCATTCGCGCGTCGGGGACGGCAATGGATACGTTCCTTCGCGAGGGTTCCCGCGTAAGCCGCCCTCCTACCACATCGAGCGGCTGGAGAAAGCGCCCCTGGGATACATCTTCGGGGTGATCACGGAAGGTTTCGGGATCATGCCCGACTACGCCTCGCAGATTCCGCCTCGCGACCGCTGGTGCATCGTCGCTTATATCCGTGCGTTGCAATTGAGTCAGCACGCGACCGTGGCCGATGCAGGGGGACACGCGATTCCTTCGCCGGCGCCCGCATTTGAGCCACCGGGAACGGGAGCGACTTTGCCGCAGATCAAGCCGAAGAGCGCGGAGCCCGAGCGGGAGGACTCGAAATGAGCACCATGCATGCCAATCTCGACCTCTCGGCCCCTCCGGTCGTGAATCTGATCGGCCGCCGCTCGCTGATGATCGGCGCGGTCGCATCGGTGATCGCGGTCATCCTCGGCTTCACGAATCCCACCGTGTTCATGCGCGGGTACTTGATTTCCTACATGGACTGGCTGGGCATCTGCCTGGGATCGATGGTGATCCTGATGATCCGGCACCTGACCGGCGGTGGATGGGGCATGGTGATCCGGCGCATTCTGGGGGCGTCGATGCGGACAGTGCCGCTGCTGGCGGTGTTGTTCTTGCCGATTGCGTTCTTCGGTGTGCCGAGGCTTTATCCGTGGGCGATGCCCCTTGAGTCGCTACAAAACCCGACCATCCGCGAGCATCTGGCTCACAACAAGTTTGTGCTGAACGGCTATTTGAACCCGGCCGGATTCTATCTGCGAGCCGCCATCTACTTCGCGATTTGGTTCCTGCTGGTCTACCTGCTCAGCAAGTGGTCCAAGGAGCAGAACCGCCCTCCGGTGCGGGATAACAGCAATCGCTTCAAGGCGGTGGCGGGCCCGGGGATCATTCTTTATGCGTTCACAATCTCGTTCGCGGCGATCGACTGGGTCATGTCGCTGGATCCGAGCTGGATTTCGACCATTTATGGCCTGCTTTTTGTCGCCGGCGAGCTGATCGCAGCGCTCAGCTTCGCAGTGGTGATCGAGCGCATTCTGTACCGCTACAAGCCGATGTCGCTGCTGCTGCGTCCGGAGTTCGTCCACGATCACGGCAAGTTCATGCTGACGTTCATCATGGTGTGGGCTTACTTCTCGTTCTCGCAGTGGCTGATTATCTGGGCGGGCAATCTGCCGGCAGAAATTACCTGGTATATGCGGCGGCTGCACGGCGGTTGGGGCTGGGTGGGACTGTTCCTGGTGATTTTCCACTTTGCGGTCCCGTTCGGGATTCTGCTCTCGCGGCCGTTCAAGCGCGACATCACGAAGCTGGTCTGGTTGGCGACGTGGATGCTCTTCGCGCGATACGTCGATTTGTTTTGGCTGGTCGAGCCGAACTTCTCGACGACCTTCACGGCCACCTGGGCGGATCTGCTGATCCCGTTTGGCATGGGCGGACTCTGGATCGCTTACTTCTGCCGCAACCTTGCTTCGATGCCGTTGCTGCCCGCCTACGACGTGTACGCGAAGCAGGTGCTGGAGCCGGGACATGAGTGAAGAAAAGGTTGCGACGCCCAATCCGGGCGGCGAGGGTTTCGAGAAGGAGGACCTCAGTCCTCTCGGCGTGATGTATTTCATGGCGGGGCTGGCCGTGGTGTGCGTGCTGGTCTACTTCATTCTGGTGGGCATGTACCGATTCCTCGATGCCCAGGATCGCGCGCGACAGGCGCCGCTGAACCCGATGGCGGTGAAGACGGGCATTGATCCGGCGACCATGAGTTACAAGGAGATTCGCGACAAAGCGGAGCAAGATTTCCCCAAGCCCGTTTTGGAGCACAACGAGCGGTCGCAGTTTACGGGCGAGGTGGCCAAGCAGGACGAGGTCCTGGGCAGCTACGACTGGGTCGATCAGAAAAATGGTGTGGTACGGATTCCGATCGATCGCGCCATCGATATCGTTGCCGAGCACGGGCTGCCGGTGATTCCCGCGGGCGAAGCGGCGAAGGCGAGCGCGCCCGCACAGGCAACGGCGCCGGCCGCGACCGCGGGGGGCAAGTCAGGAAAGAAGGCACGGTGAGAGGCTGGCGGCACGAGCACCGGATTGGGTGGGCAGTGGCTTCGGCCATCCTGTTGGTGGCGTCCGCCTTCGGGCAAGGAATGACGAGCGGCATCTTGTCGCCGCCTTCGAGTGTTCGGCCGCCGGGGCTGAAGAATGTCGGCATCCAGCAGAACCTGAATCAGCCGATTCCGCCGGACCTGAGATTCCAGGACGACCTGGGCCGCAACGTGCGCTTGGGCGACTACTTCGGCAAGCGGCCCCTGATCCTGAACCTGGTCTACTACAACTGCCCGATGCTGTGCGGCGAGGTATTAAGCGGACTGGAGCACTCGCTTCGGATGATGAAGCTCGGTCTGGGCAAGGATTTCGACGTGATCACCGTGAGCTTCGATCCGAGCGAGACGCCCGAGATGGCCGCAAAGAAGAAATCCGAGTTCCTGCGCCGCTACAACCGTCCCGGGGCAGAGCAGGGCTGGCACTTTCTGGTCGGCAAGCAGGACGCGGTGGATGGGCTGACCAAGGCCGCAGGATTCCAGTATCAATACGACGAGAAGACGAAACAATTCGCGCACGCGGCAGCGATCTTGATGCTCACGCCCGAGGGCAAGATCTCGCAGTACTACTACGGGGTGGACTTTCCGCCGAGAGATGTTCGGCTGGGGTTGGTAGCTGCAAGCGCAGGCAGGATCGGCAACATTGTGGACCAATTGCTGCTGTACTGCTACCACTACGACCCCGAGCAGGGAAAGTACAGCGCGACCATCCTGCGGATACTGCGCCTGGCGGGCGTAGCCACGATGTTGTTTATCGGGACTTTCATTTTCGTCATGATTCGACGCGGTCCGGCACACGCGAATCATGAGCTGGGACGGACCAGGTGAACATGTTTCAGACCATGCCGCTTTGGCCTGTGCGGGCCTCCACCACGGCGAACAGCGTGGACGCGCTCTACATTTTCCTGGTGGTTGTGTCGGCGCTCATGAGCGCGGCGATCTTCACGATGGTGGTGTACTTCGCCATCCGCTATCGCAGGCAGCAAGGCCGGCGCGCCGAGCAGATCGAGGGATCGCACGCGCTGGAGATCACCTGGTCGGTGATCCCGTTCTGCGTGTTCATGGTGTTCTTCGGCTGGGGCGCAAACATTTATTTCAAGGAGCGTAAGCCGCCGCAGGATTCGGCGGAGGTCTACACCGTCGCCAAGCAGTGGATGTGGAAGTTCGAGCACATGGAGGGTCAGCGCGAGATCAATGAGCTGCACGTTCCCCTGGGCCGCGACGTGAAGATGATCATGACCTCGCAGGACGTGATCCACAGCTTCTACGTTCCGGCGTTCCGCATCAAGCAGGACGTTCTGCCCGGGCGTTACACCGTCGCCTGGTTCCGCCCGACCAAGCCCGGAACGTATCACCTGTTCTGCGCGGAGTACTGCGGAACGTCGCATTCGGGAATGGTCGGGTCGGTGGTGGTGATGGAGCCAAAGGACTACGAAGCCTGGATGGGCGGCGGCGGATCGCAGCCGCTGGCGGTGACCGGTCAGCAGCTTTTCACGCAGCTGGGTTGCGTGACCTGTCATCGGCAAGATGCGCAGGGGCGTGGGCCAAATCTGGTGGGCATCTACAACAAGCCGGTGCTGCTCGAGGATGGCCGGACGGTGATCGCCGACGAGAACTACATTCGTGAATCGATCCTGCAACCGGCAGCGAAGATCGTGAACGGATACAAGCCCATCATGCCGACGTTCCAGGGACAGATCAGTGACGAGCAGTTGAATGCGCTGGTGGCGTACGTGAAGTCCTTGAGCCAGTCGTCGGGGCAGACCGGCGGCAAGAGCATGGCCGCAGCCACAGCGCAACCACAGATGTAACGGGTGACACAATGGCAACCGCAGCAGTAGAAACCGGCGAACGCGAAACGTACCTGAACCGCGAGTATGGCATCAAGTCGTGGCTCCTGACCGTGGACCACAAGCGCATCGCGCTCCTGTATTTGATGAGCATTACCTTATTTTTCTTTATTGGTGGGTTCTTCGCGCTCTTGATTCGCCTGGAATTGCTCACGCCTGCAGGAGACCTCGTTCAGGCCGACACCTACAACAAGCTGTTCACCATGCACGGCCAGGTGATGGTGTTTTTCTTCTTGATTCCAGCTGTGCCCGCAGTGTTGGGGAATTTTCTGATCCCGATCATGATCGGGGCCAAAGATCTGGCGTTTCCGCGCATCAACCTGCTGAGCTGGTATCTCTACATCATCGGCGGCGTGCTGATGCTCTACACGATCCTGAATGGCGGGGTCGATACGGGCTGGACCTTCTACACGCCGCTCAGCACCGAGTTCCTCAATACCCATGTGATCACGGCAGGACTCGCGATTTTCGTAGCCGGCTTTTCCTCCATCCTGACCGGGCTGAATTTTGTCGTGACCACGCATCGCATGCGCGCGCCCGGTATGACGTGGTCACGCTTGCCGCTGTTTGTCTGGGCGCACTACGCCACCAGCATTATTCAGTTGTTGGGCACGCCAGTGCTGGCCATTACGCTGGTGCTGGTGGTCTGTGAACGCTTGTTCCACCTGGGGATCTTTAATCCCACTCTGGGCGGAGACCCGCTCTTGTTCCAGCACCTGTTCTGGTTCTACTCGCACCCAGCCGTGTACATCATGATTCTGCCGGGCATGGGGATCGTCAGCGAGATCGTGTGCTGCTTTTCGCGCAAGCGGATTTTTGGCTACCAGGCGATGGCGCTGGCCGTGCTGGGCATCGCTGTAGTTGGCTTCCTGGTCTGGGCGCACCACATGTTCGTAGCCGGCATCTCGCTGTACGCGGCAATGATTTTTTCGCTCCTGAGCTATTTCGTCGCCGTTCCTTCCGCGATTAAGGTCTTCAACTGGACCTCCACCATGTACAAGGGCTCGATCACCTACCAGACGCCCATGCTCTATGCCTTCGGTTTTATCGGGCTGTTCACGATGGGTGGACTTACGGGTCTGTTCCTGGCTTCGCTCGGCGTGGATGTGCATGTTACCGACACGTACTTCGTCGTCGCGCACTTCCACTACATCATGGTGGGTGGCATGGTGATGGCCTACCTCGGCGGTATGCACTTCTGGTGGCCGAAGATTTCCGGGAAGATGTATCCCGAAGGTTGGGGAAGGCTGGCCGCGCTGCTGGTGTTCGTGGGCTTCAACCTGACGTTCTTCCCGCAGTTCATCCTGGGCTATCTTGGGATGCCGAGGCGCTACTGGGACTACTCGCACTCGCCCGAGTTTCAGATCCTGAACGTACTCTCGACCGCGGGAGCGACCGTTCTGGCGGTGGGATATCTGCTGCCGATGATTTATTTCCTCTGGTCAATGCGCTACGGCAAGCCCGCACCAGCGAATCCGTGGAACGCGGCCGGGTTGGAGTGGATGATTCCGTCGCCTCCGCCGACGTTCAACTTCGACTTGGAGCCGGTCGTGACCTGGGAAGCCTACAACTACGACCAGATCAAGGAGGAGGTGCCGGTTGCCCAATAGCCCTGTTGCCATGGCGAACCACGAGGCCCACGATAACCCGGCCCTCCTGCATCATTTCGCCACCGAACAGCAGCAGAAGGATGCCGCCAGCCTCGGCATGTGGGTGTTCCTCGCCACCGAAATCATGTTCTTCGGCGGCATGTTCTGCGCCTATCTCGTCTATCGCTACTGGTACTTTGGCGACTTCGGCGCTGGCAGCCAGAGTTTGAGCGTCATCTTAGGAGGAACCAATACCGCGGTTTTGATCTGTTCCAGCTTGACGGTGGCGCTGGCGGTGCGCGCAGCCCAACTCGGACAACAGAAGGTGATCGTTACTTGCCTCATTCTGACAATGATCCTGGGGTGCGTCTTCCTGGGCATCAAGGGCGTGGAGTATCACGACAAGTTCGTCGAGCATCATGTGCCCGGCGCCAGCTTTCATTTCCCGGGCCACATCCCGGCGCATCCGGACGTGCCGATCAATCAGCAGCATGCCCAGATCTTTTTCTCGCTTTACTTCATCATGACGGGTCTGCACGCCCTGCACATGATCGTGGGGGTGGGACTGTTTGCCTACATCACCTACTACGCCCTGCACAAGCGTTACGGTCCGCACTACTACACGCCCGTGGAGATCGCCGGCTTGTATTGGCACTTCGTGGACATTATCTGGATTTACCTGTTTCCACTGCTGTACCTGATTGACCGTCATAAGTGAGACGCCATGTCTGAGCATATTTCATCGCTAAAGCTGTACATCGGCATCTGGATTGCCCTGCTGGCCGGCACCTTGCTCACCGTGATTGCCGCCGGGATCGATCTCGGTCCCTTCAATGCGGTTGTGGCGCTGACCATCGCAACGATCAAGGCGACCCTCGTCGTGTTGTTCTTCATGCACGTAAAGTACGCGCACGAAAAATTCACGAAAGTCGTGATCGTCTCGGCGCTGTTCTGGCTGGCAATCCTGCTCGCGCTCAGCATGGCCGACTACACCACGCGGCTGTGGACGTAGAAAAGCTTTTCGCCGCCGGGATCGCAGAGAACGCAGATAAATCTAAAGTCTTCGCAGCCGACGGAGAACGAACTGCCGTCGCATCACTGCTGAACTACCGGACGCCTTTTTTGGGGCCGACGACGGTCCTTCTGGTCGCAGCATTGTCCTTGCCACCCCGGGATTTTTCCGTGAACATGAGAGATCGAGAATCCTGATGCTCCCCATCGATCCACTTCCTGTTCTCTCGCAAGAGCGTGCCCACTCGTTCGCCGAGCGCGCGCGGGCCAGCAAGCACTCACACGTGGACACACATGCGCTCGAAGCTTCCCTGGGTGATTGCGTCCGCGGCGAGGTGCGGTTCGATTCTTCGAGCCGTGCACTCTATGCCACCGACGGATCCAGCTACCGGCAGGTGCCGATCGGAGTGGTTATTCCACGCGATACCGATGATGTGATTGCGGCGATTGCAATGTGCCGGGAACATGGCGCTCCCGTGCTCTCGCGCGGTGGCGGAACTTCGCTGGCTGGCCAATGCTGCAATGCGGCCGTTGTGTTCGACTTCTCGAAGTACATGGCGGGAATTCTCGAGATCGATCCCGTCCGCAAGCTGGCGCGGGTGCAACCCGGGGTGATCCTCGACCATCTGCGCAATGCGGCAGAGAAGCATCACCTGACCTTTGCGCCCGATCCCGCCACGCACGACCGCTGCACCCTGGGCGGCATGATCGGCAACAACTCCTGCGGCGTGCACTCGGTGATGGCGGGCAAGACCGACGACAACATCGAAGCGCTCGACGTGCTCACCTACGACGGCGGGCGCATGAAGGTGGGAGCGACCACGCCGGAGGAACTGGGGCAGATTATTCGCGCGGGAGGGCGACGGGGCGAGATCTACGGCAAGCTCAAATCCATTTCCGACACCTACGGCGACCTGGTACGGCAGCGCTTCCCCGATATTCCGCGGCGCGTTTCCGGCTACAACCTGAACTTCCTGCTACCCGAGAACGGCTTTCACGTGGCACGAGCACTGGTGGGCTCGGAAGGAACGTGCGTGACGGTTCTCGAGGCCACTTGTCGGCTGGTCGAAAGCCCGGCTCAGCGCCTGCTTCTGGTGCTCGCCTATCCCGACATCTACCTGGCGGCCGACGCTGTTCCCGAGGTAATGGCGCACAAGCCGATTGGTCTGGAAGGCATCGACGATCTGCTCACCGAGTACACGCGGCGGCGCGGTATCAACGCCGAAGGGCTAGCGCTGCTTCCGCCCGGAGGCGGGTGGCTGCTGGCCGAGTTCGGCGCGCAAACGCAAGAAGAAGCGCAGGCTCAGGCCCGTGGCCTGATGGAAGCGCTGGGTCACGCAAAGGTCGTCCCGAACATGCGTCTGTGTACCAAGGCGGAAGCCAAGCATGTCTGGACGGTCCGCGAGTCGAGCCTGGGAGTGATATCCCACGTGCCGGGTGAGCCGCTGAGCTGGGAAGGTTGGGAAGATTCCGCGGTGCGCCCCGATCAACTGGGCCACTACCTTCGCGACCTGAAGCGGCTGATGGGGAAATTCAGCTATCACGGCGTTCTTTATGGTCACTTTGGCCATGCCTGCGTGCACACCAGGATCAATTTTGACTATGAAACCGAAGATGGTGTGGCGCGCTTCCGCGAATTCATGAACGAGGCCGCCGAGTTGGTCGTGCGCTATGGCGGATCGCTTTCCGGCGAACACGGCGACGGGCAGGCGCGCGCAGAATTGCTGCCCAAGATGTTCGGCCCCGAGCTGATCCAGGCCTTCAACGAGTTCAAAGCCGCCTGGGATCCGGACTGGAAGATGAATCCGGGGAAGGTCGTCGAGCCCTACCGCATGGACGAGAACCTGCGACTGGGCCCCGGCTATGACCCCTGGGACCCGCCCACGCATTTCAAATTCCCGCAGGATCACGGCTCGCTCGTGCATGCCACCCTGCGTTGCGTGGGTGTGGGCAAGTGCCGCCACTACGAGGGCGGCGTCATGTGCCCCAGCTTCCGCGTCACCCGCGAGGAAGAACACTCGACGCGAGGGCGCGCTCACCTGCTGTGGGAGATGGCGCAGAACGACGTCATCCCGGACGGCTGGCGCAGCCAAGAAGTCAAAGAGTCGCTTGACCTGTGCCTGGCGTGCAAGGGCTGCCGGCGCGAGTGCCCAGTCTCGGTCGATGTCGCGAGCTACAAGGCCGAATTCCTCTCCCACTATCACCGGGGTCGCTTGCGTCCTCTGAATCAATACGCATTCGGGAATATCGACTTCTGGGCGCGGCTGGCTTCGAATGCGCCGGGGCTGGCGAACCTCGCGACCCAGTTGCCGTTCTTGCGGGACATCGCGAAAGTGGTCGCCGGGATTCCCAAGCAACGGACGATCCCGGCCTTTGCACCGCAGACCTTCAAGAGCTGGTTTCGCCGGCATCGGCCGCGGCACCCCGACGGGCCCATCGTTGTTTTGTGGCCCGACACGTTTAACAACTACTTCCTGCCGAACACCGCCAGAGCTGCTGTCACGGTTCTGGAAAATGCCGGCTTCCGGGTGGAGTTGCCGCAAGGGAGCCTGTGCTGCGGGCGTCCACTTTACGATTTCGGCATGCTCGACCGGGCCGAGAACCTGTTGCTCCGGATTTTGGATGCCCTCGCCCCCGAGATCGAAGCCGGTGTTCCCGTCGTCGGTCTGGAACCAAGCTGCGTGGCCGTCTTCCGCGACGAGCTCTGCAACCTGTTCCCGAAAGACGAACGCGCCCTCCGGCTCTCCCGCCAGACATTCCTGCTAGGCGAATTTCTGGACAACTACAAGGACCTGATCCCCCTGCCACGGCTCGAACGCAAGGCCATCATGCATGGACACTGCCACCACAAATCGGTCCTGAAGATGAGCTTGGAGGAAGCGGTGCTCGGCCGGATGGGACTCGACTGGCAGGCCCCGGCTCCCGGCTGTTGCGGAATGGCGGGCTCATTCGGGTTCGAGGCTGACAAGTACGAAGTGTCTACCGCGATCGGGGAGCTCGAACTGCTCCCTGCGATCCGTCAGGCTCCCCCAGACTGGCTGGTGATCGCCAACGGGTTCAGTTGCCGGGAGCAGATCGCCCAGGGTACTGACCGACAGGCGCTTCACCTCGCGGAGGTTCTCGAGATGGCGCTCCTCGAAGGGCCCTCCGGCCCGGAGGGATCGTATCCGGAGCGGCATCTTGTCCGGGAGCGGGAGGAGGCGATCCGGCGGAACATGCGGCATACCGGACTGGCTGTAGCGGGGCTGGCGACGACCGGGGCACTGCTCTGGAGTTTGTCCTCAAGTAATAGAAAATAAATAACTTAAATGAATATAGCCTTTAGTGAACGGCTGCCCCTCGCCAGCCGTGGGCCTTTCTGGGACAATATTCAGTACCAACCTCTGGGGCGCCACCAATCGGTCGGAACCCTAGTTTTGCTCCCTATCCCAGCCCTTGGGGAGCCCAGTGAAAACCTATGGAACGCGAAACGACCATCGCAGGAGTCGCCAGCGACTCAATCCAGCTGCAGGCGGCCCCTCGCCGGGCCGGGGAGACCTCCTTGCAAGGTTCCGTCCTGGTGCTGATCCAGTTCGACGTGGCGGAGGAAATCCGCCTGGACGAACTCCGGAAGATTTTTGGCGCCCGGACCGCGGAGGCCAGCTTCAAGCACCCGGCACCCGGCTATGTGCAGTACCAGCGGCCGCCGGTGGTCGAGCCCATCGATCCGCTTGTGCTCGACAGCGGCGAGCGGCTGGAGTGCCAGATCAAGTATTACGACTATGGCGTGCTGAGCGTCGTGCTCGAGCTGCCGTTTTCGGGTGAGTGGGAGACCCTGGTCCGGCTTTCGGGCCGCTGGGTCTGGGACACCGACTTTACCAGTCTTGCCTCGCGCATCGTCAAAAAGCGCCTGGAGCGGGCCAAGCCGGCCCTGATCAAGCCCTACGAGAACTGGCTGCATGAGGATTACTTCATTTTCCACGTGCGGGAGCTGGCCTTAGACGCGAGCGCCTCGGACCTGCTGAAGACCCACGGCGACCAGATCGCGCAGATCGTTCGTGGGGAAACCTCGCGGCTCTCCGACGGTGAACGCCATGAAATTCTGCACGGGAGGATCTCCTATTACCCGAACGACGTGGCTGTGATCGGGTGGAACGCTGCTTTCTTGTATGACACCGCCAGTGGAGCCGAAACGGCAATCCAGCTGCTCGAGTACGCAAACTCGCAGCTGCTAGAGTTCCGCCACTACGATGAGTTGCTGACCCGCGAGCTCGAGGGGGTATACGACTTTCTGGAGAACGGGGGCACGGGGCTGTTCTCGCGCTGGCGCACGGCCCGCGCCGCGACCAAGCTGCACACCGTGCTGCTCGACGTCGATGAGCTGACCGAGCACGCCGACAACGCCATCAAGTTCCTGAGCGACATGTTCTCGGCGCGCCTGTACAAGCTTGCCGCCTCGAAGATCGGTGTGCCCGACTACAAAGACCTGGTGCAGCAAAAGCTGAAAACCGCCGAGGAGCTGTATCACTTCATGGTCGACCAGTTCAACCAGAGCCGGGCCTTCGTGCTCGAGTTGATGGTGGTGGTCATCCTGGTGATCGAGCTGGTGATGCTGTTCCGGGGCAAGCCGGGGTTCTAGGGGTAGGGCTGAGGTCTTCTTACCTTCCGCCGCCTACCTCCAGTATTGATCCTGTGACATACGAGGAAGCCGGCGAAAGCAACCACACCACAGCTTCCGCAATCTCTTCCGGCTTTCCGGGGCGCCCCATCGGAATGGTACCCTTCAACCGCTCGAGCCGCCCCGGTTCGCCATTTGCAGCATGAATACCAGTTTCGACCAGCCCCGGAGCGACGGCATTTACCCGGATACCCTCGGCGGCCACTTCGCGCGCAAGGCCAATTGTGAAAGTGTCGATGGCGCCCTTGCTTGCGGCATAGTGCACCCACTCCCCGGCCGATCCCGTGCGGGCGGCGAGTGACGAGAGGTTCACGATCGCGCCGCCTTTGCCGCCGTGGCGCGTAGACATCCGCTTCACGGCTTCCCGCGCGCAAAGAATCGCGCCGGTGACGTTGACGGCGAACAAACGCTCGAGCGCTTGGGCCGTTACGGCATCGACCCGGGCAAAGCCTCCGGTCACCCCGGCGTTGTTCACCAGACCACAGATCGGGCCAAGTTCTCGCTCCGCCTCGCTGAAGAGACGCAAGATGTCGGCCTCACAGGCAATGTCGGCTTGAATGGCGGCCGCTTTCCCGCCTTGTTCGCGGATGCCGCGGGCGATCGTTTCAGCTTCCAACGCGCCGGTCGCGTGGTTGACCGCCACTGAGAATCCGTGAACCGCGGCCAGTCTCGCGGCGGCGGCTCCGATGCCACGGCTGGCTCCGGTAATGATGACGGTATTTGCGTTCTCTTGAATCATAGGCCTTGCTTGCCAAACGGCAATTGAGCGGCGTTGAGCACTGAGCCTAAATGCAAAATCTTAAACCGCAAAGTTTGCCAGAGCGCAAAGATCGCAAAGAATCCGTTGTCTCGTATGGGTTTCCTCGCGTCCTTTGCGGCTTTTCTTTGCGCTCCTTGCGGTTAAATGCTTTTTTCGCAGACGGCTTCCCAATCAAACCCTCAACCCTGTATTCTCCCTGCGTCCATCGAGGCACCGCATGCGCGGACTGCAAAACAAACGCGTTCTGATCACCGGCGGCGCCAGCGGCATCGGTGCAGCGACTGCGGCTCGCTTCCTCGACGAAGGCTCGCAGGTGGTGGTTCTCGACCGCGACGAGAAGGGGCGTGCTGCCATCCAGAAACAACTGCCGAAGCTCGCGGGCGCCGTAGCGGCGGACGTGTCGAACCTCGCCCAGGTGCAGTTCGCCTTCGCCGAAGCAATCCGCCTCATGGGCGCAGTGGATGTCCTCATCAACAATGCCGGCATTTCCATCCGGCACAATTTCCTCGAGATCACTCCCGAAGAATGGGACCGCATTCTCGCTGTGAACCTGACCGGGATGTTCTACATGGCCCAGACGGCCGCGCGCCCCATGTGGGAGCGGGGCAGCGGCGTGATTCTGCAGACCGCCTCGACCAACGGCATCGTCGGGCAGCCCTATTATGCCGACTACAACGCAACAAAGGCGGGCGTGATCGAGCTGACCAAGACCATGGCGCTCGAACTGGCGCCGAAAGTGCGCGTGTGCGCCATCGCTCCCGGATACGTCCTGACCCCAATGCAGCGCGCCGAATACACCGATGAAATGCTGGCGGAAGTGAACCGCAAGATTCCCCTGCGCCGCCACGCCCAGCCAGAGGAGATCGCGGCCTTGTTCGCGTATCTGGCCTCGGAGGACGCCGCTTACATCACGGGGCAAGTCTTCACCTGCGACGGCGCCGAAACCGCGGGGGGACTGGCGAGCCGGTAGGTCGGGCAAAGTCCACGTCCCACTCGCGGCTGTCCGAGCGAAGCTCGACCGGTCCTAGCCTCGGCTCACCCCTCGTAGCATCGTTCGCAATCGATCCGCCTGTTCGATTTCCTCGTCGTTGCTGGCGAGGAACTCCACCCCGTAGCGATATCCCTCCCGGTTGCGAATAATCCCGCGGATCCGGCGGATTCTTTGTCGACTGCACGGAGGTTTGTCGCGAAGGTTCGAACTTCCGTGCACAAATCGGTAAGATAAGTCGCTTATCGAAACCCCATGCGCCTGGAACGTCAAGTTGCCCTGATCACTGGTGGGACCTCGGGAATCGGCGAAGCTACCGCCTATGTTTTCGCACGAGAAGGCGCGGCGGTGGCGATCACCGGGCGCAAGGAAACTAGTGGCCATGCCGTGACGGCGAAGATCCTGGAGAACGGCGGCAAGGCGATCTTTCTACGTACCGACGTGCGCAAGGCCGCCGAGTGCGATCGGGCCGTTCGCGAGACGGTGGATTGTTTCGGACGGCTTGACATCCTGTTCAACAACGCCGGGATCTTTTATCCGCACGACACCCTCGAGTGCAGTGAAGAAGAGTGGGACGAGCAGATCGACATCAACCTGAAAGGCACGTTCCTGATGTCGAAGGCGGCGCTCCCCGGTTTGATTGCGCAGGGCCGAGGCGTCATCATCAACAACAGTTCCGGCTGGGGCATCGTCGGCGGAGACAAGGCCGTCGCCTACTGCGCATCCAAAGGCGGCGTCGTGCTGATGACCAAAGCCATGGCCATCGATCACGGCCGGCAGGGCATCCGGGTGAACTGCATCTGCCCGGGCGACGTGGAAACGCCCATGCTCCCGCAGGATGCCAGGATGCGCGGATTGCGCTGGGAAGACTACCTTGCAGGTTGTGCAAACCGTCCACTGGGACGCGTGGGGACGGCGGAGGAGATCGCCAAGGCCGTGCTGTTTCTGGCGTCGGACGAATCGTCGTTCATGACCGGGGCGGCGCTGGTTGTGGATGGCGGCGGGACGGCCGACTGACTGCGCGAGAACTCGACAACATGACTTCAGCGAAACGGATCCAGCCCGGCAAGGCTTCCGACAAGATCGTGTTCCTCGGCGGCGGGCGCATCACCGCGGCTTTGCTCACCGGGCTTCGGTTAGCCAAATACCGGGCGCCGATCGTCGTGCACGACCGCAATGCGCACAAGCTGCACGCGCTGCAAGCGGAGTTCGGTATCACGCCCGAACCCGATCTGCAGCGGACCCTCGAACAAGCGCGTCTGCTGATCCTGGCCGTGCGACCCGCGAACGTGGCTGGTGTTCTGGGAGCAATCCAGCACATCGTTCCAGCATCGAACGTTCTCCATAAGAGGAAAAATATTGTGGCGTGCAGCCTGGCAGCGGGCATCCCCTTGGCTCGCTTGCGGAACCTCTCCGGATCGCTGTTTCTTTGGGCGCGGGCCATGCCGAGTCCGGTGGCGCGCACAGGGAACGGCCTTACGGCGGTCGCCTTCGATGGCCGGTTGCCCCTTGCCGGCCGCGATCGTCTGCAAAACTTCTTCGAGAATGTGAGTTCGGTGGTCGAGGTTCCAGAGCGGCAATTCGACACCTTCACCGCGACCTATTCCCCGAGCCATGGCTATCACGCGGTGAAAACTCTGGCTACCGCCGCACACCAGCTGGGGCTTGATCGCAAGACGGCTTTCGCGGCGGCCGCCCATGCGCTGGCCGACGCGATTCACTCCTGGCGCGATGGAGACGAGTCGCTGGACGCGCTCCTGCACGAAGCCGCCACTCCCGGAGGGGTCGCCGCCACCGTGATGAAGACCATGGACGATTCCGGCTACGCTCGTATCGTGCGCAATGCGCTGCGCGCGGGACGGGCCAGAGCCCAGGCCAACGCACGGCTGCGGTGACCCAGCTCAGAACGAGCGAAAACTTAACCGCCAAGAACGCAAAAATCCGCAAAGGACGCAAAACCCTCCGTGAAGTCTTCTTTGTGACCCTTGCGCCTGCTTTGCGAACTTTGCGGTTTAAGAGCTTCTATTCGAACTCTGCCCCACGAATCGTTTCGCCAATCGAAAAAGCCGGACAACTCGACACAGCGGAAACAGCGGCGCCGGGAGGCTGACCATCTGCCACTCGCCGATGCTCGGAGTCAGCAGCAGGCGCGATGCAAAGCGCACCTGGTCTCCCGCTCGTTCACGCAACCGAAGCATCAGCATGAAATAGGCAGGCGACTCCGTGCTGAATTCCTCAGCCGCCGGGATGTGTGCGGCGATCTCTGAGCACAGTCCTTCGATTTCCCGATCTTCGTTGGAGCTGGCGAGGGCAGCGTCGGGCAGATTCACCTGGAGCAGGCGCTGCGCAAGTCTCAGGCTTAGGTTCACAATTCGTCGGAGGCCCATCTCTCCCGCTCTCCGATCAACAACGCTCCAGTCCAGACCTCGGGTCGCCGCCACGCCTGCGATGTCACGCAACCAGCACAGCCGGATCCAGCGTGTTTCGCGGCATGCACACAAAGGGTCAGGAACAGATCTTCAGGCGCCAGGGTTCTTACCCTGCGGCCTGCCAGTTCAACAGTGATTGCCCGAGAGAACAATTCGGGCATGAGAAATTCCACCGTGTAAAAACGCGGCGCGATGTCCCATTGGATTTCTAGCAGGTTGTCGCCAGCAGAACCATCAAAGGTGTACTCGTAGCCGGTAGCAAGATAAGCCCGCTCTTGTGCAGCCAACAGATGAGATGCCGGCGCTATCCCAGCGAGCGCAACACCTCCTTTGCAGGCAGCACCTCCTTTCGCGGCACCAGCACATCAAGGTCCGAAAAGTTCCGCAGGGCAAGATCACCATAAGCTGTTTGCGCCAGCACTGGGCCCTTGTAGGGAATGGCTGCTATGCCCGCTGATTCGAGGCCATCGAGAATGCGGAACAACTCAGCCGTGAAGCGCAAATTCCGACGGACATTCTGATCGTAGCGGGATGCAAAATCGTCCCGCACTTCGACAGGAACACGTGCGGCCGACTCCCGCAGTGCCTGATAGACGAGAGACAGAACGCCGTGATGCTCACCGAGCTCCAGGATCCTCGGCCAGTTCAACTCCGCGTCGCAGAGCCGGGAAAGTTCCGCTAGGCGAAACTCGCCCGCGCCCATCGAACAACCGGCGAGCAGAAACGCAAACCCGGGCGGGAAGGCGTGCCCCCGGCTTCCGTGTTCAAGGTCGACGGATCCAGGCAAGAAATCCAAAGAGGGCACGCTGGGCGATGCGGGCAAAGAGGCTAAGTGGAGCCTCGCCGCGCCACTATAATACAAAGCTTCCGCGGTCTGGGGACGCGTCGCCTGAATATGCCCGCAGTGCAACTGGAAGCCGTCGGCAAGGTGTATCGCCACCGGCCAGTATGGTTCAACTGGCTGGGACGCGAGCGCGGCGGCGAGACTCGCGCTCTCGCCGGCATCTCACTGGACGTGGAGGCCGGCCGCGTGCTGGTGCTGCTTGGCCCCAACGGCAGCGGCAAGACCACCACGCTCAAGCTGATTTCCACCATGCTGCTACCCGACGAAGGCCGCGTGCTGGTCCAGGGCTTCGACACGCTGCGCGATCCCCAGGAGGTTCGGCAGCGCGTGGGCTTCGCCGTGGCCACCGAACGGTCATTCTTTCCGCGCCTCTCCGCGCGCGAGAACCTCGACTTCTTCGCCGCGCTGAACGATGTTCCGCGCAAACTTCGCACGGAGCGGATCGACGAGCTCCTCACCCGCACCGGCCTGCTCGATGCCGGAGACACGCTGGTCATGAAGTTCTCCAGCGGCATGTATCAGCGGTTGGGGATTGCACGCGCACTGATTCATCGGCCGTCGATTGTGTTGCTCGACGAGCCGACACGCAGCCTCGATCCGGGATCGGCAGTGCAGTTCTGGAACATGGTGCGTGAGTTGCCGACGCAAGGCGCCACCGTCGTGCTGGCCACGCACAATTTCAACGAAGCGGTCGAGGTCGGCAATCACGTAGCTGTTCTGCTCCATGGCTCGCTGGCCGCCGAGCGCGCGCTTTCCGCCAACACGCGCGTGGACGAGCTGCGCTCCTTCTACTTTCAGACGACCCGCGAACTTGAGGAAGTGGAGCCTGTCCCGGTACAGGAGTCCCGATGAGCGTGGCGCTGGTGCTGGATAAGACTGTGGCCATCATCCGGCGCGATCTGCTGACCGCCATTCGCTACCGCACCGGATTCTTTTTGGCCGCCGCGGGCGCGGTGACCGAACTCGCTGCCTTCTACTTTCTCTCGCGGGCGGTCGGCCCGTGGTTCCGGCCCGAGGGCGTGGAGTATTTTCCGTTTCTGCTGGTGGGCACTGGTTTTTACACATTCCTGCTGATGGGCACGCACTCTTTTCTGCAGATCGTGCAGGAAGCCCAGCAGTCAGGGACCTTGGAGGTGTTGATGACCACTTCCACGTCGCCGCCAGTGCTGGTCTTCCTCAGTGCGGTTTCCGCATTCGCAGCGAATGCGGTGGCATTTCTCTTCTATCTTGCTGCCGGCTTCGTATTCGGAGCACCGCTGCATCCCAGCTTCCTGGGCGCCTTCGTCATCTTTCTTCTGTCGGTTGTGATCGCCTCGGCCCTGGGGCTGTTTGCCGCAGCCATACAGATCGCCCTGCAGAAAGGCTCCGCCGTCGTATGGGGATTGGGTTCCCTGTGGTTCTTGACCGGCTCCATGTTCCCCGTACAGACGCTTCCCGCTCCTGTGCGCGCGGTTGCGCAGCTGATCCCGATCACCCACTGTCTTGACGCAATGCGATGGGCGCTGCTGGAAGGAAAGTCCGTGAGCCAGATGGGCGATGAGCTTGCTATTCTGACTCTGTTCGCCGGAACTCTGCTGCCGCTGGGACTGCTGTCTTTTTCCTGGACCTTACGGCGTGCCCGGTTGGCGGGCACCCTTTCGTTTTACTGAGTTTGTCGCAGATTTTCGACATTTTTTGTCGGGATTATCGGTTTACAAATGTTCTCGCGTCTGTTGTACGCGTGCGCGAGCGCGGCGTCGAACAGGTTCAGCTGAGCGTGTACTCGCATCGCCCTGCGGTGCACGACGCGATCACCAAGCTGCCCGGATCATTCAAGCGCACCATCGACTCCATCCGCTTCCTCAAGTCGCAGGGACTGAAAGTCACGCTCTCGAACGTGCTCATGACGGTCAACCGCGATGACCAGCAGGGAACGCATGCGCTGGCGAGGGAGTTGGGCGTGTCGTACACGCTCGATCCCACGGTCACCCCGAAACTCGATGGCGACACTTCGATCCTGAACCTGCGAGTCGACTCCGAGCACCTGGAAGTTCTGTTCGCTGACACGACCCTGGTCGGCGATGTGGATGACTACTGCAAGCCGCCCGACCCGGTCGACGACAATGTCCTCGAAGGCTACTCGTGCAGTGCCGGGCACACTGCTTGCTACATCTCGCCTTATGGCGACGTGTTCCCTTGCGTGCAGTTCCCGCTGCCCACCGGCAATGTGCGCCGGCAGAAGTTCGCTGACATCTGGTATCGCTCACCCCAGATGGAGGAAGTACGTTCGATCAAAGTAAAAGACCTGCCCGTCTGCTCCACTTGCACGCACGCAGCCTCTTGCAGCCGCTGTCCGGGGCTGGCCTACATGGAAGGCAGCATGCGCGGGCCCTCCACCACCGACTGCGAGAAATCGTTCTACCGCACCGGGATTCCCTCCGCCAACATGCTGCGCAAGGGCATGGCGGCTGGCAGGCCACTGGTGCAGATCCTGCCCATGACGGTGTAGCAGCCGAAAATCTTCCTGCCCGAGAGAACCTCAGGCGCGAAAGCGCTGCCGTATCTTCAATTCTGAGCGGCACGACTAAACTCGTGCCCTTCCCG
>Ga0306926_10000941_pt1 | contig 28271 bp, 30 predicted proteins | sample flu12Cox44000178_FD_203759 | JGI IMG/M metagenome (GOLD analysis project Ga0306926, IMG submission 203759) | Lab enrichment of tropical soil microbial communities from Luquillo Experimental Forest, Puerto Rico - flux8day.12C.oxic.44.000.178 (v2)... | ecosystem: Environmental > Terrestrial >...
TCTCGATATCGAGCCGCTTATTGCCGATCAGTGGGTGATGATCAGTCTGCTGCAAAAATCCATTCGTCGCGGTGAGGTTGCGACGGCGCAGCGAGCTGCATTCACGCTCTTCGCGCAGAAGGGCTCCGCCATCTGGCGGCGCTTTATGGTGATCGCATTCGAGGATGTCGGCGTAGCGTCACCCGATGCAGTCGCAATGACCGTAGCGGCGAGTACGGACCCGAGTTGGCGTAGGAAAAATGGCGGCGACCTCCATATTGCGGTTCAGCTCGCCCGTGTCTTGGCGCAAGCCCCGAAGAGCCGGTCCGCCGAACACCTGATCACGAGTGCGCAACATCATCCCTCGCTGGCAAAGGCAAGAATGCTGCGGGGTGCGAGCTCACGGACAGATCAGCTTGCCGCCGTCATGAAGCAGAACGCTTCGCTGACAGAACGCGCAATCGCGGCATCCTGCGCGTCGGGAGTCGGCTGGAATGGAGAGAAACGAGAGCATAGCGATCTCGCCGCAGTTCTTGAAACCTTCCACGGCTTAGGGGTGCCCGACGAACTCGTGGCTGCGACTGGTATCGCCGCGCGAAAAACCCGCGAACCAATCACCTTGATGGTCCCGTTGGTCTGGCTCGCCGCGAATTGCGATAGCTACCCCACGATCATCGAACCCGAGGTGCCGGTTGCGAAGATCGTCGACGGCGTGCCGATGTATTCCTTGGACAAGCACACCCGCCTTGGCCGGGAGGCCGTCCGGCGTTTCGCCTCGGAGAATGATGAAATGCAGGAAACCCTGGCGCGATACGTCCCGGCGGCCCGCCGCAACGATGCGGCCTATATGGCCGCGTTCTACGCGGATGCCGCTCCCCTGGCGACCAAACTCGTTTGGAAGGACGCCGATGAACTGGAGGCGTTCGGGACCGAGACCGACCTCCTCTTGTCTGGCGTGCCGCCGGAGGGCTTTGCGCCGCTCTTGGCGGCGCTCCGAAACAACCTCGGACACTTGAACGAGGTTCGCGCCCGGGTGTTCGTCCAGTACCGATCCGCTGGGGCAGGGGTGCATTCCATTTTGGCGGCGGGTAGGAGCCGATGTCCGACTTCCTAACCTCCGATAACTTCTACTTATCACGACCCAACCCGGGGCCCGCGCACGGCAGTGCAGTTGACTACATTGAATTGCCAGACGCCGTAGCCGCTTACGTCCGCGCCAGCCTCGCCGACAACACCCGACGGGCCTACCTGAGCGATCTGGCGCATTTCGAAAGTTGGGGTGGCTGCATCCCGGCTTCAGCCGAAACTGTTGCGCGTTACCTGGCCGCACACGCCGGTACGCTTCGCATCGCAACTCTTGTCCGGCGCATCACCTCGATCTCTAGGGCGCACCAGACGCGAGGGGCAACTAATCCAACCCGCTCAGAGCTCATCCGGACGACGCTGAGGGGCATCAAACGAACGCGACGTTGCATCCAGCAGCAATCAAAGCCGCTGCTGCTCGAGGACCTTTTGTTGGTGCTCGACGCCATGGGTGACGGCCCGAAGGACGTCCGCGATCGGGCCCTGTTGCTGATCGGGTTTGCCGGCGCGCTACGTCGCTCCGAGCTGGTCTCACTTGATGTAGCCGATATCGACCACGTGCGGCGCGGCGTCACCCTCAATCTTCGGCGTTCGAAGACCGACCAGGATGGCCAGGGCCACACGATAGCCATCCCATACGGTCGAACCCGGTGGTGTCCCGTGGGCGCGCTCGGAGCTTGGTTACAGGTGTCCGGTATTAGCGATGGGGCGATATTCCGGCCGGTAGACCGGCACGGTCGCGTCCATCGCGGACGCCTATCGGGCGAAGCTGTCTCGATCGTGGTCCGCGAAAGAGTTGCCGCTGCCGGTCTCGATCCGACAGGCTACTCCGGGCATTCGCTACGGGCGGGCTTCGCAACTAGTGCCGCCCAGGCGGGCGTTTCGGCCTGGCGGATCAAGGCGCAAACCCGTCACGCCTCCGACGCCATGTTGGCGCGCTATGTCCACGATGGAGAGCTCTTCAACGACAATGCAGCGGGAATTTTGCTATAGGACCCAAGCTGAGTCCTTCGCCGGAGAAAATCGGCTGCGAAGAGGCACTCGGACCAGACCACAACCTGCCAAGGTCGGGGTCGAGGGTTCGAATCCATCCCATCAGCCAGTTTTTCGTCTCAGGTGTTTCAGCAAGGCCTAATCAGGCGTGACGGAGAAAAGCGGGAATAGCTTTCGTTTTAACGCTCGCCGCCGCAGGTTATGCAGACTTCGCGTTTGCCCCGTCTTTGATCATTCTCGGCGTGAATAGTTCCGTTAGGACTGGCCCAAGAAACGAAGTAACGACCACTAGTACCAGCACCGCATTGAATATCTCACCAGTCAGCAACGGCTGCCCGGCAGCATTGAGGGTGTTGTAGCCGACCAACGTGGCGGCAAGCGTGGCGGCAACCTGTGGCAGCGTCAGTGCCCACATCGTCAGCCTTTCCGGACGTGTGTAGCCAAAGGCGCGACCGGCGATCGCTGCTGCGATTCCCTTTCCCAAGAGCAGCGAAACAACCATGCCCACTACCAGCCAGAAATTGTTGAAGATGGTCTGGCCCACCGTGACCGGGACAATCAGGAAACCGATGACAATGAAGAAGATTGGAATGAAAAAAGCCCTGCCGAAGAAATCCAGCTTTTCCTTCGCAGGATGGTCAACGGCCGCGGCATTGACCGCCCATCCTGCCAAGAAGGCACCGACGATATCTGGCAGGTTGATCAAATCCGCCAGCATGCCAGACACCGCCATTATGCCAAGCATAGTGACAAAATAGCCCGCCTCGTTATCCCGCAGCTTGTTCAGAATCCACGCACCGGCGCGGCTAACCCCGACCATGATCAGCGGCACGAAGATAGCGACCTCAGCCAGCTGCACGGTGAGGCCCGACGGCGAAAAGCCTGTCGTGTAGGTTGACACGCAGATTCCAAAGATAACCAGCGATAACACGTCCGATACCATGGTGGCACCGATCGCGACGACGACCGGCTCGAAACTCAGTGCGCCAAGGCGAGTGACGATCGGCATCGCGAGCAAAGTGTGCGACGCGAGCAGCGAACCAATGACGATTGATGGTATAACCCCGTAGCCGAACGTCAGACCGAGCGCGGTGCCGAGCACCTGCGGCACGATGGTCGTGATGAGCCCGAAAATGACGCTGCGGGTCTGTGCTTTGCGAAAAAGGCTGAGATCGATCTCAAGCCCGGCCGCAAACATTAGCAATAGCCTGCCAAGATCGCCGAAGAACTGCACGATCGGGTGGTTTATCGGGGCAACGTCAAGAACATGCGGTCCTAGCGTGATTCCGAAGGCCAGCAGGACTATGAGTTCTGGAATTCTGATGCGCCGTGCAATCGCCGGTGCGACCGCGATGATCGCCATGACGATCCCAAACTTGGCCAGGTTCGGCAGCGCTACGGCATGAGACCTGAAGGCATCAAGCCAGTCCATCGCCAGTTGCTCCGGGCAACTCGGCAATGGCTTGGCGTCGGCTCGCTGCGCTATATCAATGGACGAGTTTTTTCGCGCCTGGGTTGCTTCAGCCCGCCGAGTTGAAGAGGCATCATCCGTCGCTTAGCTCTCAAGCGCCATTGGACCGTGGTCCAACGCAAAATTGAGACCCCGCTGGTGAATTCCATCAGAGGGGGTTGTTGGTGTCCGCTTATGGCCCAAAACGGACATTCCATTACGTCGTATTTGATGTCGCTTTCGGACATGAGTTTGTGCGCTGCACATGTGTGCTTCTGACCCAAGGCGGACATTAGACCCAAACGAAACTGGGCACCTGCTACAATCGAAACCAAGGTATCGTGAGGTACACGCACGCGATCATCGCCATTGGGGGAATGATCCACACACACCATGCCCAGAACCCGCTTAGGCGATTTGGCAGAAGCGCGGCGCCGAGTCCGATCACGAGAGCGCCGACGGCGGCAGAAGCAGTCCACCCGTACCAGTACATCTCTGGCGCGAGGAAATCCAAAACCGGATCGGCAAAATCTCTGGAGCGGTGCGTGCCCAAGAGCACGATGCCTTGAGCGGGATACACCGTAAACAGCGCGAGCCCGCGTAATCGCCCGATCACATAGAGAAGCGCAAACGCTGCCCCAAACGCAAAGACGAAACGGCGTACTGCCGAGGCGGGCATCACGATCCGAACCCCCTAATATCATTCATGACGTGACCAACGATGAAGGACCACCAGACAATGAACGCCAGGAGTATGGTTAGGGTCGTGCGTATGTGATTGTGTTGACTATCGGCCGGCCGACGCCAGCAGAACCAGTATGCGGGCAGAATGCCCAATCCGACGCCAACAAAATCCTCCTTGAGATCGAGGAAACCCATCGCATGCCAATGACGGTCGCGTTCCAAAGTCGGCTGAATATCGATTTTGAAATACAGGTAGACGATCGCGCCGAACAGCGCGGAGGTTAAATACAAAACGATGATGGCATTTGCGAAACGCTCGGCGGGAACGGCGCGAAATCGACCGAAGAAAGAATGCGGTCCAGCATTGGACGGCGCGCATGTCGCCAATGCCTGATGCGTAATCGCGCCAAGCAAGGCGATCGCGACCAACCCGTGCAGTATTAGAAGCGTAGTCGCCATACCAAGACGAGCTGGTTACCGACCGCCGTTCTACGAAAACAGCGCTTCGGTTGCGAACGGCTCGGCCGACCCGGGTCGATACCGCGTCAGAGTGAATTTCGTTTTATTGCCCGGATCGACATCAACCAAAACGTAGTTGTATTCCAGTTGCGGCGGCTTGCCCCTCCAATAGAGGTCCGGCGGATAGTCCTTTGGCACCTTGATGCTCGTACGGCCCGGAAGGATCGGGTCCTGCTCCGCCCCGCCGCCACCGAGAACAAGATATTTCACGCCATCGACATCATAGAGTTCAGTCGTGTGAACGTGCCCATTGAAGACAACCAACTCTAAGTCCTTGGCGTAACCCGCAATCACTTTGTGAGGATTATCAGGCTCCGGGATGGGACCAAGGCCGGCGCGACAGAAAACCGGGTAATGAAAGGTGATAAAGGCCTTTTTGATTCCCTTCACCTTGGCGTCGTCTAGCCACTCCCGTAACTGGACCATCTGCTCCGCATATTTTGGCCGGTCCGCATCCCACATCGACGGTGAACGATAGTCGTACTTTCCGCTCCAAAGGAAAATAAACCGAATGTCTTTGAAGTCGAACTTGTAGATCAACCGCTCTGGCGTTACGCCGAAGTTTTTCAGATAGGGCACCGCATTCAGTGTACCTTCGATCTTTGGATCGCCCCACACTTCGTGATTGCCGACCGACATAAGCCAGCGTCCTTCGAGCCCGGCGGCGCGCATTTCGGCGTCTGGCTCCGGTAGCAGATTGAGCATGGTGTCGTTCAGCCGTTTCCAGTATGGACTGTCGTTAATCGTTAAGCCTTGATTACCCCACCACACGACGTCGCCGCTATTCACTACGAATTTGGCCCGCCCGCTCCGCACCTGCTGCACGATCTCGCGTGAGACCCATTCGCTACCGGCAAGCTCAAACATCTCCCGGTGCACCCCGGGGAGCAGTTTCACATCTTCAACAGTAGCGCGGGTCACCCAACCCTGATCCACGGTCAACGTCATGACCTCGGTACGAGACATGAACGGCATTATGACGCGAATGAGGTCTTTGGTGACGGGATCGAAGATCATCTTCACATCACGTTTCACTACCGCCTCGGCGACCCGCTGCGGCATGACCAATCCAAACATTTCGACGAACAGCTTGGTCAGGTCCGGGCGACCATCTTTCTGCGGCAGGTACATCATAGGCCGAGAGTCGCCGTAGACTGCAAACGAAAGTCCTGAGCTGGCTTGTTGTGCGGCAGCGCTCTGCGTATTTTCAAGCAGAACCGAAGGCAACACCGGGAGCATTGCTGCGCTCGAAAGGAGCGCCCTTCTATTCAACCCCTTTCGATCAGCCGATGTCGCATGATGGGGAAACGTTACGTGCTGAAACATGCAGTGCCTCCCTAAGATTCAAGCGGATGCTATCGGGAGCGAGGCGATAGTTTGAGTTGGACTATGGCCCAATGTTTAGGTGCCATTTACGCGCAGGGGGTTCCTGTCCGCTATTGCTCCTAGCAGACATACGGTGGTGCACTGCATATGTCTGCTTGTGACGGAAAGCGGACATCGTCTTTGGCGGATTTTGATACTTTACGATTGCCACCTTCCCTAAAGGCCAATTTAAGCCCACTTCGTTTTGAGTAAGTTTTTTGCCGCTGACGATCGGGACCACAAGGTCCGGAGCCCATTGCTCTAATTATCACCCCTGGAGTGAAGAGTATGAAGCCCGCACTCATCGACAAATTCAGAACGAGAAAGTTACTTCTTAGCTTGCTTGTTGGTGTCGCTGCTCTGGCGACGGCGCACTCCCAGGCTTCTGCACAACAACAGAAAAGACCTAACGTCGTTATGCTCATGACCGACGATACCGGGTGGAATGATTTCGGAGCCTATTCAGGCGGCGGCGCGGCTCTTGGTCACCCGACGCCGAACATCGACCGGATCGCAAAAGAAGGCGCCACGTTCAGCGACTGGTACGGTCAAGCTAGTTGCACCGCAGGCCGCGCCTCATTCATCACTGGTCGCATCCCGATCCGTTCGGCGCTCTCCATCGTGGTCGCCCCCGGCGATGAGAACGCGCTGAAAAAAGAGACGCCGACCATTGCCGAGTTTTTCAAGAAGAACGGTTACTCAACGTATTTTTCTGGCAAATGGCATCTTGGCGACAAGCCAGAATCCTACCCCATCGAGCACGGCTTCGATGAGATGAAGGCGTTCGCGGCGTACTACCCAGGCGTTTACACCTATGCCGACACGTCGAAGTGGTTCCATCCGTGGTTCCCCTCATACAATCCAGAGATCGCGAAAGCGTATTTCGAAGTGGTGAACATGTACGAGTGGGAGGGCGTTGCCGGACAGCCAGCGAAAAGAGGCGAGTACATCACGTATGACCGCCTTGCTGATTTCGACGTCCGCCAAGCCGACTACGCAATCGAATACATCAAGAAACACGCCAAGGACTCGAAGCCGTTCTTCATAGACGTCAATTTCATGAAGATGCACAACCCGACCAATGCGGCAGCGAAGTTTGCTGGCAAATCTCGCCTCGGCGACTATTCGGACTCGTTATTGGAACTCGATGACGACATCGGCCGCATCATGGATACGATCCGTGCGGAAGCACCTAACACCATCGTCATTGTAACGGCTGACAACGGTGCATGGCAGGATGCGTATCCCGATGCCGGCACCACACCGTTCCGGGGTGAAAAGGGTTCGGCATTTGAAGGTGGTTGGCGTGTTCCAGGCTTGATGTGGTGGCCCGGACAGATCCCGGCCGGTGCGCAGTACCATGAAATGATGTCGCACATCGACTGCTGGGCCACGCTCGCCAAAATGGTCGGGCTGACGCCACCGCCGCAAGGGGCGTGGACCGACAACAGTGGCAAGCCGATCTATTTCGACAGCATCGATAACAGCGAATACATCCTCGGTCGCGCAAAGCACTCGGCGCGCAGATCGTGGATCTACATCGACGGCGAAAACTTCATGGGAGCGCGGTCAGATGTCGCCGGTGATCCAGACAACCCGGATGTCAGCATTGCGTGGAAGTATTTGTGGACCGCGAAGGATACATGGCTTGGTCCAGAACAGAACCTCGGCTCGATCGGCGCGGTCTACAATCTCACGATGGACCCGTTCGAGAAGTACGACATGGTGTTTAATGGCGCGATGTCGGCACGGATGCCGACGCAGTCGCCCGGCAAGTATGCCGGTCAGGACAACGGTTGGGTGCTCGCATTAATCGTCCCCGTTGTTATGGAGTTCAACAAGTCAATCGTTGACTACCCGAGCATCAAGAGGCTTCCCGGTGGAGCGTCAAATGATTGGAGGCCCGATCTCCAACGTCCAGACAACCCGGTACCGCTGCTGGATATGAAGAAACCGCTGAATATCAAAGGGGGCGGTGGCTAACCCTCACCTAGACGCGACGGTAGTGGACCAGCGCGGCGAGCCGTTCTCAAACAGTGGCTCGCCGTTGGTGCTTTACTGAACGTTTCGATGTCCGCTATTGGCCCAAAGCGGACATTCCACTATGTCGCATTTGATGTCGCTTCGGGTGTAAAGCGGACATGCCATTTTGCACTGCATATGTCTGCTTTTGACCCAAAGCGGACATCGCCTACGGCACTGCACATCTCTGCTTCTGACCGAAGCGGCGCCCCCGACTTCCGCCTACCATCCGGTGGAATTATCGCTCAGTGACCCGGATGAATGGCATCGTTCAGATAGATGCAAGTGAGGATGGCGAATACATAGGCTTGGATAAAGGCAACCAGTGTCTCTAGCGCGTAAAGCATGGCGATCAATACGAGCGGCAGTGCGCCGCCAATCCACCCAATAACGCCAAAGCCGGTACCGAGCAGGACAATGAAGCCTGCGAAGACTTGTAGCGTAATATGTCCCGCCAGCATATTTCCAAACAGACGAACACTATGTGAGAGCGGTCGCGAGAGGAAGGACATCAGCTCGATAAACACGACCAGCGGCAAAATATAAAACGGAACGCCTTTGGGCACGAACAAATTGAAGAAATGGAAACCGTGCCGCATAAATCCATATATCACCACGATAAAGAACACCGTGAGGGCAAGGGCGGCGGTAATAATGATTTGGCTTGTGACACTGAAGGTATGAGGGATCAGGCTAACCATATTCAGTGTCAGCACGAACATGAACAGCGTGAACACGAACGGAAAGAATTTCATCCCTTCCGTGCCGGCGGTGCTCTGAAGCATGTTGCGAACAAATTCGTAAGACATCTCCGCTGCCGACTGCCATCGTGAGGGGACCAGAGCTCGTTTCGAAGTAGCAGCCAGTAAGAAAACGGTCACAAACAAGACCGCGCCTAGCATGTAGGCGGCGGAGTTGGTGAACGCGATATCGAACTTACCGATCTTGGCAATCGGAAAGATCTCATGGATCTCGAATTGCTCAATAGGATTCATTGTCCAAGCCTACGCCACTGCCCAAACGAAAAAAATAAGCTTGGGTAGTGCCGCTCATTCCAATTCGGCCTTACTCCGGATCCGATAACGACGCAGACCTTGAGCAGCATACGTGGGTAGGCACAAGAAAAATCCCCGTAAATCCACGCGGAGTGTCTGCGCTCGGTGGCACTGATATCCGCTATTGGCCCAAAGCAGACATTGGCTTGCACTGCACAGGCTTGCACTGCACATGTGCGGATCCAAAGCACAATTTTGGTCGCTGCCAAGGCAAGCCGTCGGACGGTCTCTATCGCCGACGGCCCGCTTTCTCCGGCGAGACGAGGGGCATCCATGCGCCTCTCCGGAGCCAAGAGTGCGGACCACTAAGGACGCACTCCAGCTTTTAGAGGTTAGGGGCCGCGACCCACGGTCCGGGCCATGACATCGACGCACGGTCCGCTGAGTCGGCTGTAGTTAGCCTCTAAACAAGCCTCGATTCTGCCGCCGCCCGGCTGCACGTCGCCACACATCGCTCTGATATCGCCGCGGCATTCATTCGCAATCGCCGCCGCTCCAGTCAGAACGGCCCGGCACCGCTGGGTTAGATCCGCTAAGTGCGAGTTGAGACACGACCTGATCGCACCTCCACCCGCCGGCACATCTCCACATGCCGCCCTGATATCGGCGGCACATTCCGCTATGACGGCTTGCTGCTGGGCCATCGCGAAGTTTGTTGAAAGCAATATGACGGCACCCATTGCAAATACAGTTTTTAGCATCGGCGGTACTCCTGATGGTCGCTCCCCCTCTTTCGTTTCCAGCTAAGTAATCCTTGGCGTTTTGAGTGAAGAACTTCGACTACCGCTGTTCCGGCGGCAGCTTTAGTCCAAAGGGTCCCGCAGCGAGTGCATAAGGCCCGCGTCTGAAGCTTCCTCTGCTTGCTCCGCAAGACGGCCGTAAGCCTCGGCCAAATTCATCCATCCTCCCCTTATGGCGGGGCTGGTTTCATTCCATGCTCGGGCGCGGACCGTCGCTTCTAGATATCTATATTGCTCAACTCGGCCCGTCGGATCCGACTGATCGGCCAGCTGTTTCAGCGTGCCCACCACGGCGTCTGGTACGGATACGCGGATGATCCGGACCCAAACCACGGCCGATACGCAGGCTGGTACGCATACCCGTATCCAGACCACGGTCGATACCCGCCGTTTTGATAAGCGGTTGTTCCGTAGTCCCATCCATAAGCGGTTGTTCCGTACCCATAGCTGTACGGCCGGTACGTTCCATAGCCATAGCGATACGGATTGTTGTACGCGCCGTAGCCGTAATAGCCACGCCGATACGCGCGGCGTTCCGCCCTACGATGAACGCCCGCGACGCTCATTGGAGTGAGCGGACGACCAATCACCGCTGAAGCGGTGTCCGTGGACAACGATAGATTTCCCTCGGGCGAGAAGCGAAGTGAGTATGGAGTTGCACATAAGACGCAAGCGAAGAGCGCAGTCGCTCCGGTAGTCACTAGTTTCGACATCGTGACCTCCAAAGTACATCCACCCCGATCCGCGAAAAGAATAACAACGTACCCGCTACTCAGCATTGATGTGCGTCAAGTGCAGAGCATCAAAAGTTCAGAGTGCGCGATTACCTAACGATGGTGGCGACGGCGCCTAACTCGGAAGGGGCATTGATGCAGGTCGATCTGAGCGGATATTCGTTGCCACATTATTCCTTGTTTCCGTCAAACGAGTAGGAGATTTGGCGATGTACGTTCTCATCATAGTAATCGCGGTTCTCTCACCAGCCACCGCTACGGTTACACCGGTTGGGGTCACTTCTCAGACTGTCGGAAAATTCAAAAATTTGGACCGGTGCAAGGCCGCTGCAAATGACCCCTCCGCTGGCGGCGCTATTTCAGATTTAAGTCTCTCAAGGGGGGTCTATTGGTACTGTGCACCCGCGGGCGTCGAGCGCTAAGTGCACTTATGACCGAAAGCGGACATCAGCGCGCTGATTTAGCAGCGGGCCGTGCAGTCGGCGTACACGGTCACACGAAAACCGAGAGCGATGTCGTATCTAAGCGACGCCCCGAAAGCAGACATGTGCAGTGCAGTAGCCGCTGTCTGCTTTGGGCCAAAAGCGGCCATCGTTGCGTTTATCTTTACGCGACAACATTCTGCCGTGCGGTCTCGCGAAAGAAGAAAGCGCTGGATTTTGGCGTCCGCTTCTGTGTCTTGAAATCGACGTGTACCAGTCCAAAGCGGTTCCCAAAGCCGGAGGTCCACTCGAAGTTGTCCATCGTGCTCCAATGGAAGTAACCCATCACCGGCACGCCATCGGCGCTCGCTCGCTGGAGCTGCGTCAGGTAGCTGCGGAGAAATACAATGCGGTCGGTGTCGTAGATTTTGTCGCCGTCCACCAAGACATCGTCGCTGGCACAGCCGTTTTCTGTGATGTGGATCTCCTTTGCCTTCCAGAGCGATTGCACGAACTTCGGCGCCCAGTAGAGAGCCTCAGGGCCCAGCGTAAGCCACTGATTGAACATCTTTGGATGCCCTTTAGAGAACGGAATTTCACGCCAACTACCGGAGACCTGTCCTGGCTGATCGGATGCAAGCACGTAAACGAGCGGTCGGTAGACATTGATGCCGACGAAATCGAGCGGCGAGCCGATGATTTTCAACTCGTCGTCCGTGAATTTTGGCGCGTCCGCCCCTTGTTCCTTCAAGTAACCGTCAGTGTATTTGCCTTCGAGCATCACCGTTAGGAATGGAGCGTTGCGTTCGCGCGTGGCGATCTCTGCTGCCTTAATGTGTTCGGGAGCCTCGATCAACGGAACAGCAAGCTCAATCACCTCAGCAGGTCCCACTTTGGTCCCGGCTCTGCCTTTTGCCCGAATGGCCTGCACCGCCATCCCGTGACCGAGAACGGCGTGGTGTCGAACCTGATTGAGTTCGCGTCGCGAAAGCTTCAGGCCGGGCGCAAGCGCGATGTGCATCGTGCCGCCCGAAATCGGGACATCCATGCCCTGATGGCCCATGTCCACAAACGAGCGGAACTCGTTGATCGTGAAGAAGTGGTGGACGCGGTCGCTCAGTTTGTCGGCTATGTATCCGGCGTAGTCCGCGAATGCCTTAGTCGTGTCACGGTTCTGCCAGCCGCCCTTATCCTGCAACGCCTGCGGCAGGTCCCAGTGGTAGAGCGTGGGGAATGGCGCAACACCGGCGGCGGCGAGCTCGTCCACAAGACGGTTGTAGAAGTCGAGACCCTTCGGATTTGGCTGACCAGTCCCGTTCGCGAAAATGCGCGGCCACGCGATGGAGAAACGGTAGGCATTCGCGCCAATGTTCTTCATCAACGCGACGTCTTCCTTGTAGCGGTGATAGTGGTCATTCGCGACGTCACCTGTGTCGCCGTTATTGATGTTTCCGGGCGTGTGCGCATAAGTGTCCCAGATCGACGGACCTTTGCCGTCCTCGTTCCACGCGCCCTCGATCTGATACGACGAAGTTGCCGTCCCCCAATAAAACCCCTTCGGAAATTCGCGGGCAGGTGCCTGAGCCGTCTTTGTATCCGTGCCTTGCGAGGTTTGTGCGACGCCGGTTGTTTCGTTTAGACCGACAAGCGTTCCCGCTGCCGCCAGCTTCGCAACATTACGTCGGGTGAAATGCGTGCTCATGGATTACCCTCCATGGTCGCTGCACAAACTCGATACTCGGGTAAGCCTGTCCGTCGTCCAAGTTGGACCGTGGTCCAATTCCATCCAATGTCCGCTTTGGGTCAAAAGCAGACATGTGCAGCGCAAAAACGGCGTGTCCGCTTTACCCCCAATAGCGACATCGATTGCGTTTTTCGCCATGTCTGCTTGGGCCAAAAGCGGACGAAACCTATTCCTTGCTTCGCGCGCCTTCGCGTCGAGCAACGCGGCGCGCGTAAAGGCTGATCCCAGGTGCGGCACTCAACCCGTGGACAAAGATGCTGACTAGAACAGTGGTCATCACCGCGAGCCGGATTGTTGATTCGCCCGGCAAATGTACTTCCCTTTCCAAATAGATCAGCCCAAGTACTATCGACGCCAGCCCACGCGGCCCAAACCAACCTAAGAATAGAACTGTCGGCTTGCTTAGATGGGCACCTGCGAGTGCAATCGCCACTGGCAGCATCCTAACAAATGTCAGGCTGAGTACCGCATAAAGTGCGGATGTCGCGTCAAATAGGCGCAAGTCTCGTCCGACCAAAAGCCCAAAAAGAAAAAATACCGAGAGATTAAAGAATTTTCCCCACTTTTTCGCGAAGTCGAAGTTTTGATTGTGATTTTTCCTGAAATTTATTTGTACAGCCAACCCAGCGACAAACGCGGCGATGAACATGCTCGCGTCGAGCAATTCGGATAGCACAAAACAGAGTAGCGGCAGCGTAGCGATTCCGATTTGTTGAAAGGATTTTGTCATCGACTCCTTATGGCGCGCGAAGTCCAGCAGAGCTCCGCCAACGAGTCCGATCCCCACACCGACCAGTACCCCCAGCCCGAGCTGTTCAAAAATAAACCGAGTCAAACTTGCGCTGCTGCTTAGACTACCGGCCGCTGCGATGGCGATGAAGAACAGGAGGAACGGGACGCAAAGTCCATCGTTGAGGCCGGCTTCAATGTTGAGTGTTTGGCGGATGCGCATTGGCAAACGCGGGTTTTTTACAATGAGCTGTCCAAGCCCAGCATCGGTCGGCGCGAGGATGGCACCTATGATTGCCGCTTCCCAAATGGTCAGATCGCGAAATAGGACCCATGCAGTGATTGCGCCGAGCAGAATGGTAAGCAACATTCCGACGCCCAATAACCGGAATGGCAAAGTTCCAGCGCTCCGTAAACCGTCTAGCTCGGTGTCTGTGAAGAGCAAGAACACCAGCCCAAGTTCGGCAAGGTGGAGAAAGAGTTTTGCCTCAATATTGGGAGTTTCAAAAAACGCGGGGGATACAAAAGATACAAAAAGTCCGGCGAGCGTAAAGATAGCTGGCGCGGTAACAATGGTCTGATCCAAACGCCGCGATACAAGGCTGTATAGAAAGAGGACCGTAAGGAAGACGGCAAAAGGTATCATCGGTCCCAACGCGGTCACGCTTGTTGCTGACAATGTCCGTTCTGCCTCGAATAGCGGGCGGTGGACATCCCCGCAACGTCTGCTCTGACCCACGAGCACGCGATGTCCGCTATGGGTCATAAGCAGTACATTAGGCGATGTCTGCTAAGGGGCAAAAGCGGACATTCCGCGGTGTGCTACGTGTACACGAAGTACCAAATCGCTAGCAGCGCACCTGCCATCAAGACAACGATCAGAATGACTGCCCGCCAGTTTCGAGCCAGCGAGCGCCATCACCAAAACAATTAGGCCGACGACCGCCCCCAACACCACTATTGACATACTGGTGCTCCCCTCGCGATCTACTGGCCAAAAGTAGACATTCTGCCCTTACGATCGGCCACTCTCGCCCCAGCGCGACGCGGACGTGGACTCAAACATTGTCGCCTCTTTGCCCTCGTCGGTGGCAAGCCACTGCTTCAATTCTTCAGGGCTCTTCGGCTGGCGACCTTTGACCCCTTCAAAGAGATCATTCAGTGTTGGGGCTTGGACCTTCTTTAATTCCTCTTTTTCGCTCATAGCTAACACTCCTTTTGAACCGCAACTGCAGTGCGGGCAGCCTAGGCCGCCTTGGCCTGCAGCTCGTCGATGGCATCGACGCGCTCCCACGTGAAATCAACATCTTCCCGTCCAAAATGCCCATATGTCGCCGACTTGCGGAAAATCGGTTGGCGAAGGCGAAGATGATCAATCATTCCCTTCGGCGATAGCGGGTGGGACACCGGCAGATCGAGATATTGGAGTTTTCCTGATCTCGTCCAAAGATCAGCCAGAAATGTTGCGACGCGGCACGTGGCGCTTTTGTTTATCAAGAGTGCATGTTCGTGCGAGCGCCGAAGATCGTTTGTCGTCGTGGCAAGCAGGAAGCTCGCAACTCGACTTTCTTGCAACGCAATTGAAAGCAATCCAGCGCGCTTGATGAACAACACCATTGCGTCCGCCGCAGCTTCAACAGACAACGCATCATCGTTCCACCCAAAAAGATCGCCGGGCAAATAGAATGCGACAATGTTGCGGACGCCACTCTCAAACGTCTTGCAATGACGAACGACCCCGCTCACCACAAAGAAGAGATAGTCGGCGGCCTCACCTTCACAGGCAATGACGTTGTCTCGCCGGAAGCGGATAGGACCGCGTTGAAGCGCGACGAGTGCGCGCTTGAGAGCATCCTTATTGCCGAAAATTTCCGGAAATTCGATGGCACCTGCGATGCGTTTGCCGTTTGATGCGACGACCGACGTCCCTTTGAGTTCAGCACAGGTCATTGTTTCCCTCTCTAGCTTCATCTACTCGCCAATTTCTGATTTCGTCGACGCGCACTGGTCGACGCTCGGAGAGTGCCGCTGACAACAGCATTCTCGTTTGCATCATCGGGTCACTAAATATCTCACCTTGAAAACAGTATTCTTCTGCCTGCACGCGATATCGTTGGCTTTTCGCCATTGCCGCGCGGGCTCTGTTCTTTCTGAGAAGCTCCAATCGTTTTGTGAGCGGCAATAATCGTGCAGCACGCTGCGCGAGGCTACTGCCTCGGCCAATAGATGGCTCAAAGGGAATGATACGCACCACGGGCCACTCCCAAACTGCAATCACTGGGCGATCAAAGGTCCTTGGTGGTCAATTGGCCTTTGGGGAATTGCTGCGCTGCATCCGCATTCTCCGATAGTGCTGCGCAGAAATGACGCCGGAATGACGGCATCGTGCTAGCAGGGCAGTGGTTGCACCCAACATGTCCGCTTTGGGTCAAAAGCAGACATATGCGTCGCAACAAGTCATGTCCGCTTTACCCCGATAGCGACCGCGAAAGCGGACTCTCGCAAAGGGGCATGTCTGCTTTACCCCCCAAAAGCGGACATATGCAGTGCAGTAGCCTATGTCTGCTTTGGGCCAATAGCGGACATCACTCAGCCAACGGGTCGATGCCGTCAGATGGGGTGTGGTTATAGAGGACAGTGAGAAGCATGTTGCCCGGTTCTGATGTTGCATCGGTTCGATAAGCCAAGACCTCGCCGCTGACGCCACTGGTATATTCCGCGATGACTTCTCCGAATGCGTTGCGCTGAACGGCGACCTTTTGCCCGGCTTCGACTTTGTCGTTCAGTGCAACCAAAACCTCAACGAACCCGCCGCGGCTTGCCAACACGGGGTGTGCACTGTTGGCGACGAAGATGTTCGTGTCCTTGCCGGTGCGTCCCATCGGTCCAGCGATGATTCCGTGATGCTTGAGGACGTTCATGGTCCCTTCCACGAACAAAGGAATCATGTCGGGGTCCAAAATCCGTGGTGCGCCGATCTCCGCCGTAAACGCCGGAATGCCGGCATTGATAAGCGCATTGGGCAGCACGCCCGGGTAAGCGATGTTGTCGAAGATCTGATCGATGGGGAACAGCTCGGCCATCGCGCGAACCTCTGGCAGGTCCATTCGCGCAATATGCATTGCCGTCATGTCATATCCGGTCGTCGAGGTATGAAAGTCGATCGCATAGTCCGCATTCGGCTTGAGCAGCCTGTTGAACAGGATCCCCGCGTGGCGGGACGGCGCTGACACACCGTTCTCATTCCCTGGCCATTCGCGATTGAGGTCAATCAAATCGATGCCGCGTCCCGAGTTGGGCCACCTGCGCGCCATGCCTTCCATGGCCGGGCGTGATACGTCTAGAACGGCCAACACCGTGCCAGACATTTCAGTCGGATTCAGGCGGTCCATGACGGCCTGTATCGTGCGAACGGGACTGATCTCATCACCGTGCACGCCGCTGACGAGTGCGATGCGCTTGCCCGGTCTGGCGCCTTTCGCGACCATTGTCGAGACATGCCAGTGCTGGCCGGTGGTCGTCTGCACGCCTTGAAAATAGAAGAGATGCCTCTTGCCGGGCTCGAGGTCATCGACATTGAGCGCGCTGACGACCCTCTTTCCGTCGATCGTGTCGCCGGTATAGACCGTTCCTCGCCATGTAGCCGGTGTCTGGGCACTCGCAGGGTCAGCGTTGGCCGCAAGCGCTGCCGACGCTCCGATAGCGGCGGTTATAAAATGGCGCCGATCGAGACCGTCCGATCCGGGATCATCAGACATAGTGCAGACCTTTCATGTTGGGGCGTGAGGCCGTGTGCGCGCATAATGCTCGCTTGCGTAGCCTTTGCGATCCGGGAATGCAGCGAAAAACAAAGAAAGCGCAGTGAGCGGCGCTATTTTCATGGATACCCCCTAAGGGGTAGTTCAAATCGCAGTTTCGTGAACGGAAGTTCCGCTTTGGGTTCAAGCAGACATGTGCAGTGCACTTGCTGATGTCCGCTTTGGGCCAATAGCGGACATTGTTAGTCGATTACCACGTCGACGCGGTTGAGCAACGGCGTGGGTATGGTTAGCCCGAGCATCCGGGCAGTCTGCGCGTTGATAATGAACTCGAACTTGTTAGCCTGCACGATTGGCAGCTCCGCAGGCTTCGCGCCTTTGAGAATACGGCCAGCATAGACACCGCACTGACGAAATGCGTCCACAATGTCGGATCCATAGCTCATCAGTCCTCCGACCTCGGCATACTCGCGCCCTGTATATATGGTCGGCAAATGGTGGAACGTTGCCAATTGAGTCAACTGGACGCGTCGGCCATTGAAGAACGTAGTGGCTCCGACGAAGACCGCATCAGGTCGCTCGCGACCCATTGCTGCGAAGGCGGCGTCGATCTCGGCGCTGGTGTCGGCGTTGTGGATCTGGAGCTGCAGTCCCATCGAACGGGCGGCTGCATTCACGTCTTTCAATTCCGCAGGCCTCGCATCGGCCGGACTGACAAGCACAGCGATGCGGGTCGCCCCGGGCAACAAATCTCGAAGCATTTCCAGCCGCTTTGCTCCCACCTCAGAACTGGCGAAATTGATGCCCGTTAGGTTGCCACTGGGTCGTGAAAGGCTGGTGGTTAAGCCAAGCTCTACTGGGTCGGCGCCAACCACGAAGACGATGGGCATCGTCGTGGTTGCCGCCTTCGCCGCGAACGAAGACTGAGGGCCTGGGGCAACAATCATGGTAACGGGACGGCGAACGAGGTCGGTCGCGAGCGCTGGCAACCGGTCGACTTGATCCTCAGCCCATCTGTATACGATTGCTACGTTCTCGCCTTCGACGTAACCGGTCTCTTTCAGGCCTTGTCGAAATCCACGCAGCCGGGCCTCGACCACTTCGGGCGTTCGGGGATCGAGAAACCCGATGATAGGCGATGCGAGCTGTTGCCCGCTTGCCAAGAGCGGCCAACCAAATAAACCCGAACCGGCAATCCCTTTGATGAAATCTCGCCGCCTCATTTTGGAACCCCGAGGCTCAGGGCAAGCACCATACCAACCTACAGGGGCGGTCTGGAAGCGGCCGGGTGCCAGGCCGGGCCATGTCCGCTTTGGGTCAAAAGCGGACATATGCAGCGCACCAGCCCATATCCGCTTTACCCCCCAAGAGCACATTCGTCGGCCCCGAAGCCTCAACACGAAAGATTTTTGAACCGCTTGGTGCCAGTTCGCTAGGGGAGGCCGCCCTTCAACGAAAAGTGACCCGTCTCAAGGAAAAATCAGGATTTTCTTTAAGCTTGCCGCGGGTCAAACGGCTATTTCGCGCCAGCTTTCCTCCACGCGGGCGGCAGATGTCCTGTCGCCTGCGTTTTTCCAAAGTTTTCTCGCTTTGTAAGGACCGTCACAGTCAATTGCGTCGCCGCTGGAAACAGGAAAAGGAAAAACCGGATGGTTGCTGCTACTGATGGGGTTGCTCGCAAGTTTGCCGCCTATGTTAATGAACCAGTGCTGGCCGCCGAACCGCGGAAGGGTTTCTTCGTCCGCTTCATGGAAGCACTCATGGAGACGCGACGCCGTCAAGCTCGCCGCGAGATTGCAAAACACGCGCACCTATTAGACGATTCTTGGCGGCAACTTGATTTGTAAAATAGCCTAGGCAAGTGCTTGGTGGTGACCGTTGAGGCCCGCCTAAAGAAAAAATCAACGGCTTCCTCAAGATTTCCGGCAGGTTGGCGACTAAGGCAACCGTACCTTGTCGGCATGTAAGTTGGGCCGCATAGCTCGCGAGCACCAAATCCCAGAAGTGAATTAGTTGTACCGAATGTTACGCCGGAGGCGCCCGTGCAAATGGCAATCGTCATCGACATTGCGTTCATTGTCGTCGTTTTTCTTTTTCTATCTTTGGTGCGACCTGACCTCCACATAGAGGGGGGCCAATCGCTGCTGGAATTTCGCGACCCGCTAACGCTCATTCCTAAGACTGAAAGCGCAGATGACAATTGGGAAGGAAGCCAGTGGCAATGTGTCCCCCATCAAGAGGCGCGTGGGGGAACAGATTGACACCGAGCAGAGGCTCCGGGCTTGGTCTCATTGTCCGTTAAGTGCCAAAAGGTCGAGGGAAGCCTATGCTGCGGTATACGCGTCGGCATCTGCTCATTGCGCTAGCTACGGTCCTTTGCATCGCCGGTATTTCTTGGGTCGCATTGGCCTATTTCTTTCCATCGCCACCGTCGAAATTTGTAATTGCCGGGTCTTTCCCTGGTGGTCACTACGAGCGCCTAGCCCATGAATATAAAGAAATACTTGCACGGTCCCACGTGACCGTAGAGGTGCGTACAACTGCTGGTGCAATTGACAACCTAAAGCTACTGCAGGACCCAAATTCCGGTATTCAGATCGGTTTTTCGCAGGGGGGCATCTCAAACAGCAAGCAAGCGCCTGATCTGTTGTCGTTAGGAAGAATCAACCATCAGCCCTTCTGGCTCTTTCACCGTGTGACTGAACCTTTAGATGATCTGACAGAGCTCAAGGGCAAACGCATTGCCTTGGGGCCAGTAGGCAGCGGGACACGTGCCGTGACCGAGAAGATTCTCGGTATCAGTGGCGTCAATTCTGAGACTGCGACGCTAATGCCTCTTGCGGCACGAAACGCATACGACGCACTGGTTGAAGGTAAAATTGATGCCCTGTTTCTCGTCTTCACTCCAGAGGAGCCAGTTCTCCAATTCATGCTGAAAGATCCTCGTATTCGGCCTATGAGCTTCACAAAGGCAGAGGCTATTACTCGCATCTTTCCGACTCTCGTTCGATTGGTATTGCCGCGTGGCGCGATTGATTATGAACGGAACATTCCGGCCGCTGATGTGACAATCATCGCAGCAACCAACGTCGTACTTGTGCGCAAAGAGATTAATCCCGCGCTGATCGATCTATTGATGCAAACAATGTTGGAAGCGCATGGCGAAGCGGGACTTTTCCAAAAGGCCGGTGATTTCCCCACTCACACCGATCCTGAATTTCTAATGGCTGAGACTGCTGTCGATTTCTACAAAAATGGTCCTTCGTTTCTGCACCGACATTTTCCTTTCTGGGTAACCCACTACGCACAAAGATCGATTGCAGTGCTCACGGCTGTCATAGCAATTGCCCTTCCGCTGTTTAGCTTTGCGCCAAAACTTTACCGAGGGTTCGTGGCATATCGCTTAAGATCTTTGTATCGCCGTCTCAGGGTCATCGAAGCTAGCTTGCAAAAAGGCGCTTCCTCCTCAGAGTTTGCAGCACTCGAAGCCGAGCTTGAAAGCGTGGATCGTGCGATCCATTTGCTGGGAGTGCCAATGCAACACTCGGACATGTATTTTTCGATAGAATCTCACCTCGATCTCGTGCGCACCCGCCTTGAGTTACGGCGTGCCCGGTTACGCGGTCAATTACGAAGTGCGGCTTAGTGCATTCCTGCTGGTGATGCATCGCACACTCCAAGTCCGCTTTGGGTCATAAGCAGATATATGCGTCGCAACAAGCCGTGTCCGCTTTACCCCCAATAGCGACCGCAAAAGCGGCGACCGCAAAGGGTCATGTCCGCTTTACCCCCAAAAGCGGACATGTGCGGTGCAACTAGTGATGTCCGCTTTGGGCCAAAAGCGGACATGGACTTAGAAATAGCGACCCGACAACGGCGTGTTATCGGGCCGCAGATTGCACGCGAGACGGCGGCTTAATGAGGTTCTTTCAGCTTCGCCATGATCTCGTCCAAATTGAAGCTGGCCGCCTTTTGCCGTTGAGGAAAATCCCGGAACGTTGCCAGGAACTGGCCCACATAGTCCTGCGCGGGCACCAGCAGGAAGGCGTGGTCCATAAGCCAGTCGTAGTACGTGTTCGAGGTAACGTCCGCCCGCTCATAAGGATCGGTCCGTAAGTTGAACATCTTGGGGAGCCGCAGGGAGGTGAAGGGATTGGCCCAGAGCAGGAGTTGTCCGTTAGCCCGCTGCTCCATGAACACGAGTTTCCAGTTGTCGTATCGCAAGCCGACCACTTGCTGATCGTCGTTGATGTAGATGAACGACTCCCGCGGGCTCTTCGGTGCTTGGCCGGTCAGGTATGGCACGAGGTTGAAGCCATCGAGATGGACCTTGTAGGTCATGTCGCCAACTTTGTACCCGGCGAGTAGTTTGTTGGTCACATCTGGGTCACCGGCAATTGCGAGAATTGTCGGCAGCAGGTCGTGGTGCGCGACCATTTCATTCGATACCGATCCCGGCTTGATTTTTCCGGGCCACCGGAACATGGCGGGCACCCGATAGGCGCCTTCCCAGTTCGTATTCTTCTCGCTGCGGAATGGCGTCATCGCCCCATCCGGCCAAGTGTTCATGTGCGGACCGTTGTCGGTGCCGTACATGACGAAAGTGTCGTTCGCGATGCCGAGGTCATCCAACGCCTTCAGCACCGTGCCAACATTCTTGTCGTGATCGATCATGGTGTCGTGATATGGGCTCTGCCAGCGACCTGCCTGACCGAGACTTTGCGGTTTGGTATGTGTGCGAAGGTGCATATGGGTGAAGTTCACCCAGACAAAGAACGGCTTGTTGGCGTTCTTCTGCCGCTTGATGAAGTCGGCAGCCCGATCCGCGATGTCGTCGTCGATTGTAACCATACGCGCTTTGGTCAAGGGGCCGGTGTCTTTGCACACCTGCTTTCCGACCTTGCCGAAGCGTGGATCGACTGTCGTGTCGTCGTTGCTTGAAGCTTTGCAGTCCATAACCCCGCGCGGCCCGTACCTCGCACGGAACGCCGGGTCTTTCGGATAATCCGGCAATTCCGGCTCCTCTTCGGCGTTCAGGTGGTAGAGGTTGCCGTAGAACTCGTCGAACCCATGGACGGTGGGCAGAAACTCGTTGCGGTCGCCCAGATGGTTCTTGCCGAACTGACCGGTCGCATAGCCGAGCGGTTTGAGCAATTCGGCGATGGTTGGATCTTCCTTTTGAAGTCCAAGCGTAGCACCGGGCAAGCCGACTTTGGTCATGCCGGTGCGCAACCCCGACTGACCGGTGATGAAGGAGGCTCGTCCCGCCGTGCAGCTTTGCTCGGCGTAATAATCAGTGAACATCATTCCTTCGTTCGCGACGCGGTCGATGTTGGGCGTCTGATAGCCCATCAGGCCGCGCGAGTAGGCGCTCACATTGGATTGCCCAATGTCGTCACCCCAGATGATGACGATGTTTGTTTTCGGTTGTTGCTGTGCTGTCGCTGGTACGCAAACGAGCGCCATCGCAAACAGCCATGCCAGCAATGCAAATGATGTCCTACGCATACGCATACATCTCACAGCCACCTCCTGTTGATATGCAACTTAGAGGACTGACAAAGCTACCGTATAGAGTTGGTTGGAACAGCCCTATTGAACTACCGTCCAGTTCTGGCATCGCAAATGTCCGCTTTGGGTCAAAAGCAGACATGTGCAGTGCAAAGGGACATGTCCGCTTTACGCCCAATAGCGACATCAAATGCGACATAATGGAATGTCCGCTTTGGGCCAAAAGCGGACATTGGCTGTAAGAAGAAACGAAGCCGCTGCACAGCAACGGCTTCGCTCCGCTTCATTGAACGGCCATCAACGCCTTGGCTAGCTCCTCGTGCAGTCGGCGTTGCTCCTCTTCGCTGAGCTTCAGGGGCTCAAGAACAACCACAAATTTCTTGAGCGTGCCGCTAAAACGGAAGGGCATTTTGCTGTCGTACTCCTCCAGCACCGGGGTCCCGGTGTCCTCCCCGACGTCAAAGGTCTCGTCGAGAGAAAAGCGGACACCAATAGTCTGAGGAATTTTGCCCTCGGCGACCGGCTTTTCATCGACCAGCAAGGTCGCGGTTGCTCCCTTGCCGATACCGCCACCGTCGTAAACGAATTTTGCGCGGATGATGTGATTGCCAGGAGCAAGCGGCTGATCAGACGCAATGCGATACTTATGCTGCGGCTGATTTGACAGCGCGTAGGCAAAAACAGGCCTGCCGTCCATCAACAGCAATGCCCAGCCTCCATAACGGCCGCCGATTGTCCCGAGCACGCCATTAGCGCCTCCCTCCGGGATCGTTACCTCGGCGGCGGCTGTCCATGACTTGTTCTTGAAGTCCGGGGCTGACCCTTCCGGGATGCGGATCATGCCCGGGAAGTAAGTGAACTCGTTGCGGCCACGGGTGAGACTTGGCCGGATTGCCGGATCGGCCCGAGACGCCATGCTGGAGTCGAGGGGATAGACATTGTACTTCCTTGCCTCGACATCGAACGCATCCTGAAGCTCTTTAAGCTTGGCGGGATTTTTGTCGACGAGGTTGTTCGCTTGACTGAAGTCCTCGTTGATATTGTAAAGCTCCCACTTGAAATCATCGGGATTTGGTTCGAACCCAGTGTTGATCCAAGGCAAACGAAGCGGCGTCGTGCTCGCCATCCATCCGTCTTTATAGATTGCTCGGTTTCCCATCATCTCAAAATACTGGGTGCCGTGGCGTGTCGGTGCCGTGGCGTTGTCGAAGGTGTAGACAAGGCTCGTACCGTCCAATGGCTTCTGCTCTACACCATCCAACATCGTCGGCGGAGTGATTTGCACGGCCTCATAGATTGTCGGCACAATATCGATCACGTGACAGAACTGGGATCGAATGCTGCCTTTGTCCTTGATGCGAGCTGGCCACGACATCAGCATGCCGTTGCGGGTCCCCCCAAAGTGCGAGGCGACCTGCTTGGTCCATTGCATCGGCGTGTCCATCGCGTGCGCCCAGCCGACCGGATAGTGGTTGTAGGTTTTTGGGCCGCCCAGTTCATCAATCATTGAGAGCAGGAACGGCATATCCTCTTTTACGCTATTGGCATTGACCGCGACTTCGTTGGTTGTTCCTTGGAGGCTGCCCTCGGCACTCGCGCCGTTGTCGCCCATCATGAAAATGACGAGCGTGTTGTCCATCTGGCCCGACTCCTGCAGCGCATCGAGCAAACGGCCAATGTTGTAGTCGGCATGCGAAAGCGCGCCTGCGTAGACCTCCATCATTCGCGCGTACAAGCGCTTCTGGTCGGCCGACAGGGAATCCCACGCTGGTATCTGTTCGGGGCGTTTGGTCAACTGCGCATTGGCCGGAACAATTCCGAGTTTTTTCTGCCGTGCGAGTGTTTCCTCACGGACCTTGTCCCAACCTTGGTCAAATTGCCCCTTGTACTTCGCGATCCAGTCTTTGGGCGCGTGATGCGGCGCGTGCGCGGTGCCAGTGGCATAGTAAAGCAGCCACGGCTTATTGGGTGCGAGTGCGTGCTGCATCCGCATCCATGTTATCGCTTTGTCGGCGAGATCGACGTCGAGAATATACTTCGGATTTCCCACATATGGCTCAATCGGCCTCATGTTTTCGTATAACGCTGGGTGCCATTGGTCGCTGTCGCCACCAAGAAATCCGTAAAAGTGTTCAAAGCCGAGGCCGTTCGGCCACAAATCGAACGGGCCCGCTTGGCTCGACATCCAGTCCGGCACATTGTGCATCTTGCCGAACCACGCGGTGTTGTAACCGTTCTCCTTGAGGACTGCGCCGACTGACCCGGCGCTCCTTGGCACCAGCGAATTGTAACCGGGATAACCAGTGGCGAACTCAGTGATGTCTCCACTTGCAACCGAATGGTGGTTTCGTCCGGTGATCAGCGCCGCCCGCGTCGGCGAACACAACGCTGTCGTGTGAAACATGTTGTAGCGAAGCCCGTTGTCGGCGATGCGTTGGAAGTTGGGGGTTTGAATCGGCCCGCCAAACGTGCTGCTTGCGCCGAAGCCAACGTCGTCGGTCAGGATCAACAGGACATTCGGCGCCCCCGCTGGAGCCTCAACGCCCTTCGGAAAGTCCGGTATCGAACCCTTCAACGTGTGTTCGATCTTGCCTTGGAAGGGGGGCTCGGGTCTGGGCAACACGCTCGGGGTCTCAGACCTCGCACTGCGCGGGAAGGCGACAGCGGCGACTACCGAAGCGGCAACGAGTAAGGTAACGCCGACCAAACGACGGGTGCTAAAATCAGGCTTTTGCGCTAAGGGCGGTGTTGCATACTTCTTGTTGGATTGATCTTCGTTCATCGTGAATCCTCCATGGCAATCGCGCGGCGATGCCAGCGCGAAAGTTCCCGGACTTTGATTGTCTAGGCTGTAAGCCGCAGAATCGAGTTGGACCGAAGTCCAACATGATAACTCCGAATACCGCATGCTCGCTAATGTCCGCTTTGGGTCAAAAGCAGACATGTGCAACGCAACAGACCATGTCCGCTTTACCCCCATGTGTGACGGCTCCGAGTTGGCAAGGACTTTCTTGAACGTGTGCAATAGCGGACATGTGCGGTGCAAACAGGAATGTCCGCTTTGGGCCAGAAGCGGACATTCAAATGTTTTCGATGGCGTGCGCTCCTATTGCCCGCCAATGCTCGGTAGCGACCCGACCCGCGTCACGGAGGGCGGGTTCCACTTGCCGCTAAGAGCTTCTGAATGGGGCGCGTAGAGCCGCATGAGCAGATTGAACTCGCCTTTCGGAGCCGGAAGCCGGTTGGCTTCCTTGTCAGCGCCGGGGCTTTCGTTCTGAAAATAGAGGTCGAGTGATCCGTCCGCGTTGTACTTGAACGGCATCCAACTACTGACCGCGAACCGATTGAGGGAGTTCGCAACTTGGAAACCTTCGGCATCATAGAGCGTGATTGACCAGAAGGCGCTTACTGGGGGCGTTTGGCCCTTGTCGAAGTGGAGTGTGTATTTGTGCGCACCATCGAGTGGCTTGCCACTCTCGTCGCCAAGATTGCTTGGATATATGGCATCCTCTGGGAGGTTTGCGCCAAGACCCCATTGGCTGATGATCGCTCGCTCCAAATAGTAATTGCCGTAACCCCCCATTGTGTCCGTGTTCAATGACCAGCCGTTCGCCACACGCGCGAGTGTCGGCAGCTTCCATGCCATCAATCGCTGGGCTTCGCCCGGCGCGCTCTCCAAGGCCTTACTGATGACAGGATCGGCCTTGCTCAAGTCAAAGCTTTTACCCACCTCGATGCCGATTTTCTTTAGTTGCGCGATCATCGGCTGGTCGGTGATGTGGGGTGGCGCGACTTTGAGAACCTCGGCCGCGTAGGCGAAGAACTTTTCCGCAGACATTTTATCGACCTGAATTTTCGGCGGTGTTTTCATGTCCACCGAAGGATCAATTGTCGCTGTCGGCGGGACGGGAGTTTTGCCCCACTGCGACAGCGGCGTAATTTTATAACCGGCCTGAATTTTGTGAACCGCGTCGTAATCCTCCGGCCCATCGGTCTTTGTTCGCCCGATGATCCAGACCCACGGCGTCGGTGCGTTAATGCGCGTCATTCCCGAAGGAATATCTCCGTTCCAACCAGGTGGAGTAATGAGGAAATTACCGGCCTGAGTGCCTGTGGTTCGCCAGCCGGGTGACGCGAAAACGTCGCTCCATGCGTCAAGCATTGGCAGGAGATAATAGCGTCCGTCAGTATTAGGTGCTGAAACGATGACCGGCTCTCGGGTCATGTCGAGAAAGGCGTTAGAATAGAGTGTATCGAAATTCGGGCGCACGACGGCTTTTAAATCTGCGGTCGGAAACGCCGAGAAATTGTGGAACATGTTGGCCGGGCCGAAGCCCGGCATCTTGCCAGCTTCGACGTTGGTGACCACCCTTCGGGTAATATCTATGCTCACCAGCGGATAGAAGTACAAATACGCATCAACACCGATAGCGTGCGCCTCTTGTTCGGTGATTGCGGACTGGGCTTCTGTCGGCAAGGCCAATGCAGCCAACAAGCCGACACCAAGTGCGGTAGCTAAAGCGCGCTTCATTCGGGCTCCAAGGCGTCCAGCCCCCGCCGTTTTTTATCCCGTAAGGAGGAAGGGCATTAGTTGGACCATCGGGTAATTAGTTTATTCAAACTTTACTCGCAGGCGGAATGTCCGTTTTGGGTCAGAAGCAGACATATGCAGCGCAATAGGTCATGTCCGCTTTGCCCCCAATAGCGACCGCAAAAGCGGACTCTCGTAAGGGGGCATGTCCGCTTTACCCCCGAATGCGGACATGTGCGGTGCAATTAGAGATGTCCGCTTTGGGCCAAAAGCGGACATTCCGACCTCTACTCCTAAGTGGTAAGATACCAAAATCGTTGGAGTGCGCTCACCCCCAATGCCGCACCAAAGAAATCCACTTGGGAACGCGAAAATACGAGCCGCCGGGCGTCGCGGCATTAGCCGCGCACGTTACGAAGACGCCGAAAAACAGCGCATCGCGTTACTCAGGCATCTGAGCCGTTTTGAAAAGACGGCGCGCGCGCATCCGAGCTACAAGCGTGTGTTGACATTGCTCAATCAGAGATTCCGGCACGCCCCCATCGAGCAGCGCATCGCTATCCTCAAAGCCGCGCAGTGGCTGATTGCCTTGATCGAGATAAGCTCAGGATCGGTGTAGCCAATCTGAGGCGCCTTGCGTTTGTCGCTGCGCTACGAAGGAAGCGCTAGCGCAACCGCGAGAACCGTACACTTTTCGTTGGCGTAGAGTACGTCACCCCACCGAAAGTCGTATAATAGGTTTGCAGCCGAAATGTTAGGCTTTGCTCGCCGAACGCTATCCGGACTGGGCGCGGTGAGTGGCAGGGGGCGCACCACAGATTTAGGGTCAGCTTCCTACGTCGCGTTCCATACGTTCCGCATTTGCGCCTCGGTACTTCGCAGGGTCGCGCCTATGGCTCACCCATCTTCGACTAAACCGGCCAATAACGAAGCAGCGCAGCCTCATTGGCGA
>Ga0306926_10000942_pt1 | contig 28261 bp, 28 predicted proteins | sample flu12Cox44000178_FD_203759 | JGI IMG/M metagenome (GOLD analysis project Ga0306926, IMG submission 203759) | Lab enrichment of tropical soil microbial communities from Luquillo Experimental Forest, Puerto Rico - flux8day.12C.oxic.44.000.178 (v2)... | ecosystem: Environmental > Terrestrial >...
GATGTCAACCACATCATGCAGGTGGCCGAGTTCGGCATTGTGCTGCTGCTGTTCGTCATCGGCCTCGAGCTGCAGCCGACGCGATTGTGGGTGATGCGGCGGATCGTCTTCGGACTCGGTGCCGCACAGGTGGCGCTGTGCACGCTGCTGCTGGGTGCGATCGCCTGGTCGCTGGGGCAGGCGCCGGTTGCCGCCCTCATCATCGGCTTCGGCCTGTCGCTCTCCTCGACGCCGCTCGTGCTGCAGATGCTCGCCGAGCGGCGCGAGCTGAAGACCCGGCACGGACGTGCGGCCTTCGGCATCCTGCTGTTCCAGGATCTCGCCGTGCTGCCCGGACTCGCGGTGCTGCCGCTCCTCGAGCCCTCCGCGACCACACACGCAGGCGGTGGCACCTGGTGGGTGAGCCTCATAAAGCTCGCCGTGGTCACCACCGTCGTGCTGATCGGCGGCGGGCGGCTGATACTGCGGCCCGCGCTGCGCCTGGTGGCGCGCGTGAACGTGAGCGAGGTGTTCACGGCCGCTGCGCTCCTGACCGTCATCGTGACGGCAGTGCTCGCCAATCGCATCGGATTGTCGGCGACGCTCGGCGCGTTTTTCGCCGGCGTGCTGCTCGCCGACAGCGAGTTCCGTCACGAGCTCGAGGCGGACATCGAGCCCTTCAAGGGGTTGCTGCTCGGCCTGTTCTTCATCTCCGTCGGCATGGCGGCAAACCTCGGATTGCTGCGCTCCGAGCCGCTCGAGCTGCTCGCGGTCACGGCCGGCTTCCTGGTGGTGAAAATCCTCGCCGTCACCGCTCTCGGCAAGCTCGCGCCAATGAGGGGAGACTCCGCGCTGAGGTTGGGATTCGCGCTGCCGACGGGTGGCGAATTTGCGTTCGTTCTGTTCACGCTGGCCGCCCGCGGCAGGCTCCTCGATGCCGCCACCACCGACCTGCTGATTCTCGCGGTCACGCTGTCGATGATGGTCGCGCCGCTGCTGCTCATCGCCTACGAGACGGTGGCCGCGCGCCTGGCGCGCGCACCCGAAGCTCCCTACGACGATATCGAGGAACGTGACATCGCGGTGATCATCGCCGGCTTCGGACGCGTCGGTCAGATCGTGGCGCGCGTCCTGCAGGCGAAGGGAATGCCGTTCACTGCGCTCGACAGCAGCCAGACGAACGTCAATTTCGTGCGGCGCTTCGGCAACGAGGTCTACTACGGGGACCCCTCGCGGCTCGACCTGCTGCGTGCCGCAGGTGCGCAGAACGCGCGCGTGCTGGTGCTGGCGGTCGATGACGTCGAGGCCTCGGTGCGCACCGCGACGCTGGTGCGTGAGCAGTTCCCGAAGCTGCGCATCTTTGCGCGCGCCCGCAACCGTCAGCATGCCTTCGCTCTCATGGACGCCGGCGTCACCGAGGTGACTCGCGAGACCTACGCGTCGAGCCTGGAGATGGCAGCGGCAGTGCTCGCGGCGCTCGGGGAGCCGCCGGCGAGGGCGCGCGAACTGGTGCGGCGCTTCCGCGAGCACGATCAGAAAACGCTCCTGGCGCAGTACGCGGTCAAGGAGGACGAGGAGAAATTCCGTGCCACCTCGCTCGCCGCCGCGAAGCAGCTCGAGCGCTTGTTCGAGGCCGATAAGGCCAGCTCGGACGCGAACCCGCCGCCGCCCGATGGATGAGGCACGCAGCGTCCGCGATTTCTGGTTCGGCAGACTCCCCCTGTCCGCAGAGGGATTCAATCGGCGCATGCGCTTCTGGTTCGGGGACGAGAGCTCGCCGCTGCGCCAGCGACGCGATCAGCACATACGGGTGCGTTTCGGTGCGCTGCTCGAGCGCGCGGCCCGCGGCGAGCTTGCGAGCTGGGCGGATGGGCCGCGGCGGCGGCTGAGCCTCATCCTGCTGCTCGATCAGTTCCCGCGCAACGTGTACCGCGGCACAGCGCGGGCATTCGCGACCGACCCCCAGGCACTCGCGCTCGCGCTCTCGGGTATGCAGTCGGCGGCGGATGCGGCGCTCGAGGTGGTGGAGCGAATCTTCTTCTACATGCCGCTGCAGCATGCCGAGAGCCGCGAAGTGCAGGAGGAGTCCGTCGCCGCCTATCGGCGGCTGCTCTCCGAGGCTGCGCCCGAGCTGCACGAGCACTTCGCGAGCGCGCTCCGTTCTGCGGAAAACCATCGGGCGATCATCGAGCAGTTCGGACGTTTCCCCTACCGCAATCGCGTGCTGGGACGCAGCAGCACGGCCGCGGAGCGCGACTGGCTGAACGATGGCGGCAGCAGCTTCGGTCAGTAGTCTGCCACCAGCCGCTCGAGGCGGCGGAGGCGGACCTCGAGCTCGCGTTGCGCCTCGAGCAGCTCCACGGCGAGCGCCGCACCGCTCACGTTGACACCGAGATCGCGCATCAGCCGGCCGACGACACGCAGGCGCGGCAGCGCCGTCGCCGGCACCTGCCATTCACCGGGGACTCGCTCGCGCGAAGACATGACTCCGAGTTGCGCGAGCTCGAGCACCGCGTCGAGATCGAGCCGGCACAGCTGACAGATCTCGCTCGCGGCGATCCAGTCGCCCTCGCTCAGCACGTGGGCTTCGAGCACTTGTGTCACGCGTACCATGGATCACCTCGCCCCGCTCGCGCGCGGATCGAAGTTGAGCTTCGTCCGCATTTGCTCGTAGATCGCCTTCGCCTCGGCGGAATCCGCGCGCGGCAGTACCACTTTCAGTTGCACGTACTGGTCCCCGGGCGGTTGCCCCGGCAGGCCGCGTCCGCGCAGACGCAGCTTCTGACCCGACTGCGCGCCGGGCGGAATCCGCATCTCCACGGCGCCGCCGAGCGTTGGCACCGTGACGCTCGCGCCGAGCGCGGCCTCCCACGGTGCCACCGGGAAGGTGAGCGTCACGTCGCGGTTTTCGAGCGTGAACGACCGGTCCGGCAGGATGTGCACCTCGAGGTAGAGATCACCGGCACTGCCGCCACCGGTGGCGGGCTCGCCCTGGCCGGCGAGGCGGACCAGCTGCCCTTCGGTGACCCCGGCGGGGATGGTGACGCGCACGGTGTGCGAGTGCAGCTCGACCGTGCCGTCGGGTTTCACCTCGGGACGCTTCAGCTCGAGTGTGCGCGAGGTGCCGCGATAGGCCTCCTCGAGTGTTATGTCGACGCGCGCATGGTGGTCTCGTCCGCCGGCGCGGCCCGTCGCGCCTGCAAAGGGCGAGCCGCCACCGAAGAGCGACGAGAAGAAGTCGCTGAAGTCCTCTTCGGCGAATGTGCCGCCGCCGGCGCTCGCCCCTGCCCGCCGGCGACCGGCGCGGCCGCCACCCGCGGGACGCCCGGAAAACTCGAAGCCGCTGCCCCAGTCGGGAGGTGGGTGAAACTGCTGACCCGATTTCCACTCGCTGCCGAGCTGGTCGTAGGCGGCGCGCTTCTCCGGGTCGCGCAGCACCTCGTACGCTTCCTGCATCTCCTTGAAGCGCGCTTCGGCGTCCGGTTCCTTGCTGACATCGGGGTGATACTTACGCGCGAGGCGCCGATACGCAGTCTTGATCTGGTCCGCGTTGGCGGAGCGCTCGAGGCCCAAGATCTTGTAGTAGTCCTGAAATTCCATGCCTGGCCCAACACTCAGCCGCTTCACGCGGCAATGGCGATTCTAACGGCTGCCCGCACCGTCCCGCGGCGCACATCTGCAGGACCTGTACCGCTGCGGGCGCAGGTTTACTTCCGCGGAGCCCGCGCGCGCGGCCTGTGTACATGGGGCACAGGACTTGTTTCCTCAAGCGGTCAGCGAGGTACGGTGTTGGTGCGTGCCATCACCGAAAAAAAGCGCCGCGAGGCGGGGGAAGTCGCATCGCGGCGCGCAGGAGCGAACACGGGGAATTGTTCGCAACTGATCTCAAAGGAGCAAAGCGCGTGCCAAATGAATAAAAACTTGAAAAACAGACACTTAGGACGCCACAAGCGTCCTCGGCGAGGTGACGCGGATTGTCACTTTGGAGCCCGTCGCAGCATAGTCGGCCCGCGGCGGGCCATCGGGCTCGGCCGGCAGGCCTTCAGCGCGGTACCACCGGTATGCAGGCCTGTTCCTGCTCCTTGAGCGAGTCGCAGATTGCGCGCGCCTGCGCCTCTCCGGAGGCCGGCGCCTGGAGTCGGTAGAACTGGCCGGAGTCGCTCTCGGCCACCACGATCCGTGGTGAGAGATTGCCGAGCTCGGCACCAAAGCGTCCGCGCAGTCGATGCCATTCGCGGTCGGCGCTTGCCTCGCTGCCGAATGCACCGAGCTGAACGCCGTAACCGGTGTTCCGGCTGGTCTCATTGGAAGAGGCGGGTTGAACCACCGTCTCGGGCGCCGCCTGCGCCGCCTCACCGGGGACGGCTCGACCGGTCCCGGATCGGCTGTCTGCGCCCGCGGCGGTCTCGGGCTGGCCGGTATCGGCGGGCACGCCCGCGGGTTGAATGGGTTCGGCCGGCGCAGTCTGTGCGCCAGCCGCGACGCTCTCCTCCTGTTGCGACGACGTTGTCCCTGCCGTCGCGAGCCGCAGGGCGCGCACACCGGAGGCGCTGAAGGCAGCGGCCTCCTCGGGAGTCGGCGGGGCGATGCGCGGCGCCGACCCGAACGAGAACGCCTCGATCCGAATGCGGGCCAGCTCGGCCCATTTACCGCTCGGGTGGTGGGCGAGGAACTCCCGGTAGGCATCCACGGTTCCCTGATAATCGGCCACGCGGAAGTCGCGTTGTACTTCGAGTTGCGCGATGCGTGTGCGCGCCTGGCCGACGAGCTCGCTGTCGGGATGCTGCTCGACGAAGCGCTGCCAGGCCTCCGTAGTATCCGCGCCCTCGGCCGAGCGCCAGTCCTCCTGCTCCTGGCTACAGGCGGCGGTCGCCAGACCCGCGAGGAGGCTGAGAAGGGCGACTCTTCCTGCCTGGAATGTGACCATGGTCGGCATCCTTGGGGAACCAGCTCCGTATTATGACCCGCGCATTATGACCCGGGCGCACCGTCACGGAGCTGCGGATGACCGAAACATCGAAGCGCAGGCTGATCGATCAGATCGGCGATTCCCCGACCTTTGTCGCGGAGGGGTCGCGTGTGACCGGCGATCTGGAAACAGCGGGTCCGCTCGTGGTGTGCGGTGCAGTACGCGGCGACGGGCGCGTGGGCGGCGCGCTTCGCATGGCCGCCACCGCCCAATGGGAGGGTGAAATCCATACCCGCGCGGCCGTGATCGCCGGCAAGATCACCGGCAAACTCGTTGTCGAGGATAAGCTCGAGGTTGGCATGACGGCCGTCATCCGCGCGGACATCGTGGCACGCAGCATCGCAGTGGCCCGGGGCGCGATCATCGATGGGGCGGTGACGGTTACGAGTGGTCAGCCGGTGGTTGAGTTCGAGGAGAAGCGCTCGGCGCCGTGACTGTCAAGGGCAGCTCCGAGGCGACCTCCTCGGCAGCCGCGAGCGATCCCCCGACACCCTCGACGAGCAGCGCCACGGCGCGCCGCTCGAGCCAGGTCGGCCCGCGCAGGTGGTCGAAGAATCCGCAATGACCGCCGTACCGAGTGACGGTCAGCGACAGTGCGGGGGGGCGCGCGACCTGTGCCAGACCGCTCGCGGGGATGATGGGGTCATCGAGCGATGTGAGGATGGTCGAGGGCACCTCGAGGCCGGCGAGACGCTCACCGGTGATGGCGTAGCCGTTCAGATAGTGATCGAGGGTCGGGAAATCGGTGTAGCACCGCACCAGCTCCGCGGTCATCAGCTTCAGGTCGCGCCGACTCGCCAGCTGTGTGAAGTCGTACGTGTCAGGCCACGCGGCCTGCTTCTTGCGCAGGCTCCGCAGCCACTTGCGCACGAAGTAGGCCTCGTAGCCGGGCATGCCGCGCTGCAGCGCTGCCAGCGTCGCGACCGGGTCGAGCACCGGCGATACCGCGACCACACGCCTGAGCTCGAGGCCCGCAACGCTCGCCTGCGCGGCGACGCGCAGCATGAAGTTGCCGCCGAGCGAGAAACCGAGCAGCCGCAGCGGACGCCCACCGAGGAGCCGCTGCAACGTGGCCACGGCACCGACCACCTCGGGCAGGCGGCAGGAGTGAAACAGCTCGCGGTTCAAGTGGTGGGTTTCGCCATGATCGCGCAGGTTGAGCCGCACCACCTCGACGCCGCACTCGAACAGCTGTTGGGCGAGCGACAGCATATAGAGCGATTCGGCACTACCCTCCCAGCCGTGCAGCAGGACGACCGGCGCCGTCGCACTGTGCGTGGGAGTGGAGATGAAGCACTGCAGGCGCACCCCCGCGCCGCAGTCGAGCACCACCTCACGCGCCGCCGCGAGCAGTGGTGCGGACCGCCGCAGCACTCGGCCGCGACGCCAGGCAGTGCTCGCCAGCATCGACTGCAGATGATAGTTGCGCAGCCAGCGTGCCGGCCGGAAGTCATCGTCGGCGGTCGGCATGGACTCAACCGTCGGTTTCAATGCACGCGAATCTCGACCCGGTTGTTCGCCAGGGCGGCGCGGTTCCATTCGCCGGCGTTGAGGTAGGTACTCGGCGGTGGATAAGGCGTGAGCGCGTTCGCCGCCTCACCCGCCAGCACCTGTACGTCGAGCCCGCCGCGCGTGGTGCTGCGGATATCCCCGATGAGGTTGGCGAGCGCCAGCGGCGTGCGCGGCGAGGCAAAGGCGTCGTCCGAGGGGTTACCGACGAGGTCGCAGCGCGACACCAGGGTCTCCTCGGGCGCGGGGGAATAGCCTTCGACCGCATTGCCTAAAAGACAAAAGCGGCCGGCGTAGGTCCTGATCTCCGCAACGCCAGCCACCTTCTGCCGCGCCAGGCGGTACAGTTGCTGCCGGATGATATCGAGCCGCGCCCCGCCGAGCGGCTCGGCGCCATAAGGCACCGGTACCACGATCGGCTTGATCTCGTTGGTCGGCCCCGTGGCTGGCGTGGCGGAATCTCCAGGCGCACCCGTTGTCGGCTGCGACGAAACAGCCGCCGCGAGCGCCGGCACCGCCTGCTGCGTGCGCAGCTGTGCGACTTCGGCCTCGACTCGCCCGAGAAGCTGCACGCTGCGCCACCCGAGCGCGCCACTCGCGAGCGCGATGGCGAGCGCAACGCTCGCGAGTATCCACGCCCACGGCGTCACCGGACGCTGCGGCGCCGGATCGGGCGGTGCCAGTGGCGGCGGTGGCAGCGCTTCGAGGAGCAGCGCGCGTACCTCCGCGGTGATGCGATCGGTCTGGGTGTCGACGCCTGCGACCAGCGCGCGGCGCAGCTCCGCGAAGTGCTCGCGCAGCGTCGTTTCGGTGAGCGCCCGCGGCGTGTATGCCGCGGCCTCTGACGGCGTGCCTTCGGCCCGCGAGGCCAGCGCCGTGAAGCTCGACTGCTCGCTGGTACGGCGATCGGGGACGAGGTGCAGCTGGTAGAGAACTTTGGAGACGTCGGTGGGCTTGATCTGCTTCGGCAACACGCCGACCGCGCCGAGTGCGCGCGCCTGGCCGAGATACACCTCCCCTTCCTGCGAGGTGTACATCATGATGGGAATCGTGGCCGTGCGCGGGTCGTTCTTGATGGCGCGCACCGCCTGCAGACCATCCATGCCCGTCATGAGGTGATCCATGAAGATCACATCCGGGCGGTTACTGCTCAGATACTCGATGGCCGCCTCGGCGCTCTCCGCGCTGTCGACGTCGATGTCGTACTTCTCCAGCACGCGGGCGAGAAACAGGCGCGCGGACTTGGAATCGTCCACGATCAAGGCCCGCTTTGCGCCCATGCTCGGCTCCCAACGCCCGCGGTTCGCCACCGCGGTCAGTGTAGCCGAGAACCGCGGGCGTTCAACTGCTCAGCCCGCGCAAATACTGAGAAACAGTTGGTACTTTCTCAGACGGCGATGCGTGCGACACGTGGCGCTGTGCGCAAAGCGGCGTAGATCTCCGCGAGCCGCCGCGCCATCGCGGCGGAGGACCAGGCACGCGCGTGCGCACGGCCGCGCAGCGCCATGTCGGCGCGCAGTTGGGCATCGCCGAGCACGCGCACCACCGCGGCAGCGAAGGCCTCGCGCTCCTCCGGCACGATGAGCGCGCCGCTCCCGGGCAGGATCGAGCGTGTGCCGAGCTCGGCCGTCGATACCACCGGCACACCCTGTGCCATCGCCTCGAGCAGCACCAGCCCCTGCGTCTCGGTGCGCGAGGCAAACACGAACACGTCGGCTGCCGCGTAACAGTCGAGCAGCGCGCCATCGCGCTCGAGATAACCGGCGAAGTGCACGTGCGCGGTGAGTCCGCGCGTTGCGACTTCGCTGCGCAGTGCCTCGCGCGCGGGTCCCTCGCCGGCGATCACCAGCAGAGCGTCGGGCACCGACTTCAGTACCGCGCCGAACATCTGCAGCAGAAAGCCGATGTTCTTCTCGTGCGCCACCCGCCCGATATAGGTGACGAGCGGCCGCCCGGCGTCGATCCCGGCGGCGGCGCGAAAGGCGCGGCCGTCGCCGCTGCGGAACCGGTCCGGGGCGAGCCCGGTCGGCAGCACATGAATGGGAGTGCGCACGCCGTAGTCTTCGAGCACCGCCCGCAGGGGCTCCGACGGCGCGATCAGCGCCTGCACGGCGGCGCATTGCGAGCGCGTGAAGCTGCGTGCGAGCAAGCGGCTCACCGGCCGCGGCATCACCGGCAGGTAGTGATGCAGATACTCTTCGAAGAAGGTGTGATAGGTCGCGACGCAGGGGACACCGGCGCGACGTGCGCAGCGCACGCCCGCGTAGTGTGCGATGAAGGGTGTCTGGATGTGCACGAGATCGAATGCGCCATCGGCGAGCGCGTCCAGTGCGCGCGTCAGAGCGCGCCACGACATGCGCCGGTCTTCCGGGTCGCGAGGCACGCGCGCTGCCGGCACACGCAGCACGCCTTCCTCGGCGGCCTCGCCCGAGTCGGCGGGAGCGTAACGCGGCGCGACCAGCAGCGTCTCGACCGCACAGTTGGCGAGATCCTGCCGAAAGGTGCGGATCGAGGTCGAGACGCCGTTGACGCGCGGAAAGTAGACGTCGGAAATGAACAGCACTCGCACGCGCCGATACTACGCGCGCAGCCGCGCGTCGCGCGCCTGGCAAGTCACTTCAAGCGAAGGCGAGGCCGAGCTCGGCGAGCGCCGCGCCGATGGTCGCGCCGGCGAGCACGTCGGTTGGATAGTGCAGGCCGAGAACCACGCGCGAGGCGGCGATGAGCGCCGTGAGTGGCAGCAGCACCCAGCCGAGCTCGGGAAAATGGGCGCAGGCCTGCCAGGTGAAGGACACCGCATGCAGCGTGTGTCCCGAGGGGAAGCTGTAGCGATCGAGAGGCGCTGCGGCCCGGCTGATCGCCTGGTGCGTGATGAAAGGGCGCTCGCGTACGAATAGCCGCTTCAGCAGCGTGTAGAGCGCGACGCCAAGCGCACCGGTGAGGGCCATGACGATGGCGGGCTTCACCGCCGGCGCACCGTAGAGCAACGGGAGCGCGAGAATCAGCGCGTACCAGACGACGCCGTCACCGAGGCGGCTGGCGATCTGGAACAACCGCCGTGGGACGCGCCGGTGCGCACCGCGGTTCAGCCGGCAGCACAAGCCGTATTCCGCGGCGTCGATGCGCGCCATGAAACCGTTGAAACCCGTCGCCTTCATGTGGCCCTGGTCCTCCGGTGAAATGGCCCATGAGTGGACAGTTACAGCATCGTCGAAGCCCGCGTCACTCCTATGACGGAAATATGAAAGTTTTGTTTCTCCAATGGGTTAGCCTCTATTTTAGGTGCTCTACATCACATAATTGCTGCATCGCGCCGGCCTCCATGCCCAGTCCTGGAGGCCGCCAGGCGAGCCAACGCGGCGGCCACGAACCGCGGCGCGGCGTCCGAGTATGCAAAGAACAGTGACGGTTCAGTGATCTCGAGCTCGAGCACACGCGGGTGTCCTGCCACATCACGGATGAGATCGACGCGCGCATACAGTAGCCCGCCGACCGGCACCTGCGCGACGGCGCGCTCGGCCACCGCCAGCTCATCGGCGCCCGGTATGCGGGGGGTGATCTCCTCCGGGGCAAACAGCCCGGTGGTCGAGGGCGCGCCCGAGGGCAGCAGCGGCCCTTTGCGGATGGCGTGACTGAACCCACCATCGATGAAGATGAGGGCCGTCTCGCCCTCGCGATCCACACTCTCGAGATAGGGCTGCAGCATCATGCTGCGCCCCGCGGCGAGCAGCGGCCGCAGGTGCGCGCGGATCTCGTCGAGGTCGGCGCGGGCGTGGCGGCGGGCATCGCGTGAGCCAGCGCCGACCGCCGGCTTGACGACGACTTCGGCGCACGGATCGTGCGCCAGGAATTCCTCGAGCAGCGGCAGCGGCTCGACGCGGGAGTCGATGAAGGTGGTCGGCACCACGGGCACTCCGGCGCGGCTGAGATCGCGCAGGTAGTGCTTGTCGGAGTTCCAGCGCACTACCGGCGGAGGATTCAGCAACAGCGTGCTTGCCGCGGTACGCTCGACCCAGGCAAGGAACTGCGGCAGCCGCTCGGTGTAATCCCACGCCGAGCGCAGCAGCGCCAGATCGAAGCGTGCCCAGTCGACCTCGCCATCGTCCCAGTCGACGATCTCGGCCGACGCGCCGACGGCGTCGAACGCCGCCAGCAGCGGCGGCATATCCTCATCGAGACCGCGCGCAGCGCGACAGGTCACGAGTGCGACGCGCGGGGTCCCCGCGAAATTGCGCGTCTTGCCGACCGGTTCGATCGCATCGGTCATGGCAAGCGCAATTTCGTGGGGTGGCTAGCCGGGGTTCCCACGAAATTGCGCCTCACTCACGGATTCCCGTGCCGCGATACATCAGTAACACCGCCAGCGCGTAAAGCACCAGCGCCGCAGCCGTCATGAGAGCGAAGGCGGCGCCGACGTCGACGTCGGAAACGCCGAGGAAGCCGTAGCGGAAGGCGTTCACCATGTAGAGGATCGGGTTGGCGAAGGACAGGTGGCGAGCCCAGTCGGGCAGCAGACTGACCGAGTAGAACACGCCGCCGAAGTACGTGAGCGGGGTCAGTACGAAGGCCGGGATCCAGTTGACCTGGTCGAAGTTCTTGGCGAACAGCGCGTTGAGGAAGCCGCCGAGCGCGAAGGTGAGTGAGGTGAGCAGCAGCGCGCCCAGCACCACCAGCGGGTGATGCACCTGCAGGTGCGTAAACACCAGTGACACCGCCGTCACCGCCGCGCCGACCAGTACACCGCGCACCACTCCGCCGACGGCGTAGCCGCCGACGATCACCCAGTTCGGCAGCGGCGACACCAGCAGCTCCTCGACGTGCTTGCCGAACTTGGCGCCGAAGAACGACGAGACGACGTTGCCGTAGGAGTTGGTTATCACCGACATCATGATGAGGCCGGGCGCGATGTACTGCTTGTAATCGAACCCGTCCATGGCGCCGACGCGCCGCCCGATGAGGCTGCCGAAGATCGCGAAATACAGCACCGAGGTCACCACCGAGGGAACGATGGTCTGACCCCAGATGCGGATGATGCGGTGGTACTCGCGGATCACGATCGTCTTGAAGCCGATCCAGCGCACCACGTCGAGGCGGATCGGCGCCGCAGCCGGCTGTACCACGCTGCTCATCACGGGGTCTCCACGTGTGCGTGGCGGCGGCTGGTGGCCGGCAGCGTGACGCCGTTGCGCACACCATCGCCCGCGGCGCCTCGCCCCTCGACCAGCTGCATGAAGATCTCCTCGAGGCGGTTCACCTTGTTGCGCATGCTCAGTACCTCGATACCGAGCGCCGAGAGACGCGCGAAGATGTCGTTGAGGGTGTCCTCCTTCGAGACCTCCACTTCGAGCGTGTGGTCATCGACCAGCGCCGTCACGTAGCCCGGCAGCGGCGGTGCCACCGCGAGCGGCTCACGCAGGTTGAACACGAAGGTCTCGACATGCAGGCGGCCGAGCAGGCGGCTCATGCGGTCGCGCTCGACGATGAGGCCGCCGTTGATGATGGCGATGTTGCGGCACAGCGTCTCGGCCTCCTCCAGGTAATGGGTGGTGAGGATGATGGTGGTGCCGCGCGCGTTGATCTCGCGGAGGAAATCCCACATCGAGCGGCGGATCTCGATGTCGACACCGGCGGTGGGCTCATCGAGGATCAGCAGGCGCGGCTCGTGCATCAGCGCCCGCGCGATCATCAGGCGGCGCTTCATGCCGCCGGACAATCCGCGCGAGATGCCGTTGCGCTTGTCCCACAGCTGCAGCTGCTTCAGATATTTCTCGGCGCGCTCGCGCGCCAGCGCGCGCGGGATGCCATAGAAGCCCGCCTGATTCACCACGATGGTGAAGGGCGTCTCGAACATGTTGAAGTTGATCTCCTGCGGCACGATGCCGATGCACGCCTTGGCGGCCTCGAGCTCGCGGTCGATGTCGTGGCCGAACACGCTGGCGGTGCCGCTGCTCTTGTTGACGAGCGAGGTGATGATGCCGATGAGCGTGGTCTTGCCGGCGCCGTTGGGGCCGAGCAGCGCGAAGAAGTCGCCGCGCTCGACATCGAGATCGATGCCGCGCAGCGCCTGCACGCCGTTGCTGTAGGTCTTGGTGAGCCCCCGTACCGAGAGTGCATTCATGAGCGGGAGGATCGGGGCTCCCGTGCATCAGTGCAAGTGAGGCGGGCGGCGAAATTTCGCGGGGCTGGCTCTCAGCTGGCCGTCTTGAGGAGCCCGGTGGCCTGCGGCTCGCCGGGCGTGTGCTGGCCGGCCGTCAGCTGTGGCTCGTGCGGGTACTCCCCGTCGCTGGCAACGCCCGCGTCCTCTCGCTCCGGCGACTGGAATGACCAGCCGTCCCGGCCCTGCGCCTTGGTGGCGTAGAGTGCCACGTCCGCGAGTCGCACGGCGTGCTCGTGGAAGTAGTCGCCGCCGGGCTCGACCGTAGTGACGCCGATGCTCACCGTCACGTATGGCCGCGTGCTCGAGGCGCTGTGGGCGATACCGAGCTCCGCCACCACCCGGCGCACGCGGTCGGCCGTTGCCGCGGCATCGGCGCGCGAGCTGTCCACCAGGATGGCAATCATCTCCTCGCCGCCATAGCGCGCCACGACGTCGAGCGGCCGGCGGCGCGCCGCGCCGTGGATCGCCGCGGCGACCTCGCGCAGGCAACGGTCGCCCTCCTGGTGCCCGTAGCGGTCGTTGTAGGCCTTGAAGTGATCGATATCGATGAGCAGCAGCGATACCGGTAAGCGCGCGATCTGCGCGTGTTGCCAGAGAGTGCGCGCCTGTTCCTCGAGGGCGGCACGATTGAGGAGACCGGTGAGCCCATCGTGCGTCGCGACTTCGGCGAGCCGCCGCCGCTCGAGGAACGCCACGCGGTTGGCATATTCGAGCGCGTAGCAGCCGGCACCGCCGATGAAGTTGGCGCACAACAGTACGAACAGCGAGTAGGTCGCCACCGGCACGGCGATGGCGCCGGTGAGCGCGGCAATGGCATAGGCCCCGATCAGCAACAGGTTACTGCGCAGCGCCGCGTTGAACGACAGCCCCAGCATGAAATAGAAGTAGAACGCCGCGAGCAGCAGCCGTGCGGCCACCAGCGGCAACTGTGCCGGCGTTGCCTCCACCGCCATCAACACCGTACCCACACCGAACAGCGGCGCGGCGATCTGGATTGCCGGCTGGTACCAGCGCAGGTACAGGCGTGGCGTGGTGAGCACCAGCATGATCAGCACCAGCGGCAGCTGCAGTCCGAAGCGCCAGATATCGGGACGCGCCAGACGCGGCCCGACGAGCAGCCAGTGATCGATCACGGTGAATCCGAGCGTGGTGCCGAGCGCCACCAGCAGGCTCATGCGGATCCAGGGCCGCACCGCGGCGCGATAGCTCAGCCGGAACTGACGCTCGAGATCGGCGTCGGGGAAACGCAGCTGCCCGCGGCGCGCACGCCTTCTCCGCGATGAGGAGCCCTCCGCCCGCGTCGTGCGCAACCAGCAGCCCCCTGGAAGTGAGCGACTTCGGTGTCAGCGCAACGGTTCGTGCTCGTGCTTCTGCTTCACCGCGGACGCCTTCACGCGCGTGCGCCACACCTCGTACGGATCCCAACCTGACCGTGGAGTCGCGAGTCTGTCCAGAGCATGTCTGTCGAGGTCCTGTTCGTCCAGATCATGCCCGGCTCCATTGAATTCCTCATTGGCCGCCGGCGTCAGCCGCTGACGTGCGGGAACTCCTTCCGCGCCTTTCCTTTTCATCTGCTCGCGCTCCTGCTTATGTCGACCCGACCCGTTATGTTTTCTTCCTTAAGCCCGTCCGCCATCCATAGTGCGACGTGGCGCACAGAGTCTATGTCGTCTGCAAACCAAAAGCTAACCGTCGAAAGTTAAGTTAACGTTATGTTACCTGAAGCGTATCGGCACGATGCACTGTCAAGGTGCATCAGTCGGCGAAGTAACGGCTCAGGTATTCCTCGAACGTTCCCCGATCGGCGGCCTCTGTGGCGTGCTGCGCCGCGAGCGATTCGCGCGCCTCGAGGGAGAACTCGCGCAGCCGCTCCTCGTTGGGCGCATACAACTCGAGAAAATAAGCCTTGTGGGTCGCAGACATACGTAGCGCCAGATCGAAGAAGGATTCGCCGGCGGTAAGCTCGGCCAGAAGCCGTGCCGAGGGCGTGAGCGCCACATCCTCGATCTTGGCGGTCTGCATGGCGAGGGCGTGCGCGTAAGGCTTCGCCGGATCACCCTGATCCAGGACTTCGCAGATACCGGTCATTGCATCGAGCAGCTCGCGTGACCAGTCGCGCATCGACACGCTGCGCCCCTCGCGCCACAGCGTCAGGCCGGGCTCGCGGCCGCGCCGCGCCACCGTCACATGGTTCTCATCGAGCGCGGCCTGCTCGGCGGCGGCGATCGGCGCGCTGTCTTTCATCAGACACAGCGCCAGGAACGCCTCGAGAAAGCGCAGCTTGTTCTGGTTGACTCCGACCGGATCGAATGCACTCACATCGAGTGCGCGCACTTCGACGTACTCGACACCGGCGCGGCGCAGCGCCTTGGTCGGGCGCTCACCGGAGCGGGCCACGCGTTTGGGGCGTATGAAGCTGTAGTACTCGTTCTCGATCTGCAGGATGTTGGCATTCAGCTGGCGCCATTCACCGTTCACCTCGACGCCGAGCGCCTCGTACGGCGGGTACGGTGTCGTGATGGCCCGTGTCAGGTCGTGGACGTACTCCTCGAGATTGTTGACCGACACCGACAGCCCCGCCTGGTTGCGATTGCGGTAGCCGACATCGCTCATGCGCAGGCTGGTGGCATGAGGCGCGAACGCCGTGCCGGCGCCGAAGTCCTCGAGCCCGAAGCGTCGCCCGCGCAGGAACGACTTGCAGACCACCGGTGAGACCCCGAACAGGTACAACACCAGCCAGCCATAGCGGCGGTAGTTGCGCAGCAGATCGAAATAGCAGGCCGACACGAACGGCTGGCCGTGTCCCGAGGCGCCGCGCACCGCCGCCCACATCTCCCAGAAAGGCACGGGAAAGGAGTAATTGAAGTGCACTCCGGAGATCGCCTGCATCATGCGTCCGTAGCGCAGGCCGAGACCGTTGCGGTAGATGGTCTTCATGCGCCCGACGTGCGAGCTGCCGTACTGTGCGAGCGGTATGTCGGGATCGTTCGCGATCGCACACGGCATGCTGGTCGCCCACAGCAGCTCATCCCCGAGGTGGCGGTAGACGAACTGGTGCAGGTCGAGCAGGTACTGCAGCAGTTCCCAGCTGTGAGTGAAGGCCGGCGTGACCAGCTCGATCAGCGCCTCCGAGTAGTCGGTCGTGATGTGCTCGTTGGTGAGCGCCGAGCCGAGCGCCAGCGGGTGCGGCGTGTGGGCGAGGCTGCCATCCGGCAGCACGCGCAGCGACTCCTTCTCTACACCCTTGGCTCCGCCCGCAAGGAGCTGCGGCTCACCGCCGTTGACGAGCCCGGCCAGACGGCGCTCGAACACACGGTCGATACCGGGCCGGCTCATGGATGCGGGCCGCGAGTGGCGCTACCAGGGGCGGCGGCCGCTGAGCACTTCGCAGAGCAGGGTGAAGTCGCCGCGCAGGCTGTAAAGGGGATGGCGAAAGGTGGCCGGCGAGTTGCGCTCGAATCGCCAGTGGCCGAACCACGCGGGCAGGTAACCGACGAGTGGCACCACGAGCAGCCAGCGCCAGCGCCCGCTCGCAATGACGGCAAGCGCCGCGGCGAGCGCCAGCAGCGTGCCGGCGATGTGCAGCCGGCGCGAGGTACGGTGGGTGTGCTGTTGCAGGTAATAAGGATAGAACTCGCGAAAGCTCGCAAAGCGCGACTGCTCCATTGCTCTGGCATCTTGCCGTTTCGGCCGTCATCCGCGCAAATCAACCCGCCGCAAGTGGCCGTCAGGCGAGCGCGCGCACGCTGCTCGCAGCCGCGCACAGCACCACGACCACGAGCGGCGGCACGCGTTGCGTCATGAGCAACGCCAGCGCACCGGCGGCCACGGCGATGTCGGCGGCGTCGTGCACGGCACTGATCCACACCGGGTTGTAGAGGGCTGCCGCGAGGATGCCGACCACCACCGCGTTGACACCGGTGATCCCCGCCCGCAGGCGAGTGTGGTGCGCAAGCGCCGTCCACAGCGACGACCCGGCGACCGCCAGCAGGAGTCCCGGCAGGAAGATGGCGACTACCGCGATGAGTGCGCCGGCGGTCGGCGCCGTCGCCGCGGCGATCGCACCGAGGTACGCGGCCACGGTGAACAGCGGCCCCGGCACCGCCTGCGCGAGCCCGTAGCCGCCGAGGAACGCGTCATCCGACAGCCAGTCAGGCACCAGCGGGGCACGCAACAGCGGCAGCACCACGTGCCCGCCGCCGAACACCAGGGCGCCGGCGCGGTAGAACACATGCGCCAGAGCGACGCTGCTGTGAGGATAGCGTCCTGACAACAGCGGCAGCGCAATCAGCAGAACGCTGAATGTGGCGAGCGCCGCCCACCCCGCGCGCCCCCGTGTCAGTGGATCTGCTGCCACCAACGGAACGCTCGCAGGCCGGCACCACAGGAGTCCCGCCGCGAACCCCCCCACGAGTGCAGCGAGCTGCACGCGGGTGTCGCCGCTTGCGAGCAGCAGTGCCGCCGCGGCCAGCCCGAGCAGGCCGGTGGCGGCGTCGGTGCACAGCCGGCGCGCCATGCTCCACACAGCCTGTGCCACCACCGCGACCGCCACGAGCTTCAGTCCGTGCACCGTCGCGTCCGCCAGCGGTCCCCGCACGTGCATCGCGAGCCGCGCACAGGCATACAGCAGCAGCGCCGAAGGCAGCGTGAATCCCAGCCAGGCCGCGAGCGCGCCACGCCACCCGGCACGATGCAGGCCGATCAGGAATCCCACCTGACTGCTGGTGGGCCCGGGAAGGATCTGGCACAGCCCGACGAGCGCCGCGTACTGCTCGCCACTCAGCCAGAGGCGCTCGCGAACGTAGGTGCGCTCGAAGTAGCCGAGATGCGCGATCGGGCCGCCGAAGGAGGTGAGGCCCAGGCGCAGCGCGACCCGCAGCACCTCGGTGGGGTGGCCGCCAGGGGATCGCGCTGCCGGCACCGGCATCTAGAGCGAGGCGAGCAGATCTCCGTGCCACGCCCGATCATGGCGATACGCATCCAACTGCTCGGTCAGCGTGCGGGCGTTCCAGCCGAGAGCCTTGGCCTTATCCACTGCGAGCCGCTGCTGGGCGGTGGCGTTGTGAAAGTCGCCGTTGGCCGCGTAAGCGGCCGCCACCACTTCGTACATCTGCGGATCGGTCCTGATGTCCCCGGAGGCGAGCTGCCTTGCCAGCGCGAGCGCCGCCGGCGGATCGCGCACGGCCTCCTGGGACGAGCCCGCGAGCAGCGCGATGACGTGCTTACGCACGTAGTAGGCGTTGGAACGGGCCGCCTGCTGGAGCAGACCGCGGGCCTGCGTCACCTGAGCGGCGCTCGGGGCGCCTGCGAGCAGATCTTGCGCAAGCCGCAACTGGGCCGCAGCGTTCCCGCCGTCGGCGGCGTGCCGCAGCCACAGCTCACCATCGGCGTGCGGATGACAGGCAGCGCTGGCGCGCAGCTGGCTCCCGACCCAGTACTGCGCGTCGGGGTTGCCGTCGGTCGCCGCGACGAGCAACAGCTGTTTGGCCCGCATGCCGGAAATGCCGAGCGAGGAGTCGTGCAGCGCCGCGAGCCCGATGAGGTAGGCGGCCGCCCCGTCACCGGCGTCCGCGGCGGGACGCGCCCTGCGAATAACCTCCGCATCCGCGAGCGGTGCACTGTCGGCGAACGATGTCTTCGCCTCGAGACGCGCTGCCACGGCGCCGCCGCCACGCTGCGCCGGAGTGAACAGCGAGTTGAGCCAGGCCTCGACCGCCGACGCCGCAAACCGCTCGTCCGGCACCGCCAACAGGATCTCGGGGTCACGCGCGCGTCCGTCGGCACCGACAGTGAGAGCGGTGATCACGATCGCCGGCTGGCGCTTGCCACGATCCGCGGCCGGAGTATCCGCAGCAGTGGCCTGGGTCGAGCGCGGCTGCGTGACGTCGCCGCAGATGAACTGCGGGTCCACGACGCCTTGCTCCTTGAGCGCCTCGGGACCGTAACGCGCCATGATCTCCGCCGCCGCCCGTGCCTCGTCCGGGCTGAGCTTGGCCGTGAGCTCCGTCAGGTGGCTGCCGACGAGTGTGCTGCAGCCGTTGCCGGCCGCCGCCTGCAGCCAGCCGGCACCGCTGCCCAGGTCCTTGGGGCCACCCTGCCCGTGCAGCGCCATGGCCGCGAGGTTGAATTGCGCCGAGCAGTTGCCGAGCTCGGCGAGCGCGAGGAACTCGGCGTGAGCGGCGTCGTAGTGACCCGCCCGATACTCGGCGAGCGCCGCCTCGAAGCTGCCCGGGGAGGCGTTCGTGACCGCCAGTGCCGGAGCGGCCAGCGCGCCGGCGACCAGTGCATTGACAACGAGCGTGGCTCGCGTGATCCGGATGATCATTGTCTTAACGCTCCAGTATGGCGCTGACCCCCATGCCGCCCGCGGTGCACACCGAGATCAGGCCGCGCTTCGCGCTGGCGTCGGCGGCGAGCAGCTTGGCAAGAGTCGCGACGATTCTCGTACCGGTGGCGGCGAAGGGATGGCCAAGCGCAACGCTGCCGCCCTTCACGTTGAGCTTGGCGCGATCGATGCTGCCGAGCGCCGCCGGTAATCCCAACACGTCGCGGCAGTAATCGGCCGACTCCCAGGCCTTGAGCGTGCACAGCACCTGCGCCGCGAACGCCTCGTGGATCTCGTAATAGTCGAAGTCCTGCAGGGTCAGGCCTGCGTCGCGCAGCATGGCCGGCACCGCGTAAGTTGGCGCCATCAGCAGGCCCTCCTTGCCGGCGACAAAATCGACCGCCCACGCCTTGCCGTGACTGAGGTAGGCGAGCACCGGCAGGCCGCGCTTCGCCGCCCACTCGGGGGTTGCGAGCAGCACCGCGCTCGCGCCATCGGTGAGCGGAGTGCTGTTGCCGGCGGTCAGCGTACCGTCGGTGGCGAAACTCGGCCGCAGGCGGGCGAGCTTCTCCAGCGTCGTGTCGGAGCGCACGTTGTTATCGGTCTTCAGGCCGAGATAAGGCACCACCAGATCATCGTAGAAGCCCGTGCGCCAGGCGCTGGCCGCCTTCACGTGACTGTCGTAAGCGAGCTGATCCTGCTCGGCGCGCGTGATGTGCCACTGCTTCGCCATGAGCTCGGTGCTCTGCCCCATCGAGAGTCCGGTGCGCGGCTCGACCACCGCAGGCAGGACGGGCTTGAAGTGTTTCGCCCGCAGGCCGAACCATGGCGCGAGGCGCTGCCAGGCCGTCTGCCCGCGGTAGCTCGCGAGCAGCAACTGCTGGTACGAGCGTGGATAGACGATCGGCGCGTCGCTGATCGAATCGGTGCCGCCCGCGATGCCGACCTCGATCTGTCCGAGCGTGATCTTGTTGGCGATATCGATGGCCGCCTCCAGGCTCGTGCCGCAGGCGCGCTGCATGTCGAGTCCCGGCGTGTGCGGATCGAGACCAGAGGACAGCACGCACTCGCGTACCAGGCTGTAGTCGCGCGAGTGCTTGATGACCGCGCCCGCCGCGACATCGCCGAGCCGCTCGCCCTGGAGGCGGAAGCGCTCGACGAGGGCGCGAAACGCAGCCGTGAGCATGTCCTGATTGCCGCTGGTGGCGTAGGCGGAATAGGCGCGCGCGAACGGAATACGTACGCCACCGACGATGGCGACCCGCTTGACGACGGATCCGACGAGCATGAATCCCTCCGATAGCGCGGCGCGTTAGAATGCCACCCCATGGGCGAATTCACCACCATCATGGCGCGGGACGGCCACGAATTTCAGGCCTGGCTCGCCGCGGCACCCGGCCGGCCGCGCGGCGCGCTGCTGGTGATCCAGGAGATCTTCGGCGTCAACAGTCACATCCGCAAACTGACCGATCAGTTTGCGGCCGGGGGCTACACCGCCATCGCGCCCTCGCTGTTCGATCGGGTGCGCCGTGGCATCGAGCTCGGCTACACGGCGGCGGACATGCAGGAAGGCTCCGGCTACGTGAAGCAGCTCGACCCCGAGGCGACACGGCGCGATCTCGCCGCGGCGCTCGCGGTGGTGAAGCACTCCGGGCGCGCCGGGGCGGTCGGCTACTGCTGGGGCGGTTCGCTCGCTTACCTCGCGGCCGGCCAACTGCCGCTCGCCTGCGCGGTGGTCTACTACGGCCGCGTGATGAGCTACCTCGACCAGAAGCCGCGTTGCCCGGTGATGTATCACTATGGCACCGAGGATAAGAGCATCCCGCTCGCGGACGTCGAGCGGATCCGTGCGGCCTACCCGCAGGCGCCTGTCTATACGTACGAGGGTGCGGGTCACGGCTTCAACTGCGAGCAACGCGCCAGCTACGACCCGCAGGCCGCGGCGCTGGCACGCACGCGCACGCTCGAATTCTTTGCCCGTTATGTCGGCGGCAGCGCCAGCGGCGCAGCGCCACACGCCGAGGAATCCGCCCCATGAAACTGCGTGATCCGGATCTACTGCGCACGCGCGCCTTCATCGGCGGCAAGTGGCTCGATGCGGCGAACGGCGCGACACACTCGGTCGTCAACCCGGCAACGCGTGAGCCGATCGGCACCGTCCCGGACATGGGGGTCGCCGAGACGCGCCAGGCGATCGAGGCGGCGTCACAGGCCTTTCCGGCCTGGGCGGCTCTCACCGCCAAGGAGCGCGCGGCGATCCTGCGCCGCTGGTACGAATTGCTGATGGCGAACCAGGAGGACCTCGCGACGCTCATGACTGCCGAGCAGGGCAAGCCCCTTGCCGAAGCCAAGGGCGAGATCAGCTACGGCGCCTCCTTCATCGAATGGTTCGCGGAGGAAGGCAAGCGCCTCTACGGCGATGTGATTCCCACGCATCAGAGCGACCGTCGACTGCTCGTGCTGCGCCAGCCGGTGGGCGTGGTCGCCGCCATCACACCGTGGAATTTCCCCATGGCGATGATCACGCGCAAGGCGGGTCCGGCCCTCGCCGCCGGCTGCACCATCGTCATAAAGCCCGCGAGTCAGACGCCCTACTCGGCGCTCGCCGCTGCGGCACTCGCGGCACGCGCCGGCGTCCCGGCCGGCGTGTTGAATGTAGTGACCGGAGTCGATGCCGCCGCGATCGGCGCCGAGCTCACCGCCAACCCGGCGGTACGCAAGGTGACCTTCACCGGCTCGACCGCCGTCGGCAAGAAGCTCATGGCACAGTGCGCCGGGACGGTGAAGAAGCTCACCATGGAGCTCGGCGGCAACGCACCCTTCATCGTCTTCGAGGACGCGGACCTCGATGCCGCGGTAGCCGGGGCCATCGCCAGCAAGTACCGCAACAGCGGCCAGACCTGCGTGTGCGCCAACCGTCTGCTGGTGCAGGCGCCGGTGTACGAGGCGTTCGCCCGCAAGCTCGTGCACGCGGTCACGCAGCTGCGCGTCGGCGATGGTCTCAAGGGCCCCACCGACCAGGGGCCGCTGATCGACGCCGGCGCGCTCGCCAAGGTGGAGCAGCACATCGCGGACGCGGTGGGGAAGGGCGCGCGCATCGCACTCGGCGGCAAGCGTCATGCGCTGGGTGGGACGTTCTTCGAGCCGACCGTCGTGACCGAGGTAACTCCGGCGATGCGCATGGCGCGCGAGGAGACCTTCGGCCCGATTGCGCCGCTGTTCCGCTTCGAGAGCGAGCAGGATGCCATCCGCATGGCGAATGACACCGAGTTCGGCCTGGCGGCCTACTTCTATACGCGCGACCTGGCGCGCTCGTGGCGCGTGTCGGAGGCACTCGAGTACGGCATGATCGGGCTCAACACCGGGCTGTTCTCGACCGAGGTTGCGCCCTTCGGCGGTGTCAAGGAATCCGGCATCGGCCGCGAAGGGTCCCGGTACGGGATCCTCGATTACACCGAGCTGAAATTCGTGTGCGTCGGCCTGGGTTGAGCACCGAGCGCATCGGCATCCTGCTGGTGAACTCCGGCACGCCGGAGGCACCGGAGCCGGCCGCGGTGCGCGCGTTTCTCGCGCGCTTCCTCGCCGACCCACGCGTGGTGGACCTGCCCCGCGCGCTGTGGCTGCCGCTGCTTTACGGTGTGATCCTTCCCTGGCGCCCGGCGCGCGTGGCGCACAAGTATCGCCGCATCTGGTCGACCTCGGGGTCCCCGCTACGCGATCTGACCGGCCGGTTGCGTACCGAGCTCGCCGCCGTGCTGGCGCAGCGCATGCTCGCGCCACTGCTCGTGGAGGTTGGCATGCTCTACAGCGCCCCGGATGTGCGCGGGGCGCTCGAGCGGCTGCGCGCGGGCGGGGCACAGCGCCTGCTGGTGCTGCCGCTGTTTCCGCAGTACTGCGGTGCCACCACCGGTGCCGCCTTCGACCACGTCAGCGCCGTGCTGCGCCGCGCGCGCTGGCTGCCGGACCTGCAGTGGGTCGCTGACTACCACGATCACCCCGGCTACATCGAGGCACTGCGCGCGAGCGTCGTTGCGCACTGGGAGGCTCACGGCCGCACGCCGCACCTGCTCATCTCGTTCCACGGCATACCCGAGCGCTACTGTCGTCAGGGAGACCCCTATCACAAGCGTTGCCACACGACAGCGCGGCTGCTCGCGGATGAGCTGCTCCTCCAGGAGCGTGAGTGGAGCGTGAGCTTTCAGTCGCGCTTCGGCCCCGCCCAATGGCTGAAGCCGTATACCCAGGCGACGCTCACCGCCATGCCGGCACGCGGGGTGCGCGAAGTCACCGTGGTCTGCCCGGGCTTCGCCGTCGACTGTCTGGAGACGCTCGAAGAAATCGCCATCGAGAACCGCGAGGCGTTCCTGCGTGCCGGGGGTCAACGCTTCGAGTACGTGCCGGCACTCAACGCCAGCGCCGCCCATGCCCAATGCCTCGCGGATCTGATCGCGCAGCGCTGCCAGGGCTGGACGGACGGGCTGCGCGCGCACCTGCCCGGCACCGCGCACGGTACCCCCGTCTGATGTTGCACGCGCCGCTGCCGCTCGCGGGGACATTCCACGAATTCAGCGTCGCCGTGGACGACGTACGCAGTGCGGTCGAGTTCTACGAGCGGCTCGGATTCACCCAGGCAACCACCTCCGACACCTTCGCGCATCCCTATGGGGTGCTCACGGACGGCCGGCTTTTCATCGGGCTGCATCAGCGCGGCGGTCCCTCGCCGACGCTGACCTTCGTGCGGCCCGGCATCGCCGCGAGCCTCGCGGCGTTCGAGGCGGCCGGGATTCATCTCACGCGCTGTCACACGGGCGAGGAAGTCTTCAATGAGATCGCCTTCAGCGACCCCTTCGGGCACGACGTCGCGGTGCTCGAGGCCCGCACCTACTCCCCGGTGGCGCGCGACGCCACCGAGGTCTCACTCTGCGGCGACTTCGCCGAAGTGAGCCTGCCGGCCGGGGACTTCGCCGTGGCGCAGGCGTTCTGGGAGCCGTTGGGATTCGTCGCTGCGGAGGAAGCGCCACTGCCCTACCCGCACCTGACACTCACGAGTGACCACCTCGACCTGGCCTTCCATCCGCGAGCGGTGTGTGCGGGGCCGATGCTGGTGTTCCGCGCCGCGGACATGGCTGTGCGGCTCGAGCACCTGCGCAGCCTCGGCCTCGCGCCAGGGCCAGTGCCGGCATCGGTGCAGGTCGGCGCCGGCAGTGCGCTCCTCGAAGCGCCCGGTGGGGCACCGCTGCTGCTGCTCGAAGCGACCGAGTGATGCCTAACGTCTGACAGCGGCCGCGCGCGCCACGATGTGGAAACTCACGTGCATCTCGTCCTGCACCTGCAGCGCCCCGAGCAAGGCGCTGAAGGGTGTCAGGCCGAGCTCGCTCTGTCGCAGTGGCAGCTCGCCCGAGACTTCGAGCGTGCCGTCACCGCTACGCCGGTAACGCACCGGCGCCGTGAAGGTGCGCAGCTGGCCGCGCACCGAGCTCTGCACCTGCGCCTGCACCGTGCCGGAATCGGCCGCGGTGCCGTCAGCGGGCTCGAGTTGCAGCGACCGCAGCACGATCTCGGGATTGTGTTCCGCATCGAGCAACGCCGCTCCCAGCATGTTGTGCCGCGTTCCCTCCTTGGCGTCTTCGGAAACATCGGGCGGAAAGTCTGCGGCGGATTGCTGCGCCCGCAGCGCCGCCTCGTCCACCGTGAGCGTGGCCACGGGGATGTGCACCTCGAAGCTGCTCTGCAGGATCGCGGCGGGAATAAAGATCGTACCGCTCAGGTCATGTGACGCAATGACGTGATTGTGGCCGGCGCTGGCAAGCGCGCCGCCGCGATAGACCAGGATGGTGAGCAGTGACGACTGTGGCCGGATCTCGAATGGCGTCCCCACGTGCGGCGCGGGCACCGCAGGCACGCCGGGCGCCGGCGCTGGAACGCGCGGCGGCGATGGACATCCACCGAGCATCGCCAGCGACAAAGCCAGCAGCAGTTTCCAACGCCGAATCACACGCATAAGCTTAACGACATGGCTATCAGGAACACCACGCAGCGTTGGGGAGCGATCGCTCAGTTGCTGCACTGGCTCATCGTGGCGCTCGTCATCACGCAGTTCACGCTCGCCATGCTGTTCGATGATCTGCCGCCCAGTGCCCACAAACTGGCGCTGCTGGCGCGGCACAAATCAGTGGGTATCACCATTCTCATGCTGGCGGCACTGCGCCTCGCGTGGCGCTGGGCCAATCCGACACCACCGTTGCCGGATACCCTCAAGCCCTGGGAGCGGAGCGCGGCGCGCTTCAACCACGTGCTGCTGTACGTGCTGCTGTTCGCCGTCCCTGTCGCCGGCTGGACGATGTCGTCGGCACGCGGGTTCCCGGTGAGCTGGTTCGGGCTCTTCACGCTTCCGGACCTGGTGCCGAAGAACAAGGCGTTGTACGAGCTATTGGTGACCACCCACGGGATCCTCGCCTGGACGCTCGGGGTCGTTGCCATCATTCATATGCTGGCGGCGCTCAAGCACCACTTCGTGCTGAAGGACGACGTCCTCAGGCGCATGCTGCCCCTCACTTCGAACAAGACTCAAGGATCCGGGCGATGAGACTCCTGATTTCCGGCGCGCTCGTCGCCGCGGTGCTCGCGCTGCAGACTGTTCTCGCCCAGCCGCCGGCCGCCGCCCCGGCGACACCGGCGACACCGGCGACACCGGCCGCGACGCATTATGTGCTCGACCCGGCGAAGAGCTCTCTGGACTACACCTTCGTGCAGGCAGGCGCCGCGAACAAGGGACGCTTCACGCGCTTCCAGGTGGCCTACGATTTCGCGCCGGAGAGTCCCGCCGCCAGCCGCCTCGATGTCACCGTCGATATCAATTCACTCGATACCGGCGACCAGGAGCGCGATGACACTTTGCGGGGCGCCGACCTGTTCGCGGTGGCGAAATTTCCGCAGGCGCATTTTGCCGCGAGCCAGATCGATCGCACCGCCTCGGGCTACGAAGCCGTCGGCAAGCTCACGATCCGCGGCGTGACGCGCGACGCACGCGTGCCGTTCTCTTTCCGTACCGCCACCGAGAACGGCGCCGCGGTGGGCTACATGAGCGGCAAGACGAGCCTGCGGCGCCTGGACTACGGCGTCGGCCAGGGCGACTGGAAAGCCACCGACCAGGTCGGAAACGACGTGATCGTATCGTTCGCGCTGCGACTGACCGCTCGCTGAGCGCGTCCGTCACCCGGATCGGGCGAGCGCACGACGGCCTTCCGCACCCTGCCACAGCAGCAGCACCGGCACTCCGATCGCGATATCGCGCGCCCGTTTCAACACCGACATTGCCAGGGCCATGTCGGCGCCAACGCCGAACAGCGGACCGAGAATCACGTAAGCGCCTTCCTGCACGCCGAGGGCGTTGGGGATGAACACGGCGACGCTGCGTATGGCATACACGAGGCTCTCGATGGCGAGCGCGCCCTCGAGGTCGAGCCGCGCGCCGATCATGCGGAAACCGACCCACACCACCATACCGTTGGCGATCCACGCTGCGAGGTGCAGTGCTGCCGAGAGGGCGACGCGTGCCGGAGAGCGGTAGATTCTCTCGAGCGCAGTTCGGAGGCTCGTGAGGCTCGCCCAGCTCGTGAGGCCGGCGGCTGCGCCGCGCAGCAGCCGCGTGCCGAACCGCTCGGCGATACGTCCGCCATGGCGCTGCACCGCGATGAACAGTGCCGCCGCGATGGTTGCCAGCGCGAGTCCGATCACGCTCGCAGTCACGAACGACGCCACCCGCGAGGTTTGCGGGACGCGCACGGCGAGAATTCCCACACCGAGCGCGGCGTAGGCGATCTGCGCCAGCATCTCCGTCGTGACATCGACGATCATCGAGGCGGCGGCGAGCGGGGCGGCGACTCCCTGCAGGATCGCCGCACGGACGCCGAGTGCGATTCCGCCGAGCTGCGATAGCGGCAGTACCTCGGCGCCCGCATCGCGCACCAGGCGCGCGCGGATGAGGAGCGCGAGTCGCGGCGCATCCGCACCCGCCAGCAGGGCCTGCCACGCCACACCGAGCAGCACGAAGACGAGGAGCGTGCAGAAGGTGAAGACGGCAAAGCCCAGGAAGCCGACCGCTGTGACGGCGGAAAGGACCGACTGCCAGCCGACATACCTCACGAGGTAGAGCGCGAGAATCACTCCCACCGTCGCGAGAAGGACGAAGCGCAGCAGTTTCATTCGGCGGCGACCGTGGTCGACGAAGGTTGCCTCATGAGCGCCGGCGCAGCATGCGGCTCGCGAGGCGCGCCAGAGACGGCACCGCGGCCGGGCGCAGCAGGCGCTGATCGTAGACGGCCATGCGCCGGCGGTTCTCGGCCAGACAGAGCTCGACCAGATCCGCGGCGTTGACGTCCGCACTCACCGATTTTGCCCCCGTCACGGTGAAATTGTTGTCCTGGACGCCGTGATCGACGTTGCGTGCGATGCTCACGCGTTCCCAGACGAGAACCATCCATATGCCGAGCACCTTAAGCTCGAACCACGGCCGGCGCCACCAGGGCATGGTGCGGCGGTGCCAGGCGGCCCAGTTGACGAAGAACAGAATGTGGCGGGCCTCCTCCTGCATCACCGGCTCGAAGGTGTCGACCAGTGCGGCCGGAAAGAACCCCGAGCGCCGCGCCGCGGCGAACAGGCCGAAGGCGAAGAAGCTGTCGATGCACTCGCTGTAGCCGGTGAGCATGAAGGCCCACTCCGGATCGCGCGGCGCAAGGTATTGCGGCTCGGGCGCGAGCTCGATGCCATACGCTGCGACCATGTTGGCGAGCACGATCTTGTGGCGGCCCTCCTCGAATGCGTTGAGCTCGATCGCCTCGCGCAGCAGCGCATCGCGAGTCACTGCCGCGTAGGAGGCGACGTTGAGGCGCGCTCGCCCTTCGGTCTGCACGGCGATGTCCCAGATCGGCAGGCTGACGAGCCGGTCGCGCGAATCTGCATCGAGCGCGGGCCAATCGATGATCGCGGGCTTGTAGGGGTTGTGAGTATCGAGCAGCGTGCGACAGAAGAGCGTCTTGTGGGCCTCGCTCCCCTTCTGGATCGGCGCCAGCGGGTCTATGACGGTCGCGCTCATGCCCCGTGAGGCGCCTCATCGCCGTGCACCGCAACCGCACGCGCCGCCGCCGTGCTGCCGGGAATGAAATCGGCGAAACCGCCGAGCCGCACCGAGGAGTCGCGCGCCGCGGCGATGACTTCAGGTGCCAGGAGCGCCGCGAGCTCCTCGCTGTAGCGATAGCCGCGCGCCGAGCCCGGGTAGGCTCCCGTGGCGGGGTGAAGATAGATCTCGCTCAACCCGTCGGGC